>Ga0209641_10003847_pt1 | contig 12512 bp, 13 predicted proteins | sample RifCSP16_1_FD_184022 | JGI IMG/M metagenome (GOLD analysis project Ga0209641, IMG submission 184022) | Soil microbial communities from Rifle, Colorado - Rifle CSP2_sed 16_1 (SPAdes) (version 2) | ecosystem: Environmental > Terrestrial > Deep subsurface > Rock core/Sediment | place: Rifle...
GGACCACGCGATTCAGATCGCCGGGACGCTCGGGCCGATGCGCGGCCAGGGCATCCGGATCGGCCACCTCGGGACGCAGGCGTCGCCCGAGTTCGTGGAGCCGATGCTCACCGCGCTCGCCGGGTATACGAGGAAGGCGGGCGTGAAGCACACGGAGGACGCGGTCGACCGGGCGATGCAGATCGCCGCCAAGGCCGCCTGACTACGAGGGCGCGAGGCGGGACCCGAAGTAGAACGCGATCGTCCAGGCGAGGCCGTTCCGGAAGTAGTCGGGGACCAGATCGAACCGTCCGACCGCGATGGCGACGCATACGCCCGACGTGATCCCGATCGCCGCCACGGAGATTACGTTCCGGGCCGCGGACGACCCCTTGCCGAAACCCTTCCCCGCCCGGGCTCGACGGAGGATGGCGGCGGAAGCCGCAAACCCGACCAGGTAGCTGACGACGACCTGGAAGACGAGGAGGAGGGCCTGTGGAATCGCACCGTCCCTATAGAACACGTAGCCGATTACGCCGAGGAAGCCCGCCGCCAAGATCCCGCGGACTGCGCCGCGCGGAAGGAACAAGGGTTGGCGCACCTTGTCCGCGCCTGCGCCCTCCTGCACCGGCACGATGGGGGCCGAGCTGCGGACGCCGAAGTAGAAGGCGACGACGAGCAGCGCAGACTCCACCACGATCGTAGGCGGCGGCTCCCCGAGGAAAATCAAGTACCACAGAGTGCCGCAAAGCGTGAGGGCAAGGATCGCACGTACGCTCCCGGTCGGAAGGCGCAGTGGAGGCGGGATCGTCGACGAGATCGGGGAAGGAGTCGGGGTTGACGAAGAAAGGGGGTCGAAGGCATCCATCAAGCCCCAATGCGCGGGTTCCGGTAAAGAATCTTTGGCGGAACGACGCGGGAAACCCTCAAGTCCCCCGCCTCGGTTCCGCGGACATGACGTTCAGCATCGTGGGGTACGATCCGAGGACGAAGGACCTCGGCGTGGCGGTAGAGTCGAAGTTCCCGGCGGTCGGTGCTGTGGTTCCCTTTGCGCAGGCGGGAATCGGCGCAATTGCCACGCAGGCATGGGCGAACACGTCGTACGGTCCGCGCGGACTCGGGATGATGAAGCGCGGGATGACACCGTCGCAGGTCGGCAAGGCGCTCACCGCCAAGGACCGCGGGCGGGAGAAACGCCAAGTCGGAATCGTCGACGCCAAGGGCCGTTCTTCATCGTTCACAGGAGGGGAATGCGACGAGTGGGCGGGCCACCTCGTGGGCAAGCACTACGCGTGCCAGGGAAACATCCTTGCGTCCGGCCAGGTCGTGAAGGCGATGGCCCTCGCGTTCGAACAGGCCCAGGGTGATCTTCCTGCGAAACTCCTGTCCGCGCTCGGCGCCGGGCAGGCCGCAGGCGGGGACCGGAGGGGCCAGCAGTCCGCGGCGCTCATCGTCGTGAGGGCGAAGGGAGGATACGAGGGCCACAACGACCGCTGGATCGACCTCCGCGTGGACGACCACGCGCGCCCGATCGAGGAGCTGACGCGGATTTTCCACATCTGGGACCTCACGATGCTGACGCGCGAGGACCCGAAGAACACCGTCGACATCACAGCGGACGTGGCGGCGTATCTCCAGCGATACCTCGCGCAAGTGGGCGCGTACGACGGCCCACTGAACGGGACGTGGGATGCCCAAAGCGAGCAAGCGCTCGAGTCGTGGATGGGCGTCGAGAACCTGGAGAACAAGATTCGAAAGGACGGGAAGCTGTGGGGTTCCGTCTGGCGGTACATTCGTGAGGGGGCGCGGTGAGCCGTGGCGCGCGTCGTGCGGGCGGTGATGGTCGAGGGTCAGGCAATCTTCGACGCGACGGCCGTGGACGACGTCTTGGCGGTGCTTCTTCGCGGTGAGCTCATCGTCTACCCGACGGACACGTTGTACGCCCTCGGGGCGGACCCGTTCAACGCGGACGCCGTCGCGCGAATCTTCGCCGCCAAGCAGCGGCCCCCGGGTCAGCCGGTGTCGGTCGTGGTCCCGACCGTCGACGCCGCCAGGGATCTCGCAGTCATCTCTCCGCGCGCGGAAGCGTGGTGCCGCCGGTGGCTGCCCGGGCCCCTGACCCTGCTGTTCCGCCCCGCCGCCAACGCGCCGAAGCCCGCGATCTCGGCGGAGGGCATGATCGCGATCCGCGTCCCGAATCACGCGATTGCGCTCCTCCTCGCGAAACGCTTCGGGCCGATTACCGCCACGAGCGCGAACGTCCACGGGAAACCGTCGCCCGTCGAGGCGTGGCAGGCCGAAGAGCAACTCGGCGACGCCGTCGACCTGTACCTCGACGCGGGGCCGTGTCCCATGGGCCGCGAGTCCACGGTCGTGGACCTCTCGGGTGCGGAGCCAAGGGTTATACGGGAAGGGGCGGTTTCGGCGGACCGCCTTGGACTTGTCGGGGGACATCGTTGAAAAGCTCCGACGGTCGGGCAAGGTCTCCCGGGAGGCTCGCAAGCACGGGGCGGAGATCCTCCACGAGGGCATGACGATCCTCGAGGGCGTCGAGAGGATCGAGGAGTTCATGCGCGCGCACGGGTGCCCGCCCGCGTTTCCAACCTGCCTCTCCGTGAACGAGGTGGCGGCGCACGACACGCCGACGCACAAGGACGCGCGAACGCTCCGGCGGGGCGACGTCGTCAAGATCGACCTCGGGGCGCAGATCGACGGGTACCTGACGGACACCGCGGCGACCGTGGAGATCGGGACGCGGAACTGGACGGAGCTCATCCGCGCGTCCGAGGCGGCCCTCGCGGCCGCGATCGAGGTCGTGCGCCCGAAGCTGCCCACGCGGGTCATCGGCGCGGCAATCGAGCGAACGATCGAGTCGTTCGGGTTCAAGCCCATCGCGAACCTGACGGGCCATTCGATCGAGCGGTACACGGTCCACGCGGGCAAGTCCATCCCGAACGTCGGCGACCACGGGGACGAGGTGCTCGACGAGGGCGACCTCATCGCGATCGAGCCGTTCGCGACGAACGGCGCGGGGAAGGTCGACGGGCGGAAGTCCGGGAACATCTATCGCATCATGCGCGTGCGCGACGTGCGTCCGGAGGCGACGTCTCGCTTCCTTCAGACGGTGGACCGGACGTTCAACCGCCTCCCGTTCGCCGAGCGCTGGTGCTACAAGGACGACAAGAAGGCGCCCGCTCACATCGCCCGCCTGCTCCGTTCAGGGCTCGTCTACGCGTACCCCTCGCTCTTCGACATCGGGAGGGGCATGGTGTCCCAGGCCGAGCAGACGATGATCGTCTCCGGCGGAGGCGCCGAAGTCCTCACTTAAACCCCCCGCCAAAGCCTTAAGCGCGAATCCCACGATGCGTCCCCCCCGCGAGGCCTTCCTTGACGGACATCAAGAGAATCGTGCTGGACGTCCTCAAGCCCCACAACCCGTCGATCGTCGAGATGTCCCGTAGGCTGGCCAGCCTCCACGGGATCACGGGCGTGAACTGCACGGTCGACGAGGTGGACCAGGAGACGGAGAGCCTAAGGATCACGCTCGAGGGCACGAACGTCGACTACGAGAAGGTCGAGGCCACGGTGCGCGAGCTCGGCGGCGTGATTCATTCGATCGACTCCGTGTCCGCGGGCAAGAGACTTGTCGAGCCGGCGAAGGCCGCGGCCCTGGACCTCTAGCCCTTCGCCTTCGCCGCGCGGGCCTCCTTCATCTTCTCGCCGATCTTCCGCACGACGCTCGTCTTGAAGTAGCCGGCCTTGACGAGGACCCGTCCCTTGCGGTCCCACGGCGCGGACCTTCGGCTTCAGGCCGAGGGACTCCGCCGCCTGCGCGATCTCGTCGACGGTCGGCCCGTGCACGGCGACCTTCCGAGCGACGCGGCGACCGGCGTCGCGGGAGAGCTCCGCGTCGAAGTACAGCGGGTACAACACGAGGTGGCGCTTCTCCTTCGCCATGCAGCGTGCGGGAGATGGGTGCGGGGCTTGAACCTTACTTCGAGTCGGGAGTAGGTTTATTCTCGCACCCGGCATGCCGACGCGGGGGACGTACGGTGGACACGGATCTCGTCGACTTCGCGGTGGAGCACGCCCGGTCAAGGGGCGCAAGATACGCGGAGGCGCGCTTCGAGGAACAGGCAAACGAGCAATTCATCGTCAAGGGCGGGATCGTGGACGCCCTCGACTTCACGGAGTCCCGCGGCATCGGCGTGCGCGTCCTCGCCGGAGGCTCGCTTGGCTTCACCGCCACGAACCTGCTCACGAAGTCGGACGTGCGGGAGATCGTCGACCGCGCCGTCGCGCTCGCGAAGGGCGCGAGACGGAAGAAGCCCATCACGTTCGCCCCCGAGCCCGCGGTCGTGGCGGACTGGTCCGTCCCCGAGGCCCGTCCGCTCGCGGACACTCCGGTGGAGGAACGCGTGGACGAGATTGTCAGCATCGACCGTGACTTGGTGGGTCTGAAGTACAAGATCCCAGGGCGGTTCTTCATGTGCTACAGCAACCGCATCTCGAAGTACTTCGCGAACAGTGAAGGCTCGAAGATCCGATCGTACAGCCCGCGCGTCCGCCTGTACTACCACCTGACGCTCGTCAAGGGCGGCGACGTCGAGCAGTGCAACGAGAACTACGGCTGGTCCGGCGGCTGGGAGGCGCTCGAGGAGGTGAGGGCACGCGACCGCGTCCTCGAGGCCGCGAGGACCGCGATCAACGCTCTGGAGCACGGGAAGAAATCTCCCGAGGGCAAGACGGACCTGGTCGCGGGGCCCCAGGTGTCGGGGATCGCGAGCCACGAGTCGTGCGGGCACCCGACGGAGGCGGACCGAATCCTCGGTCGCGAGGCGTCGCAGGCGGGGAAGTCGTTCATCACGCCGGACGGTGGCGGCATGAAGATCGGCAGCGGGGTCGTGAACGTCGTCGACGACCCGACGATGGAGCACGCTATCGCATTCTACCGCTACGACGACGAGGGGGTCAAGGCACGTCGTCGATACCTGTACAAGCGGGGGAGAGTCTCGGAGTTCCTTCAGAATCGTGAGACCGCGGCGGTGCTCGGCACCCGCTCGAACGGGGCCGCGCGCGCGACGAACTACGACCGCGAAGCGATCGTGCGCATGGCGAACACGTTCGTGGAGCCCAAGGACCGGACGCCGGAGGAGATGATCGAGGAGGTCAAGCGCGGTGTCTACATGAAGTCGTTCATGGAGTGGAACATCGACGACAAGCGGTGGAACGGCAAATACGTGGGCCGAGAGGCGTATCTCATCGAGAACGGGGAGGTCAAGGGCCCCGTGCGCAGGACCGTGGTGGAGCTGACGACGAAGGCGTTCTGGTCCGCGGTCGACGCGGTGGGAAAGGACCTCGAACTGTTCCACGCAGGGTGGTGCGGGAAGTCCGACCCCGGACAGGCGCTCGACGCGGCGCTCGGGGGGCCGACGATCCGCCTGCGCAACGTGTACCTGAGGTGATTGAATGGACGACTTCGCGGAGCAGATCGTCACCTCGGCGCTCGGGTTCGGGGCGAAGGACGCGGTCGGTCGCGTCGTCGTGGACCGCAACTACCAGATACGGGTCTCGCAGAACCAACCGGCGATCGCAAACGAGTGGCGGAAGACGTCCGGCCAGGCGTTCCTGAACTATGACGGCCGGATCGTCAGCGGCGAAGTCTCTGACTTGGCGCAGATTTCGGAGACGGTCGGCCGTCTCGTGAAGATCGCGAAGGGGTCCCAGCCGAACCCGGAGTTCGTGGGCCTCGCGAAGGGGCCGTTCAGGTACCGGCGCCTCTCGTCGGACCCGAAGGTCGTGAAGCTCATGGACGGATCCGACTACGTCGAGGCGGCGATTCACGGTGCGATCGAGGAGGGCGCGAAGGAGACCGCGGGCTCCTTCTGGCGGTATCATGAAGAGCACTACCTTTACACGTCGAACGGCGCCTCGGGGAACGACGTGAACGTCGGGCTCTACCTGTCCATCCGAGCACACGCGGGGCCGGAGTCGTCGGGGCACGGCGTCGCGTGCGCGACCCGGAAGGCCGCGTTCGAACCAGAGCGTGCGGGACACAAGGCGGGACGGATTGCGGCGCTCGCGAAGGACCCCAAGCCGGGCACCCCAGGTGCGTACGACGTCGTCTTCGATCCGCTCATCTTCGGCTCGCTCATCGATCAGCTGGGAGGTCGGTCGTCCGCGTATTCGGTGGCCGCGGGGTTCTCTCCCCTCGGGGGGAAGCTCGGGAAGAAGGTCGCGTCGAGCGCCGTCACGCTGTACGACGACGCAACGGCGGACACGCTGGGGCGCCTGCGGTTCGACGAGGAGGGCGTGCCCGTCCGGCGCAAGGCGATCGTCCAAGACGGCGTGCTCAAGACGTACCTCCACAACACGAGCACCGCCAAGAAGTACAAGACGAAGACGACCGCGAACGCGGGCCTGGTCGCACCGTCCGCCCATGCGCTTGTCCTCGAGGGGGGCGACTGGACGCGGGACGAGCTGTTCCAGGACGTGCGCGACGGCCTGTGGCTCACGAATACCTGGTACACGCGCTACCAGTCGTACGTGACGGGCGACTTCTCGACGATCCCGCGGGACGGCATCTTCCGGATCAAGGACGGTGAGATCGCCGGGGTGTGGAAGGACATCCGGATCACGGACAACCTGCTCGGCGTGTGGAAGCGCGTGAAGGGGCTGAGCAAGAAGGCGGAGCAGGTCCAGTGGTGGGGCGAGGTCGGCGTGCCGACGGTGGCGCCGTACGCGCTCGTCACGAAGGTCAACGTCACGCGAAGCGCAATGTGAGCGCTCACTTCTGAGGCCCGAGGAGCACGGCGTTCACGACGCCGTCCTGCCCCGGCCGCGACGTCACGCGCGCAAGGCCGATGTCGGTCTCGATCGTCGCGCTCCGCGTCACGATGTTCCGGGTGACGAAGTGAGGATTCGACGGGTTGTCCTTCACGGTCACGATCTTGACCTTCTTCGTCGCCCCCGTCTTCGGGTCCGTCACGTTCGCCCACTCCGCGCTGAGGATGCGGACCTTTTGGCTCGCGCCCCGCACGCGGTACAGCTTCACCTTGTGGGGTCCGACGAACGCGAACTGCTGCTCCCGCCCGATCTCGAACTTCCGCTTCTTGCGGAGCGGGCGGAGCCGGCCGCCGGAGGGCTTCCGTCGGGATCGTCCTTGCCACAGCGCCATGGGAAGCGCTCGTACCCCCGGACCGTATTTGAGGGTTCCGGTGTTTTCGGACGGCGTCGCTCTCTCCATTCGCGCAGAATGCTAGAGGAGCTCGACTTCGGCATCGTCCCCGTGAAGGGAGACGAGGGCCGTGTGGCCCTCCTGCGCGGCCCCGGCGTTCACGATTGTCGTCGCGCCGTGGCGGGCAACCCCGCGCGCCTCGTGGATGTGGCCGCAGACGACGAGGGGCGGTTCGAACTCCTCGACGATCGCGCGGATCGACGTGCTCCCTACGTGTGCGCCGGAGCCCACGACATCCACGTATCCTTTTGGAGGCGGATGCGAGACGAGGACTGCGCCCGGCTCCATGAGGGGCCGGACCGCTGCCAGGATCTCGTCCTCCGTGAGCTCGAACGGCGTTCCGAACGGCGTCGGGTTCGAGCCTCCGATCCCGACGAACGTGCGGCCCATCATGTTCGCTTTCTTTCCGTGCAGATTCACGCCGAGTTCCTCAATCACGGGCACGATGCCGCGAGGGTCGCAGTTCCCCGGCACCGCAAGCACGGGCACCGGAAGTCCGGCTAGGAGCTCCCGCGCGAAGCTCACGGGGCCGAAGTTCGTCAGGTCTCCGGCGGCGATGAACACGTCCGGGCGGTGCTCGGCGATGCGGTCGCGGATCATCTTGGCGGCCGTCCGCGAGGCGTGGATGTCCGTGGCGACGAGGATGCGCATCCCCTCACCCGAGCGAGACCCCGAACGTGAGGTCGCCATACACGAGGAGGTACGCGATCCCGTATCCGACCAGGGCGCCCGAGTTGAGGAGCGGTAGACCCGCCTGCGGATTGCCCTTCAATACGAAGCGCATCAGGAAGCTGAAGCCGACGAGCGTCCCAAGGACGGTCGCGACCGCCACGATCTGATTTCCCGCGATTCCGAACACAGCGACGCCGCGATTCAAGAGGGAGACGAACGCGGACACGACGAGGATGCCGGGGATGATGATGTCCCCGAGCCCCATGAACATCGCTTCGCGTTCCTCGCCGGAGGCGATCTGTTTTCGGAGGCTCGTCTGGCGCAGGAACGAATAGTGGCGGTGTTTCGGAATCACGATCAGAATCGGCAGCCTCTGACCCGCCACCGCGTCCGCGAGCACGACCATGTGCTTCGTCTTGTAGACCGAGATTGCGTCGTAGATTCCCAGGGCGATGAGCAGCAAGACCGCGGGTAGGATTGCGAACGACATCCCCAGGAGGGCGATCACGCCCACCGCCACGAGGATGCCGACGGCATCGATTAAGTACCACTCCGGGTGCTTTGCCAGCGCGTATGTGAGTGCGCCGGAAAGTACCAGTGCCTCGAGGGTGGCGAGGCTGTCCGCGATCGGCGAGCCGAACCACTCGAAGAGCGCGACGAACGGAATGTAGAAGACGAACAGCATCGTGAAGAACATGGAGAACAGGATCGTGTACTTCATGATGTTCGCACGGCGGCGGCGCACCACGAACAGGATGATGCCCGTGAACGCGAGGATGAGCACGAGGTAGACGAGGGCGTTCACGGGGTCGTTCGGGTTCTCGAACACGGGCTCCGTCTTCGCGAGGTACAACGGCGTGATGGCGATGGCGGCCAGCTGGCAGAGGATCAGGATGCCCCCCATGGCGAGGACGGGCGGGATCTCCTTCCGCATGGCGTCGGACCTACTCGCGATGGATGTGGCCGAACGCGACCGTGCCCGCGATCTTCTCGATGAACACCTTGACGATCTGCCCCTTCGCCGTGCCCGGGATGTAGATGATGTACTTGTCCCTCTTCGCGATCCCGTCGCCCTTCTTGCCGACGTCTTGGATCATGACCTCGTACACCTTCCCTTCTTCGAGCGCGGCCTCCTCGACCTTGGCGGTCTTCTTCACCATCTTGACGGGTCGCCGAGCGCCGCACGCATCGCACTCCAGGATCGCGACGCGGTCCTCCTTCACGAGCCGGGTGTCCGGCCGGCCGCACTCCGAGCACGTGACGTACGTGTCGATGTAGGACTTCACGCGGTCCGCGACCTGCTGGGCGGTCACCTTCCCCTTGAAGACGACGCGCCGCTCCTCGAGCGACCCGGCGGTCCCGAGCTCGCGGAGCAGGTACTGCAGCACCTGGTTCGGCTCGCGGTTGATCGCGGTCGTGATGTCGATGAAGTTTCGGAGCACGGTCGTCTTGCCCTCGGAGATGAGTTCCGCGTCAGGGATCTGGAACCGCTCTCCCGACGTCAGAGGTTTGGGCATCGCCCCCTTCGCCCTTTGGAGGAGCGCCTCGTAGGATTGTGCCATGGTAGCGGCGACCAACGTGAGGGCGCACGATAAACCTTTCTCCAATCCTTCCGTCGCTACGAACGTTCATGTCGCGCGCTTCGTTCGGGGAGCGCGTGAGCACGCCACCCATCCCGGACGAAGCCAAACCGTTCCTGCAATATCTCCCGATGCTCGCGAACTTCATCCAGTCGAACCGAAGGCCGTCGCGAGGCGAACTCTCCCTCCTTCGGACGTTCGCGCCGGACGCGTTCCGCCGCCTCAAGGCGCTCACGTACGAGGAGATCGTCAGGCTGGCGTCCCCCTACGAGACGGACTCGGAGTTCGGCGTCTACGTGCGGCTCGTGAAGTCCGAACAGGGACGCGGGTGGCTCACGGACGTGCTCGCGCAGATCCAGTCGATGTGACTACTTCGAGGCCGCGCGCACCAGACCGAGGTGGATCGGCGACGGCCGGAGCGGCCGAGACCGGAGCTCCGGATGGAATTGGGATGCAACGAAGTACGGGTGGCCCTCCAGCTCGAGGACTTCCATGCGCCGCCCGTCGTCCGAGCGCCCCACGTACTTGAGGCCCGCGGCCTCGATCTTCTCGAGGTACCCCGGGTTCACCTCGTATCGGTGGCGGTGTCGCTCGAAGATCGTCTCGTCCCCGTACAGCTTGGCGGTCTGGCATCCGGAGTCGAGCGAGATCTCGTGCGCGCCGAGGCGCATCGTCGCCCCCATCGCCTTCACGGAACGCTGCTCCGGGAGCAGGTCGATCACGGGATGGGACGTCTTCTTGTCGAACTCCGAGCTGTTCGCGTCCGCAAGGCCGAGGACGTTCCGGGAGAACTCGATCGTCGCGAGCTGGAACCCGAGGCACACGCCCTGGAACGGGATGTTGTTCTCGCGCGCGAATCGCACCGCGGCAATCTTCCCCTCGATGCCCCGGTCGCCGAATCCGCCGGGCACGAGGATGCCGTCCGCACCGCTCAGGAGCGATTCCGCTCCGCTCTTCTCGATGTCCATGCTCTCGACCCATCGGAGGTGGACGCGGCACCGGGTGGCGGCGCTGGCGTGGTGGAACGCCTCGATGTGGGAGAGGTACGAGTCCCGGAGGTGCGTGTACTTCCCCACGAGGGCGATCGTGCACTCGCGCTCGGGGTTGCGGAGGCGGTCGAGGTACTCCCGCCACTCCTTCAGATCGTCCTGGGTCGCCTGGAGCTCGAGCCGCTTCATGATGTACTCCGTGAGATGCTGCTCGTCCAGCGTGATTGGCACCTCGTAAATCGTCTGCGCGTTCGGCGCGCTCACGACGCCCTCGAGCGGCACGTCGCAGAAGAACGAAATCTTTCGGCGAATGTCGTCGTGTAGAGGGGCCTCGCCCCGCGCGACGATCGCGGAGGGCTGGATGCCGATGCTGCGCAGTTCGCGCACGGACTGCTGCGTGGGCTTCGTCTTCTGCTCGCCTACGGTCGCGACGACCGGCACGAGCGTCGTGTGGACGAACAGGACGTTCTCATGGCCCTCTTCCATCGCGATCTGGCGCGCCGCCTCGAGGAAGGGGGCGCCCTCGATGTCTCCAACCGTGCCCCCGACCTCGACGAGGACGACATCCGCGCCGTCGCGCTTCCCCACGCGCCGCAGCCAGTCCTTGATCTCGTCGGTCACGTGGGGGATGATCTGGACGGTCTTCCCGAGGTAGTCGCCGTTCCTCTCCTTCTCGATGACCGTCCGGTAGATCTTCCCCGTCGTGATGTTGTTGTCCGCGGTCAAGTTCACGTCGAGGAACCGCTCGTAGTTCCCGAGGTCGAGGTCCGCCTCGCCGCCATCGTCGAGGACGAACACCTCGCCATGCTGGTACGGGTTCATCGTGCCTGCGTCCACGTTCAGGTACGGGTCAATCTTGATGGGGACGACCTTGAGCCCTTTCGACTTCAACAGGACGCCGATGCTCGAGGCCGTGATGCCCTTGCCGAGGCCGGACATTACGCCTCCCGTGACGAAAATGAACTTCATGCTGTCACGGGCGTGAGCCATCCCTCACATCCCACATAAAGTTTTGGTGGAGGAGCGCGTCCGTGGGCGTTCAGTACCCACCGACGAGCGGCAGAAGCACGAAAACCCCGAGGGCGGAGAGTCCGACAAGCACGGTCAGGAACCATCCCACGAGCTGGACGCGATACGAAGGGGAGTACACCGCAGCGTGCAGCCCGAGCCCCAGAAACGGGAGCCAGGCAGCGCACACGGAACCGTACCCGAATTCGAGCGTACGATTGCGCAGAGGTCGGAAAGGCTTGATTCCTTCGTACGTAGTGTTATGCGGTCTCAGTGAGCGCGGCTCCGTTGGTTGCGGCTTGTCTGGACGAGATTTGCGAGCCGCAACCGCAGGAACGCGTATACAGCCGCCAAGTTCCCCGCCCCGTCGTAGGTGCGTACGATCCGCTCGGCCTCTCGGGGTTTCTTCTGCATCGTCCGCGCAAAACGCGCGACGTTCGGAAGTGCGCGCGTCACCTCGTCGACGATTGGGACAGTCGCCGCGAGCGTCGTCCGCGATAGCGGGTTCAGATCCACGCTAATCACGCTCTTTCCCATCCGCCCGAGCGCCTCTGCACGGTCCCCGTCCTCAAGCGGAATGAGGACGACGTCAGCGGCGTAGATCCCGCTCCTGTGGCAGCGAGCGCGGTTCGACGCGAGGCCCGGGATCCGCGCATCCGGACGCAGGCCGAGCACATCCTTCGCTCCCGCCCGTTCCAAGGCCCGGACAACTCGCTTCACACGCGCATTCGTTCGGTGGAACAGGTTCACCTCGATTCGCGCAGGGATGGCCACCGCAAGGCGTGCGACCTCTTTGGCGGCGAGGGCGGCGACGTTGCCGTTCACGGAGATGACGGGGCGTTTGGCGGTGACGAGATATGCCGCAGCGGCCCGCTCCGCCACGAGGGCCGGCGCGCTTGTCTCCTCTCCGAGCAGATAGTCGAACGCCTCGCCGCGGCCGTGGGCGATGAGGCCGTCGAGGACCGCAATCCCCTGGCGGTGCGCCGTCACGAGCGTCTCGCGCGTCACGAGGGACCGGTATCTCGGATGGGAACGCGGGATGGGCAC
>Ga0209641_10003848_pt1 | contig 12508 bp, 8 predicted proteins | sample RifCSP16_1_FD_184022 | JGI IMG/M metagenome (GOLD analysis project Ga0209641, IMG submission 184022) | Soil microbial communities from Rifle, Colorado - Rifle CSP2_sed 16_1 (SPAdes) (version 2) | ecosystem: Environmental > Terrestrial > Deep subsurface > Rock core/Sediment | place: Rifle...
AGCCTCATCTAGAAACTGAAAAGGGGGAACCTTCTTTAAAAAAGCTATGACATCTTCGAGGATCATAATATGCGGGGTTGAGTGTCTCTTGATTAGCAAATAAAATACCAGACGGGGAATGTTAAAAAGTGACTCTTAAATCAATATGTTGCGGTTTTAATCAGAAATTTCGGGGCAGGGCCGTGTAACGAAAAGTAATTACGGTTTTCTTTATGTTACTTCCGGTAAAGGCATGGCAGGAGTACTTATAAATCATTCCATTTGAGAACTATGGCACTGAAGATAAAAGTATTGAAAGCTACGATAACAGTCGCATTGGTATTTGTTGTGCCAATATAATTGTCAAAACGACTGATCCCGGAAAATTCCGACAAGCTGGCCGGGATCATGCAGTACTCTAACGGGGAAAACCAGCCCGTCGATCTCCTTCTCAAACCGCGGGCCATTTGTTACAAATAAATCAAATTCTACTCAAAATTTACATTCTTCAATTTCCAATTTCCAATTTTCAATTCCGGCGTGGCCGGGTTAGGGCCGTCGGGATCGGCGAGGATGGTCTTGACGCTCACCGCAATGCACTCTGGAAAAGAACGTCCCGCGAGGTTCGCAACTGATTTCGCGCACCAATGGTGCGAGTTTTTCATTCGGATGGTATACGAGATAAAAATTTCGCATCCTCCAAAGATTTGCACTGGAAAACCCCTGTATCCCCGGAAACTCTTTTTGCAGATCTTTTGCAAGAGTCTCTACTATTGCCTTGCCCCAGCCAAGCTTGTCCTGCTTTGCCGCTATTGATCTGCCTATGTCCCAATACAAGGTTATCAGCTCTTTGTTTACGGCTTTAAAGGCGTCATACTGGGCCTTATGTATGCGCTCTTTTATCTTTCCAAGAAAGGTTTTATACTCCGCGCTCACAATAGCTTTCATTAATTCATCCCCTCTCAATTGCCGGCAACGGGGACGGAGTAAAAAATTCGATAATACCCTCCACCCTTCTCACTCCTGTCTCAACGCCCATTTCCAGGCTGGCTGAATCTTGATCTTGCGGCCTTCAAAGACGCGCTCCGTTTCCTGATTTGCCGTCAGGATAAGCCCATCCTTGATTTTCCATTTTGTCAGCGCTTCAAGAAGACCCTTTAGTTCCCGCGCTTCATTCTGCGATGTCATCTCCCAGCACACCTGCATGGCGAGGACCGGTTTCGTTCCCGACTTGAGGATGAAATCGCACTCCTGCCGCTCTTTATGAAAGAAACACTCCTGTTTTCTCCGGTAGAGTTCCACGGCAACCATGTTTTCGAGCAGTCTTCCCCGGTTTTCAGAGAACGGAACCCCGAGGCCGGCAAACCCCGTATCGATCAGATAGGCTTTCCGGGCGTTCATCGCGCGCGCGCGCGGCGAGTAGGAAAATTTTTCCACAAGCACGAGAAAAAACGCTTCCTCAAGATAGTGCAAATAATTTGCAATGGTCCGCTTGCTGCCGGAAAGCCCGGCGGACTTCAGCATTTTTTCAAATGCGGAAATTGAGAACAAACCTGCGTACGAGTCGAGGGCATAGCCCATCATGCGGTCGAGAACGGACCGCGCCTTGATTGCGTAGCGTTCCAGGATGTCCTTGTAAAAGATCGTCCCGTAATAGGTCTGGAGCAGTTGACGCTTGATGATGGGATCGTTGGTCGCGATGACTTCCGGGAACCCCCCTTCCTGGAGATAGGCTTCAAAGGCTTTGAGTATCCGTCCTCGTGAAGGGGTGTGCACGGTCACTGCGTCAAACGGTATTGAATGGAAGATGAGATATTCCCGGAAGGAAAAAGGCAGCATCAAAATATCCAGATACCGGCCGCGCAGCTCCGTGGCTATTTCGCGGCTGAGCAGCTCCGAATTGCTCCCCGTCACCACGATGCGGTAGCGCCGCTGGTTGTGCAGCGTCCGAAGGACCCTGCTCCAGGTCGGAAGGTGCTGTATCTCGTCAAAAAACAGATAGCGGGGATGCTGCCCGGTCAATTGGTGGAATGCGGTCAAGAGACGGTCGATGTCCAGCGGCACGAACCCCTGAAGACGATAATCCTCAAAATCCACGAACAGGAAGTCCTTGCGATGGGCCTTGCTGGAACGGATCAATGCATCCGCCGCGTGCAGCATGAGGCTGGTCTTTCCCGCGCGGCGCGGCCCAACAATGGCCGTGATAAAGGCATTCGACACGAGGTCCAGGGTTATATCACGGGCAATGAGATTGGTCGCAGGCGGGCGCTCCAGCCATTCAGCCGCGACACTTCGCAGAACATCGTCTTTCAATGTGTTTACCATAGTAAACAGTTTATCTCATTATTGTTTACCTGTCAAGCTCACTTTTCAAAGGCCTTCAGCGCGTTGTACTTCGTGAGCGATGACGTCGGGATCGGGGAGGTTGCAGGTGACTTCGAGAATGTCAATTTCAAAGTCTGGCCCCAATAGCCCTTACCTGCCTCAACATTGTTCAATTCTAAAGCCATGCTGTCTTATCAATCCGCAATCCGCCTGCACCCAGCCTGTACCCAGCGCTTATGAGTGCGAAGCGCGAATGCAGGGTACGCTTACGAGCCTGTGGCCGGTGACTATGAGCCTGCACCCGGCGCCCATGAGTGGAACCGCGAATGCGGGGTGTGCGCTGCGCGAATACGGGCCATGGAATCGTAGCCTGCTCTTGCGAAAACGCGGCCATAAACGAGTGCAAAGTGAAATCCACATTCCGCAATGCACTACTGATCTCCTTCTCAAACCCCTGCCTGTGCGTGTACGCACGCAGACAGGGCGGGTCATCGGGGCTGTCGGGATCGGCGAGGATGGTCTTGACGCTCACCGCAATGCACATTCAGAACGAAAGTCCGCAAAGTTCCTAAAGTTTTGCAACGTAAGTAACAACGTCCCCGAGTTTGCATTTTGCGCAATCGCGGTCAGTTCCAACTCAGAATCAACGACAGCATGTGTATAGGGTGAGGTTTCATACTCCTGATCAAGGAAATTGCCCGACTTATAAACTTCATTTGTAGCCCTCGTCGTTTTCCCCACTCTGAAATAGTAACCAGTCCTGTCAATTGGCAAGACATTTCCAATGTGCCACGTCTGCCCCTTTCTCAGGATGGCAGAAGGAAGCGACTTGATAGCCAGAGATAGGATTTCCGAACGGCTCTTTTCCTTTTCGAATGCATGGATTTGTGCTGAAGGATAAACTTTAATTCGAAAGAGTTGAAATTTCAGCATAGCTTCTCCTCATATGGAATCACTCATTTGAACTACGTCCCTGCTATTCCACACGTGTCACACGTGGTTTACTTGTTCAGTCGAAGACTGCTCCACGATGGTAATTTCCTCGGGCGTCAGATTGCAACAGACATAGACAAAACGGTCGATCCCGCGCTCGAGTGCCGGAGCATCTTCTACTTACTTCTCAACCACCCCGTAAAATTCCCTCACCAGCTTGTCGATCTCAACTTCCTGAGCGGAAACGTCGGCGGATTTGTCGGCCTGTTTGGCTTTCAGGATTTCATCAACGAGCTTGATAATCGGTGTTTGCTTATCGGATGCGACGTCGGGAATCGGAAGCTTTTTCCAGTCGTCGGGGTATAGCTGCACATTGTTTCTGCGATTTGCGGATAAGAATTCCTTTGCTGAAGATGAATTAACGATGCCCAATATGAATTTCAATGAAAACTTTCGGCTTATTCCTTCTAGCTGTTCACGTTTCGGCAAATCTGGACGCGACGGCTTTTCACCAAGATATCGTGCAGCCTTCTTAATTGAAGCATTTCTTACGTTTTTCAATCCAATCCATGGCACAGCAACGAATATTCCATGATTACAATGTAGCCTTTCCTTATCAATTGCGCCTCTAAATTCGCCGACCATGGGAAGCATCAACTTCTCATTTTGCTCGTATAGTTCAGGGAACGTCTTTCTTCGAAACAATGCGGGCGCTCTCTTTGTCCCCCATTCAATGTATTTATGGTCGTCGAGTACCCATCGATTCAAGTCTTTCCCTTCAACAAATGGTTTCGGATGAACTTTGTCTTTAATCTCACTTATCAAGTCCTGAAGCGTAAATGCACCTTGAGACGCTTTTTCATCCGCATTCACAACCATTCCTACACTTATATAGCAAAGCTCTTCTAACGTAATTGTCATGCACGCGAAATCCTGTGTCACAGCATCTTCGGGGAAAAATGCACGATAATTGAGGTTCCTTTGTTCATCCGTCGGCAGAGGTTTTACTTCTCCAAACTCATCCTCGTGGGCTCGCCGTTCGGGTTTGTTGCTGCCTCCTTCAGCCTTCTGGAAGAAATATACAACGTTATGGACTGCAGCATCGAACACTTTTATTTTACTTAGAAAGTCGAGCCGCAGTACCCGGCTGTTTTTCAGGAACCAGTTCTGGGATTTCTGGGCATATTTGGAATGACAGTAGGCATCGGAAACGATCATCGTGGTAACACCGCCGGGTTTGAGGAGCTTGTAACTCCGTTCGATGAAGGGGATGAAAAGGTCCCACTTCTCCCAGAGGGTTTCGTACTGCTTGCTCTCTATGATCGCCTGACGCATGGCCAGGTGTTCTGGCCCTGAATCGGCGCGAACGTAGGGCGGGTTGCCGATGGTGATGGCGAAACCCTCCCGCAGGCCGAACATCCACTCGGGGTCAAAGAAATCCGCGGAGGCATTTTGATCATAGGGATCATATTTCACGACTTGTTGCGCCGTGCCCTTTTTCCAGCCATCCGCTATTAATAGCCGTGCGATTTGTTGGCGTAATTCCTTGTCCTTCTTTTGACATTGCAGTTTTTCTTTGCGGGTCTTAGCATTAAAGTACGCATGGCGCAGTTGTTTCAGATCGTTTTCGAGTTTGTTTATTTCCGGATTTTTGAACGCGCCCTGCTCTGGGCTTTCGATCCCGATGAGCGCGTTGGCCGCGACAAATTTGGTTTCAAGGTTCGGCAATGAGCGCAGTCCGAAGTTTTCCTTATCGGGTTGCTTGTTCTCGTCGATAATGAGGGATATGAAAAATCGAAGCTTGGCGATCTGCACGGCTATGGGTTGGATGTCCACGCCGTAAATGCAGTTTTCAATCAGATAGAGTTTACGTCCATAATCAAGTTCATTGTTCTCAAAAGCCCCCTCAATATCCTGGATTGCATGCTCCCTTACATTCGGATCGTCAATCTGCGCGGCCTTTTCAATCTGCTTTTGCTTCCACAATTCGTTTCGTGGATCGAGCTTGTGCAGTATGTGCACCATTTTATGGAGTATGCCCATGGGAAAAGCGCCTGATCCACAGGCGGGGTCTAATATGTTGCAGTCATTAATGGCTGCGATCAATGCCTTCGTTTCTTTCCCGTTAAACGGGTTTGGACTTTCCGAGTAGCTGAGCAAGTCCCTCAATCTTGCTTCAGCGTCGCTGCTACCCGCCTGGTCTAATTGATATTTCAGGTAGGCAAGCAGAGATTCATCCACCATGTAATTCACGATCTCACGAGGTGTGTAAAAAGAACCTGTCTGCTTACGGGCGGTGGTTTGCGTTTCGGGATTGTAGCTTGCCAGGAGGTTTTCAAATACCTTGCCGAGAAGCTCCGGGTCAAGTGCGATTTCTTCTTCTATGGGCGTGTTTTCGGCAATGGTGAATTTGTAGCTGTCCAGTAAATTGATGAGTCCTTTTGCCTCGTACTTTTTGTTCTTGGTTCCGAAAACATCATTCAAATCAATCTTCTGCTCATCGCTGAAAAATAGATAATCGGGCGCCTTGGCCTGTTTTTTCGGGTTTCTTGAAAACCCATCTATATAGATGATCTTGCCATCGTCATTCGGTTTATCAAGACAATCGAAAAGACCGCCGTTCAGAAAGGGTATATCTTTGAACAGGTCAATGATCTCTTTTTCCTTGATGGAAAAACTATCTGCATAACGGAAAAGGTTCTTTACGCCATACTCGTTTTTGTTTTCCGCAAAAGAGCCTTCTTTGGCAAAGGCGCGCTCATCCATCTTTTGATTCAGCGTACCAAAGAATAGGTTTTGCAGAATGGCGCGGTAATACGTATCGGACTTTTTGGTTTTATTAAAATCAGGAAGGATTTTACTCAAGTGGTTTTTGTTGAACAAGACATCCGGCACAAGGTTTTTCTCCTTGATAAACCAGATGAATACAACCCTTGTAATTAAACGTATGAGGTTGGTGGCATTTCTAACATTTTTTTTCTTCTCAATATCATCCGGGAACTCAACATTTTCCAATGCCCAGAAATACCAATTGGCGAGTTCCTGGAAGAATCGTTTGTTGAGTTCCTTCGTGTCCAGTGTTTTCTGCCATGCAGTATGAAGCTCATCGAAATTGCCGAATGCGTGCTTTTGCCGGAGTTCATCGACAGATAGATCGAAGAGGATTTCTATGTGCGCCCGGTGAGGAGCGGCGGTTTGGATATCCTTGATCAGGGTTACTTTTTCAAGCACATCCTTGATCTCTTCCCGTTTATGCGGTCTGCGATTGATGATCGAGAGCGTGAGCACTTCGCCGTGCTTGAACAGGATCATCGCAGGCATGTCGAAGACGCGGTTTACCGCGCGGGTGATCTGTGCGAGGTCGGTGCGGGTGTAATGATCGTTCTTGAGTTCTATGGCAAGGAAAACATAGGACTTGATGAAACCGCTCTGAAACGCTGACTTCTCCTGCAAGGGGAGAGCGGCCTGGCCGGAGTCGGAGAGGTCGTCGCCGCTGATCTGGCGAAGGAACTCGATATTCTTCCAGTCCGCGACTTTTGCCGCTTTATCGATCAGCCGTCCGTGCTGATCAATGGTTTCCCGAAAATCCTTGATGCCTTTGAGCTTGAGCGTCAGCTCGCTTTTATAACCCAGCGCATCGAGCAGCCCGAGGCCCGCGTCATAGAGCGGCGTGGAAGCAAAAGCCCGGAGGGCGTCGGCGACCTGGTGCTTGATGTCGTGATCGTTCGGCATGTTCAGGGTTTAAGCTCCTTTATCCCCTCGAGGTTTCCGTTTCACGGCTGATGGGAGTCGACCAACATCCGAACTATCGGCTGACGCGCTTAAGGCATAGAACTCATGCAATTTCGCCTGCAGCATTTTTTTGTCCGGCAAGCTTGTCTGATATTCGGCAACAAGGGCTGGTGAGAGCGAACGACTGAGGGCATATTCGACCACTTCGTGGTCCTTCGTGGCGCAGAGTAATACGCCGATGGATGGACGTTCGTGCGGCTTGCGGACATCACGGTCCAGGGCCTCAAGATAAAACTCCAGTTTTCCCAGATGCTCCGGTTGGAATTCATCAACCTTGAGTTCAAAGGCCACAAGACTATTGAGGCCACGGTGGAAAAATAGCAGGTCGAGAAAAAAATCCCGGTTTCCGACCTGCACGGGGTATTCAGAACCGATGAAACAAAAATCGCGGCCCAGCTCAACCAAGAAGTCTTTCAATTTGGCGATCAGGCCCGCGTGCAAATCGTCTTCCGAGTGACCATCCCGTAACTGGAGAAACTCGACGACATATGCATCTTTAAACGTCGCATGTGCCACGGGGTGAATTTCTCTCAGCGCCGCTGAGAGTTTTGGTGGGCTCATGACAGCGCGTTCAAAGAGACCGCCTTTAATTTGGCGCTCAAGTTGGCGGCTAGGCCAGTCTTCCTTCGCGGCGAGATGAAGGTAAAATTCTTTCTCCTTCATCGACTTACAACGACCAAGGATGACAAGATTGCAGGTCCAGCTTAATTCTCTCAGCAGTGCTGAGAGTTTTGGCTTGTCAACATACTCGATAAAGAACTGGCGCATCCGCCAGATGTTTTGAGCGGAAAAACCTCGAAGGTTCGGAAACCGGTGCTGAATATAAGCCGACAGAGCAACCACAGTGCCTTTACCCCAGCCGTCGGATTCAATCTTCCGGTTTATGTATTCCCCTACCTGCCAGTAGAGATCGATCAAAGCGGTATTGACGGCCGCATAGGCCCTATGTCTTGCCCTTTCGATAAGATCCACAACTTCCGCAAAGGCACGCTCCTCCTTAGAGGAGACCCTGGTTGTTTTGCGCATCGGCTTGGACATACTCAATTCGCCCCTCCTAAATGCAGTTCATCGGACGACCAACATACATTCAATTCTTTACGCATCAGGTAAAGAATCGTCGTTGCTTTACCGTCATGGCTCATGCGCTTGACTCCTTGATAACCAGCCAGGTGATCAACTCGAATTGATCGTCCTCCTCTGGCTGTTCGGACTGGGGCACGATGAGTCCACCCCGGCCTGACTGCAAGGCGGCAGCAGTGCGTTTTTTGAAGATATAGGCGATGGATTCCACCGCTTTCGTCAGGAGCCCGCTGTAATGGCTCATGTCCGCGCCGTTGTTCGTCTGCTGGTCGAAGAAATCACAGAGCGTTTCATAGGGCGCCTGTTTGTCTGCGCATATCGTGCGAAAGATTTCAAGAATCTGTTTTGGTTGGGCAAAGCCGAAGCGGACCGTGCCGTCGTCCCGCACATACACGAGAAAATGGGGATGAAGCGGATTAACGGTTTCAGTGGATGCTGACGAGCCCTTTTGCTTAAGACAATAGATCACCCCTGGAGCAATGACCTGGTACTCCGGGTGCGGCGGCACAACTGCGTATAAACCGAGGGGCGCGTCTTCGAGCAGACGCTTATTGCTTTCGATATATCTGGTAAGATCGATTCGGAAGTCATCGAGGGTGAATTCATTCAACACCACGCTCTCGCTGAAGTCCTCCAGATCGAGCACTTCCTCACGGAGTTTGAGCAATTGCTTGTCCCGATAGCGCAGATCTTCATGGATTAGTTCCTCAATCTCCTCGTTCTTAAGTATATTGTCCTCGAACGTGGCGGCAATATCCACCAGGGCCATCCGAGCCTCGACACGGTTTTTGAGATTGACGTATTTATCCAGGTCTTGTGTCGGCCAGAAGTTCACCAACTGGACGGTATGGTTGACGCTGCCGATCCGGTCGATGCGGCCGAAACGCTGGATGATGCGGACCGGGTTCCAATGAATGTCATAGTTGATCAAGTAATCGCAGTCCTGCAGGTTCTGTCCTTCGGAAATGCAGTCCGTCGCGATCAAAAGATCGATCTCGGCTGTTTGGGGCATGGACGGAATCTTTTCCCGCTTCTTGGCCCGAGGTGAGAAGTTTGTCAGGATATAATTGAAGTCGCTCTTCCCAAAGGACGTCTGGTTATCACCTCCACCAGTGACCAATGCCACGTGAATGCCTAATTCCTTCGTCGCCCAAGTCCTGATTGATTCAAAGAGGTAGCTTGCGGTGTCGGCAAAGGCGGTGAAGACGAGTACCTTTTTGTTTTCCTGCCCCTGTTTGTTGATGGAGGGATGGCGGACTTTCTGCTCGATCAGGCGCTTCAGCTCCTTAAGCTTGGCGTCCCGTTCCGCAGTAACGTCTTTTGCAGCCGCGTGCAGCAGACTGAGCTGTTCCTTGTCGCGCTGAAGGTCCTTGAGCCAGTCGTCCAATCGCATGTGCTGTAAATGATACTTCAGCTTGCCGCCGACCAGCAGGGCCGCCTCAGCGTCTTCGTCACCGTCGGGCACGCCGAGCTCCAGTTCAAGCTCATCCGATTCCGGGTTCTGGCCGGGCATGGCCTGATAGTTTCGTATTTTTCGCTCCAGCGCCTCGATCTTGGCGATCGTCCGGCCCATGGTGATCTCAAAAGACTGCACGGAGCTTTCCAGGCGCTTGAGGAAATTCATTTTCATCATCCCGATGAGGAAGGTCTCGCGCTGTTCCTGGGTGAACGGGTCCCGGTCGTCTTTCAGGTAATTCTTTTTGAATTCATCTTTCACATAGAGGGCCGGGTTGAATAGCCTGAGTTTGTACTCTGATATTTCGTCGTTCAACTTGTCGTAGGAAAGAAACCTTCGGCTGAGGTCGATTTCCGAGTAAATAGATACCGGCTTCATGCGCTCGGGGAACCCGCCGAGTTGTGCGATGTTTGCCTTGTAATAACGATGAATATGCTTTCGCGAACGGGCAATGGTCAGTTCGTCCAGAAGCTTAAAAAAGGATGAGCTGAGTTTATCCAGAAGGTCAGCAGTCCGTCGCTCCCCTGATTTTTTGCGAGCCCACAATGCAAATGTTCTCTGCGCAACGGCAAGCGTCTCTTTCAGGCTGGATACTCCGATATCTTCCCTGAAGGCAGTATCGTCACCTTCGGTAAGAAAATAGATTTGATTGCGCAGGTCCTTCAGGTCGTTATTGACCGGGGTGGCGGAAAGCAGCAGAACCTTCGTCTTCACGCCGCTCTTGATGATATCGTCCATGAGACGCTGGTAACGGCTCTTGCGGACAAGATTGCCCTCTTCGTCGCGCTTGCCTGGTGTGTTGTTCCGGAAATTATGCGACTCGTCGATGACCACGAGGTCGTAATTGCCCCAATTAAAGGTCTCGAGGTCTATGTCGCCGGACTTACCATTATCACGGCTTAAGTCGGTATGGGAGAGGACGTCAAAGCGGAAGCGATCATTGATAAAAGGATTGAGAGCGTCGTTATTGCGGTAAACAGTCCAGTTCTCCCTGAGCTTCTTGGGACACAAGACGAGTACGCGCTCATTCTTCAGCTCAAAATACTTGATAACCGCAAGGGCCTCGTAGGTTTTGCCTAAACCGACGCTGTCGGCGAGTATGCAGCCGTTGTGTTTCATAATTTTATTGATCGCGCCCTTGGCCCCGTCCCGTTGAAACTCGAAAAGCGCCTTCCATATCCCCGTATCAACGATCTTGATGTTGAGATCGAGCAAACCGCCCCGTGCCTGGTCTGCAAGAAATGCTTCAAAGATATGGAAGAGGGTCTTGTAATAAATGAACTCGGGTGCCTGGTTCTGGTAAAGCTGCGCCAGGTAATGAAGCACCTCGTCCTTTACATCCTCGACCAGCGTGTCGTCGTTCCACAGAGAATCAAACCAGGCTTTGAGGTCAACACGATCTCGATTGCTGTCCACGATGAGATTCAGCTCGATATTATTGTTAAATGAAAGCCCCAGACCCCGCATCGTAAAATTCGAGCTGCCGAGGATCGCATTATCCACCCCGTTCGCGGCGGTGTGATACATCTTCCCATGAAGCAGGTTAGACTTGATCACCGACCGGATGGCGACCTTGTCCCGTATCCAGGCGGAACATTCCCGGGCCACGCGCTTCTGTTCCAGCGTATTGGCCAGTTTGAGTCCGCTTGAATCTATTATGAATGCCTTTTTCTCGGTCTTGTCCGGATCAAGAGAACGGATAAAGCGAGGCTCGCCGAAAAGAAAGTCCATGTGCTCGATCCGGTCAAGGCGCTCTTTCAGGGCATCATAGGCGTAGATTGTGAAGAATGCCGACATGACTGACAGCCGCGTACCGTCATTGATGTTGGCCTTTAAAAAATCGCCGACAATCCCGCGAGAGTGATTGTCCCGTATACCGGAGGCCGTAGCAACATCCGGGATTCTCTGCTTACCGAAGAGGTCTTTTTGCATTGGCATGTTTAGGCTGTTCCTTATCAGCCTTGCTTCTATTGTCGCGGCTTAAAGCACCCGCTGAAGAAACCGACGAGGATGTCGAAGTATTTGACGTCCTTCAGGGTCTTCCTGAACCTGTCGAGAAGCGTGGAGCCCGGTTCATTGGTAAAGAATGTGAGGTCTGTTTTCATGAGCTATGACCTTTTATGCGTGAAATATCCCACGCAGAAATCGGCACGGCTTGATACGCCGAGGGTTGCAAGCAGGCGCTGCTCAATGCTATCGAAGATACATGGCATATTCCCGTCCTTGCGATGGCACGAGGGTATGAGTTTACGGAACTTTTGCGTAGTGTTGAGCTGCCCTGAAAGTACTATAAATTGGACAAAAACGCAAGATTATTGATAGGTATTTACAGGGGATAAAGATAGACGAGTGTCACGGCCAAAAAATAAGGCAGGGAATTTGTTCCCTGCCATTTGACTGAAAGAGGCGCCAGGGCCAGATCAATTGAAGACGATCACCTACTCCCTCGCGATCCCCCATTTCTTTCTCTTCTCCCACAGCGACTTCCTCGTAATACCGAGCATCTCGGAAAGCTGTTTTTCGTTATATTCGCCCTGGTGCCTTTTGATGAACGCCTTGGTATAATCCTCTATCGAAAGCTTCTTTTCAGAAGAATGAAGCTGAAACGGCACATCCGCGCTCATCCCCTCCGGCAGGTGCTCGACCCCGATCGCCGTGCCGTCGGAAATGAGGATCGCCCGCTCGATGACGTTCTGCAGTTCACGGATGTTTCCCGGCCACGGGTAATTCATCATGAGCGAGAGAGCGTCGGAGGAAATATCCTGCGCCTGCTTCCCCATTTCGTGAGAGTATTTTGCAATGAAATTATGGACGAGCGATCCGACGTCCTCTTTTCTGTTTCGGAGCGGCGGTATCTGGATGGATATCACATTGATCCGGTAATAGAGATCTTCGCGGAACAATCCTGACCTGACCTGCGCCTTAAGGTCCTTATTCGTTGCC
>Ga0209641_10003849_pt1 | contig 12507 bp, 15 predicted proteins | sample RifCSP16_1_FD_184022 | JGI IMG/M metagenome (GOLD analysis project Ga0209641, IMG submission 184022) | Soil microbial communities from Rifle, Colorado - Rifle CSP2_sed 16_1 (SPAdes) (version 2) | ecosystem: Environmental > Terrestrial > Deep subsurface > Rock core/Sediment | place: Rifle...
TACGTTAGAGGATTTCACCGCCACCGTGGTTTGGGAACTCCGGTCGACGCAGAGCCCTGGCGTCTCGGAGGTCCCGGGATCGCCCGGCGTCCCCACAACGGGCAGTCTCCAATCCAGTGAGGGCTACGGCGACAACGGCGTCTACACGGTCACCATGACGGTCTGCGACGACGATGGCGGGTGCGGGAGCGACACCGCCCTCCTGACGGTCGGGAACGTGGACCCCACCATCGACGACGTGCAGGTCTACGCCGCGGCGGACATCACCCTCCGTGTGGCGGGGGAGAAGTTCCACGACGTGTGCCTGGAGATGGCGCACAATGGGGCCGTCACCGGGTCCGCGTGCGTCGTCCGCATGCCCGGCTCCCCGGACCGCCAGACCGCCACGATCTCCGGCGGGAAGATCCCGCTGCTCGGCTCGTTCGCCATCACCCTCTATTACACGCCGGACGACGACCCGGTCAACGGACAGCGGAACGGGGACAACCCCGCCTGGGTGATCCTCACCTTCGCGGACGGCAGCGAGGTCCGCCTCCACCACAACTTCAACGTGCAGCACCCGGGGACATGGGTCTGGACGCTCGACGACCTTTCGGTAGAGCTCGTCGGCAGGCCCATCACCTTCGAGGCCACGGCGAGCGACGTGGGGAGCGACGACCTTCGGTTCGACTTCGACTTCGGGGACCTCGCGACCGCGAGCACCACGGTGTTCAACGACGGGACCGGCCCGGACCCGGTGCGGAGCCCGGATCTCCTCCCGCTTACCGCTACGGCCTCCACCACGCACGCGTACTCGGCCGCTGGGACCTACACCTTCACCCTATTCGTCTCCGACGACGACGGGGGGAGCACGTCTGTGAGTCGGACATTCACGGTCGGCGCCTCTGGCGGTAGCGGCGGACCTTAGGCGCCTGGCCACGGGGTCAGCCTTTCCCCTTGAGCACCTCGAGGTACCGGTCCCCAGCGAACCGCCACGTGAGGCTCTCCGGGTCGAAGGACCTCCAGTCCACCCGGCAGAACTCCGGCTGGAACAGGCTCATCGTCCCGTCGAGGTCTACGGCTCCTTTGCCGGGCGCCTGGACTGAGACCCCGGCAGGCAGCCCCGAAGGGTATACCCCCTGAATTGCCGCCGCAAGGCCAGCCCGCGGAGGTCCGAATACCGCCGCCAGGGCGCCCTAAAGATGGCGCTCCGCGTAGGCGACGATGGACTCGAACACGCGGCGACCGTCGCCGGGCCCCATCGGGTCCTCCCTCCCGCGCGTCCAGTCCGGATGGAGGTACCGGAAGAACACGCGCTCCGGGTGCGGTTGGATCCCGAAGACATTCCCCTCGCGATTGCAGACGGCGGCGATGTCGTCGAGCGCGCCGTTGGGGTTCCATGGGTACCCGCCGCGCTCCCCTTGCGGGTTGACGTAGCGGAAGACGACTTGGTCGTTCTCGAGGAGCTCCCTCAGGAGGGCGGCCTCTCGGTCCTTCGGGAACTGCCACTTCCCCTCGCCGTGCGAGGAGATGATCGTCATCATCTCGCCCTTCTGGAACGTCCTCGTGGCCGCGCACGAACCGCCGTTCTCCATGCGCAGGAGCGAGGGCCGGCACTCGTAGTGCGCGGAGTCGTTCGTCCCGAGCACCGCCTCCGGAGAGTCCGTGACGACGCCGCCGAACCCGGGGAGCATTCCCGCCTCGACGAGCACCTGGAACCCGTTGCAGATCCCCAGGACCGGCTTGCCGGACTTCACGAACTCCGTGATTTCCGCGCGGAGCTTCGACTTGAGGCGCGCCGCAAAGATGGCTCCCGCCCGAACGTAGTCTCCCGCCGCGAACCCTCCCGGGATTGCAAGGACCTGATAGTCCTCCAACCGCCGGCGAAGATCGGGCTTCACGTCCCCGGTGAACTGCTTCAGGTGGACGGTCTCCGCCTGAGCCCCCAGGAAGCGGAAGAAGGCCGTGGTCTCGTCCTCGCAGTTCGTGCCCTCGATGGCCATGGAAGCCACGCGGATGTCGCCGCGCCGCATCACGAACCCCCCACGTAGCGGGCCATGCCACGGGACCAGGACTCGCGCGCGGCGTGCAGCGGGACCGGGATCTTGCGCTTCCCGAGTTCGAAGTGGACATCAATCCCATCGACGCGACCCACCTCCGACACCGGGACGCCCGCGAGAGCTGTCCGGAAGTCCTGCTCGCGCCCGGCTGCCACCTCGACGAGCCATCGACCGTTCGATTCGGAGAACAGTTGATAGTCCGGGCGGAGCGCTCCAGGCGCCTCGTCCAGCCGCACGCGGCACCCCAGATGCCCACCCAACGCCATCTCGATGGCGGTGACGGACAAACCCCCGTGGGAGACATCGTGGCACGCGCGGACGGCCCCTATCTCCGTGGCCCGAAGGAGTCCGTTCACCGCCGCGAGGAGGTGCTCCGTGTCCACGGCGGGGACGACGGAGGACCAGGAACCCGCCATCCGGAAGTACTCCGAGCCGCCCATCTCCTCGCGCGTCTCGCCGATCAGGAAGAGGGCGTCGCCCTCCGCCTTGAGGTCCGTCGTGACGCACCGCCGAATGTCAGGGACGATGCCGGTCATCAAGACCACGGGCGTGGGGGGCACCGCACCCAGGGGCGACTCGTTGTAGAGCGAGACGTTTCCGGAGGGGATGGGGACGCCCATCGCCGCCGCCACGCTCCCCAGGCCCCGCGCGGCCTCGCGGAGCGCCGCCAACCGGTCGGGCTTCTCCGGGTTCCCGAAGTTGAGGCAGTTCGACATCGCGTGCGGCCGCGCGCCGACGGCGGCGAGGTTCTGGCACGCCTCCGCGACGACGTAGGCTCCCCCGCGGAACGGGTCGATGGCGGTAATCGACGGGGCCGACGCCACCGTCACCGCCAAACCCTTCTCGCTCTCCAACGTGGGGCGGAGCACCGCCGCGTCGCCGTGGCTGGCCTTCCCGATCTTCCCCTGGAGGGGCTTGAGCACCGTGCTGGCGCGCACCTCGTGGTCGTACTGGCGGATCACATGCTCCTTGCTGGCGATGTTGGGCCGCGCTAGGAGGCGCAGGATCAGGGGGGCGAGGTCCGTCGGGAGCTCTGGCGGCATCTCCGGCCGCCGAATCGGGTAGGCCGCCGGATCGTACGGCCGTTCATACTCTGGCCCTCCCGTGTAGAAGGCGATGTCCATTTCGAGGACCGTCTCCCCGTGGTAGCGGACCCGGCACGTCGTCCCGGGCACCGCGCGGCCCACGGCAGTGGCGAGGACGTCGTAGCGGTCGAAGACCTCGAGCACGAGGTCCAGGTCCTTCGGGTCCACCGCCAACATCATCCTCTCCTGGGACTCGCTCACCCAGATCTCCCAGGGGGCCAGTCCCGCCTCCTTCAACGGCACCTTCTCCAGGTCGATCTCCGCGCCCAGGCCCGCCGGCAGGGCCATCTCGCCGACGACGCAGGAGAGACCGCCGCCGCCGAGGTCCTTCAACCCGGTGAGGAGCCCGCGCTGCGCGCACTCGAGCACCGCGTGGATCAGCGGTTCCTTAAGGATCGCGTCGCCGAGCTGCACCGCGCCCCCGGACCAGGCCGCCGCCGCGTCGGCGGTGAGGTCCACGCTGGCGTAGGTGACCCCGTGGATCCCGTCTCTCCCGGTGCGCCCGCCGGCGAGGACGTACAGGTCGCCTTCCTTGCCCATCCGGTTCCGCAGCAGCTGCGACTTCTTCGCGAACCCCACGCACCCCACATTCACAATGATGTTCCCCAGATATCCCTCGTCGAAGACGATGCAGCCCGCCACGGTGGGGACGCCGACGCGGTTCCCGTAGTCGCGGATCCCCGAGACGACGCCGCCGAACAGATAGGCCGGGTGCTTCACGCCTGCCGGCAGCTTCGAGGCGCTGAAGTCGAGCGGCCCGAAGTGCAACGGGTCGGCGAGCGCGATGGGCTGGCACCCCATGGCGAGCACGTCGCGGAGGATGCCGCCGATCCCCGTCGTCGCCCCACCGTACGGTTCGACGGCGCTCGGGTGGTTGTGCGACTCGATGCGCAGCGCGTAGGCGTGCTCCTCGTCGAACTCGACAACGCCCGCGTCGCCGCGGTCGATCACGTACGGGGCCTGCACGGGGAACAGGAACTGGCGCAGGAACACCTTCGAGGACTTGTAGCAGCAGTGCTCCGACCAGGCCTGGCCGAGGGACTGGAGTTCCACGTCCGTCGGGTCCCGCCCGAGGCGCACGAAGTGCTCCTTGATCCGCTGCATCTCCTCGAGGGAGAGCGCAAGCCCAAGCTCGCGGGATATCTGCTCCAACTCCGGATGCGTCGCCCCGGTGACCTCCACGTCATGGAGGGGGAAGTCGACGGAGCGGCGGCGGTAGAGTTCCCGCACGTCCTCGCCCGACGGTGCGAACGCTTCGCGGTAGTTAAGGTTGCCCGGCGGTGAGTGGCTCCGTCGCGTGCCCGCTTTGACAACTTTAAATACGCACGGAACCGTAGCTGGGAAAAGGCCGCCGTCGCGGTCGGCGGATGGGACGGAATGACGCGCAAGGACAAGGAAGCCTGGGTCGTCAAGTGCCCCCACTGCGGGAAGATCGAGCGCGGGTGCGACCACGTCAGCCGCGCGGACATCCAACGCATCGTGCGCCTCCTCAATCTCGGCGTGCAGGTGTTCGAGACGGAGGACGAGTCGGAGGAGGACGAGCACGAGGGCCCGCCGGAGACCCCACGCACCCAGCTCTACCAGATGGTCAAGCCCCAATACGCCCTGGACGACCTCGTCCTCACGCCGCGCACCCGCGACGCCGTCGAGGACGCGCTCGCCGAAATCCGCAACGCCGACCTCCTCTACCGCCGGTGGGGGATGCAGAAGGTGGTCAAGCACCGCCGCGGGATGACGATTCTCTTCGCGGGCCCCCCGGGCACGGGGAAGACCGTCACCGCCGAGGCGATCGCCGCCGCGCTCGGCCTGCAGCTCATGGTCGTGAACTACGCCCAGCTCGAGAACATGTGGGTGGGCGAGACGGAGAAGAACATCGAGGCCGTGTTCGACGACGCGGTGAAGGGGAAGGCCCTCCTCTTCTTCGACGAGGCCGATTCGATCTTCTACCAGCGCGGGGCGTCGGCCGCGCCGTGGACGAACCGCGACGTGAACGTCCTCCTGCACCACCTGGAGAAGTTCACCGGGGTGGCGGTACTCGCGACGAACATGCCGCTCACCCTCGACCGCGCCCTCGGCCGGCGCATCGACATCGCCATCGAGTTCGAGATGCCGACCCCGGAGATGCGCGAGAAGCTCCTGCGGCGGCTGCTCCCGCCCCGGGCGCCCCGTGACCGCGACGTCGATTTCGCGGAGATCGCCCGGCGATATGCGCTCTCGGGCGGGCAGCTCCTGAACGTCGTGCGCCAGGCGATGCGCTACGCCCTCCGGCGGGGGAAGCCCCGGCGCGTGACCATGGCCGACTTCGTCCGCGCGGCGGAGCACGAGATCGGAAAGGGCACGTTCCTGAGCCGGGACCACCTCGGCACGTGGAACGTGGACGTGCGGCACCGGCTCGGCGGCTACGGCTAGGCGACGCGGATCTCGTAGTCGTGGATCACCGGGTTCGCGAGGAGCCGGCGGCACATCTCCTCGGCGGCGACCCGGGCCTTGGCGGGGTCGGCCTCCGCCACCTCGAGGTCGAAGCGCTTCACGAAATGCACCCGGGAGACCCCGTCGAACCCCAGGAGCTTCAACGCCTTGGCGGTGGCGTCCCCCTCCGGGTCGGTGACCCCTTTCTTGAGGTGAATCTCCACGGTGACCAACGCCATCGGCGGGGGGAACCCTCGCCCGCTTTAAAAGCTCGCAAGGACCCGACCGAAAAGCGTTTGGCCTCGGCCGCCTAAGTGTCCGCCACCATGGCGGTCCGGACGCCCTGCCCTGTCTGCGGGAAATCGATCGGCGCCGAGAACCTCGCCCGCCACTTGCACGCGGTCCATCCGCGCGAGGCCACCCCAGCCATGGTCTCCTCCGCGGCAAAGGGCGCCGGACGGAAGCGCGGCACCCGCCGTGTACGAAAGCGAATCCCCCGGGGCACGATCCGGACGCTCGCGGTCATCCTCCTACTCATCGCGGTGGCCGCCCTCGCGCTCGCCACCTTGCGACCTGACCCCAACCGCCCCGTGACCGAGATGTGCGTCACGCACGAGGCCCTCAACCAGGACTGGCACTTCCACGTGAACCTCACGATCCGGGCGAATTCGGTGAGGCAGGACATCCCGGCCAACATCGGGATCTACACGGGCTGCATGAGGCCCGTCCACACCCATGCCGCTGGTGGAGTCATCCACATCGAGGGACCGCCCGGCCGCTACTTCACGCTCGGGGACTTCTTCACGGTCTGGAACAAGCCCTTCTCCTCGACCCGGGTGCTGGAGTTCGAGGTCGACGGCACCCACGTCATGGACTTCCTGGTCCAGACCCCTCCGTCCCCCGATTTCGTGCAGAGCTACGAGTTCGAGAATCTCCGCCTCCTCAACAACATGAAGATCCTCATCGACTACCGCTAGGCGGACACGAGCTGGGACTGCCCCCGAAACCCTTTTCAGCCCCCCGCGGGATGGGCCCGGCGACGTGCAGCAGCAGGAGATGGTCTACTACGAGGCGCGGCCCACGCGCCTCGCGCGACTCCACGTCTATGCTTCCGGCCTCCTGCTGATGATCTTCGCGGTCCTTCTCTGGCTCATCCGCCCGAACTTCACATCGACGGAGTTGATCCCGGGATTGCTCTCCGTGTCCGGCCTGCTCGCCTGGATCCTCGGGTTTCTCGGGTTCGTCCTCGTCATGCGCGAGGAGTTCCGGCGCCTCGTGACGAAGTACACGATCACGGACATGCGGATCCAGCGGCGGGAAGGGATCCTCCGGAAGACCGTCCAGTACGTCTTGTTCAACAAGATCGAGCGCATCGAGGTGGCCCAAGGCATCATCGGGCGCATCTTCAACTTCGGGGACATCTACCTGGACACGGGGGACGACCACATCGTCCTCTACGGCATCCGTGACCCGAAGAAGGTCGAGATGGGCATTGCGCGGACGCTCTCCACCCGCCGGTAGGTCAGAGCCGTCGCCGCCAGGGGATGGACAGCTGGGCCTCCTTCGGCGTCCCCGTCTCCGCGCCGAGACCGCCGTTGGAGTGGACCGGGACCCAGTAACCGCTGAAGGTCATGTCGTATCCCACGGTGGGGTGGATCCCGACGGTGCACCCGATCTTACGCGCGTACTGCCGCCAGCTCCAGGCCCGCCGGCGCGGCCTCGCGTACTGCCGCCTCCGGATGGAGACGAGGACCTCGAGCCAGCGGTCTTGCCAGGGCCGCTCGCGGCGTGCATGGATCCAGCCCATCTCTTGGCCGATGTACTCCAGGTCCCCCGCCGAAAGGGAGGGCGCGCCGTCGACGGTGTGGCTGTGGAAGCCCCCGACGTGGTCCAGGCCCACGTTGAGGCGGCGCATCGTGCGGCGGGCGCGGTCGAAGGCCCGCTCGTTCCCGTGCGCCACGGAGTTCGGCTTGCGGTCCTCCGTCTGGAGCGGGTAGGACGCCTTGAGGACCGTGCAGGGGCGTCGGCCGCGCCGCTCGGGCAGGCCGAGCAGGTAGCCGTTCGTCTCCCGGTTGTACGCCTCGATCGCCGACGCGGCGAGGCCGAGGAAGCAGCCGGGCTCCAAGAGGACTTTCTCCATAGGACTCATTCCCCCGCCGTGGGGGCACGGCGGAAGTTCCATCCCTATTTGAAGATGCGCGGGGCGCCTCATATAACTCGCGCTTTCTGACCATGTTAGCACGGGTCATGGAAAGGCCCGGAAAGACCCCGCCACGAGCGGAACCGCCCTCCCGAAGGGTTGAATACCGCACGGGGGTTGCGAGGCGTCAAGGCCGCCGCCATGGTCCAGATCTTCGCCACGCAGCTCAAAGGGAAGACCGTGATGACCCGGGACGGGCAGATCCTCGGGACGCTCGAGGAGATGCTGGTGGACACGAGGACCGGGCGGCTCCTCAACCTCCTCGTCGCCCCGGCGGAGGACATCGAGGTGCGGCTCTTCGAGACCGACGCGAAGAAACGCATCGTGCTCCCGTTCACCAGCCTGAAGTCCGTGAAGGACGTCATCGTGGCCGACATGGAAGCCCCCTGAGGCGGTCCGCGGTGAAGCTCACCTTCTACGGCGGGGCCGGGGAGATCGGGGGGAACAAGATCCTCCTGGAGGACCGCGATGCGCGGATCTTCCTCGACATGGGCGTGCCGTTCCATTTCGGGGAACGCTACTTCGTGGAGTACCTGAAGTTCCGCGATCGGTTCGGGCTCCGCGACTACTTCGCCCTCGACCTCCTGCCCCGCATCCCGGGGCTGTACTCCCGCGACTGGCTGGACGGGACGGACATGAAGTGGCGGAAGCCGGACTTCACGGGCGTCCTCATCAGCCACGTCCACTGGGACCACACGAACCACCTGCAGTACATCGATCCGGAGATCCCCGTCCACCTCGGCGAGGGGACGCAGCACATCCTCAACTCCTGGCAGGAGACGTCCACCGGCCTGGACCTGGGCGAGCACGACTACCGGACATTCCGGACGGGCAAGCATCTCTCCCTGGACGGCGTCGACGACGATCCCATCCACGTGGACCACAGCGCGCCGGCGGCCTACGGCCACATCCTCCACACCTCGGAGGGCGCCGTCGTCTACACGGGGGACCTGCGCCGCCACGGCCCCCGGGGCGAGTTCACCGACGAGTTCCTCGAGAAGGCGGCGAAGGCGAAGCCCAAGGCGCTCCTCATCGAGGGGACCAAGGTGGCGCCGGGCGCGGCCTCGGAGCGCTCCACAGAGGCGGACGTCCGCACCGGCGTGATCGAGGTCGCCTCGAAGGCCCAGGGGCACCTCGTCGTGGCGACCTTCTACCCGCGAGACGTGGACCGCATGCGGACGTTCCTCGAGGCGGCGAAGCGGACGGGGCGGACGTTCGTGCTCTCCGCCAAGGCGGCACACCTCCTCGGGACGCTAGCCGCGGATCCCCGCATCGACGCGAAGAAGCTGGTCACGGACGACGCGGTCCGCGTCTACTTCCGCGACATGAGCCGGCCGAAGCCGTGGGAGGCCGAGCTCCATGGCCTCCTGAAGGACCGGGCCGTGGATTCCGGCTGGGTGCGGAAGCACCAGGGCGACCTGATCCTCCAGCTGGACTTCGAGCACCTCGCCGAGCTGATCGACATCGCGCCGGAGCCGGGCGCGCAGTTCATCCACAGCAAGAGCGAACCCTTCGAAGAGAAGGAGGTGAACGAGGAGGTCCTCCGCAATTGGCTCGGGACGTTCGGGATGACGCACAACCAACTCCACGCCTCCGGGCACCTGAGCGCCCTGGAGGTGCGGCAGGCCATCGAGCAGATCAACCCGGAGGTGGTGATCCCCATCCACACGGAGCACCCCGAGCTGTTCAAGGACTTCCACCCGCGCGTGAAGCTGCCGCGGAACCGGTCTTCGATCGACCTGTGACGGCGGAGGGACGGCCATGCGCGAGCTCCTCTGGATGGCGGGGGGCCTGGGACTCGTCGCCACCGCAGCGGTCCTCGCGATCCTGGCGGGGGGACCCCAGGAGGACGTCCTCGAGGCCGTCGCCATCGTCCTCGCGCCCCTCGGCGGCTTCCTGGCGGTGGAGGGATACCTGCGCCACCGCCGGCGGGGACTGGCGTAGGGGAACCGCGCCGGATCACGGCGACCAGTACTGGAGGATGGCGCCTTGGATGCCCAGGATGACGAACTGCACCGCCACCGCCGCGAGGAGGAGCCCCATGATCCGCGAGAAGGCGTAGGCCCCCATCCGCCCCATGCGGTGGAAGAGCGGCTCCGCCCGCCGGAGGAGGACCCAGGACAAGGCCATCGTGATGAGGATCGCGGCGACGATGGCGGCGATCTTCCAGGGGTCGAGGGGGACCGTGGCCTCCGCCATGAGGCCGATGACCGTCACGATCGCCCCCGGTCCCGCGAACATGGGGATGCCGAGCGGGACCACGCCGATGGCCTCCTTCTCCAGGGCGTCCGCCTCGTCCTGCGGGCTGACCTGGGTCTTCGAGGGCTCGCCGCGCATCATGGAGTACGCGACGGTGAAGAGGATGATGCCGCCGGCGATGCGGAACGCGGGGATGCTGAGGCCGAAGAAGGAGAAGATCTGGTTGCCCAGGAAGGCGAAGAGGAGGAGGGCACCCGTCGCCACGATGACGACGTTCCGGATCACTCGGCGCTTCTCCTCGGCGGTGTAGTCCGTCGTGAGGGTGACGTAGGTCACGAGGCCGCCGACGGGGTTCACGATGGCGAACACGGCGGCGAGGGCGCTCACCGCGAAGCCGATGGCGTCGAGGATGGCCACAAGACGGGGTATGCCCACCCCTATAAAAGACCGCGTGCTGACTCCGATATCCTACCGAAAGAATGAAGTAGTATGGAAATTCTTACCCACACCATGGACGTGCAGACGGTTCGAGTCTCCGCGAAGGGGCAGATCGCGGTTCCTGCGGGCATGCGTCGGGCCCTGGGTCTGCGCAAGGGCTCCACCCTGCTGCTCGTCGAGAACCGTGGGCGGATCCTAATCACGAAAGCCGACACCATCGGGGCGAGCCTCGCCGACGACTTCAGCGACCTCCTCAAGCACGCGGAGGCCTCGTTCCGGGAGGTTTGGGACAACCGCGCAGACGAGGTGTGGGATGACGTATGATGCAGGGGATATCGTCCTCCTGCCGTTCCCATTCACCGACCTGAGCACCGCGAAGCGCCGTCCCGTCCTGGTGCTGAGCCGCGCTTCCTTCAATACCCAGTCCCCGGACTTCGTCGTGTGCGCCATCACCTCGAACCTGTCGAACACCGCCAACTCCGTGTTAATCGATGGGAAAGACATGGCCCGCGGGCGGCTCCCCACGACGAGCCGGATCAAGGTCGCGAAACTGGCGACCCTGTCCCAGTCCCTGGTGCTCAAGGCTGTTGGGCGGATCACGCCCGTGGTTCTTCAAAGGGTTCGAAAGGAGCTGCTCACGATTCTGTAGCCCGTCAGGCGAGCGTCTCCAAGACCTTCCTCGCGAAGGTCAGGTATCCGGTGTGCCCGAGGGCTGCGAAAGAAGGCCGCACCCCACCCTCGTGGACCTCGATCTCTCGCTCGAGGAGCTCGATCGTCCGTACCTCGACAAAAGGCTTGCCCGCCAGCGCCTTCCGCGTCTCCCGCACCTGCTCCGTGTTCGGCACGAAGGCGCTGAAGTGCCCGCAGGGTCGCAGCGCCTCCCAGGCGGCGGGGACCGCGGCCCACGGGTCCGGGATGTCGAGCAGGACGCAGTCGACCTCGCGCTCGGAAATCCCCTCCCGGATGTCCCCGCGCTTCACCGTGACGTTCCCCCAGGCCCCGGACCGCCGGAGGTTCTCCTCGGCGAACGCCGCGAAGTCCTCGCGGATCTCGTAGGTGACCACCCGGCCGCCCGGGGAGACGCCCTGGGCGAGGAGCATCGTCAGCGCCCCGCTGCCCGCCCCGCCCTCGACCACGATGTCCCCGGCGTTGATGTCGCAGTTCAGCAGGATGGACGCCGCGTCCTTGGCGCCGATCGTCTGCGCCCTCCGCGCGGCGGTCTCCATGCGGTCGCGCGCCGTGGGGAGGAGGACGAGGAAGGGTTTCCCGGCGACCCGGGCGACGCCGCCGATGTGGCCCTCCAGCTTCCTCGGGTCGACGACGCCCAGCCCCTCGACGGTCACGGGACCTTCAGACGAGGGGACGAGATGGCGCTTGCCCTGGCTGTCCACGAGGAGCAACGCCTGCATGGCCCCCGGCACGCCCGGCCGGGTTCTTAACCCTGCACCCAGTTCACGCTGCCACCCGTGACGTGGAGCCAGTACACCCGGCCCCAGGTCAGGAACTCGGTGCCGGGCACCACGCGGAGTCCGTAGGGGTCCGCGGGACCAGGATAGGTCTCCATCCGGGCCACTCCCAGCCCCCCGACGCTGGAGGACTGCTGCTCGCTCGTCGGCGTGGCGTAGGTGACCATGTTCCATCCGTTCCGCAAGGGGAACGAGGGGTTGGGCTCCACGAGGCCCGCGACCGTGTACCGGCCGGCACCGCTCATCTCGGCCCAGAAGGCCTCGCCGAACTGGAACGAGGAGAGGTCCCCGGGCTTGATCGCGTAGTAGGCCTTCCACGGGTCGGAGCCGTCGGAGGCGCGGTAGGTCCGGACCACGGTGAGGCTCGGCACCAAGGTCTGGGTGACCGTCGCCGGCGACCAGTCGGCCTGGAGCAACGGGATGGCCAGGAGGTTGCGACCGGCCGAGACCGCCTGCGTGTACTTGGCGGCGATGATGCCGTCCGGCGAGAAGTTCGTCCCGTTCCGGGCCCGCACCTTCCAGAAGTAGTTGTTGACGTTCCCGTGGCCGCAGCCCGCGCAGACGTAGTTGTAGTTCGGGGCGCCGCTCGCGGCCACCGTGCCGCGGAACACGTATCCGCTCGCGTAGCTGGTGGACTCCCAGATTTCGTACGTCGTCGGACCGCCGTTCCC
>Ga0209641_10003850_pt1 | contig 12506 bp, 10 predicted proteins | sample RifCSP16_1_FD_184022 | JGI IMG/M metagenome (GOLD analysis project Ga0209641, IMG submission 184022) | Soil microbial communities from Rifle, Colorado - Rifle CSP2_sed 16_1 (SPAdes) (version 2) | ecosystem: Environmental > Terrestrial > Deep subsurface > Rock core/Sediment | place: Rifle...
GATCACCGAGATCAACCGCCAGGCGGTGAAGAACATCGCGGATTTCAAACGCATCGCCGGCAAGCTCGGCAAGAAGGACGAAGTGCTGCTGCGCATCATCCGCCGCGGCGGCCGGCTGTTTGTGCTGATAAAGCCGTGACGCGTGAATCGTGACTCGTGACTCGCGGACCGTGTTCGGAACGAGCACGGTCCGCGATGTCGACCCGGGGCCGATTCGCGAATCACGAATCACGAATCACGAGTTACGAATCACGGATCATGCGTTTCCCCTACGCCCCGCTGCCGTTTCTCGTTTTTATTTTTATCCTCGGCCTGCTGCTGGGGGTGGTGCAGCTCGGGGCGCTCACGGTCGCGTTCGACAAGCTCGGGCTCTCGCCCGGCTCCGCGTTTCTGCTGCTCTTCGCCTCGCTCCTGGGGAGTGCGGTGAACCTGCCGCTCTTCACCATGCGCGCGGAGCGCCCGCCCGAGGCGCCCGTCCCGCGGCCGTTTCCCGGGCTGTTGCGTTTTCCCGCGCGCGCGTTCACCGGGCGGACAAATGTAGCCGTCAACGTCGGCGGCTGCCTGATGCCGCTTTTGTTTTCTCTGTATCTTCTGGGTCATGCGGCGCTTCCCGGTTGGCAAGTCATCGCGGCGATCGCCGCCGTGACCGCGATCAGCCGCCTCATCAGCCGCCCGATCACGGGCCTCGGGATCGGCATGCCGATATTTGTCGCGCCGTTCAGTGCGGCGGCGATCGCGATGCTGCTCAACGCCGAGGCGAGCGCGCCGCTCGCCTACATCGGCGGCACGCTGGGCGTGCTCATCGGCGCGGACCTGCTGCGGCTCGACGACATCCGCCGCCTCGGCGCGCCGTTCGCCTCGATCGGCGGGGCGGGCACCTTCGACGGGATTTTCATCACCGGAATCGTTGCTGTATTGTTGGCGTAAAACATAGTTCAAAGTTGCAAGTTCAAAGTTCAAGGTTCGAAGGCAAAATCTGACGCCGAACAACAGGCTCGCTGTTTTCAACTTTGAACTTGGAACTTTGAACTTTTCACGAACGGAGGTGATTATGCGGAATCAATACAGGCTCGTTCCCATCTTGTTTGCCGCCATGCTGGCCGGTTGTGCCTCGGTCACCATCGGTCGCGACTTCGACCTGCGCGCGGTCCAGTCCAAGGTCGAGCGCGGCGTCACCACGCAGGCGCAAGTGCGCGGCTGGCTCGGCGCGCCCGCCGGCCAGGGCATGCACGTGGACGCCAGCGGCGATCGTTTCGAGGAATGGACGTACTACTACGGCGAAGGCCGGTTGCCGGACATGTCGGACGCCAAGCTCAAGATCCTGCAACTACGCTTCGACCTGGCAGGCGTGCTGCGCAGCTACAACTGGTCGGGGGAGGGCAAATAGAAAAGGTCTGGTCATATCGCAATAACGGCGTAACATACATGCACGTTTGCTGTGCATCGGTGGGATGACGGCGTAAAGTATGGCGATGATAGATCTGGCGGTAAATCCAGCAAAAAACCCACGCAGGAAAATCTTTCTGAATGGGTTCACCATAGCGGGCTTGGTGGTGCTCGCCCTCGGAACAGGACCGCTATTTATAGTCGCCACTGAGGGGAATGGCTTGGGGTACGGTTTGTTGTACGCTGTTACATCCCCCATCGCTGCGTTGCTCCTCCTAGTCGGTTTTGTGGTGGCTGTAGTGCGGTCGGGGAAGTCCAATCCATGGGCTCAGTCAAATTCCATTAACCCAATGATAGCTCCCAGTGACACTGACGGGAGTCGAAAGACAACGAGCGATCCCACACGAGAGAATTCTACCAATGAACAACAACGACGTTGAGGAAAAGAAAAATCTTCGGTTGTCGGGACTAGCAGGTTGTTGAAGTGCGCCGAAACATAAAAATCCGTCATTCCGGCGAAAGCCGGAACCCAGGATGTCGATGAAAGCATTGCATTTAATTCCTGGACACCGGCTTTCGCCGGTGTGACGAACACTTTTTTCAACAACCTGCTAGGGGTGAATGGGGGGATGCTCAGGCCAGGTTGAAACGAACACGTTGTGATGGAAAACGTGCACTTTTCGTTGGGCGTCGGAAAAACAGCGCCCTCTGACGGCCGCGGGGTGCGTGACGGTCATTCGGGCACGTCTAAAAATCCCCTCTCCTTCCGGGAGAGGGTTAGGATGAGGGGATTAAACGCATGATTTATCATCCCCTCATCTTCGCCTTCTCCCCGAGGGAGAAGGAATCTTCCAATTTTAGAAGTGCCCAATCTGCTTTCCGATCGCAAACCGTGCGGCGGACCTTAACAAATCCGGAGCGCTCGGGGATAATGCGCGCGCATGCTGCGCCTCCCCGACCTTCTTGTGCTGGCCGTGTACGTGATCGGGGTGACCTGGTTCGGGTGCAGTTTTTATCGCCGCGCCTCGACGTCCCAGGGCTTCACCGTCGCCGAGGGGCGGCTGCCGGGATGGGTGGTGGGGCTCTCCATCTTCGGCACCTATCTTTCCTCGATCACCTTCCTCGCGCTTCCGGGCAAGGCCTATAGCGCCGACTGGGGCGCGTTCGCGTTTTCGCTCTCGCTGCCGTTCGCGGCCTTTGTCGCGGCGCGCTGGTTCACGCCGCTGTACCGCGCGACGCAGGACATTTCGGCCTACGCCTACCTCGAGCGGCGCTTCGGCGTCTGGGCGCGGCTCTACGCGATGACGTTTTACCTGCTCACCCAGATCGCGCGCTCGGGCACGATCCTGTTTCTGCTGGCGCTCGCGCTCGAAGGCTTCACCGGCTGGAACATCACCGCCGTGATTCTTCTCACCGGTGCGCTCGTGGTCCTGTACACGGTCGTGGGCGGAGTGGAGGCGGTGATCTGGACCGACGTGCTGCAAAGCGCGATCCTGACCCTGGGCGCGCTCGTGTCGGCGGCGATTTTGATATTCGGCATGCCGCAGGGCGTGGGCCAGCTCTTCGATATCGCGCAGGCGCAGGGCAAGTTCGCCCTCGGCTCGTTCGAGCCGAACTTTGCGTCCGCGAGTTTTTGGGTCGTGCTGCTCTACGGGCTTTTCATAAACCTGCAAAATTTCGGCATCGACCAATCCTACGTCCAGCGCTACCAGGCGGCGCGCTCGCTCGAGGCGGCGCAACGCTCCGTCTGGATCGGCGCGCTCACGTACATCCCGGTGAGCGCGCTGTTTCTCTTCATCGGCACCGCGCTCTATGCGTACTACGCCGCGCAGCCGCAACTCCTGCCCGAGGCGCTGCGCGCGGCCGGCTCGGGCGACCGGATATTCCCGCACTTCATCATCACCGAGCTGCCGCCGGGGCTCACCGGGCTTGTGATCGCCGCGCTCTTCGCCGCCGCCATGAGCACGTTGAGCACCTCCATGAACTCCTCGGCCACGGTGCTGCTGTCGGATGTCTATCGCCGCTTCCTGCGCCCGCAGGCCGCGGACGCAGCCCAGGTGCGTTTCCTGCGCGCCGCGACCCTCGTCATGGGAATGCTCGGGACGGCGGCCGCGCTCGCGATGATCTCGATCAAGAGCGCGCTCGATGTGTGGTGGAACCTGGCCGGAATCTTCTCCGGCGGCATGACCGGGCTGTTTCTGCTCGGAGCCCTCTCGCGCCGCACCGGCTCGCCGCGGGCCGCCATCGGCGTCGGCATCGGCATTCTTGTGATCCTGTGGGCCACGCTCTCGAAAGATCTCGCGCTGCCTTTAGCGAATCCGCTCCACGCCTTCATGACCACGGTGATCGGCACGCTCACCATCTTCCTCGTCGGCATCGCGCTCTCGCGCACCCGCACCCGCCGCGCCCGCGCCACCCCGGCCGAGACGATTTACGATCTCTCCGACTGAGCGGTATTCGTGACGGCGGGGAAGAAGGCGCAACGCAACGCAAGGCGAGGCGTGTCCCGATTCGACTGGCGTAGCGAGAAGCGTCTGGGGCGGGCGCGGAAGACCAAGAAATTCAGTGGCCATCCCAAGGGGAACCGCCCTTACGGTTTTGGGAAGGTTTATCCGTGAGGCGAAAACTTGTCTTCCCGAGGCTCAGGGTTTTTGCTCAAACCCTGCCTGTGTGAAGTGCCGGTCGAAGGTGAGGGCGGTTTTGACTCTGAGGCGCTTCATGACCGCAAAGGACGCGCAGTCCGTAAAAGAGAAATCTTTGTCCCGATAACGGTCGAACCACTCCCACGCGGCGTCAAAATCAGCTTCCTCGACGCGCACGAAGGTCACCGAAGGGCTGAAGCGCAACCGCTCGGCCACGGCCCGGGCGCGATCGTGGTCCAAGCGGCTGCGGATGAGCGTAACGGACTCGTCAAAAAACGTAAGAGGTGGTGACGAGCGGCTGCGGGCGAAGCCGAAGGGACCGTCAGAAGGCGAGAGCCTTCTTGTGGTGTTGGTCGTCGGCGTCTTCGAGGGCGAGTATGAAGCTGGTGTCGAGGAAGAGCGGCGTCACGCATCCTTCCCGTACAGGTACTCATCGTGCCGTTCGGCCAGATCGCCAAGCCCGCTGTGACCGGGTTTCGATCCCAGCCCGAAAATCGGATCGTCCGGCGACGGGATAGGCAACACCACGATCCGCCCGGCCTCCTGGCGGATCTCGACCTGTTTCGCCCCTTTGAGCAGTTTCTTCGGGATCAGGACCCCGTCTTTTTTCACTACCGCTTTCATGTTGCCGCTCCGATAATCTCACTGCAATCATAGCCACCCCCCTACCCCCGCAGCAAGGGGATCGTCGAGACCCAACGCCCAGCGGCGCTCGACCCGCTCGCCATTTTTCTCGCCGGCATCACGCACCCGCACCCGCCGCCCCCGCGCCACCCCGGCCGAGACGATTTACGATCTCTCCGACTGAGCGGCGTTCGCGATGGGACGCCGCGCTTGCCGGCCGCCGGGCTGTTGATGCACCCAGGATTGACCTTGTCAGCTTGATGGGTTTACTGTGTCGGCAGGAGAATCCGCGTTGCGGTCTGTTCCCGGAAGACGCGGTGAGAAGAACGGATGACGAGCATTTGTTTTGCGAGCAGGAATCTGGTTGATCGGAATGCAGCTGCGGTAGGTAACTATCGCAGTTGGGCGGTCGATATCTAGAGGCACCGAGTGGAGATCGCCCTAGTTATTCCGCTAGTCGTCGCATTTCTCGGCGCGGGGTTTGGCGCGTACTTCGCATTCGTCAAGACGCGAAAGGAGCGTCTTTGGTCTGACCGATACGAGGCACTTCGAAGCGTCGTCTTGGGTCTGGAGAAGATTCAGACTCACTTTGAAGTTCGAGAAATGCACGAGCGTGGAGTACAGGTTGTAACAGCGGACGAGTATGCGCGGATGGAGACCGAATGGCCGACCGCGCGCCATGATCTCCGAGCGAACATCGCAACACTTCGCCTATTATTCAAAGACAAACAGATCGCAACACTCCTTGAGCTGCACCGAGAACTGAATCATGCTTTCCTGGTTATGTTTGGGGGTATTCCCGATCATCTCCCAGACCTGTTCTCTGACGTGGCGAAGAACGCAGAGCGCGGAATTGAAGAGGCTATCAAAGTTGCGCAGAAATGGTGTCTCTAGCCAGCCGTTCAACCAGAGCGCTAAACAGCGCCGCTGTTTGGTACCCGTCGCGCTTGGCGCGCCGAAAAAAGGTGACAGATTTAATTTTGGCTCGTTGAATAGGCTGATAGGTCGGAAAATAAATCCGTCACCATTTTCTAAAACGGGGGTCAGATCAAAGTTTTCTCTAATATAAGCAGAAACTGTGATCTGACCCTGAGGTTCGTGCCGACGCCAGGGACAGGCGCACCGTTTTCTGACACTGTCGTGGCGGCGCGGCACAACACGTTATGTTGCTGATCGTGTAACCAGTCGGGTATTCCGGAAAAGATGAAGCCTCAAAGCGAAGAATCCGGTTGGAAACAGCACTTCCCTACGTATCATTTCAGAGATAGAGATGTTGCGCTGGAAGAGTACAAATTCGCGACGAAGACTCTTGAGGCAGAGGAACGCCTCTTCCTCAACGCGGCCAATCTTTCGGTAGTAGTTGGTGCGGCTCTCGGATCACTTGCGCTTGGTTCGCTAGAAAAGCTTGCTGGCGCATTCGCGCCTGTCGTTCCCGAAGTGGCGACTCTCAGCCTGGCACTTTTGCTCGCGGGCGGATTTCCGGCCCTCTCGTTGCGATACTTCGCGGATCGCCAGAAAGCGGTTGTCTTTGCCGCAAGGAAGGTCATTGTCTTGAGGCGCATGCTGGGGATGAGCTACGGCGGCCTCCAACTTGTCTTGCCGAATTGGCGGATCGAAGGCGCGGATGAACCATTCGCCATCCGGCTTTTTCCGGGTTGGCATACCTACGTCGCTTATCCTTGCTACGCGATCGCGGGAATTTCGTCTGCAGTAGCGTTCTTCGTCCTTGCCATACTTCTCGGGCAACTCCAAGTGAGCGGAACCATACTGCCTCTTGACCCCATGATGTTGGTTGTCGGAATTGCCGCTTCATGGTTTGTTGCGCTGTGTTGGACGTACCGGAAGGCTCTAGTGGATACCCACGAGCGGGTCGGACTTCTTGTCGCGCAGCGGATCGCTCACGGCTTAAATCTCAGGCTGGTCAGAAACATTGAGTACGTAATTTACAGAGCAACTCTCGGGAAGCATGAGTTGCATCGCCTCGGTATCGATCTGTCGATCGCCAAGAAGCTCCTGGTACATATAGAAGACAAGGAATTTTTTGCTCACTCCGGAGTGAGTATAAGAGGGCTCGGTCGTCTTCTTCTTTCACTGTTCGGCCGCCGGCGTCGCTCGGGAGGATCCACAATCACTCAGCAGTTGGTTAGAACGCTGTTCATAGAGGATCAATCAAAGCTGTTTCGTCGAAAGCTGGTTGAGATCATGCTGGCTCGGTGGTTCAACAAGGTATTCACGAAGAACGATCAACTAGAGATGTATTTTGCTTCAGTACGCTTCGAGGCCGGCGTGTTCGGAATCGCCGCCGCGATGAAGCATTTTTCTGGCGGAGTGAGCAAAACGCTCTCTTCGGCAGAGGCTTTCTTTCTGATTGAGCGGGTTTCCAATGTCCGTTCCCGGCTGCTTGTCGAAAAGGTGGATCAGACCCTTCGTGGAGCAGTCGCTGCTCGACTACTCGATGATTCCGAGGCAAGACAGGTTGTGAGGTTATATGTGAATGCTGTTAGGTCGGGGAAAATCCAGGGCAGCGGGGAGGCAGGGATCGTCCGTCTAGAAAGAGCATGGGAGCGGCATAACAACGCGCTGCAGTCGACGTGCGAGGACGCACGCGCCTGAGCGCGGGCGCATATCATTCGTTAGCTGGAAAAAGGGATTTTCGCGATCAAGGAAGGTCAGGGTCAGGTCTTGTTGTTTGCTCTTCCCGCTGACCGAGCTAGGCTCTGTACATAGCCAGACCCCTTCGACCGGAATTTCGCGGCGTAAGACGACGATGTGTTCTAGCGATACATTAGCGGATATTGCGATCTGGGTAGTAATAGGGACATTCTACTTATTCGTCCCCGCTCTGGAGAGCGGGGGTCCTAAGCGGCTCAGGCGAAGGGAAAAGTAGAATGTCCCCATTGTTCCCCATTGTTCCCCCATTGTTCCAAAAGAAAGACAATCCGGAGCAGTGCCCACAGTGCTCACGTAGTCTCTAACGGAATGCAATAATGGTGACTGGAGGAATAGCTCGATGTCTCCTTGTTGTCGGCATGCTTATTTCGTTTCCAATGAGCGGCTGCAGCCGTATTTCGAGCGTGGACGCCACCACCAATCCTAAGTTGTGGGGAGGCTATGTCAACCAAGCGGTATATAGGCTAAAGAAAGACCTCTTTTTGGTTAAGCTTGACGATCAACTGGAAGGACACCGATATGCGTTGTCACCGGAAGGGCGTTTCAAGCACCCAGATCGCTTCTACAGTGTTCCGAGATCAATCGAGCAATATACGCAGGAACGCGGGCAGACATCTCTTGAAGATATTATTCACGGTCGCGCATACCAGGTTCCTACAACGGTTGTCGGTGTTGTTACGGCAGGTACGCACCTTCGATGCACAAAGCTTCTACGATATCATCAGTGGTCGTGGTTCTTCGGCGAAGCCCGCTGGACCATGGTTTTTGGCAAGATTTTAGATGGGCAGCATGCAAATACGCTCGCCGACATAACGGATTTGTCGATCGGACAAGCGATAATATACGAAAGGGAATCCATTACCGTGCACAAACCAATTCCACACTTGTTACGAATAGGGGACGGATGGATTAAAAACTAGGCAGCAAGCAGAGTGACAGGAAAAAAAAGGGGGTCGGGAATGGTAGGGTCAGGTCTTGTTGTTTGCTCTTCCCGCTGACCGAGCTAGGCTCTGTACATAGCCAGACCCCTTCGACCGGAATTTCGCGGCGTAAGACGACGATGTGTTCTAGCGATACATTAGCGGATATTGCGATCTGACCCCACATGCCAATCTGACCCCACATGCCACGCATTTCACGACTGTAAAAGACCGCAAAAAAGAAATCGGCAAAGGGCTGCTGCACGCCATGTTGCGTCAGCTCGGACTGACACTCGAAGACATTCTGGGGTAAAACATGCTGATGGCCTATCCCGCGAATCTTAAGCGCCAGAAGGACGGCCACATTCTGGTAGCGTTTCCCGACATCCCGGAAGCACTGACGGAAGGCAGAACCCTCTCCGAAGCGTCGCACGAGGCGCAGGATGCCTTGCTGGCCGCGCTCGGCGGATACGTCAACTCGCGGCGGTCGATTCCGTCGCCTTCCAAATTGAAGCGCGGCCAACGTCTGGTGTTTCTGCCGCCATTGCCGGCCGCCAAGCTCGCCCTCTATCAGGCCGCGCGCGACTCCGGCCTGAGCAACGTCGCGCTCGGCAAGCGTTTGAAAGTCACCGAGGCCGCCGTCCGGCGTCTGCTTGATCTCGACCACCGCTCGTACATCGGCTAGATCGAACAGGCGCTTGCTGCGCTCGGCAAGCGTTTGGTTGTTGAAGTTGAGAAGGCCGCCTAAGGAAACAGCACAACAAAATACAGTGAAGAAGGAGATTTTTATTAATCTGGTGCTTTCTGCTGCGGCAGGCGCCTTGATTTGGGCACTGTCGCCGGAATTGGCGGGGAAGAAGGAACCGTGGGACTCCGATTCTCCGTATTACTTCGCATCGCTGCTTGTCGCCGGCGCGGTGCTTGGAATGATCGGGCCGCGTTACATCTGGGCGCATGCCGCGGGGATCGTTCTCGGCCAGCTCGTTTACATGTTGGTTTTCCTGCCGGTAGGACCGTTGAACGTGCTGGGCGTTTTCTTCTTGGCCGGTTACAGTCTGCTGTGCGTCGGTGGCGCGGCCATCGGGTCGAGGGCGAGGCAGACACTTGAGCGCGCCGTGAGCAAGCGAAGGACCGGGGGGAATCAATAAGGGGTCGGGAGTCTTTTCAGAAAAAGACTCCCGACCCCTTTTCTGGCTTTGAATATCCGCGTTCATCTGCGGTTAAACGCCGTTTTAAGGTTCAACGAAAGTTTTCGTGCACCAATCCTCAATCGCTCGCCGCACGTCGGCGGGTTTTTCCGTCAGCGGCCAGTGGTAGGCGTCGATCGTCGCGATCTCGACGTGGGAGAGCGGCGCGAGTAGCCGCTTGGTCGCCTCGGGGTCGGTGAACGTCACGCCGCGCGACAGCAACACCAGCGTGGGGAGCCGGATGTCGGCGAGCGGCGGGAGCGGACGCGTGACCTCGATGTATTCCTGCAGATAACTCGCGGTGGGGAAATGTTTCAGGTCGGCAAGCGGCGAGGTGTAGAGCCGGATCATCTCCTCCTGCTTGCCTTGCTCGAGCAGCCGCCCGCGCGTCTGCTCATCCAGCCTTCGCAGGTCGCGCGGCGGGATCCTGCGCCGGTACAGCCCAAAGAGGTTGAGCAGGCGGATCAGCCCGACCGCAAGCCAGATGAGCGGCGCGAAGCGGCGAATCCAAAGGGCGCTGCCGTGCAGGGTGCCGGTGAGGATCGGGTCGATCAGTACGAGCCCGTGCGTGCGCGCGGGAAAACGCGCGGCGAACTCGACCGCCACCTGGGCGCCGAGGCTGTGGCCGATAAGCACCGCTTGCTCGTAGCCCTCCTTGTCGAGGACCGCGAGCAGATCCGGACACCAGCGTTTCACCCCGATCCGGCCGCGGGTGAAGGACTCCCCGTGCCCGCGCAGGTCCGGGCGCAGGATGTCCCAGGAGCGCGTAAGCGTGGTGTACTCCAGGAACTCCGACCAGCGCGTGAGGTTGCTCGCCATGCCGTGCAGCAGAACGATTACGCGGCGCGAGGGGTTTTCCGCCGCCTGCCACAGGCGGTAGCCGAGCACCGTGCCGTCGCTCACGGTCAGTAGATGGTGGAGTTCCATGGCGGGTTTGTACGGCGTGATCGGTTGCGGCGCGGCGTTCATGGGTTTTCTCGTGTGCTACAGCATAGTGATTGCCCCGGGCATGTCCAGTATCGCGCGAGCCGAGCGCCGGTGTAGACTCAACCCGCACCCGTGCGCGGGAATACGACCGCCACGCCGATCCGATGACGACCGAGCTACCGATCCACGAAGTCCTGCCCGAGCTGCGCGCCGCGCTCGCCGCGCACCGCGCGGCGGTGTTGCAGGCTCCGCCCGGCGCCGGCAAGACCACGATCGCGCCGCTTGCGCTCTTAAATGAGCCGTGGCTCGCGGGCCGCACGATCCTGATCCTCGAGCCGCGCCGGCTCGCCGCGCGCGCGGCGGCGGCGCGCATGGCGAAGCTCCGTAACGAGAACGTGGGCGAGACCGTCGGTTACCGTATCCGTTTCGAGAGCAAAGTCTCGGCGCAGACGCGCATCGAGGTGCTGACCGAGGGCATCCTCACGCGCCGGCTCCAGACCGATCCCGAGCTGAAAAACGTCGGGCTCGTGATCTTCGATGAGTTCCACGAGCGCCACCTGCATGCGGACCTGGCGCTGGCGCTCTGCCTCGACAGCCAGCGGGCGCTGCGCGAGGACTTGAAGATTCTGGTGATGTCCGCGACGCTCGATGGCGCGGCGGTTTCGAAACTCCTCGACGACGCACCGATGGTGGCCAGTAGCGGTCGCAGCTTTCCCGTCGATATCCGTTATCTCCCGCGCGATCCCGAAGACCGGCTCCCGCAGGTGGTTACCGACGCCGTGCTGCGCGCGCTCGGTGAGCACGAGGGCGATGTGCTCACGTTTCTGCCCGGCGCCTGGGAGATCCGCCGCACGCAGGAGCTGCTCACGGAACGGCTGCCCGCGGGCGTGGATGTGCTCCCGCTCTTCGGCGATCTGCCCTGGGAGGCGCAGGATCTGGCGCTCCAGCCGTCCGCGGAGCGACGCAAGGTCGTACTGGCGACACCGATCGCCGAGACGAGCCTCACGATCGAAGGCGTGCAGATCGTCGTGGACGCGGGCTTCGCGCGCGTGCCGCAGTTCGATCCGAAATCCGGCCTCACGCGGCTTACCACGATGCGCATCTCGCGCGCATCAAGCGAGCAACGCGCCGGCCGCGCCGGGCGGCTTGCGCCCGGTGTTTGCTATCGCCTCTGGAGCGAGACCACCCAGCGCGGGTTGATTCCGCAGTCGCTTCCCGAGATTCGCACCGCCGATCTGGCGCCGCTCGCCTTGGAACTCGCGGCCTGGGGTGCGCGCGATGCGCGCGCACTGTCCTGGCTCGATCCGCCGCCCGAGGCGGCGCTCAACCAGGCACGCGAGCTTTTGATCGAGCTCGATGCGCTGGATGCCGAGGGCCGGATCGCCGCGACCGGGCGCGCCATGGTGCGGTTGCCGCTGCATCCGCGGCTGGCGCACATGCTGTATGCGGCCGAGCGCATGGGGATGGGGGCGCTCGCCTGCGACATCGCCGCGTTGTTATCGGAGCGAGACATTCTCACCGGCGAGGCGCGGCGCTCCGTGGATTTCGGGCAGCGGCTCGATGCGCTGTGGGCGTTCCGCCGGCACGGGCGGCAGGGCGCGCAGTCGCACGCCGCGGACGCAAATGGCTGCGTGCGTGCGAACCAGGCCGCGCAGCAGTTCCAGCGGCTGTTGTCGTCAGCCAAGTCGGCAAACGCGAGCGACGTGGAGCAGACCGGGTTACTGCTTGCGCTGGCCTATCCGGATCGGGTCGCGCTGGTCCGTGCTGCGGGAGATACCCGGTATCTTCTGGCCTCGGGCCGCGGCGCGCGCCTGCATGAATCCGAGATGCGCCTGCGCCAGCCGTGCATCGTTGCCGCAAGCCTCGATGCCGGAGAGACCGAGGGACTCATTTATCTCGCCGCGCGGCTCGATGTCGGCGCGCTCCGTGAACATCTGCCGACGCACATCCGCACCGAGGACATCGTGCGCTGGGACGAGCAGCAGCAGGCGGTGATCGCCAGGCGCGAGGAGCGTTTTGGCGCGCTGGTGCTGGACAGCAGACGCCTGAGCGACGCCGATCCCGAGAAGCTGCGCGCGGCCATGCTCGAAGGCGTCCGCCGCATGGGGATCGAGGCGCTGCCCTGGACGCGCGAGGCGCGCGAATGGCAG
>Ga0209641_10003852_pt1 | contig 12500 bp, 14 predicted proteins | sample RifCSP16_1_FD_184022 | JGI IMG/M metagenome (GOLD analysis project Ga0209641, IMG submission 184022) | Soil microbial communities from Rifle, Colorado - Rifle CSP2_sed 16_1 (SPAdes) (version 2) | ecosystem: Environmental > Terrestrial > Deep subsurface > Rock core/Sediment | place: Rifle...
GGGCCGGTCTTTTCCGCCAAGCCTGCAGACCGAGACCGGGGACTCGCATGCCCGAACCTTCGCCAACCCTGATCACCATCGTCCGGGTGGTCGACAAGTTCACCGACACCACCGGCGGGTGGATCGCGTGGCTCAGCGTGCCACTCGTGCTGGCGGTGAGCTACGAGGTCTTCGCGCGCTACCTCTTCAGCGCCCCGACGATCTGGTCGTTCGACGTGACCTACATGCTGTACGGCACGCTCTTCATGCTCGGGGCCGCATATGCGCTGCACAAGGGCGCCCACATCCGCACCGACTTCTTCTTCGAGCGGTGGTCGGTCCGCACCAAGGGCATGATCGACTCGATCGCCTACCTCGTGTTCTTCTTCCCCTCGCTGCTCGTATTCCTCTACATCAGCGGCCAGGAGGGGTGGTACGCATTCACGATCGGCGAGACCTCCGAGCAGACGCCGTGGCGGCCGATCCTGTGGCCGTTCAAGATGGTGGTGCCGCTCGCGATCCTGCTGCTGCTGATCCAGGGCGTGTCGGAGACGATCAAGAGCGTCTGGGCGGCGCGCACCGGCATCGAGCTCGAGCACAAGGAGAAGGTGGAGATATGAGACAGGGAGCAGGGGCCCCGGCGCCCTGGCGCCGGGGATGCGACCAAGTCGAATGGCTCCGGCCGCCGACGGCAGGAGGCGTCAGGCGCACGGTCCGATCGGAGGCGGCGATATGACCGGCGGCGCGCTCCTCGGCCTGGTCATGCTGATCGTCATGATCGGGGCGATCTTCATCGGCTTCCCCATCAGCTTCACGCTGCTGTTCCTCGCGTTCGCCTTCGGCTACTTCGGCCTGGGCGGGCATACGGTCTTCGACCTCGCCTACTTCCAGACCATCGGCATGATGAAGGAAGAGCTGCTGGCAGCGGTGCCGCTTTTCATCTTCATGGGCTTCATCGTCGAGCAGGCGGGACTGATGGAGCGATTGTTCAGCGCGTTTCGGGCGCTGCTCGCACCGGTGCGCGGGGCGCTGTTCCTCGTCGTGATCCTGACCGCGGCGGTGTTCGCGATGGCGACCGGGATCGTCGGCGCCGCGGTGACGGTGCTCGGCATCATGGCCTCGCCGATCATGGTCAAGACCGGCTACGACGCCCAGCTCTCCGCCGGCACCATCACCGCCGGCGGCACGCTCGGCATCCTCATTCCGCCGTCGGTGATGCTGATCGTGATGGGGCCGGTGCTCGGCGTCTCGGTGGCCGATCTTTACGCTGCGGCATTCGGTCCCGGGTTCCTCCTCGCGGGCCTCTACATCGCGTACCTGATGATCCGCAGCTTCATCAACCCGAAGCTCGGTCCGCCGGTCCCGAAGGAGGAGCGCGTCCACTCCGTCCCGGTGATCCTGAAGGAAGTCGTGCAAGGGGTGGTGCCGCTGGTCGGCCTGATCGCGGCGACGCTTGGCTCGATCCTTGCCGGCTGGGCGACGCCCACCGAGGCGTCCGGCATCGGTGCGCTCGGCGCGTTGATCCTCGCCATCGCCTACCGCAAGGCCACCCTTGCGGGCCTCAAGCGGGCGCTGCTCAGCACGATGGCGACCTCGAGCATGGTGCTCCTGCTCGCGGTCACGTCCAACATCTTCGGCGCGGTGTTCGCACGGCTCGGCACCGCGAACTGGATCACCGAGTCGCTGCTCGCGCTGCCGCTGCCGCCGCTCGCGATGCTGATCATGGTGGTCATCCTAATCTTCCTGCTCGGCTGGCCGTTCGAGTGGCCCGCGATCATCCTGGTGTTCCTGCCGATCTTCTACCCGGTGGTCGCGGCGCTGAAGTTCGATCTCATCTGGTTCGGGGCGCTCGTGGCGGTGGTGCTGCAGACGGCGTTCCTGTCGCCGCCAGTGGCGATGTCGGCGTACTACTTGAAGCAGGTGGTGAAGGACTGGTCGCTCGCGACGATCTACAAGGGCATGTTCCAGTTCATGATCCTGCAGGTCGTCGCAATCGTGCTCATCATCGCCTTCCCTGCGATCGCCACCGCCTTCCCCGAGTATCTGCAGAAGGTGGCGCGCGAGACGCCGGTCGAGCAGGTCGTGGACGACGCGCCGAGCCTCGAGCAGGACACGATGGAGATCATGAAGGAGCAGTCGGAGCAGGACTCCAAGGACGCGGAAGGGGACAAGCCGGCGCCGGCCCAGCCGAAGTAACGTGACTCCGTCACGCGAGGGCACCCCCCCGATAGCGGCCGCTCGGCCACAGGGTTTCGTTTGACAACGCTCGGGCCCCGTTCCTACTATGCCGGCTCACCGCGCCGTCCACGCGCGGTCCGTTTCCACTGGAGAGGAGAGGAGAGTCCCCATGTCCCAATCGAGCCTTAAGACCCTCGCGGCGCGCCTCGCCGCCGCGGCGCTGGCGGTCGGGCTGGCCGGCACCGTCGCAGCCCAGCAGCCGGCCGGGCCCCGGAACCTCAAGATGCAATCCACCTGGCCGGCGAGCCTGACGCTCCAAGACAACTTCCGCTTCTTCGCGGAGCGCGTCGATAAGCTGACGGCCGGCCAGCTGAAGATCGAGACGCTCGCCGCCGGCCAGATCGTGCCGCCGTTCGAGATTCTCGACGCCACCCACAAGAAGGTGATCGACGGCGGCCACGGCATCGCCTATTACTGGGTCGGCAAGAACAAGGCCGCGACGCTCTTCTCGAGCACGCCGGCCGGCATCTTCGGCATGGACCACACGGATTACCTCGGCTGGATGTACGAGGCCGGCGGCCTCGACATGTGGTGGGAGTTCTACCAGAAGGAGCTCAAGCTCAACGTCATCGCGTTCCCGATCCTGCCGGCGAGCCCGCAGGCGCTCGGCTGGTTCAAGCGGCCGATCAAGAACCTCGCCGACTTCAAAGGCATGAAGTGCCGCCAGACCGGGATCGTCGCCGAGATCTATCAGCGCATGGGGATGCAGACCGTGAACATGCCCGGCGGCGAGATCGTGCCCTCCGCGCAGCGCGGCGTGATCGACTGCGCCGAGTGGGTGGGCGGAATCGAGGACCTGCGCCTCGGCCTGCCGCAGGTGTGGAAGTTCCACTATACGCCGGGCCCGCACGAGTCGAGCTCGGTCGGCGAGCTGATCATCAACTCCGAGGTGTGGGCGAGCCTCCCGCCGCAGAACCAGGAGGCGATCCGCTCGGCGACCACGGAGACGTACCTGCGCTGGTGGGTGAAGTGGCAGAAGCAGAACGCCGACGCGATCGAGGAGATGCGCACCAAGCACGGCACCCAGATCCTGCGGACGCAGCCCGAGATCCTGATCGCGTTCTTCAAGGCCTGGGAGGAGATCGCGAAGGAGGAGTCGGCGAAGAACCCGTTCTTCAAGAAGGTGCTCGACTCGCAGCACGCGTACGCGGCGAAGGTGGTGCCGGCGAAGCGGTTCATGTTCCCGCCGTACTCGTTCGCGGCGAACTATTTCTTCCCCGAGACGAGACCCGCCGCGGCGAAGGCGGCGGCGAAGAAGTGACGACGCGTAGCGTCGTCATCCCCGCGCAAGCGGGGATCCAGTAAGCCCCGCGCAAGCGGGGATCCGGTAAGCCTGGGTCCCCGCGTTCACGGGGACGACGACCAGAGCCGGGCGCGTCACGCGCCCGGCTCTTGTTTTGAGGCCGGGCCGCGGGTTGTGGCGACCGTGCGCAGCCGATAGAATCGCCCGGAAACGCCGGTCCGTACGGCACGCACGCCGGGAGAGGGGAGAACACCATGGCGCAAGTCCTCAGCCTCGCCGCCGTCCTGTTCGTCTTCTGGGTGCTGCTGTCGGGGTTCTTCACGCCGTTCCTGCTGGCGGCCGGCGCCGTCTCCGCGGTCGCCGTCGCGCTGCTCGCTCGGCGCATGGCGGTCGCCGACCGTGAGGGGCATCCGATCCATCTCGGACCGTCGGCGGCGCTGTACTGGCCCTGGCTCGCGAAGGAGATCCTCAAGTCCGGCTGGAACGTCGCTCGCATCATCGTCTCGCCGCGCCTCCCGATCAGCCCCACGCTCGTGCGCTTCAAGCCCTCGCAGCGAACCGCAGTGGGACTCGTCACGCACGCGAACTCGATCACGCTCACGCCCGGCACGCTTTCGGTCGAGGTGACACGCGACGAGTTCCTGGTGCACGGGCTCACCCGCGAGGGCGCGCAAGGGTGCGTCGATAGCGAGATGGACCGCCGGGTGAAGCGCTTCGAAGGGAGCGAGTAGTGTTCGCCGCGGCCGCGCTCGCCCTGCTCGTCACGCTCGCGCTCGTGCTCGCGCGGGCGCTCGCCGGGCCCACCGTGCTCGACCGGCTGCTCGCCGCCAACACCGTCGGGACCGTGGTGCTGCTCCTGCTCGCCGTCATCGGCTTCCTGACCGGGCGGCCCGAGTTCCTCGACCTGGCGATTGTCTACGGCCTGCTCAACGTCGTCGGGACGATCGCGCTGCTCAAGTTCTTCCGCTACGGCGACCTCGGCGACCCGGGCGAGGAGGAGGGCGCGTGATCGACGTCGCGAGCTGGATCTGCCTCGGCGTCGGCGGGCTCGCCTGCGTCGTCGGCGCGGTCGGCCTGCTGCGGATGCCCGACCTCTTCACGCGGATGCACGCCGCGAGCCTGGTCGACACCATCGGTGCCGGGTTCGTGCTCCTGGGCCTCGCGCTCCAGGCGGGGCTGACGCTCGTCACCGTGAAGCTCGCGATGATCGGGCTGCTCATCTTCTTCGCCAGCCCGACCGCGACCCACGCGCTCGCCCGGGCGGCGCTGTACCGCGGCGTGAAGCCGCTGCTCGCGGAGGAGGACGCGCCATCGAAGCGCTGATCGTCAACGCGCTGCTGACGATGATGGCGGTGGTGACGGTCGGCATCATCGTCCAGCGCAACCTGTTCTCGGTCGTCGTCCTGGCGGGCGTCTACAGCTTCCTGATGGCGACGGTGCTGGTCGGGCTCGACGCGGTCGACGTCGCAATGACCGAGGCGTCGGTGGGCGCCGGGATCTCGACCGTGCTGCTGCTCGCCGCGCTCGCCCTGGTCGGCGGCGAGGAGGCGAGGCCGCTCATACGGCCCTGGCTGCCGCTCGTGCTCGCGCTCGTCGTCGTTGGCGCGCTCGTGTACGGGACCCTCGGGCTGCCGGCGTTCTCGGACCCGAGCGCGCCGATCCACACCCACGTCGTGCCGCGCTACCTCAACGAGGGCCTGAAGGAGACCGGGGTGCCGAACATCGTGACGGCGGTCCTCGCGAGCTACCGCGGCTACGACACGCTCGGCGAGACGGCGGTCGTGTTCACGGCCGGCGCCGGCGTGATCGCACTGCTCCGCCGGGTGCGACGCAAGGACTGAGGGGCGGGCGGTGCGCAGCTATCTCGTCCTGCGGGTCGTTGCGAAGCTGCTGATCCCGTTCATGCTGCTCTTCGCCCTGTACGTCCAGTTCCACGGCGACTTCGGCCCGGGCGGCGGCTTCCAGGCCGGGGTCATCGGGGCGGCGGCGATCGTGTTCTACGCCCTCATCTTCGGCCTGCCGGCGGCGAAGCAGCTCGCGCCCGAATGGATCGTCGAGACGATGGTGGCGGCCGGGGTGCTGCTCTACGCCGGTGTCGGCGTCGCCGGGATCCTGCTCGGGGGCAACTACCTCGACTACTTCGTGCTCGACCACGACCCGGTGCACGGCCAGCACCGCGGCATCTTCTGGGTCGAGGCGGGGGTGGCGATCACCGTGTCGGGAGTGATGCTCAAGATCTTCTACATGTTCGCCGGCCGCCGCCGCGACGCGGACGAGGGATGAGCGCCGGAGCGGTCGGGGGCCATTACGCCTACTGGGTGACCGTCTTCCTGATGGTCGCCGGGCTGTACATCGTGGTCGCGCGCGGCAACCTGGTGAAGAAGCTGATCGGGCTGTCGATCTTCCAGACCTCCGTCTATCTCCTCTACATCGGCCCGGGCAAGCTGATCGGCGGGACCGCGCCGATCGTCGCCGAGGGCTTTCGCGTCTACTCCAACCCGCTTCCGCACGTCCTCATCCTCACCGCCATCGTCGTCGGCGTCGCGACCCTCGCGCTCGGGCTCGCGCTCGTCGTCCGGATCCGCGAGGCCTACGGCACCATCGAGGAGGACGAGATCCTCGACCGCGACCGCGAGCCCCGGGGCGGCGAGTGATCCGCGCGCAGCTCCCGGCCCTGCTGGTCGTCGTGCCGCTGCTCGCGGCGCCGGTGATCGTGCTCGCGCGCCGCGCGGCGCTCGCGTGGGCCCTGGCGCTGGCCGCGAGCTGGTCGTCGTTCGCGATCGCGATCGCGCTGTTCCTGCAGGTGCGCGCGGCCGGCGTCGTCTCGTACGCGATGGGCAGCTGGCCGCCGCCGTGGGGAATCGAGTACCGCATCGACGCCCTCGGCGCGTTCGTGCTGGTGCTGGTCGCCGGCATGGGCGCGGTCGTGGCGCCGTACATGCGCCGGAGCGCCGCGGCCGAGGTGCCCGGCGAGCGCCTCTACCTCTTCTATGCGATGTACATGCTGTGCCTCGCTGGCCTGCTCGGCATCGTCGCGACCGGGGACGCGTTCAACCTGTTCGTGTTCCTCGAGATCGCGTCGCTCTCCACCTACGTCCTGATCGCGCTCGGACGCGACCGCCGGTCACTGCTCGCGGCGTTCCAGTACCTGATCATGGGCACGATCGGCGCGACGTTCTACGTGATCGGCGTCGGGCTGCTGTACCTGATGACCGGGACGCTGAACATCGCCGACATGGCGGCGCGCCTCCCGGCGGTGACGGAGACCCGCCCGCTCGTCGCCGCCGCCGCGTTCGTGACGGTCGGGATCTCGCTGAAGCTCGCGCTGTTCCCGCTGCACTTCTGGCTCCCGAACGCCTACACGTACGCGCCTTCCGCGGTGACGGCGTTCCTCGCCGCCACCGCCACCAAGGTCTCGGTGTATGTCCTGCTGCGCTACTTCTTCACCATCTTCGGCGCATCGCCGGCGTTCGCGGAAGTCCCTTTCCAGGAAGCATTGCTCGCCCTCTCCGCCATCGCGATCGTCACCGCCTCCCTGGTCGCGGTCTATCAGCCCGACATGAAACGCATGCTCGCCTACTCGAGCGTCGCGCAGATCGGCTACATCACGCTCGGCATCGCCATGGCCAACCGGGCGGGGCTCACCGGGGCGATCGTGCACCTCTTCAATCACGGCATCACCAAGGGCGCGCTCTTCCTGCTGCTCGGAGGTGTGGCGATGCGCGCCGGGCGTGCGTCGTTCGACTGTCTCGCCGGGCTCGGGCGGGCGATGCCGCTCACCTCGTTCGGCATCGTGATCGGCGGCCTGAGCCTGATCGGGATTCCCGGGACCGCGGGCTTCGTGAGCAAGTGGTACCTCGTGCTCGGCGCGATCGAGCGTGGGGAGTGGTGGCTCGCGGTGCTCGTCGTCGGCTCCTCGCTGATTGCGGTGGCCTACGTGTGGCGGTTCGTCGAGGCGGCGTATCTCCAGCCCCCCGGGCCAGCATCGCCGCGGCCCGGCGAGGCGCCGCTCGCGCTCCTCGTTCCGGCGTGGCTCCTCGTCGGCGCTTGCGTCTGGTTCGGACTGTCCACCTCGTTCAACGTCGGCGGCGCGGCGACCGCCGGCCAGCTGCTCCTGGGCGCCAGGTGACGCCGCAAGTCGCCATCGTGCTCGCGCTCGCCATTCCGGTCGCCGGGGCGATCGGCATCGCCGCCTGCCATCGTGCGCCGAACCTGCGCGAGTCGGTGACCCTCGCCGCCGCGGCCGGGATGTTCGGCGTCGTCCTGACGCTGGTCGGGCCGGTGCTCGAGGGCTCGCGTCCGGCGCTGTTCGTGCTCGAGGCGTTGCCGGGCATCGGGATCGCGTTCCGGGTGGAGCCGCTCGGGATGCTGTTCGCGCTGGTCGCCTCGGCGCTGTGGATCGTCAACTCGATCTACTCGATCGGCTACATGCGCGGCAACAAGGAGCAGCACCAGACGCGCTTCTACGTCTGCTTCGCGCTGGCGCTCGCGTGCACGCTCGGCATCGCGTTCGCCGGGAATCTGCTGACGCTGTTCCTGTTCTACGAAGGGCTGACGCTCGTCACCTATCCGCTCGTCACCCACCACGGCGACGACGAGGCGCGGCGCGGGGGGCGGGTCTATCTGGGCGTGCTGCTTACGACCTCGATCGTGTTCCTGCTCACCGCGATCGTCGCGACCTGGGCGGTGGCGGGGACCATCGACTTCGCGCCCGGCGGGATCCTCGGCGACGCCGGGCTGTCGAACGCCGCGATCGGGGGGCTGCTCGCGCTGTACATGTTCGGCATCGGCAAGGCGGCGCTGATGCCGTTTCACCGCTGGCTGCCGGCGGCGATGGTGGCCCCGACGCCCGTCTCGGCGCTGCTGCACGCGGTCGCGGTGGTGAAGGCCGGCGTGTTCGCGGTGGTCAAGGTCATCGTGTACGTGTTCGGGCCGGAGCTGCTCGCCGGTGTGCGCGCGGCGGACTGGCTCCCGGTCGTGGCCGGCTTCACGATCCTCGCCGCCTCGGTGGTCGCGCTGCGCTCGGACAATCTCAAGCGGCGTCTCGCGTACTCGACGGTGAGCCAGCTCTCCTACGTCGTGCTCGCCGCATCGCTGCTCGTCCCGCTGTCGATCGCCGCCGCGGCGCTCCACATCGCCGCCCACGCGGTGGGGAAGATCACGCTGTTCTTCGCCGCGGGCGCGATCTACACCGCCTCGCACAAGACCGAGGTCAGCCAGCTCGATGGCATCGGCCGGCGCATGCCGTGGACGATGGCCGCGTTCGCCGTCGGCGCGCTCTCCCTCATCGGCGTGCCGCCCGCCGCGGGGTTCCTGAGCAAGTGGATGATGTTCCAGGGCGCTGCGCTGGCGCACCACTACGTCGCCATCGCGGTGCTCGCCGCGAGCACGCTGCTGAACGCCGCGTACTTCCTGCCGATCGTGTACGCCGCGTTCTTCCGGGCGCCGCCCGCGGGCGAACCGGCGCACGGCGAGGCGCCCGTGGCGGCGGTCGTGGCGCTGATGATCACCGCGGCGGCGACGCTCGCGCTGCCGTTCTTCGTGCAGGTGCCGCTCGCGCTCGCGCGCGCGTTGGCGGGCATCGGCCCGAACTGAGGAGGACGGGATGAACGAAGGCAAGCGCTATTGGCTCGACAGCCCCGAGAACGTGACCAAGCTGTACCGGGGCATCTGGGTGCTGGGGATCGTGCTCGTGGCGCTCGATCTCGTCATCCACCGCCATCCGGAGCTCGGCCTCGATGCGCTGTTCGGCTTCTACGGCTTCTACGGCTTCTTCGCCTGCGTGGCGCTGGTGCTCACCGCGAAGGCGCTGCGGCGCGTGCTGATGCGGCCCGAGGACTACTATGAGCGCTGACGCACTGGCCGTCCTCGTCCCGGTCGCCGGCGGCCTCGCGTCGCCGCTGGTGCCAGAGCGCGCGCGGCGGTGGTTCCTCCTCGCAATCGCCGTCGCGACCTTCGCGGCGCTCGCGCGGCTCGAGCCGGGAGCGCGCCTCGCTCTCGAGCTGTTCGGGGTGACCCTGGTGCCGGTGCGCGTCGACCGCCTCGGCCTCCTGTTCGGCTACGTGTTCGGGATCGCCGCGTTCCTCAACTTGATCTTCGCCTGGCACGTCCGGCGCGGCGTCGAGCAGCCCGCCGCAATGGTCTATGCTGGCGCGGCGATCGGCGCGGTGCTTGCGGGCGACCTCCTGACGCTCTTCGTCTACTGGGAGATCACCGCCATCGCCTCGGTCCTGCTCGTGTGGGCGCGCGGGACGCCCCGGGCGTGGCGCTCGGGCATGCGCTACGTCCTAGTCCAGCTCGCCTCCGGGATGCTGCTCGCCGCGGGCGCGGCCGTCCGCTACGCGCAGACCGGGTCGCTCGACTTCGACCGCATCGGGCTCGACGGGGCGGGGGGCGCGCTGATTCTGCTCGCGTTCGGGGTGAAGTGCGCGTTCCCGCTGCTCCACAACTGGCTCCAGGACGCGTACCCCGAGTCCACGCCGACCGGCACGGTCGTGCTGTCCGCGTTCACGACCAAACTCGGCATCTACGCGCTGGCGCGCGGCTTCCCCGGCACCGAGGAGCTCGTCTACATCGGCGCCGTGATGACGGCATTCCCCATCTTCTACGCGGTGATCGAGAACGACCTGCGGCGCGTGCTCGCGTACAGCGTAAACAACCAGCTCGGGTTCATGGTGGTCGGGATCGGCCTCGGGACCGAGCTCGGCCTGAACGGCGCGGTCGCGCACGCGTTCGCGGACATTCTGTTCAAGGCGCTGCTCTTCATGTCGATGGGGGCGGTGCTGTTCCGCACCGGCACGATCAAAGGCAGCGAGCTCGGCGGGCTGTACAAGTCGATGCCGTGGACGGCCGGCCTCTGCGTCGTGGGCGCGGCGTCGATCTCCGCGTTCCCGCTGTTCAGCGCCTTCGTCACCAAGTCGATGATCCTGGTCTCGGCGGCGGAGCAGGGGCATCCCTGGGTGTGGCTCGTGCTGCTGTTCGCCTCCGCGGGCGTGTTCCATCACGCCGGGATCAAGATCCCGTACTTCGCGTTCTTCGCGCACGATTCGGGGATCCGCTGCCGGGAGGCGCCGCGGCACATGCTGTTCGCGATGGGCATCGCGGCGGCGCTGTGCATCGGCATCGGCGTCTTCCCGGAGGCGCTCTACCGGCTCCTTCCGTACCCGGTCGAGTACGCTCCGTACACGGCCTCGCATGTCCTTGCGCAACTGCAGCTGCTCGTGTGCTCCGCGCTCGCGTTCGCGGTCCTGATGCGGACCGGGATCTATCCGCCGGAGCTCCGCTCGGTGAACCTCGACTTCGACTGGGTCTATCGGCGCGCGGCGCCCGCACTCGTCCACGCCGCGTCGACCGGGTGGGCGTTCGCTTCGGCGCGGACCGGCGCTGCGTCGCGCGCGTTGCTGCAGCGCATCGGGCGGACGGTCGAGCGGTGGTGTGGCGCCGACGGCGTGCTCGCGCGGACCTGGTCCACCAGCGCGATGACGCTGTGGGTCGCAGCGCTCCTGGCCGCCTACCTGCTCGCGCGCTATCTGTAAGGTCGATGCAAGGGTCCGGCCCGTGACTACGCCGCCCGCGCCTCGGCTTGCTTTCGACCGGGGCGGGGGCTACCATCGTCGCACGAGGAGAGGGTTTCCGGATTGCGAAATCGCGCGAGGTCACGCGGGAATAGCGATCCCTATCGCGCTGTTCCTGAAAGGGTAACGGGCGAACCCATCTTACAAGAAGCCCCTCCAACGATTGCTTCTCACCGAAGGAGAGTTCCTATGGATAAAGAGCAGACCAAGAAGCCGGCCCCGGCCCGCCGGCGGTTCCTGACCGGTGCGGCCGCCGCGACGGCCGGCGCTGCGACGATGGGCTTCCCGATGATCATGAAGGCCCAGCAACCCATCGTCCTCAAGATGCAGGGCGCCTGGGGCGCCAAGGACATCTTCAACGAGATGGCCGAGGAGTACGTCAAGCGCGTCAATGAAATGGCCGGCGGGAGGCTGCGCATCGACTACCTCGTCGCCGGCGCGGTCGTGAAGCCGTTCGAGGTCATGGATGCGACGAGCAAGGGCGTGCTCGACGCCAACCACAGCGTGCCGGTGTACTGGTACGGCAAGAGCAAGGCGGCGTCGCTGTTCGGTTCGGGCCCGATCAACGGGATGGACGCGCACCAGACGCTCGCCTGGATCTACCGCGGCGGCGGCCTGCAGCTCTACAACGAGCTGCTGCAGAAGCTGAACCTCAACGTCGTCGGCTTCTTCGCCATGCCGATGCCCACCCAACCGCTCGGCTGGTTCAGGAAGCCGATCTCGGATGCGAAGGAGCTCAAGGGCCTCAAGTACCGCACCGTGGGCCTCGCGGCGGATCTGTTCCAGGAGATGGGCGCCAAGGTCACCCAGCTGCCGGGCGGCGAGATCATCCCGGCGCTCGAGCGCGGCGTGATCGACGCGTTCGAGTTCAACAACCCGACCTCGGACATGCGCTTCGGCGCCCAGGACGTGATCAAGAACTACATGATGGGCAGCTACCACCAGGCGATGGAGTTCTTCGAGATCGTCTTCAACAAGCCCAAGTGGAACTCGCTGCCGAAGGACCTGCAGGCGATCCTGCAATACGGCGTCGAGGCGGCCAATTCGTCGAACTACTGGACGGCGATGGACAACTACTCGCGTGACCTGCAAGTGCTGATCAACCAGCACAAGGTCAAGGTGATCCGCACGCCGAAAGCGGTCTTCCAGGCCCAGCTCGTCGCCTGGGACGTGATCACGCCGAAGCTGATGAAGGAAGACCCGTTCTTCGCCAAGGTCGTGGAGTCGCAGCGTGCGTTCGCGAAGCGCGTCGCCTACTACATTTTCCTCAACGAAGCGAACTACCAGCTCGGCTACGAGCACGTCTTCAAGACCAAGATCCCGGTCTGAGCGGGCGCGCGGAGCAAAGCAAGTAAACTGGGGGCGGTGCGGTGAGCGCCGCCCCTTTCTATTGAGCTGCCGCGGCGCCGGCGCGCGCGGGGAGAGCATGGTCAACCGCTTCATCTACGGCGTCGATCGGCTGAGCA
>Ga0209641_10003856_pt1 | contig 12498 bp, 10 predicted proteins | sample RifCSP16_1_FD_184022 | JGI IMG/M metagenome (GOLD analysis project Ga0209641, IMG submission 184022) | Soil microbial communities from Rifle, Colorado - Rifle CSP2_sed 16_1 (SPAdes) (version 2) | ecosystem: Environmental > Terrestrial > Deep subsurface > Rock core/Sediment | place: Rifle...
TGTCCGCCGCCCGCCAGGCGGCCTCCTCGATGACGCCGAGGTCCTCGCGGACGGACGGTTCCTCCGTGCGCTCGAGCATGAGCTGGGCCTTTCCCACGATGATCGCCAGCACGTTGTTGAACTCATGGGCGATCCCCGCGGACATCTCGCCCAGCGCCCGCGCCTTCTCGCTCTGAACCAGCTGGTCGAGGGTCGTTTCCAGCTCCTTGTGCGCCCGCCGCAGCTCGTCGTAGAGCTGGGAGTTCTCCACGGCGATCGCCGCCAGCGCGGCCAGGAGCCGCGCCGCCTCGACCTCGTCGGCGGAGAAAGCCTTCACGCCCCGGTCTCCGAGATAGAGACATCCGATGACCCCGTTGCGGGCCCGGAGGGGAACGAGGAGGAGGGCGCGCAGGCCGAGCGCCGCGAGCAACAGGTCCTCCGCCCCGGGCCGGGCCGCGAGGTCGGGGCAGACCACCGGCTGCTGGCTGGAGAAAGCCTCCGCCGTCAGCCCTTCGTCCCGCCGCGGGCGCCATTGCTCCAGGACCTCGCCCGGAAAGCCGTAGCTCCCCTGCGCGCCCAGCTCCCCGTCCGGCCGCGTCAGGACGATGGCGGCGCAGCGCACGCGGAGCAGGCGGCACCCGGCCTCGCAGGCCGAGGAGAGGACCTCCTCGATGTTGTAGCGGAGGCTGGCCCGCACGGACACCGCCACCAGCTCCCGGAGACGGTCCACCTGGCCGGCGATCTTGTCCACGAGCCGCCGGTGGACGAGCGCCGTTCCGACCCGGTCGGCGATGAAGAGCAGCAGTTGAACCTCGTCCACCGTGAAGGGGGCCGGGCGGCCCCGCCGGCCGGCGTACAGGACGCCCGCCACCTCTCCCTCGGCGCGGATGGGCAGCGCGATGGCGTCCCGGACCGGAAACCGGACGATGAACGGATCCGCCGGGGTGCCGCCGACGGGCGTCGAGTAGACCAGCGGCCGGCCCTCCCGGAAGGCCCGGCCCACAAGCCCCTCCCCCGGGACCAGGGAGAACTCGGTGAGGTCGTCCCGGCGGAATCCCCGGGAGGTCCGAGGGTAGAGTCGTCCCTGGTCGGGGTCCAGCAGGAACAGAACCGTGCGATCGACCATCAGGAGGCGGGTGATGCGGTCCATGGCCAGGCCGAACAGTTCGTTGGCGTCCAGGCTGGTGGACGGGATGGAGGCGATCTCCTGGAAGTGAGCCAGGGCCCGCTGCCGGCCTTCGCCCAGCGGCTCCCCGACGTTCTGACCGCGGGCCTCGGCCGCCGTTTCGGGGCCGGCGGACGCGTGGGACAGCCCGGGTCGCTCGAGCTGCTCGAGGCGCTGGCTGAGCGAGTCGAGCGCGCGGGTGATCTCAGCGAAGGAATTGGACACGCGATTGTCCGGCGAGTCCTGCTGCGGCTGGTCCATTCCGGATCCTTCCGGACCCCGGGGCCCGGGCTGCATCGTCCGCGGAAGGGTTCTCTTCTGCGGGGCTCGAGTCGCGGACGGCAGAGCCGACGCAGGGGAAGAGGCGAGGAATTATAGAAGGGGCTGAGAGGGCAAGTCAAGCCCGACGACACGCCCCCTGCGACTACTTCTTCAAGGTCCGGATGTAGTGGACCAGGCCCCAGCGGTCCTTCTCCGCGAGATGCTTCCATGGCGGCATGGGGCCGCGGCCGTTCGAGATCTTCCAGAAGATTTCCCCGTCGCTCTCCCCCTGGACGGCCGCCGCCATCCAGTTGGCGGGCTTGACGGGCAGGGCGGCGGCGGCGGGGCCGTCCCCCCCTCCCTTGGCGCCGTGGCAGGCCACGCAGTTGGCCTCGGCGATTTTCTTGGCGTCGGCGATCACCTTGTCCGACTTGGCGACGGGATTCTTCACGTTCTTCGCTTCGGGCGGGGCGGCCCACTTGCCCTGGGCCCAGACGCCGGCGCCCAGCGCGAAGACGGCCACCACCGCCACGACTCCCACCGTGAATCCGAACCAGCGCGCGCTCATGTCTCCTCCTCTAGATTGATCTCTACCTTCCATCGATTCGACGTAAGAGGCCGGCCCCTCATTCACACGCCGCGACGAAGGGGCGGGCGTATTTAACCGCGCCCGTCGGCGACGGTCAAGTGGTTTCTCAGCCGCGGCCGAGGGCGGCGAGCATCTCCTCCACGCGGGTGAACTTGACGCGCGGCCGTCCCGCCGCGCGCCCCCGGGCCACCTCCAGCGCGTCGAGCCGCCGCCAGTCCGCGTAGGACACGTAGTTCGGCTGGCGCTGGCGGAGCAGCGCTTCCGCGGCCGCCGCCTCGGGGTGCGCGGGAGTGAGGGCCGCCCCCTGGGCCAGGTCTTCGAGCATCGAGAGCACGGTCTCGACGGCGTCGGGCTTGTTGGTGCCGATAACCCCCGTCGGCCCGCGTTTGATCCAGCCGGCGGCGTACTCGCCCGCGACGGGCCGCTTGCTGTTCGGATCGAGGATCCGCCCCTTGTGGTTCAGGATGACGCCCCAGTCCTCGTTGAAGGGGACGCCCGGCAGGGGGACACCTCTGTAGCCGACCGAGCGGAAGACCAGGCCCACCGGCAGCGCTTCGAACTTGCCGGTCGGCTTCGGCTGGAGCGTTCCGGCCGGGGTGGCCTGGAGCTCGTTCTTCACCAGGCGCAACCCTACCACCTGGCCCGCCGCGTTGCCGATGAGCTCGACGGGGGAGACCAGGAAGCGGAGGATCAGCCTCCGGCCCTTCCCGCTCGGCTTGCGCTGCGCGTATTCCTGGAGAATCTCCACCTTCTTGTGCGCCGCCCGGTCCTGGCTCCGTGCGAGCGCCGCCCGGGTCAGCTCGTCCAGCTGGACCTCCTCCGGGAGGACGACGATGTCGGCGCCGGCCAGCTCCCCCAGCTCCTTGATCTCTGGGTTCGTGAAGGCGGCCTGGGCCGGGCCGCGGCGTCCCAGCATGTACACTTCCTTGACGCGGCTCTGCCGGAGCGACTCCAGCGCCCGGTCGCCGATATCGGTGGTCGCCAGCTCCTCAGGCGTGCGGCACAGGATGCGGGCCACGTCCACCGCGACGTTGCCGACGCCGACTACCGCCACGCGCTCCTGCTGGAGATCGAACTCCAGGTCCTGGAAGTCGGGATGGCCGTTGTACCAGGCGACGAACTCGGTGGCCGGATGGCTCCCCCGGAGGTCTTCTCCCGGGATCCCCATTCGCCGGTCGGTCTGGGAGCCGGTCGCGTAGACGATCTGGTGGTAGTGCTCCCGCAGGTCCGCCAGCGTGACGTCCTTGCCGAATTCGACGTTGCCGTAGAACCGGAAGCGCGGATCGGCGGCGACCTTGTCGAAGGTCGCGGTCACGGACTTGATCTTCTGGTGGTCGGGGGCCACGCCGCCGCGCACCAGGCCGAACGGCGTCGGCAGTCGCTCGATCATGTCGACCTCGACGACCAGGCCCTCGCGCCTGAGGAGATGGTCCGCCGTGTAGAACGCCGCCGGGCCGGATCCGATGATGGCGATGCGGAGCGGCGAGCCGGGAGTGCCGGGACGGGACATCACGCTGTGTCGGCCAGGATCTGCGTCTCCAGGGTTTCCGCCTCACCCTGATACTTGTCGCGCTGAGCCTTCACCACGTCCCCGATGGAGATGATCCCGATGAGTTTCCCGCCGGTCACCACGGGCAGGTGACGGATCCGCTTTTCGGTCATGAGGTTGGCGACGGACGCCAGATCGTCTTCCGGCACCCCCGTGATGACGTCCCGAGTCATGATCTCGCTCATGGCGCGCCCGAACACCTGCTCGTTCCGGGCGGCCTCGCGCACGATATCGCGCTCGGAGACGATCCCGACGGGCATGCCGGCCGCGTTGACGATGACGAGGGCACCGATGTTGTGCTTGGCCAGGAGCACCAGGGCGTCCCTGACCGTTTGCTCGGGGCGGATGGTGATCGGTGCTCCGCTCTTTTTGGCGAGGAGGCCTGCAATGTTCATGGGCTGGCCCTCCACTTGCGACGGACACAGTCGGCGTGACTATAGGCGGGCCGGAGGTGCTGTGTCAAGAACGGTCAGGCCGACGTGTCGCCCAGGAGCCAGAGGAGCGCGGCCACCGCGCCGTAGGATCCCGCCAGCGCCGCCGGGATGGCGGACGGGGCGCTCCAGGCCCAGAAGAGCGCCCCGTTCGGCAGGGGCGAGTGGATGATCCCGAAGAGCGTCGCCGCGCTCGCGACGGCGAACACCACCCCCGCCAGCCGGAGCCGGCGGTCGATGATGAGCGCGACGGCGGACCCCCAGAGGAGGGCGGTCAGGATGAAACCGTTTCCGAGGACGAGGAGCGTCTGGTAGCCGGCCTTCGCCTCCCCTCCCAGATCGGCGAAGGCTTTTCCGACGGCCCCGAGGAGCGAGGCCTCCTGGATGAGGAGCAGCGCGGCGACGGCGGGGAGAAAGCTGACGGCCACCGCCGGCGCGTGGCGCGGCGGGCTCGCCACGAACGCCTGGGCGGTGATTTCGAGGCCGATGAAGACCAGGATGGGGGCCACCGCGGCCTCGGGCAGGAGCCCGACGAGCAGCGATACCACGCCGACCATGGCCCCGACGCCCACAACGAGGCCCGTGGCCAGCGTGTAGCCGGCCCGCGCTCCCATGGCCTTGTAGGCAGGGTGGCCGATGTACGGGGTGTTCTGGATCACCCCGCCCGCTAGCCCCGCGAGGAGCGTGGCCCCCGCTTCGGTGAGCAGGATGTCGCGGGTCCGGTACTCGTCGCCGGCGGCCACGGCGGACTCGGTGTTGTCGATTCCCCCGATGATGGTGGCCAGGGCGAACGGGAGCGCCACCGCCAGGTACGGCAGCGTGACCTCGAGCGCGCCCAGCCACGCGAGGGTGGGGAACGGCAGCACCAGGGCGGGCGTGGGGATTCCCACGACGGGCCGGCCGGGTCCCGCGAGCCCGAGGCCTTCCCGCCCCCAGAAAATCGCCGCACCGATCGCCACCGCAGCAAACGCCCCCGGGAGCCCCCACGGCAGGCGCCGCTTTCCCACCAGGGCGACCAAGAGGACGACGAGGGACACCAGCCCGACCAGCGGATCGGCGAAGATCTTCAGGGCCGGGAGAAAGGCGATGAGGAGGATCGCCACGCCGGCGATGGAGCCCAGGAGCGCGGCGCGGGGCACCACCCGTCGCGCCCAGTCGCCCGCGAAGGACAGGACGAGCTTGGCGACCCCCATCGCCACCGTCACGCCCATCCCCACCTGCCACGCCAGCTGCGGGTCCCCCGTCAGCAGCATGACCGGGCCCAGGACGCCGAACACGATCCCGAACAGGGACGGCGTGTCGATGCCGAAGGGCATCGCGGTGACGTCCTCCCTGCCCGTCCGCCGCGCGAGCCTCCAAGCGAGCCACGTGTACGCCAAGTCGCCGACGAGCACCCCCAGGGCCGTGCCGGGGATCATCCGGAAGAGCACGAGGTCGGCGGGGAACTTGAAGAGCCCGATCAGGAGCGAGGACAGGATGACGAGCTGGGTGAGGTTGTCGAGGGCAAGACCGAAGAAGGCGTTGACGTCTCCCGCGGCGTACCAGCGAAGGCCGGGCCTCACGGCCTTCTCAGCGGGTGCGACCGGCTGCCGCGGCGGCCTCGGTCTCGAGGAGCCGGCGGGCCCGGCCCCTCAGGCGCGCTGCCTGGCTCTGGCACCACGCGAGGCTGCCCTTGCCCGACGCGACCTCGTCGAAGGAGAGCTCGATGGCGGGCTCGGCGAGGGGCGGCTCGTATTCCTCGCCGAGGCGGAGCCTCACGCCGAAGGCCTTCCCGGCCCGCTCGTCCCCGGCCTCCACGCTCGCCTCGACGCGCGGGCTCTCGCGCTTGGCGTGGGAGTTGACGAACCCGAGGAGCCAGCGCCCGACTTCCGCGTAGCTGCCGCCGGCGAACACGGCCGTATCCTAGCAGACCGCGCCCGCGTGCCGGGCCGAGAACCGAGCAGCCCAAGGCCCGAGGGAGGAGGCGGCCGGAGGCGTACGCGGTTGTACGTTGAGGACCGCCGACGACCGAGAACGCCGGGATGCGACGGTTATCGGCACGGCTACCAGCGGAGGGAGCGGCCGTAGCAGTAGAGCGCGATGGCGAAGAGGAGCAGTGTCTGGGCCCCGTTGAGCCAGCCGCCGGGCGTGACGCGATAGATCGTGCTGATCATCCCCGCCATGTAAGCGAGGCCCACCACGAAGGACACGCCGGCCAGCAGCATGCAGAGGATGATCAGCGTTCGCAGGATCTCCATCGCTCCCTCCTGTTGAAAGAACAACGGAGGCGGATAACCGCCCCCGCCGGAGCCCGCCCCCTCAGGGGCTCAGCACTCGTTGTAGCCGCAGGACAGGCACTTCTTGCACCCCTCTTCATAGATGAAGGTGGCCTGGCCGCACTCCTTGCAGAGGTCCCCGATCCGGTGCGGCCCGGACCCGTTGCCTCCGTCCGCGGCGTCCGGCCTTACCTGGCCGAGATACTCCGCGAGGGTGCGCGCCAGCGCATCCGGAAGCGACAGGACCTTGGCGGGCCCGAAGCCGGTCGGCTGGCCGCCGCCGATGCGGGAGAGCTGGTTGATGACTTCCTCCATCCGGCGCTTGGCCGAGAACGGCGAGGGCAGGCGGAGGATGAGGGAGATGAGCCGGCCGAGGGCCTCGGCCACCGCCATGGTGTCGGAGCCGCCCTTGCCGACCTGGACGAACACCTCGAACGGCTCCCCGTCCCCGGTCTCGTTCACCGTGATGAACGCGGTGCCGATGGGCGTCTCCATGCGGTACGTGAGGCCGTGAAGGCTGTGGGGCCGCGGCTTGATCACCGCCGGCCCCGTGGTCACAGCCGGGACCTCCTCCTTCCTGGCCTTCGCCCCCACCCCGACGTTCAGCACCTGCTCGCCCTTACACCCGTCGCGGAAAACGGTAATGCCGAGGCAGCCCATCTTCCAGGCCAGGAGGTAGGCGCTGGCGACATCCTCCTCGGTGGCCAGGTTGGGCAGGTTGATCGTCTTGGAGACCCCGTTGTCCGTGTGTTTCTGGAAGGCGGCCTGATGGCGCACGTGCCACTCGTAGGGGATCTCGTGGGAGGTCTTGAAGACGCCCTGCGCCGGCTCCGGCACACCGGGGATCCCGTGGAGCGAGCCGCGCTTGAGCACCTCCTGCATCAGGGCCTCGGAATAGAAGCCCTGTTCCCGGGCGAGCCTGTCGAAGACCTCGTTCACGAAGGGGAGCACGCGCTCGCCGTCGGGCTGCTTCACCCGGTGCTCGAAGGCCAGGGCGAAGATCGGCTCGATGCCCGAGGAGCAGGCCGCGATCATCGAGATCGTCCCGGTGGGAGCGATCGTCGTGACCGTGGAGTTGCGCATGGGGCGCCCGTCCTTGTAGATGGAGCGCGACCAGTTGGGGAACGGACCGCGCTCCTCGGCGAGCCGCGCCGACTGGTCGTGGGCCTGCTCCTTCACGAAGGACATGATCTGCTCGGCCAGGTCCAGCGCCTCCGGGCTGTCGTAGGCGATGCCCATGATGAAGAGGAGGTCGGCCCAGCCCATGATCCCCAGGCCGATCCGCCGGTTGGACTTGACGGTGGCATCGATCACGGGCAGCGGGTACGGGTTCATCTCGATCACGTCGTCCAGGAAGCGCACCGACAGCCGCACCACCCGCTCCAGGTCCTCCCAGTCGATGCTCCACTCGTCGTTGTCGGCCCGCCGGGCGAACTTGGAGACGTTGAGGCTACCTAGGTTACACGCTTCGTTCGGTAAGAGAGGTTGTTCACCGCAGCCACGGCTTACATAGCCTTCGGTGATCCAAGTATCTGTTTCCGATTCGTACAAGTCGTACGTGGTTTCCACGCCGGCTGGCTCAACGCTCAGAATCTTAGCCGCGCCAGAAACTCCTGCGTGGAGCGTCTGGACTTCGTCGCCTGGACGACACCGATCCAGCCGGATCGGTCGATATCCTGCCTCCTCGCGATAGACGTAGAACTGATGACCGGCAGTCGCTCGCAGCCTTCCCCCGTCTGAGAATCCGACACGAAAGACCGGAGTTTCGTGGTACGTTTCCACCCTCGCGACGGGGCGAGGGCCTTTGACGGTCAGAATGAAATCGCCGGGCTGGATGGTGTCCACCCGACGCGATCCCTCCGGAGTGGCCACCAAAGTATCGCCAGTGACGCATGGATTCGTCGCCTCCACCATCCCGACTTCAGGCGTCGGGTTGGCGGGGCTCCGGTTGATCCGGTCGATGAACACCATCCCCGGGTCGCCGGTGCGCCAGGCCGCGCGGACGATCCGCTCGAACACCTCGCGCGCCGAAAGCTTTCCCGTCACGGCGCCGGTATGAGGGTTGATCAGCTCGTAGTCCTCGCCCTTCTCGAGGGCGTCCATGAAGCGGTCGGTGGCGGCCACCGAGATGTTGAAGTTGGTGATCCCTCCCTCCAGCTTGCACTCGATGAATTCGAGGATGTCCGGGTGGTCCACCTTCAGGATCCCCATGTTGGCGCCCCGGCGCGTGCCGCCCTGCTTCACCGCTTCGGTTGCGCCGTTGAAGACGCGGAGGAAGGAGACGGGACCCGAGGCCTTGCCACCTGTGGAGGCGACAATGTCGTCCTTGGGGCGCAGGCGGGAGAAGGCGAACCCGGTGTTGTGCACAAACGCCATGCCGTGAGTGCCTGCGGCGTAGGTGTTCCACCCCTCGACGGAGAGGTCGTAGAACGGCTTCGGCTCTGGCGCGCGGCGGACGGTCGCAACCTCCATACCGCGGGTCCCCACGCGTCGCAGTAGTTGCGCGAGGTGGCTATCACGCGACGCGACGGCGTCGGCGATCGCGAGCAGGTCGTCGCGCCGGCATCGTCGGTACGGGTTGCAGGACCACCGATTCAGCTCCTGGCTGCATCGGCCAACGCCCCGGCGTGGAGAGCCGACGAGACCGAGGCTCCTCAGGCGATCACGCCACGGGCGGAAAGGTAGCCGCAGCGCCGTCTGCTTTCGGCTCCTCGAAACGAGACGGGCGATCCTGTGCTCGCTCGCGGCATAGGGCGCGATGTCGACGCGAAGGTTGTTGACCTGCGGAAGCGTGCAAAGCTGCACAGCGTAGACGGCCCGCTTGCCCTTGCCGCGGGGCGATTTCACCGTCATCGAGGGCTGGTAGCCTAGGAGGCTCATCAACCCCGCGAGGTCCTCTGCCATCTCCCGACCCACCGTTGAATAGGAGGGGCTGCCATCGGCGGCGACGTATCCGTCGCTGTCGAGGAGGCCCGCGAGGAAGGCGCGGACCACCGATAGTGGCGACTTGGCGATGATCTCAGGAATGCGAACCCGGTCTTCCTTCGGGCCGATCTTCTCGAGCCCGCAGGCCTCGAGCATGTCGAGCACAAAGCGCTGAGTGAGGGTCGCGACGCTGAGGAGACCTCGCCTGTCCCGTTGGACGGCGACCCCGATACCGTGCTTGGCCAGGACCGCGCGAACCTTGTCGAGCACGTCGCGCTCACCCGCGAACCAGCGGAGCCGGTACTGGCGGAGCGATGGAACGTACCCGAACGACCCATCACCGAGGGTGAAACCCACGAGCCACCCCATGGATTCGTCGACGACAAGGCCCCCTGCGCGCTGGTACGTTTCGTATGGCCAGTAGTCGTCAGGACGATCGGGACCCAGGATGATGTCGCCCGGCGCCAGTTCGTCCGCTCGCACCACCGCGAGGCCCTCCGGTCTCACGACCATGAAGGGGTGCCAGGCGCTCGTCTGGATCTGCGTGGCCTGGTGGGTCTCCACCAACAGTTGCAGCTCGGCCGGGACGTCGAATCGCCAAACGTGAGTGACGCGGCGAAGACCGGTCTCGCCGGTTGAGGGGTTCATCGAGACCGTGGAGATGTTCAGATCGGTCACATCGAAGACCTCGCCGGCGCCAGACTGCTCACCAGTTCGGCCGTCGGAGATCGCCCGGTTGACGAGCACCTCGATGGGCTCGAGTCCGCAGAATGTCGTCCAGACTCGTGCATCTCCCGCGATACACCCCCCTCCACTTTTATGGATTATAGCGGCTGCCTTCACCGCGTCGAAGATCTCCTCCATGGAGTCGCCGACGGGAAGCACGTAGCACGCCGAGTACTGGAGCTGGTTGCCCTTCCCGGCGTTCATGAGCGTGGGCGAATTGGGGAGGAAGTAGCCGTCCACCATCAAGTCGTAGAAGGCCGCGGCGACCTCCTGCATCGCCGCCCGGCTCCGCCCGTAGCGCTCCTCCGCCCGGGCGATGGACAGGGCCACCCGCCAGCACATCTCCTCCGGGGTTTCCTGCACCTCCCCACCCTTACGGGTGAGATAGCGCTCCCGGAGGACCCGGAGGGCGGGCTCGGTCCACTTTCCGACTTTCGACGGCCGCGTGTCAGACAGCATACGACTCCTCCTTAAGGGATCCCGTGGGTTAGGCGGCGACCGCTGCTATTGATCGGGGGGCGGGGCCCGCCCCGGGGCGGCATCTGAGGATTGGTTCGCTGACGTTCAGCATCATCTGCGCACACTATATTGTGTGGTGAGCCAGAGCCTACCACACCATATTTGGGACCGGTCAAGAAAAAAAGTGGCAGGCGTCTCGTTCCGGTGAATACAATCACAAGCCTCCCTGAAATGAATCCCCTGTCAACCGAACCCGGGGGGGATTCGTCTATTGGGATGAGCGGAACGAACGGATGGGGACCTTGACCGCTGTCCCGCCCTGGCACGCACAGTACGAGGCCCTGTACAGGCAGCATTGGGCCCGGGTGGTGCGCCTCTGCCGCCTCCTTCTGGACGATTCCCAGGAAGCACAGGAAGTGGCTCAAGAGGTCTTCCTGAGGCTGGCGCAGCGCTTCCAGGGACCCGACTCGCCCACCGAGTGGGCCGCCTGGCTCACGCGGGTCAGCCTCAACGCCTGCCACGACCGGCGGCGCTCCGGGTGGTGGCGGCGCTGGCGGGCCGGACCTCGCGCGATCGAGGAGATCGATCTCGTCGACGGCGAACCGACGCCGGAGCGGGCGGCGCTCCAGGGGGAGGCGCGGGATCGGATCTGGCGCGCTTTTCAGCGGCTTCCCCCGCGTCAGCGAGAGGTATTCGTGCTCCGGCATCTCGAGGGGTGGTCTACCGAGGCGGCCGCCGAGGCCCTGGCGCTGAGCTCGGGAAGCGTCAAGCGTCATCTCTTTCGGGCCGTTCGGCGCCTGCGGGGGGCGCTGGGAGGGGATTCATGAGCCGATGTGTGTCCGACCGACGGCTGCTGCAGGCGTACTACGGGGAGGGCGACGCGTCGAAAGAGCCCCACCTTCGGACGTGCCTTCGGTGCGCCGGGCGCCTCCAGCGCCTGACCCGGGATCTCCAGGCGGTCGAGCAGGCGCTCCGGGAGGCCCCCCCGGTCGCGGCGGTCCGACATCGTGCGGGGGCCCGGAGGCGCGGGGTTGCGGTGGCCGCGGGGCTGGCTGCCGTCCTCCTGTTCGCCGGGGTGGAGGCCTGGCTCTGGCGCGAGTCGATCGTTTGGGTCCAGCCGAAGCCCGACCATGAGCCCGCCGAAACCCTGGCTTTCCTGGAGCAGGTCTCCTTGGTGCTCTCAGCCACCGGCGAGGAGGGAAACGCGTTCGGTGCTGTGCTCGCCCTCCCGTCGGACGACGCCGACGAGCCCGGCGGGGGTGAGGCGGAATGGCTTAACGGAATGGAGGAGGAGCGATGAGCGCGCGGAAAGCGAGTCTACGGAGCAGGTCACGGTGGACGGTCGTGTTGGGAGGGATACTGGCCGCGGGGCTCTGTGCGGGCCCGGCGTTCGCCCAGCAAGGCGGCGGGTTCGGATGGCAGGGGAGGGGCCACGGGAGTGGCTTCTCCATGAGCCTGCCCCTCGTCATGAAGGGGGTAGGCCTCACGGAGGCCCAGCAGGTCCAGGTGAAGCAGATCGTTGGAGCGCATCAGGCCCAGTTTCGCGCCCTCCTGGCCCAGCTCCGAAGCGCGCACGAGCAGCTGGGAGAGAAGCTCTACGCGCCAGGCCCTCTCCAGGCCGACGACGTCGCGCCCCTCGTGCAGCAGATCGGGCAGCTCCGCGTCCAGCTCACCCAGGAGGCGCTTCAAGTGGCCCTGGAGGTTCGCGCGGTGCTGACGCCGGAGCAGCTGGCCAGGGCGGAGCAGATCCGGCATAAGTTGAAGGATTTGCGGTCCGAAATGCGGAGCCTGCTCGGTCGCGATCAGTAGCATCTTTTTCCTGCCTTTGGCGCCACGGGCACCGGTAGAATAATGGTCCCTAGCTACTGGGACGCCCTCCGGAGAAGGAGATTTGCGATGAGCGGAGCCCGACTGACGCGACTGGTGGCAATGTCTCTGACCCTGGGCCTCGCGACCTGGTTAGTCCCGCCGGAAACCCTGGCGCAGGGAGCCGGCCCAGCGCAGGCACCCCCCTCCCCTGTCGCTGGCCGAGTCCTCACACTGGAGGAGGCGATCAGCATCGCCCTGGCCACGGAGCCCAATATTCGGGCGCGGCTCCAGGACTACGAGGCGGCCGGGTTCCGCGTCAACCAGGCGCTCTCGGCGGTCCTCCCCCAGCT
>Ga0209641_10003860_pt1 | contig 12492 bp, 9 predicted proteins | sample RifCSP16_1_FD_184022 | JGI IMG/M metagenome (GOLD analysis project Ga0209641, IMG submission 184022) | Soil microbial communities from Rifle, Colorado - Rifle CSP2_sed 16_1 (SPAdes) (version 2) | ecosystem: Environmental > Terrestrial > Deep subsurface > Rock core/Sediment | place: Rifle...
GCGGGCTCTCCCTGCTGCCCGTGCTCGAGAACGAGCGCCTGGTGGGCATCGTCACCCTGCAAAACCTCTTGCAGAGCATCACCTTCCTCTCCCGCAAAGGCGCCGCCGAGATTGAATCCCTTCGTCGCGAGTGATTTCGCGCCTTTGCCCTGAGCCCCGAAGCCTCGGGGTCGAATGGGCAAAGGCGCCGCCGAGATTGAGTTCCTTCCCCGCGGCTGAGCTCTTCACTCCTGTCATTCTGAGCGAAGCGAAGAATCTCAAACTTTGCCTGGTTGCTAGGCTGAGATTCTTCGCCCTGCGGGTTCACCCTGAACGGGTTCACCGTGAACGGGCTCAGAATGACAGGGCGTTTCAGAGCAGGTCGCTCGGGGGTGACGGAGCGGGCTTTCTTTCGGCGAATAGCAGTTTCAGCGCCGGCGGGGCGATCAGCGTGGTCACCAGCACCATGATGATGACCACGGCATAGACCTCGTTGGAAATGGTGTGGAGCCCCAGACCGATGGACGCCACGATGATGCCCACCTCGCCCCGCGGCACCATCCCCACGCCGATCCGCACCGCCGAGCGCCAGCCCAGCCGGTAGGCCCCCAGTCCGCAGCCCACCAGCTTCCCCAGAATCGCCAGCAGGGTGACAGCGGCCGCCAGCAGGAGGATTTCCCTCCGCGCCAGCACGGTCACGTCCATCTGCATTCCCATGGCCACGAAGAAAAACGGCACCAGGAATTCCCGCAGGGCGTGGATGTTCGTTTTCAGGCGCGGCGTGAGCTCTTCTTCGGAAAAGACCAGGCCGGCGAGAAAGGCGCCGACGATGGCGGCGATGCCGATCTTGTCGGCGGCGACGCCCAGCCCGAGGCAGATGACCATGGCCAGGGCGAAGTAGGGGTCGCCGGCGGCGAAGCGCTGCACCCGCGGCGTCACCCGGCGCATCACCCGGCGGCCCGCCAGCACGATGAACAGCGTGAAGCCGACGGCCAGGGCCGCGACGCTGGCGATCTGCACATAGTTGACGCCTTCCGACAGGCTGCTGACCACGGCGAGCACGATCATCCCCAGGATGTCGTCAATCACCGCCGCTCCCAGGATGATGGTGGCCACCACGGTCTTGAGCACGCCCAGCTCTTGCAGGACGCGGGCGGTGATGCCGACGCTGGTCGCCACCATGGCCGCGCCCATGAAGATGGATTCCGCTTGGCTGTGCTCGCGCAGGATTAACAGGCCGTAACCGAGAAAGAAGGGGACGATGACGCCCAGGGTGGCCACCAGCAAAGCCGTCCCGCCGACTTTCATCAGGTCGGTCAGCTTCTGGTCGAGGCCAACGTCGAATAGCAGCACGATGGCGCCCAGCTCGGCCAGCGCCAGCGTCCATTCCTCCACCTGCACCAGCCGGAGCAGGTGCGGCCCGATGAGGATGCCAGCGACGATTTCCGAGATGACAGTGGGGACCTTGACGCGCTCGCCCACCACCGCCAGCACCTTGGCGGCGGCGAACATCAGGAAGATTTGAGTCAGAATCTGGACCGAATGAGATTCCACCCGCGTTAACCCCCTTCCACGGTCAAACCACTATCCAGGCAACATCTCCTTGGCCATGGAAGAATCAGCTTCCGGCGGAGCTCTCCGCCTTCTTCGGTTCCACGGCATAGTCTGAAAAAACAAGCCGGTAGGGTTGCGGCAGGCCGCTTTTCTCCAACCAGAATGACAGGATGGCCGTTCCGGCAATGCTGAAAAGAATCATGGCATACGTGATGTCTTGAATCAGAGCTCCCTCGGCCATTCCTTGCTGAGCCGGGAGAGAGGCTAACAGCGCGGCCGCCAGCCCTTTGGGAACCATGACCGCCATCAGCGAAGCATCCAACCGGGAGATCTGCCTGTCCACGGAAAGGCGTACCACGGGGAGGCGGAGAATGAAGACGAAGATGGTCAGCCCCAGGCCGGTGAGCACCAGCCGCCAGTCGGTGAGGCGGATCGACAACCCGATGTAGACAAAGAAGAAAGTCTTGATTATGAAGACAAGTTCGGCAAAGAAAGAGCGCTCGGTTTCGTTCAAGCGTACGGGGCGGATGCCCTTCGGTCGACGACTCCACAGAGAGGGCAAGCTGCCCGCATTCCCGATCGTCACGCCGAAGGCCAGCGACGCAATCGCGCCGCTGTAGCCCAGCAGTTCCGTGATGCCGAAAAGGACGAAGACGAAGGCGGGCGTAGTGAAAATGCTGTTTTGGAGCCCGCGGATCTTGTCGAGCGCCGCCGACCAGATCATCCCCCCGATCCCGCCCACCAGAGTCGCCATCAAGAATGAGGCAAGCATCTGGCCCACCATCAGACCCACGCGCAACTCGTGAAACTGGATGGCCTGGAGGATCCCCAGGGTGACGACAATGCAAAGAACGTCGCTGAACGTGGATTCGAGCACCAAAACCGTGCGAGAGATATCCTGCAAGTGCAGCTTGTTCACCAGCGGGATCACCACCGCCGAAGAGGTCCCGCCCACGATGGCTCCCAGTGCCAGGGCCGGCAATGGCGGGAGGCCCCACCAGGCGTAGGCCAGCAGCCCCATCGATAACATGGTTACGATGAAATTCAAGACCGTGAGTCGCAGCATCCTGGACATCGCCTCGCGCAAGGAGGCGACCTCCAACCCCAACCCGCTTTCAAAAAGGATGATGACCAGGGCCACCGTAGTAAAAACCGGCCCGACCTGGCCAAAGGCCTCCGGCGTCACCAGTTTCGCGACCGGACCGATGAGTACCCCCAGAGCCACCAGCGGTAACACATCCGGGACGCGGGTCTTCTCGAAGAGAGCGGTAAGAAAGTGAGCCAGGAATACGAGGAGCCCGACAAAGAGAATGACGAGAGCCGTGGTCATTGGCCCGCTATCCTAGCACAAGGCCCGCGCCGCCTTGACAGTGTCGAACTCGCCCCGAATAATCGCCGCGAGGGGTGTTGCCCGTGACCGTCCGCCGCATCAAGAGCTACTCGGCCGCGACCGGCTACGTCTACCAGTACCACTTTGAAGAGGTGCGCCCGCAGCAGCAACGAGCCGGCCGCGAGGGGACGGAGTACGTCTACGCGGTTTCCCGCGACCGCAAGCACACCTTTCTCGTCCCCGTGTTCCTCCGGCGCGACGCCCGGGAGCGCTGGGCCCAGACCCACGGGCGGCCCCTGAACGGCACCGAGGAGTACGCCGCCGCCAAGATGCGCCTGTTCGCCGCCTTCGACGAAATGGCGGAGCTCGAAGCCGGGCGACTCGCCATCGAGGTCACCCCCGAGAACGTGGAAGAGCTGCTCGCTCCGCTTGAGCTCGACTAGCCCACCGGCGGATTTTTCCCGGCGGGGCGCGGGCAGGGCGTTGGGCGCCCTTCCGTCCCGAGCTTCGCATTTAGGCAGGGCACGGCTTTACTTGTCCCGAGCGCAGTCGAGGCAGCCGTGTCGCAACCCCGCCCCCGCCGCAAAGGGCTTTAGCCCTTGAGGGTGGAGGACCTCACTTCAGGTAGTCGGCCAGCCAGGCGTGCACCGTGCGCCACCAGAGCTCGGCGTTCTTCGGCTTCAGGATCCAGTGGCCCTCGTCGGGATAGTAGAGAAGTTTCGAGCGCACCCCCCGGCGCTGCAAGGCCGTATAGAGCTCCAGGCCTTGTTCGAAGGGGACGCGGTAGTCGAGCGCGCCGTGAATGACGAGTGTGGGCGTCTTGAAGTTGGCAGCGAAATTGTGCGGCGACCAGCGCTCGTACATCTCTTTGTTCGTCCAGGGCGTGCCGCGGAACTCCCACTCGGGAAACCACAACTCTTCGGTGGCGCCGTACTCGCTGGTCAGGTTGTAGACCCCGGCGTGGGAAAACAGGCAGCGGAAGCGGTCAGTGTGGCCCAGAATCCAGTCGGCCATGTAGCCGCCGTAGCTGCCCCCGCCCGCGCAGACGCGGGTCTTGTCCACGTAGGGCAGCGCCTCGACGTGGTCCATCACCTTTATCAAGTCAACGTACACCCGGCCGCCCCAGTCGCCGCTGATTTCGTCCACGAACTTCTGCCCCCAGCCGGGTGAGCCGCGCGGGTTCGGCGCCACCACCACGTAGCCCGGCGCGGCAAATAACTGCACGTTCCAGCGGTAGTGGAAGCCGTCCTCCCAGGCTCCCTGCGGGCCGCCGTGGATGAGCAGGACCACCGGGTACTTTTTCTTCGGGTCGAACCCCGGCGGCTTCACCAGCCAGCTCTGCACTTTCGCGCCCTCGGCGCCTGTGACGGTGAAGGACTCGGCCGCGTTCATTTCGATCTCGGCGAGCGCGGCGTCGTTCACGTGGGAAACCTGCGCGGCGGCGCCGCTGCGCGCGTCGGCGCGGAAGACTTCCGTCGGCATGGTGGTGGACTGGCGGGTGAAGACCAGCGTCCGGCCGTCGGCGGAGATCGCCAGGCTGCCGTTGGTGGTTGCATCCACCACCGGCGCAATGTTTCCGTCGGCCACCGACACGCGGTAGATGGGCGAGCGGGCGTTGACCGACGACACGAAGTAGAGCGCGGAGCTGTCGGGCGCCCAGACGAACTCATCCACGTTGTTGTCGAAGTCGGCCGTCAGCTCGCGGGTCTTGCCGGTGGCGCGCTCGTAGAGCACCAGCCGCGTGCGGTCGGCCTCGAAGCCGGCGCGCGCCATGGCGCGGTAGGCAATCCAGCGCCCGTCGGGCGAGTACTGCGGCGAGCCGTCCCAGGCGGAATTGCTCGTGAGCTTCTTGGCTTCCCCGCCTGCTACCGGCGCCACCCAGACGTCGCTGTTGGTGCTCAAGGCTTCGTCCTTGTCCACGTTGCGGGCGAAGGCCAGCTCGCGACCGTCGGGCGAAAAGTTGTATTCGGCGCCGCCGCCGAGGAAGGGCGGGACGTTGGAGTCGCCCGGCGTGAGGTCCCGCGCGGCGCCGCCGTCGGTCGGAATCAGGAACACGTGGCTGCGCTTGCCCTCCGACCACGCCACCCAGTGGCGCACCATCAGGCGGTCGTAGAGCCGCGCCTGGACGCCGCTCTTCTCGCGCTGCTTGTCGCGCTTTTCGGTGCAGTCGAGGTCGGCGCAGTCGGCATAGACCTCGGCGGTCACCGCCCACCCCTTGCCGTCCGGCGACCACAGCAGCCCGTCGAGGTCCACCGGCAGGTCGGTGCGCTTCCAGGCTTCGCCGCCGGCGAGCGCGATCGTCCAGATCTGCCAACTCCCGCTGCGGTTGGACAGGAAGGCCAGGGTCTTGCCGTCGGGCGCCCAGCGGGGCGCGCGGTCGCGCTTGCCCTCGGGCGGGCGGGTCAGCTCGCGGTTCTCGCCGCTCGCGAGCGACGCCAGCCACAAACTGGACGTGCGGTTGTTCGTCTCGAGATGATGCCGCTCGACGACGTAGGCCACCCACTGGCCGTCGGGGGAGATTTGCGGGTCGCTGACCCGCCCGAACGAAATCATGTCCTCGAACGTGAGCGGCCGCTTGGCCTGGGCGGGGGCAGCGGCGAAGACGGCCAGGACGACGAAAGCGAAAGCGAGGATGAGGCTGCGGGGAACGCGCATGGGATACAAACCTCCGTGCTCGGGGCTGCGCGGGCATTATCGCACAGGCCGAGGCGGCTGTGGAGGGGCGGGGTATGTGCGAGTGGCGGGAGGTGGCGGGATTTCGCGGGAAGTGACGGGATGAAGACTACAAGTCGCTAGATTTCAGCTACTTACAGGGCGCAGTCTTCGATGTTCCTAATTCCTTCGTTTGCATAGTATTTGAGAGAATCCGCCCACTTTGTGCACAGTATTTGCGCAAATGACTCTAGGGCGTGTTGAGCTGGGGGTGGCGGGGATGCGGGAGCGTCTGCGGCAGCTCGGGGGGCGGCTGGAGGTGCGCCCCGAGAACCCCGGCACCACCGTCCGCGCCACCTTGCCTTTACCTAGTCCCTGACGCGAGTCAACTGGAATCCCCACCCCGCCCTTTCGCTGAAAGGGCTGGGTGGGCCACCCGCCATCAGGTCTGCCGAGAAAGGACCTCGTATTTGGCCGCTTCCTTCTCTTGACCAAGTTCGCGGCAAATCTTTGCAAGCCATAGATAGACGTTTCTTTGATCTTTGGCTGAGGCCCCAATCTCAGCCCCTAGAGCCTCTGCACGTTCATACTCTAGCTTCGCTTTAGCTAGGGCCTCGTCGGCGTAGTAAATGGGGCCAAGATGGACACGGGCTTGCCACTCCCAAAGCGGGGGAAGACCCTTGCTGAGAGCTTCTTCGTAGTGTTTCTTGGCAAGTCCGGAATCACGCAATCCGAAGTAGCATAACCCTGCATAGAAATGCACAGATACATTCTCTGCGCGGAAAGTCAAGACTTCCTCTAGAATCGGGCGTGCATCTTTGTCCCTACGCAACTCGATGAGTAAGAAAACGCGCCGCATTTGAATGTGTTGGTACAGATCAAGGCCGTTTGTGGCTTTAAGAAGTCCCTCCTTGTCGCTGACTAGACGGTCTAGTATCTTCAACGCGTGTTTGCGCTTTCCCTCTGCTGCCAGGACGCCGGCTTTCGCAAACTCCAAATGTGGATGGTTTTCACTTTCCGCGGGCAGAAGTTGGGCCGCCAGCGGCAGGAGGCTTCGAGCTTCCTTGGTTCGGCCCAGAATGTTGAGACAGCCGATCTGAGCTAGAATTACGGTGACTTTATCTTCGACCTCCTCGAGTGTGGCCGCAAGAATCCGATACTGCTCGACAGCCTCCTCGAGTCGCCCCGCGTCCTCGAGTTCATTGGCACGGGCGAAGATTTCGGCAGCCCGTGACGGCATGGCCGAATTCTGTCCTAATAAATAGTGCATCCCGGTGCCTTGGGGTCTAGCTCACAAGGGTCAGGCATGAGCACCAACGTTGGTGCTACCCAAATCCTTAAACCTTGGAGTGCCACGAATAGCAATCTTTTCCATAGAGGAAGATTGGGAGCCGGTTGTATGTACGGGCCCCGCACCGTTGGTGGGAACGGAGTGTTGGGACCTGGGGCTCCCCGAGGTATTGGGTCCCCCGGAAGGATTCGTGGCCCTGGGGTTCGTGGCTGTCGATAACCTCCTCGAGGTGGGATGAACCTCGGGAAGCCACGGCTTTCGTCAGAGATAGTGCCGACCCGAACCAGTTCGAGTCGATAGGCGGTCGTGGTGACAGAGAGTGTGCATGGGTCCCCTTGACACGTTGCACCAAAGTTGATTCCGGTCTGATATGGGATGGGGACAAGCATAAGCATATAGACGGTGCCGTCCGGCCCTATACGGATTCGCGGATCGGGGCCCGGGGGACCTGCGTTGTAGCTGCAGGGGTCACCGAGTTCACACATAAACATCTCACCCGCGTCGGGATTTACGCGAAAGGCCATCATGCAAGGAACAGGTGCCCCATCGATAAAGCAGCTCGGACCGCCCGCACAGGAAGATAGAGTGCCATCGTTTTCAATCGGGGCCCTACTAATCAAACACTCCGGGCCTAGTCCGAGTGGGTCGATGAGGTTGACCGGATCGTTGCGGACATAGGAGTAGCGATTGAGGGATTGGGGGTCCCATCTGGTGCCAGCCAGGGGGTCAGGGGTCATGAAGCGGCCGAGGCGAGTGCTGTCATAGCGGAACATGGCGTAGTCGAGGCCGGACTCGGAGTCGCGCTCGTAGGAGGTGAACTGCCACTTGGTGGTGGAGTTGATCGAGTACCAGGACTCGCCAAAGGGGTAGTGGCCCTGTTCACCGACCTTTATGCCGGTCGAATCGGTGTTCACCCGCACGGAAAGATGGTCCGCATGATGGTAAGTGATCGTGCTCCCGGCAATCGTGGCCAATAGCTGGCTGCCGGCGTAGATGTACTCTTTGCTAAGAGCAGGAGTTGCGCCGGTGTATTCGGCAATCACCTTGGTGCCGGAGAAAATATAGCGCGTGGTGGTGGAGCCGACAACCTTCTTCACGCGCAGGCCGGCACCATCGTAGAAGTAGTTCTGGTCAGGAGAGCCGTCCAGATGGGTGACGCGGTTCTCCGCGTCGTACTTGAACGTGCGCAAGCCGTCCTTGATAAGGTCCCCGGCGGCATCGTAGTCGAAGTAGTTGGGGTCGAGGGCCTCAGCTCGGCCTGGGTCACCGATGACATACGTGGCAATCTCAGCCCTGTACACTTCGCCGGCGTCCAGATTAGGCCTTCCTTCTTTGATTTGATCGCCGCCGATCAATCGACCCGATTCGTCGCGGATAGTGTGCAAGTACAGGAAGCATGAATCGTGCATGAAATCAAAGTCAGCGATGTTCTCTATCGTCCATCTCCATCTGCTAAGATGCTCCGCTGTTTCACTCCCTGTCGAGGGAAGTGATTCTCCGCGAATCTTCCTCAGGTCAGTATCATCTGCGAAAACAACGAGAGGCCTAAGTCCGCTAGATGGCTTATTCTCACAGCCGGATCTCTTCAAAATGTCCTCGATCAAGGACCAGTTTTCCCTGGCTTCGGGGTCCGGAAAGTCCCACAGAAAGAATTCCACAACCAACAAATATAAAGACGAGATTGCATTCTCTATGTAGATGCGTCGGATTGGGACAAGACGCCCGGTCTTCCATTGACGGAAAACAATCAGACCTTGCGACTGCTTCAGCGCTGCGGAATCAACCTTTCCAACCAAATCCTCTTCAGGTGCCTTTGGTGTTCTTTCGTAGCGGAATCGGTAGCGAGACCCGTAGTGCTGGGCCATGATATTAACCACGTCTTGATAGTAAGGATCTATGTCATTGGTGATTAGGAGGTAACCCATAGAATCCTCCGCTTTCACTCTGTGTCTGAGTTGCGTACCCAGGACACGATTGTCGTGTCCCTCTTACAACGACTGTAAGCAAAACTCAACATTAGAAAGAACCATTGCTTGACCTACCCCTCATCCTTGGTCCAGTCATAATGTAACACTCGGCGGTTCCTGCAAGGCCTTGGGATTCTCTCTTCCGCCCTGGGCAGCGCTTCGCCCGTCCAACTTGCGGCAGCAAACTCCTCTGGGCATTCTCGGGCCTGTTTGCTCAGGGTGGCCGGGGGGCTGGAGCCAATCAGCCAGGCAGAGCCAAAGGTGAGTAGGGTGGGCGCTGCGGATATCAGGGGGCCTACAAGATCTAGTATTTTCTAATTTAATCCGCCAAATTCTAACAAAGTGTGCACATCCACAGCGGCCGGGACTGCATTTGGCCGCATAAGGCCGGTCTATTAGTGGGGGTGGGGGGAAGCCCAGGACCCCAGAAATCGAAAAAAACCGCTTGACAGCGGGGGCCGTTTCGAATATTTATTCATGTTGAAGAATAAATATACGTCCGTGCCGAAGCGACTCCGCCAGGGGCGCATCCTGGAGCTAGTGGGGGCCGAGCCGCTGCTCACCCAGGAGCAGCTCCGGCGGCGTCTGTCCCACGAAAGTATCCGCGTCACCCAGGCCACGCTCTCGCGCGACTTGAAGGAGCTCGGCTTGGTGAAGACGCCCCACGGCTACGTCCCGGCGGCGGCCGTCTCCGAAGCCGCGCCGCCCCCGCCTCCGCTCTCTCACTTGCTCCAGGAGTTCGTCCGCGACATCCGCCTGGCGATGAACCTGCTTGTGCTCAAGACCGGCCCGGGCAGCGCCCAGCCGGTGGCGGCGGCGCTCGACAGCCAGCAGTGGCAGGAGGTGGTGGGGACGGTCGCGGGCGACGACACCATCCTCATCATCACCCCCACCCGCAAGGCCTGCCAGGAAATCGGCGCGCGCATCCGGGAGATGATCGCCTGATGGGCGCGCGCGCGGGCGTGCCGTGCGCCGTCGTCGGCGCCACCGGCTACGTGGGCTTCGAGTTGACGCGGTTGCTGCTGCGACATCCGCGCCTGGCGCCGCCGCTGCTGCTGACCCGCGAGTCTGGCGGCAACGGCGCGGGCGACCTGGCCGAAGTTTTCCCCCACGTTTCCGGCAACGGCTCACTGCGGTTGGAGCCGTTCGCCTGGGAAAAGCTCGCAGCCCGCGGCGTCGAGCTGCTGTTCCTCGCCACGCCGCCCGAGACCGCGCGCGCTTGGCTCCCGGAAGCGCGGCGGCGCGGCCTGCGCGTGATTGACTTGAGCGCCGCCTGGCGCCTGCGCACCCCCGCCTACCGCGCCGCCTACAACTTTGCGGACGCCGACCCCGCCGCGGCCGAAGCCATCGAGCAGCAGGCCGTCTACGGCCTGCCGGAGCTCGCGCGCGAGCGCCTGCGGGGCGCCCAGGTCGTCGCGAACCCCGGCTGCTACCCGACGTCGGTTATCCTGGCTCTGGCGCCGCTGCTCGGAGCCGGCCTGGTGGATACCGAGCGCGGCATCGTCGCCGACTCGAAGTCGGGGGTCACGGGCGCCGGCAAGCAGGCGACTCCCGAGACGCACTTCGTCGAAGTGGCGTCGAACTTCCGCGCCTACTCGGTCTTCACCCACCGGCACACGGGGGAAATCCTCGAGCAGCTCGGGCTCGCGCCGGCCGAGCTCGTCTTTACCACGCACCTGCTGCCCATCCCGCGGGGGATTCTTTCGACGATCTATGTACATCTCCAGCGGCGGCTCGCGGCCGGCGAAGTCGAGCAGTGCCTGCGCGGCTTCTACGCCGGCTGCCCCTTCGTGCGGGTCTTCGCCCCGCCGCGCCTGCCCGAGATCCAGTACTCGCTGAACACGAATTATTGTGACATCGGCTTCGCGCTCGATGAGGGCGGGACACGCCTGGTGCTGGTGTCCTGCCTCGACAACCTGCTCAAGGGCGCGGCCGGCCAAGCGGTCCAGAACCTGAACCTGGTCTACGGCTGGGACGAAAAGGAGGGGCTGGCGTGAAGCTGGTGGTGAAGCTGGGCGGGGCGGCGCTCGACCAGGCGGGGCTGCTCGCCCGCTGCGCCCAGGCGCTGGCCGGGCTGGCCGCCGCCGGCCACCGCGTGGCCGTCGTCCACGGCGGCGGGGCGGCGCTCACCCGCATGCTGGAGCAGCTCGGCAAGCAGAGCGAGTTCGTCAACGGCCTGCGCGTGACCGACGCCGAAACCCGCGACGTCGCCCTGATGGTGCTGGCCGGCGGCGTCAACAAGCGCCTGGTGGCGGCGCTGGCGCGCGCCGGGCAGCCCGCCGTGGGACTCGCGGGCGGCGACGGGCTCGCCTTCCGCGCCCGCAAGATTCCGATGAACGGCCGCGACCTCGGCTTCGTCGGCGAAATCTGCGCCGCCGACCCGCGCTGGCTCGAGGCCATCTGGGCCGAGGGCGCCCTGCCGGTGGTGGCGAGCCTGGCGCTGGGCTTGGACGGCGAGTACTACAACATCAACGCCGACCAGATGGCCGCCGCCTGCGCGGTCGCCTGCGACGCGCAAGCGCTGGTTTTCCTGACCGACGTGCCGGGCGTCTGGGATGCCGACCAGGCGCCCATCGGGCGGCTGCGGGCGGCGGAGATTGAAGAGCTGGCCGAGCGCGAAGTCATCCGCGGGGGGATGCTGCCCAAGCTCGACGCCTGCCGGCGGGCGCTAGCCGGCGGGGTCGAGCGCGTGCACATCGTGCCGGCGGCGGAAGTGGAAGCGCTGCCGCAAGTGGTGGCGGCGGAAGCGCGGATTGGAACGGAGGTGGTGGCGGCATGACGCTCGCCGGAGTGAAGCGTGCCGAAGCCGCGCTGCTCGTGCCCACCTACGACCGCCAGCCGGTCTTGTTCCGGCGCGGACGCGGCTGCTACCTGTGGGACGCCGACGGTCGGCGCTACCTCGACTTCTTGAGCGGCATCGGGGTGAACGCGCTCGGGCACGGCCACCCGGCCATCCGCCGCGCGCTGGCGGCGCAGGCGGGGCGCCTGCTCCACGTCTCCAATTTGTTCTACCACGACTACCAGGCGGCGCTGGCGCGCAAGCTCGTGAAGATTTCCGGGCTCGACCGGGTGTTCTTCACCAACAGCGGCACTGAAGCCATCGAGGGCGCCTTGAAGCTCGCCCGCGCCTACGCCCGCCTGCACAACTCCAACGGCCACAAGCCGCGCTGGCGGATCCTGGCGCTCGAGAACTCCTTCCACGGGCGGACGTTTGCGGCGCTGGCGGCCACCGGGCAGAAAAAATACCGGGCGCCGTTTGCGCCGCTGGTGCCGGGCGTGCGCTTCGTGCGCTTCAATGATGTCCGCGACCTCGAGCGCCAGTTCGACGCCAGCGTCTGCGCCATCCTCATCGAGCCCATCCAGGGCGAGGGCGGCATCCAGCCGGTGAGCCGTGAGTTTTTCGCCCGCGCCCGGGCGCTGGCGCAGCGGCGGAACGCCCTGCTCATCGCCGACGAAATCCAGTGCGGCCTGGGCCGCACCGGGCGCTGGTTTGCGTTCGAGCACTACGGTATCCAGCCCGATATCGTGACGGTGGCGAAGCCGCTGGCGGCGGGCCTGCCGCTCGGAGCGATTCTCGCTCGCGAGCGCGTGGCTCTGGCCTTTCACCCGGGGATGCACGGCACCACCTTCGGCGGCGGGCCGCTGGCCTGCGCCGTGGCGCTCGCTTTCCTGGAAACTCTTGAGCGCGAGCGGTTGCTGGCGCGTGTGCGGCGCGTGGG
>Ga0209641_10003862_pt1 | contig 12488 bp, 7 predicted proteins | sample RifCSP16_1_FD_184022 | JGI IMG/M metagenome (GOLD analysis project Ga0209641, IMG submission 184022) | Soil microbial communities from Rifle, Colorado - Rifle CSP2_sed 16_1 (SPAdes) (version 2) | ecosystem: Environmental > Terrestrial > Deep subsurface > Rock core/Sediment | place: Rifle...
CCCGGGCGCCGTCGAGCTGACGCCCGAGCACTACGACATCACGGAAGCCGATCTCGATCTCGTCACCGGTGCCGCCCTCGGCTTCCCGCATCTCGCGACCGGACGCGACGTCGCCGAGCGCCTGAAGTTCCGCTACACGCGAAACCTCGCCGTCGAGTTCGTGCACTGCCGCACCGAGGAGGAGCGCCAGTGGTTCCGCGCGCTCTTCACCGCGGAACAACTGACGCGCTCACTTACTGCCGGCGAAAAGAAGGCGTTGCTCACCCGGCTCACCGAAGTGGACGGCCTCGAGCGCTTCCTCGGCCGCGCGTTCACCGGCTACAAGCGCTTCTCCATCGAGGGCACCGACGCGCTCGTCCCGATGCTCGACGCGGCGATCGAGGAGTCCACCGACGCGGGCGCGCGGCACATCGCGATTTCGATGGCGCATCGCGGTCGCATCAACGTGCTCGCGCACGTGCTCGGGAAGCCCATCGAGCAGATCTTCGGCGAATTCCAGGGCCGGCACGAGCATCTCGACGACATCTCCACGGGCGACGTCAAGTACCACCTGGGCTTCGAGAGCGCGCGTGTCACCGCGTCGGGCTCGACGGTGCAGCTCTCGCTGATGCCGAACCCGAGCCACCTCGAGATGGTGAACCCCGTGCTGCAGGGCTGGGTGCGGGCGCACCAGCGCGAGCCGGACGCGCCTGCCGTGCGCGACACACAGGCGGTCGTGCCCGTCTGCATTCACGGCGACGCGGCGTTCCCGGGCGAAGGGGTCGTCGCCGAGACGTTCAACCTCGCGCACCTCCGCGCGTACGACGTCGGCGGCACGCTGCACATCATCGTCAACAACCAGGTCGGCTTCACGACGGACCCCGGGGACGCGCGCTCCACACGCTTTGCGAGCGACCTCGCGAAGGGGTTCGAGATGCCGATCCTCCACGTGAACGCGGACGACGCCGAAGCGTGCGTGATCGCGATGCGGATCGCGGTCGCGTATCGCACGCGATTCGGCCGCGACTTCCTCGTGGACCTGGTCGGCTACCGCCGACACGGCCACAACGAGGGCGACGAGCCGGGCTACACGCAGCCGCTCCTCACCGAGCGCGTCAAGGCGCACCCTGCGCCGCGTCAGGTCTGGGGCGCGCGGCTCGTGCGCGAGGGGATCGTCTCGGCGGCCGACGTCGAAGCGGCCGACGCGGCGGCCGCCGCGCGCTTCCAGGCGCTCTTCGACAGCTCGAACGCGGAGACGAGCACGCACACGAGCGACTACCCGGCGGTCGCGACGCCGGCCGAGCCGCCCGCGACGGCCGTGAGCGCGACGACGCTCGCCGCGCTCAACGAAGCGCTCCTCATCTGGCCCGAGTCGTTCCATCCGCACCCGCGACTCGCGAAGCAGCTCCAGCGCCGGCGCGAGGCCATCGGCGCCGCAGCCGGGCGGAGCGGCGCCGTGGGCGGCGGGCGAAGCCCGGCCGGCGAGCCGGTGGAGCGCGGAGCCGAAGGCGAAGCGCGTCAGATAGACTGGGGGCACGCCGAGTCCCTCGCCTTCGCGACGATCCTCGCGGACGGCGTCTCCATCCGGATGTCCGGCCAGGACGTCGAGCGCGGCACCTTCTCGCACCGGCACGCCGTGCTGCACGACGTCACCGACGGCAAGGTCTGGGTGCCGCTCCAGCACCTGCCGGGCGCGACCGCGCCGGGCGCAATCGGCACACGCGCGTCGTTCGAGATCTACAACTCCGCGCTGAGCGAACTCGCGGTGCTCGGCTTCGAGTACGGCTACAGCACCGCGGCCGCCGACACGCTCACGCTCTGGGAGGCGCAGTTCGGCGACTTCGTCAACGTCGCGCAGCCGATCATTGACCAGTTCCTCGCGGCGGACCGCGCGAAGTGGGGGCAGGACTCGGGGCTCGTGCTCCTCCTCCCGCACGGGTACGAGGGGCAGGGGCCCGAGCATTCGAGCGCGCGGCTCGAGCGCTTCCTCCAGCTCTGCGCCGAGGGAAATCTGCGCGTGGCGTATCCCTCCACGCCGGCGCAGTACTTCCACGTGCTCCGGCGCCAGGCGAAGCTCACGCCGCGGCGCCCGCTCGTGCTGATGCAGCCCAAGTCGCTGCTCCGCCTCGCGCAGGCCGCGAGCGCGCTGCGCGATCTCGCGGAAGGCGGATTCCAGCCCGTTCTGGACGACCCGGCCGGCGCGCCGAAGCGCGACGCGGTGCGGCGCGTCGTCCTCTGCACGGGGAAGATCTACTACGATCTCACGGGCAAGCCGGGCGCGGGCGACGTCACCACGAGCCGGCCGGGCGCTGGTGACGTCACCACGGGCAAGCCGGGCGCTGGTGACGTCACCACGGGCAAGCCGGGCGCTGGCGACGTCGCCACGAGCCGGCCGGGCGCGGGTGACCTCGCCGTCGTGCGCGTCGAGGAGCTGTACCCGTGGCCGCACGCCGAACTTTCGCGCGTGCTCGATCTCTACCCGAAGGTGAAGGAGATCGCGTGGGTGCAGGAGGAGCCGAAGAACCAGGGCGCGTGGAGCTACGTCTCACCGCGGCTCCGCGGCACGGTGGGGAACGCGACCCCGATCCGCTACATCGGGCGCTCGGAGCGCGCGAGCCCGGCCGAAGGCTTCCTGCAGACGCACGAGCGCGAGCAGGCGCGCATCGTGTCCGAAGCGCTGGCCGCGTCGCAACGCCCGGGTGGCGAGCGCCGTAGCTCCGGGGTACTGCACACGGTGTAAACAATTCGCCCCTTCGCCTTGTCTCTTCGCCCTTCGCTTTGTCTCTTCGCCCTTCGCCTTGTCTCTTCGCCCTTCGCTTTGTCTCTTCGCCCTTCGCCTTGTCTCTTCGCCCTTCGCCTTGTCCCTTCGCCCCTTCGCCTTGTCTCTTCGCCCCTTCGCTGTGTCCCTTCGCCCCTTCGCCTTGTCTCTTCGCTCTTCGCTCTTCGCCCTCTTCGCGGCCCTCGCCGCGTCACGCCCTCTCCTCGCCCAGGATCGCGGCGCCGCCGCGCTCGACCAGCTCGTCCGCGGCCTCTCCGTCACCACGCGCGCCCTGATGATCGGCGCGCATCCGGACGACGAGAACACCCAGCTCCTCGCCTTCCTCGCCCGCGGCCGCGGCGTCGAGGCCGCCTACCTCTCGCTCACGCGCGGCGACGGCGGGCAGAACCTCATCGGCAACGAGCTGGGCGAGGCGCTCGGCGCGATCCGCACCGAGGAGCTGCTCGCCGCGCGCCGTCTCGACGGCGCCCGGCAGTTCTTCACGCGCGCCTACGATTTCGGCTTCTCGAAGAGCGCCGAGGAGACGTTCAAGCACTGGGACCACGAGCAGGTCCTCGGCGACGTCGTGACGGTGATCCGCGCGTTCCGGCCGCACGTGATTCTCGCGGTCTTCTCCGGCACGCCGCAGGACGGCCACGGCCACCACCAGGTGTCGGGCATCGTCGCGCGCGAGGCGTACGCCGTGGCGGGCGACACGGTGCGCTTTCCGGTCGCGAAGTTCGGCCGGCCGTGGGAGCCGATGAAGCTCTACCGGGGCGGCGGCCGCGGCGGCGGCGTTGGCGCGGGCGGCGGGGGAGCCGGGGGCGGGCGCGGCGACGTCCTGACGCTCCCTTCGGTCGTCGTGGGCGCGCAGCCCGGCGCTCCGGGGGGCGTCTCGCTCAACGTCGGCGAGTTCGACCCGGTGCTCGGCCGGAGCTACGCCGAGATCGCGGGCGAGAGTCGCGGGCTGCACCGGTCGCAGGGACTGGGCGGGGCCGCTCAGCGGAAGGGGCCGGTGTTCATCTTTCCCCAGCGGGAACGCTCGCGCGTGAACGAATCCACGCCGCCGGCCGAGGAAAAGTCGCTCTTCGACGGGATTGACACGAGCCTCGCCCGGCTCGCGCTCAGGGGCTCGCCCGCGGCGCGCTCGGCGATTCGCTCCATCGTGCCGCTCCTCGACTCGGCGCGCGCGGCGCTCGACCTGCGGCGGCCGGAGATCCTGGTGCCGTGGCTCGCGCGCGCGGCGGCGTACGCGTCGGCGGCGCGCGGGTTTACACCGAGCTGCGCGAACCTGACGCGCCTCGTGCGCTCGCCGGGGGAGTGCGACGCGGCGGGACTCGACGCCGACGCCTCGCTCGAGATTCTGCGCCGCCGTTCGGCGGCGGCCGCGCTCCTCGCCGCGGGCGTCGCCGTGGAGGCCATCGCGCCGCAAGAGCTCCTCGCGTTCGGCGACTCGATGCCGATCGCGTTCGCCGTCCACAACCGTGGCCGCGAGCCGGTGGCGCTCGTGGACTTCCGGATCTCGGGCGCCGCGGCCGGATCGGCCGCCGCGGCCGCCGCGGGCGCGCCGGGCGTGCTGCCCGGTGACGGCATCACGATCGCCCCCGACGGCGCCTTTCGCGCGACGTCGTGGGTCGGTGGGCTGGTGGACACGCGCCCCTGGTGGCTGGGCGGCCGAGCGGGCGGCGACATGTTCCCGGCGCACTGGTCGCCGCTAGACGGTCTCGCGCGCGTCGCACTCACGCCGCCGGACACCGTCCCCGGCGTCGCGCTCCCCGAGGACATCCGCCGCGAGTCGAACGTGTCGGTCACGATGCGCATCGCGGGCGCGACGTTCGGCGCGACCATCGGGCCGATCATCCGCGACACCGCCGACGCGCTCCTCGGCCGGCAGAGCCGGCCCGCGGGCGGCGTGCCGGCGATCACGCTCGAGTTCGACCGCGGATTGATGTGGATTCCGGCGGGGAGGCCGGTGGATCGCCGCCTTCGGCTCACGCTCAAGTCGTTCGCCGCGTCGCCGCGCACTTTCTCGTTCCGCGTCGTCGCGCCCGAGGGGATTCGCGTGGACTCGGTGCCCCGCTCGGTGACGCTGCAGCCGAAGGAGCAGCGGGAGATCTTCCTGCGGCTGCGCGGCTCGCAGAAGGCGGGACGGTCCGTGTTCGGCATCGCCGCGATCACGGACGCCGGCAGTTACTTCGAGGGCTTCACCTCGATCGAGTACCCGCACATCAAGCCGCTGCGCCTCTACAAGCAGTCGGCGATGTACCTGCAGGCCGTCGAGGTCAGTGTGCCGAGCGCGCTCACGGTGGCCTACATCCAGGGCGTGGGCGACGTGATCGCCCCGTTCCTGCGCGACCTCGGCATCCCGACGACGGTCCTCAATGCCGACGAGCTGGCGATCGCCGACCTCTCGCGCTTCAGTACGGTCGTCGTGGGCACGCGCGCGTTCCAGGCGCACCGCCAGCTCGTCGCGTACAACGCGCGCCTGCTCGACTTCGCGAAAGCCGGCGGCACGCTCGTCGTGCAGTACGGGCAGAACGAGATGACGACGCCGGGCCTCCTCCCGTATCCCATCCAGCGCGTCGGCGCGCGCGTGACGGTGGAGGAGGCGCCGGTCACGGTGACGGACCCGAAGGCGCGGGTGCTCAACTGGCCGAACCGGATCGGTGAGAAGGACTGGGCCGAGTGGGTGCAGGAGCGTGCGCTCTACATGCCGGCGACGATTGACCCGCGCTTCGCGACGCCGCTCGAGATGCACGATCCCGGGGAGCCGGAGAACAAGGGGGCGCTCCTCGTCGCGTCGCTCGGGAAGGGGACGTACGTCTACACGACGCTTGCGCTCTTCCGGCAGATTCCGGGCGGCGTGAACGGTGGCCCGCGGCTCTTCGTGAACCTGCTGAGCGCGGGGCTCGAGCGGCCGCCGGCGCGACGCGTCCAGCCGTGAGTGTCGTAACAGCCGCGTTTCGCCGCGTGCTCGTGCGCGTGCTGAGCGCCGAGCTGGTCGTCCTGCTCCTGCTCGCGCTCCTGCAGTGGCGCTACGCCCGGTGACGCACGCGACGAGCGAATGCACCCGCTGAACTGGGCGATCGTCGGCGCGTACCTCGTCTACATCTCGGTGGACGGCATCCGCCGCGCCAAGGGGACGAAAAAGCTCGACGGCTACTTCCTCGGCAACCGCGCGCTCCCGTGGTGGGTGGTCGGGCTCTCGGTGATGGCGACGCAGCTCTCCGCCATCACGATGATCGGCACCACGGGGCAGGGCGCGAGCGACGGGATGCGCTTCATCCAGTTCTACTTCGGGCTCCCCATCGCGCTCGTGATCCTCGGCGTCACCATCGTGCCCTTCTTGCACGGTGCGAAGGTGTACACGGCGTACGAGTTCCTCGAACGGCGATTCGACGCCAAGACGCGCTCCCTCACGGCGCTGCTCTTCCTCTTCTCGCGCGGCCTCGCGTGCGGCACGATCATCGCCGCGCCCTCGGTGGTCTTCTCCGCCATCTTCGGGTGGCCGCTCACGTGGTGCGTGGCGCTTATCGGCGTGCCCACGGTGCTGTACACGATGATCGGCGGCGTGCAGGCCGTGGCGTGGACCGACGTCAAGCAGATGGTGCTCGTGGTGAGCGCGCTGGTGGCGGTGGTCGTCGTGCTCCTGATCCGCATTCCGGTGCCTCCCGATGAGGCGCTCCGGCTTGCGGGCGCCGCCGGCCGGATGCGCATCTTCGACTTCTCGTTCACGGCCAAGGAGCAGTACACCTTCTGGTCGGGCGTGATCGGCGGCACCTTCCTGATGCTCAGCTACTTCGGCACCGACCAGAGCCAGGTGCAGCGTTATCTCACCGCGAAGTCGGTGGACGAGGCGCGCAGCTCGCACCTGATCAGCGCGTACTGGAAGATCCCGCTGCAGGGGCTCGTGCTGATGGTGGGCGTGCTGGTGTTCGTCTACTACCTGTTCGTGGCGCCGCCGCTCTACTGGAACCCGGCGCACAAGGCCGCGGTGGAGCGCGCGCAGCCGGCGGCGGCGCTCCAGCTCGAGCGCGAGCACGCCGCCGCGTGGGCACAGCGCGAGCGCGCCGCGCTGGTGCTGGCACACTCGCCGAGTGGAGCGGACGCCCAGGAGCGCGCGCAGTTTCGCACAACCGAAGCGGAGCTCACCCGCGTACGCACCGAGGCGCTCGCGCTCGCGCAGCGCACCACGGGCGCGTCGTCGCGCGACGTGAACTACATCATCCCGCGCTTCGTGCTTGGCGAACTCCCGCTCGGCCTCACCGGCCTCTTCATCGCGGCGGTGATCGCGGCGGCGATGTCGGCGGTCGCGGGCGAGCTGGCCTCCCTCTCCAGTACGACGGTGATTGACCTCTACCGCCGCTGGGTCCGGCCCGAAGCGAGCGACGCGCACTACCTCGTGGTCTCGCGCGCGGCCACGGGCGCGTGGGGCCTCTTCGCGTGCGGCGTCGCCACGTTCGCCGCGACGCTGGGCTCTTTAATAGAAGTGGTGAACCGGTTCGGGTCGTTCTTCTACGGCTCGATTCTGGGCGTGTTCCTGCTGGCGATGATTCCGCGCGCGCGCGGCACCGGCGCGTTCGTGGGGCTGCTCGCGGGAATGGGGGTTGTGGCGGCCGTCAGCTTCGGCGCGCCCCAGGTGGCGTTCCTCTGGTACAACGTGATCGGGGCGGTGGTGGTGGTGGGGGTGGGGCTCCTGCTGAGCACAACGACCGCGCCTACCCCGCCACCGCCGCCAGCAGAATAGACTCCTCCCCGGTCTCCGCGTCCACGACGAGGCACGCGAAGCGGCTCCCCTGCACGACCGGCGCCGGCTCGTTCGCGCACGCGCGCGGCACCACCACCGTGCGGGCGTAGCGGCCGTTCGCGTTGAACACGTCGAAGACGCTCGTGCCCTTCGCGCGCGGCCAGCGCCGCACCCACACGTCTCCGCTCGCCGCGCTCACCACGCCGATGAACGCGGGAAGCACCGCGGGGAGCCGCTGCAGGCGGACGTCTTCCGACGTGCCCTGCACCTGCTCGATCGGCACCGGGAGCGTGTCTATTCGTCGCTTGAGCGCGAGCGCGCTCTCGGCCCGCTCGGCCGGCGGGATCCGCGCGCCGGCCTCCGCACGGGACAGTCGTCGGATCGCCGCGCCGGCCGCGTCGGTCTCGCCGAGGTCGTACCGGTCGCCGGCACCGCTCACGACCGTGCCGCGGGTGGTCGCGGCCCACGCCGGAACCGGCGCGAACGGCGCCACGTTGAGCCCGGCGACCATCCGGCCGCCGCTCCGGCTCGTCATCACGAACGCGGTCAAGGCCGGCGCCGTGGCGTACGGCGGCACCGGCAGCGTGTCCACGAATCGGCCATCGAGCGCAAAGCGCAGGTAGAAGTAGCGCGTCAGGCCGCCCTGCCGGGACAGACTCCACGGGAAGAGAAAGCGCCTCCGCGCGTCCACGAGACTCGATTCCTTCGACCGCCACGGCGACATCGCCGGCACCGCGAAGGCGCTGTCGAACTTCGTGGCGAGCCCGGTCTTCGGGTCCACCGCGAAGCGCGCGACGGACCTCATGTTCCGGACGAAGAGCGCGCCGTCGGGCCCGAACGCCGGCCCCGTGGGCGCCTGAAACTCACCGGGCCCTTCGCCCTTCCGCCCGATGACCGCGAGCTGCCGGCCCGATTGGTCGAGCACGACCACGCGCGGCTCCTTGAAGTCCGTCACGTAGAGCCGGCCGGCGCGGTCGAACGCGAAGCCGCTGATCTCTCCGAAGAATGCCGGGGCCGCGGCCGACGACTCGCCGACGATCACGACGACGCGCGCGCGGACGGTGTCGGCACGCTGCGGCGCGAAAATCGCGTACGCGGAGCAGATCACGAAGAGAGAGAGCATTCCTGGTGCGTTCCTGAGTCCGCGTGATGTGACGATGAAGGCCGGGTTTCCTACGCCGTGCGGCGGGCCCGTGCGCTGCCGGGCGGCCAGACGCGCACACCACTCTGGCGCTCAGTGTTGCACTTCAAACTTGAGTTCAAGGAGTGCGCCACCGGTCTGCGCCTCGCTCAGCACAAGCCTTCGTAGACTCCGAGGAACCTACCGCGTTGCACTCCAGGGGTGCCGCCTGAGACGCTCGATGCCGTCATCATCAACGACCACGACGTAGACCGATGCAGCGCCGAACCCGGCGATGCGTTCGTTCGGCGGGAGCGTGAGTTGGCCGTCGAGCTGGCCTCGGCGGTTCACGACGTCATAGATGGTTTCCTCGTGGTCGGCGGACGATTGGTGCGGCACCAGGAGGCGGCCGTCGCTCGCTTCGAGTAGTGAACCCGACGGACGGAATGGAGACAACGTGGCCGGCCAATCCGAAAAAGCATCGGGCGATGTCACCGGGAGGTTGTTCTCCTTGGCCATCCGTGCCATCGCCGCGCGCTTCTCACGATCGTTCATGTTGATGGACGGAATCGGAAGGGGAGCACCGCGCGTCCATTTGCCGTCTGGAGCACGCCAGTCCACTCGGTATGGTTCGACACGCGCGACAGCCAGCCAACCGTCCTGGAACAGAATGAACTTCTCACCCGCGAAGAACGGGTTGATGCGCATCGTGACAGTCGAGAGTCTGCCGTCGGCGTCGTACCGAGCTTCCACTCGGGCCGGCTGGCGCCGGACCGCGGTGAGCGTATCCACCGTCCCGCGCGCGCGCGACACGAGTACGAGCGTGGTGCTGTCGTCCTTGCCGATGATCGAAGGGCCCGGCTTGGGTGGAGGACGGCGCTGGGTCAGCACGTGGCCGAAGGTGTCCGCACCGCTCACAATCCCCGCTGCCGCGAGAACCGCGGGATCGTCGGGTGGGATCGTCGCGACGACGCGATCGCCGTGCAAGAGAAGCCAGCGGCGATTGGCATTGTCGGACATGACGCTCGAGTCCGCCGCAAGCCCGTAAACTGTACCCGCGCGCGCGTACTCACCGGGCCCGCGGCCCTTGTGACTCACGTCCACTACGGAGCCGTTCCTGAAATCAATAACGACCAGGCCGCGGTCGTTTGGATCCGAGACGATCACGCGTCCGTCCTTGAGTTCCCGCACCGATTCCACGCGTGTGAACTCGTGGTCCAGCCTGCCGCTTGGCGGAGCGAGTGGGGTGATCCGGATCGCCTGTGCGAGCGCCGCGCTCGGCAGGAACAGGACAGCGGCGACGAATGGATATCGCATCCCTACCTCCGTTCCGACTATCGTACCACTTCATACACGGCGATGTACTCCACGCCGAGCTCATCGCGCCGGAGCACCAGCACGCTTCGCGCGTTGCCGCCGTCGGCGATGGCAATTCCGCCGCCGGGAAGCCACGCGGCCGCGCGCACGCGATGCAGCTCGACGCCGTCGCGCCCGATTTCCAGCCGCGGACCGCTGAGCCGCCATTCGGGAAGGGGCTGCTGCTGGGCACTCAGGTTCGACGAGGCGACGATGAGCGCCGTCCACAGGCAGCCGATGCTACGGTCGCTGACCGGAGTCGGCCTGTCCAACCGCCTCGGCTCGATGCGCCTGGCCGCGTCGTAAGCCGAAGGAGATCGAGTTCTGCTGCACCGCCAGGTTGAGCGCACGCATTGATGCTGTACCGCTTCCGCCGTGAGCGCAATCATCTGACGGGTGTCCGAACCGCGTCTGCAGCAACTCGGGGTCGGGGCGTCCCCGAAACTGCCTATGGGCTCGGGAGGCGAACGTCGAACGCGTTAGACTGGCGTTCGGCGACCGGGAGCGTCGCGCAACTGCCCGGGGTGGCTGGTGCGTTGGCGCAGAGAATGAGCGCCACGCGCAGGCGCCCCGTGCGCCAAGCGGGCTGGATCGGTGGATTCGCGTCTGGTGAATCGGAACTGACGAGTGGAATCTCAAACGACAGTAGACTGCCCGGTGGTACGACGCCAGCCGGGACGCCGCCCACGCAGGCCCATGCGATGCCAAGAAATAGCTGCGCAGTGCTGTCAGCGTCGGTGCGAGCGAGTGAGTAAATCGGTCCTTGATCGGTCGGCATGCAGCGAGCGAAGAACACCGGAGCCGCCGTGCGGTTCGTGTATGACGCGAGCGCTCGCGCAATGTATGTGTTGCCAACATGCCGAAGCGTGTACTTGACGGAATCCGTCTGCACAGGCGAGTTGTCGCGCGCGGGAGGCGCGGGCTCACCGGGCGGACGTGCCCCGCCTGCCGCCCCAACCGGGGATGTATCGCGGCACGAGAGGCACGCGACAGCCGCGGCCAAGCGCAACGTTGCAACGAACCCACTCATCGCCTGCTCGAAGGTCCTCGGGATCGCCCTGACGGATCAGGGCTCAGCTGCGCGGCCGAATGGCCGCACACATTGATGCTCGACGGCAAGGACGGCGCGCGCAGCCACCTGCTGCCGTGCGACGCCGCGACGTCGGCAATTCCACGCTACGCGCCCACTTGGCGAATGCGTTCGATTCATGGTGCGAAGCCCAGTTGCAAGCTCGCCACCTTCGGGTAGTCGGCGCGGACATTGATGCCGAGCCCGGCTTCGAGGTCCAGTCGGAATCGGCCGCGCGAGATTCCAAGAGCCGCGCCGCCGTAGGAGGCCGCGAAGGTCCAGTCGGGGCCTATGCTGCGAAGCTGCACAATGCGCCCGACGATGGGTTCCGCGAAGCCACGGAAATGGTACTGCCATCCGGTTGAGCCCGACGAGCCATACTGCACGGCGAGGCCAACTCCGCCGAAATACCGGACGTACGGCTGAAGCCGCTCATCGCATGAGGAAGACTGCGTGCAGTACCGTTGTATGGCCTCCAGATTGCGAAGCAGTGCCGCGTGTGCGCCAATGCCGACGCTGAACTTCTCGAACCGCCGAAGCTGGATGTCGGCGCGCAGGAGACCGCCTGCGCTGTTGCCGACCGTTCCGTAGTTCGGGGTACTCTCCGTCCAGAGAACGGCAGGCCCGGCCGCGATCGTCCACGGCCGGCCGGACTGAGCGGAGGCGTGGCTTGACGCTGCCAGAAGTCCGAGGCACGCAAGAACGAGGCGTTTTGTCATCGCGCGCCACCCACCGCGATGAACTGTCCCGGGCGGGCGGTCCGCGCGTCGAACTCGACGAACTCCCGCTTCAGTTGGATCGGGACGCACTCATCCAGAAGAACGCGCATCCGCGAGCGTGACCTCTTTGGCGTACTCCAGAGCCTCGAGCGCTTGCTCGCGGGTGACGGACGGGAAGTCGGCCAGGAACTGATCGAGCGTATAGCCGCCCTCGATGTAGTCCATCAGGGCGTGAAAGGGCACGCGGGTCCCCAGGAAGACGGGGGTGCCGCCCAGGATCTCAGGGTCTGAATGAATGACGTGCTGCGTCATCGGAGGCTCGTTTCGCGATCTCTGAATAATAGCCAAGGGCGAACTGGTGTGGCTCACTCCAATCCTCCAGTCACGTTCTCCCGCGAAGCGGGAGCGATCCTTGCGAGGCGTCGCTGCATCACGCGCGCGGACGGTGTCGGCGCGCTACGGCGCGACCATCGCGTACGCCGAGCAGATCACGAAGAGAGCGAGCACGGCGGGTGCGTTCCTCAGTCGGCGTGATGCGACTCGGGACCGCTCTTCCAATGCCGGCCCGGGCTGACCCCGGGCCGCATTCGCCTCACGAAACCGGCCGGTCGAGGACTTCGCGGATCCTCGCGCCCAGTTGCCGCGGCGTGAACGGCTTGGGCAGGAATGCCGTCGAGGCCTCGATGATCTCCTTCTGGAACACGGCCTCCTGAGAATAGCCCGACATCAGGAGGATCTTC
>Ga0209641_10003865_pt1 | contig 12477 bp, 8 predicted proteins | sample RifCSP16_1_FD_184022 | JGI IMG/M metagenome (GOLD analysis project Ga0209641, IMG submission 184022) | Soil microbial communities from Rifle, Colorado - Rifle CSP2_sed 16_1 (SPAdes) (version 2) | ecosystem: Environmental > Terrestrial > Deep subsurface > Rock core/Sediment | place: Rifle...
CGACCTGGGGGATCTGGTAGTCGATCTTCGTCTGCTGGATCGCCGGAACGCCGCCCTGTGAAACCAGGCGGTACTCGACGCCATCGAGTTGGATCATGTCCGGGATGTCGTGCAGGTCGAACAGCGGCATCTAAACCCCCGCGTAGAGCTGTTGGCCGAGCCGCCCTTGGTGCAGCAGGCATTGGCGGAGCCACTCTTGTTCGGCGTCGGCTTCGAGGAGCTTATACGTATCCTGTTCGGCACCGAGCGTCGCCTTCTTGCTGAACAGCTTGTAGAGATAGTGGATCGCGCCGGCCTTGATCCACGTCAGGTCCGCCGACGTCTGCGTGTTCTCGTCGCTCAGCTCGTCGTAGGGCCGCAACATGCTGATCTCGATGTCCTGTACGGTCGCGCCCCAGCCAGCGATGTAGGCGTAGACCTCATTTGCGTGGTCTCGCACGTCGATCTGAACGGCCATGCGGGTCTGTAGGCCGGTCGTCGGTACAACTCGGGCGGTCCCAACCTGCCGACGTTCGGCCAGCCACGTCGAGCGCGCCACGGTCGTATCGCTGCTGTAACTCGTAGCGCCGGTGTCGTCGGCGGAGACGGTAAAGGCCAACAGCGTCCCGATGGTCGTGGCGGTGTTGGCGCCGGTATTCCACTCGAGGCCGATGGTGGCGCTGCCGGTCGCGCGGGCGATGGTGAACTTCAAGGTCGTCCGCGAGTACGTCACGGTGTAGGTGTTGTCGGTCGCGGCGTCGTTCATCTGGTCTTCGATCTCGTCTGCCAGAGCGTCGGCGTCGTAGATGCCCTCGGGGATCGTGGCCGTGGCGTCGCCGGTCGTACCCTCGGTGAAGTTGAGGTGTTTGTTCCGGTTGTGAACCCGCAACGCCGTGACCTTCAGGCTCAGGTTGTAATCCACCACGCCCGCCTCGGGATGCAGCTTCAACCAGACCACCTGCTCGGCCCGCCGGAGCGCATCGTTGATGGCATCGTGGACCTGGCGAGGGCCGAGAAGCGGGAAGACCTCGTAGGCCGTCCCCGATGTGACTACGCTCGTCGCGCTCCAAGCCCGGTCCGGCACGATCGTCCCTGTGTCCTGGTCGAAGTCTTGGATGTAGCGCGTCTGGTCGGCGGCTGCCGCCCCAGGGATGTAGATGACCTTCTCATCAAACCACTCGGGCTTGCGCCGGAAGCTGATGAGCGTCGAGTCGATGAGGCTCGTCGTTGTGCCGTTGGTGGTCGCGGTGCTGCTTATGAAGTCGTCAGGATCGGGCGCCATCTCCCGGAGAATGGCCGCTCGGAGCGTAGGGCGGGTAGTCCCGACTGCCATTCAATTACGCTATCGCCGTCTCCAGCTCGACCTCTTCTGTGCGAGCCGGGTTCTCGGGGCACTTCGGAAGGTGATTGCGGAGCCAGGTCGTCGCGCCGGTTCGGTTGGTGAAGTCCTTGCCGCAGAACTCGCAGCGCACGACATGCGGCGTTCCGGGCTTGCCAGCCAGGGCGCTCGCCTCATCCTCAACCGTGACGGTGACGGGGACAGCTACGGCCTGAGCCGCCTGCGCCTGTCTGCGGCGCATGACCTCAGCCGCCATCTCGTCGTCAAAGCCAACGGGATTGGCGATCCGCTCGGCCAGGTTGACGGCCGCTTGGTCGGTGGTCTCCAGCTTGGCCTCGCCGCTCTCCGGCAGCGCGAGACAGCTCAGGGTTTCCTCCCGGCTCATACCGAGGATCGTCATGCAGTACCAGGTTTTCGTTTCGTCCGTCATCTTCCAATTGGTCTGCCCCGCCGCCTTGTTCGACATCTCGTTGCTGTTGAAGTAGCAAAGCGCCTTTTCCCTCTTTGTCGTCGCCGGTGCATCAGGCATCAGTTCAACCCCTTCTCTTTCTTCAGTCGCCGCACTTCGCGGTAGTTCCCCTGGCCTGTCCCTGTGGTTCGTATCTGCGAAGGGTTGATCTGCTGGTAGCCCTTACGCTCGAGGTCTCGTGGGTTGTCGTCGCCGTGGATGTCGCTCCAGCCGATGTGAACCCGCTGAGGGAAGACGATGGTGACGTTCCCGAAGGGACTGTTTGGCGTCTCCCGCAAGCGGTGACCAGGCGCCCCGCAGACCGCACAGGGATGGCGATAGCCGACACGCTCTCGCCACTCGTGGCCCAAGCCACATCGGTACTGTGGGCCTGCGGGGGCCTCGATCATGCTACGCCAGGGCCGCAGCTCGCGGGTGGTTGATGTGGCACATCAACTCATCCGTGCCGGTCCCTCCTTCGGTCTCCAGCGCCACAACGCCCTCAATGAGCGTTTGCGAGCTGGAGGTGTCGTCGAGCGATCCGGTCGTGCCCGAGCTGTAGACATCGGCTTCCTTCGCCATCGAGACGAGGAAGCTGCCATAGGCCGGCCCCTTGATCTGGAACCAGCCGTACTCGGCCGCAACCGCCGCCGAGCACGCGATGCAGAGCGGCAAGAGGTTGTCGATCAGGGCCTTCGTCGCCCGCTTGACGGCAGTGACAAAGCCCTCATCGCCATAGACGCACCAATCGAACTGGACCATCGAGGCCGCGCCTTCGAGGTAGACGTACTCGCCGCCTCGGTGGTCGCGGGCGACCGTCCCCAGACGGTGCAGCGCCGTAGAGTCCACGCGGTCCAGATCGGCTCCAGCCGGCCCGATGACCGATCTGAAATCCGGGTCCGTGAATGTGGTAGCGCTAGTCTCAGCCATCGTCGTCGTCTCCTTCGGCCCCCGCGGGGCCTAAGACTCCCGACCGCGCCGGGAGTGGTATCGGATCAGTGAACCCATTTGTAGGCTCTGGCTCTACCTCCTTGGATCGTTCTGGGCCAAGCGTCCAACCCTCTTGCGTCACGATGAGCTGGTCAGCAGAGACCTTCCCATCCAACAGCCCATTCAAGAGACCCTGGGTTCGCTCGAAGTAGGCCCGAAGCTCGGCGACCTGCTCCGCCTGCCGCCCGAACATCTCGTAGATATTCACTACGCCGACGCCACCGAGACCGTGCCATCGTTGGCGACGCGCAGGATGACCTCATCACCACCCGAATCGCGGAACTTGATGAGGTTCACCTTGTCGGTGTCCACCACCGTCAGGGGGAAACCCGTCGCGTCGATGATCGCGTCGGCGGTGATGGTCGAGGAGTTGGACTTGGCTCGATAGATCGAGTCGATTGTGTCACCGCCAGTCGAGGCTTCCGCCTCGGCTAGGAAGATGGACGAGTTTGTGTACGTCGCTCCGTCTTCCATCGTCACCTTGCCGCGGACCGCTGCAAAGTTGGTGACGGTCCCGGTGTAGGCGTTCGAGTTGTTGTTGACCTCGCCGGTTACACCGAACATGTTGGTGACATTGCCCGTGCTGGTTGAGCGCACGGTCGCCCGGAGGTTCGCGCCCTCCAGGGTGCCCACAGCCACCGCACCTTCTTGGGCCGCCGCGAACTCAACGCCACGGATGGTCGAGGTGTTGGCGACGCTGGTTCGCATCTCCAGAAAGATGCCTTGAACCTGCGTATCGACCTTTGCCGAGGTCCAGCGGTACTCCTGCACTTCGCCATAGGGCCAGGTGCTCGGAATCGTGACCGCCGCCCCCGCAATTGTCCCGCTCGCGAACCGCTGAGCATCCGCGCCGATCAGAACCGTCGCGCTGGCAAACCGCTTGTGTTTGACTACCGCTGGCATCTCGAACCTCCTGCCACGGGCGGGCGGGTGGCGGTCCCCGCCCGGTGGCTATTTCATCCGTTAGGTGTTGGTAACGCCCGTCAGCTTGCCGCTCTTGCGGCAGTTGGTCTGAATCAGATTCCCCATCCAGAGAAGCTGGCCTACACTCGCGTCCTGGTTGGTAGGGACCTTCAAGCCGGTCGGCGTGAAGTCTCGGCCTTCCATGACGACGAGATCCCAGAAATTGGTGTTGAGCAGCCAGAGAATCTGAGTCGTCGCGCCCTCGTCCCACATGAACTTCGCGTTCTTGTACTTCAGATTCTCGAACCCAGCCGACGCCATCACCGAATCGCTGTAGCGCTTGTCCGGCGTCAACAGGTCCTCGTAGGCGTTGTAGATGATCTGGGTCATCAGCCCGATGTCGGGGCTGCCCCCGACTCGGCCAAGCCCACAGTTGTTATAGACGGTTCGGATCAGCGCCTCGGTCAGGACGCCACCAGCCGCCGTCTCCTGCGAGCCCCACCAGCTATTGGTCGCCCGCGCGATCCCGCCGTAGGTGCCGGCGGAGTCGATCCCGAGCGCCAAGCCGGTGATGTCCTTGGACTCGTTGCCGGTGCCGTCCGCGTACATCTGGGCATCGGCTTCGGCCTGGAGCGACATCTGCAAGCCCGCCATCCGCTGTTCGAGGATGTCGAAGAACGCCGGGATGCCGGAGTTCAGCGCTTCCTCTCGCCCGCTGATGGTGAGGGAGCCGTACAGTTGCTTCCAGTCGAAGGCCGCAGCGGTGAGCGTTTGCGACGGGGTGATGTCGAACTGGTCGAAGCCGCTGTAGGAGCCCACGGCCCCGACCGTCGCGTACATCAAGGGCTGGACGATCTGGTTGCCGCCCTTCTTCGTCTTCTTCTTGGCGTTCAGGACGAAGAACAGGGCGTTGGCCTTGAAGATGTTGTCCGCCATCCCGTTTTCCGTGATCCAGTTCTGGATCGTGGTCGCCAGGAGGTCGGTGTTGAACGCCGCTGGGAGTGCCATTTATCTCTTCGCTTTCACTATTGCCGGGCTTCCAGGTCTTCGTATATGGCCTGCATAGACCGCCTGCCCGTGGCGGGTGGCCGTTCGACGATGCCGTTGGAGCTGCGGTCGGGCGCGGGGATCAAGCCCCGCTGCCGCTTCTTCGCATCCTCCAGCTTCACCTCGACGGCCTTGTTCACGCGCTTCTCGAACTCGGATTCCCGTTTGGCGTCGAGCTTCTTTATGGCGTTAGAGAGCAGTTCCGGCACATCCTTGCTTTGGCGGATGGCCTGTTCAAAATCCTCTTCGCCGAAGCCGAATTGCTCAACGAGCGTTCGCATGGAGCCCTCGAAGATAACCAGCGCCGCACGGCCCAGGCTCTCGTCTTCGCTCGCCGCCTGGCGCTCACGCGCCACCCGCTCACGGATGGCCTGCTGGTCGCCTTGGAGAATCTTGTCTTGAAGCGCCCGCTCGGCTTGGATTTCCTCGTCGGCCTTCCGCTTCGTCTCGGCAGTCCGAATCGCGCTGGCCGCGCCAGAACTAATCCAACGCTGCACATCGGGAAGCTGGTTGATCGCTTCGAGAACGGCCTTGCGGGCCTCGGGGTCCTCGGGCAGGGCAAACGCTGGCTTCTCTTCTTTACCGGCGGCCTTGACCTCCGGCTTCTCACCCGAGACTGGCTTGGCCGGCGCCGCAGCGCTGGCCTCTGGCTTCTCGGGCTGCGACCCAGCCGCCGTAACGGCGGGCTCAGCATGGACCTTCGGCGCATCGCCTGCGGCCCCCTTGAGGACCTGATCGGCGATATCGGCCATCCGTTTGGGTGGCTTGGCGACCGCGGCCGTTGCTGGCTCAGGCATCTTTGCCCCTATACGCAAAAGACCGCCCGCGAGCTTTTCGCTCACGAACGGTCTTTCTGACCTACGGACAAAAGCCTAGCACACTGTCAAGAGGCGGGCTGCAAGGGCACGCGGGCCAGTTCCTCGGGCGGCACTTCCCCGAAGACCTCGTTCAGGAGATCCGCGTTCTCCTGGCGGAGTGTCAGAATTTCAGGATTCCTCCAACGGCCCCGCTCGCTCGCGATCACCAGCTTGATGTCATCCGTGCGCTTGGCCCGCTCTTCGGCAGTCTGGCCGATGTTGATGTAGCGGACCTTCGCCAGCCGCTCGGAACCGGGACCGCCCTGACTCCCGAGCGTTCGCAGCTCCCGCTTGGTCTTGTTGATCCGGTCTTCAAGCTCCTGGTCGGCAACGCCGAGACCAGGCGCGACGTAATCGGGCAAGTCCGCGATCTGCTTCGTCACTTCGAGCGCCGCCCGAATCGTCATTTCGAGTTCGCGGGCCTGGCTGCCGGGCGGCCCCAGCCGGTCCAGGTAGTCCTTCTCCCGCTGATCCACAACGGCCTGCTGCTCGGGGCTAAGGGTCGTCAACAGCCGGTCATGTTCCTTCCAGTACGCCTTCCAGCCGATGGTCCCGTCGGCCTCCCGGTATTCCTCGGGATTCAATTGTTCGAGTTCAGCGAGTTGCTGCTGCTCCGCTGGCAAAGCCCGCAGGCGCGCCGCCTGGCGCTCTTCCACGCTGCCGCCGTACTGGGCCGGCTGAGCTAGCTCGAGTTCCTTGTCAGCCTGCGCGAGTTCGGTCCCCAACTGGCCCCGGAGCGCCTTGCGCCGCTGCCACATGCCCTGCGGGGGCAGCGGCTCGCCCTCGACGGTTTGACCGGCGTAATACTCCTTCGCCAAGATCGCGAAGTCGGATCGGTATTTCTCGTAGGCCGCGACGTGGCTGCGCCCGAAGCCCTGCTGCTGGCGGCGCTGGATGTCGATGGTCGTCGTCTTTGCCCCGGTCACCAAATTGGCAAGCCGCTCGCCGGTCGTGTAGTCGCTGCGGCCAGCCTGCTCGAGCGACTGGAAGAGCCGGGAGGCCCCGGCAAAGAAGTTCATAAACAGGTACATCTTCGTCGTGTCCACGTTATAGACCGTCCGCGTCTTGCCCGTCTTCGGGTCCTTGATCTCGACGGCTTCCATCTCTAGCCAGTCGCGCAGTCCGGGAACGGCGGCAATCGACCCAGGGCCGCGCCCGTAGAGGTTGCCGAATGACGGGTTGTCCACGCGGCCATGCGTGAAGAAGCTGTGGCCGAAAAGCTCGGGGAGCGCCTTCCACAACGGGAAGGCCAGATTCGCGAAGTTGTCGATGATCCGCACGGCATCGTCTTTGACGAACATGTTGAGGTATTCGACCGGCAAGCCGGTCGCGTAGAGGATTCTGGGGTTCCCGTTCTCGTCGCGGCCAAGCCCGAAGTTCAAGCGGTCGAACACCCAGCGGTCGAACAGGCTCAGGTCGTCGTAGGCTTCCTTGCCTTCGGGGTCGAACATCTCTTGGATTTCCTGTTGGGCGCGCGCCAGGTTGCGGACGTTCGGCCCAATCGGGATGCCCGCCACCTTCCGGCCCTTGACCAACTGGTCGAACTCCAACGGCAGGGCCTTGCGGACGTAGGTGTAGAAGTACGCGGCTCGCCTGAATAGCTGGCGCTCGATTTGGGTCAGGTCCTGGTAGTCCACCTGGAATTTGCGGACGTGCGAGACCGCCGTCAGGAAGTCGTCGCCCTTGTCGAGGCGGCCCAGCAGATGGCCCATCCGCGACCAGTTCTCAAGGTACTGGCCCGGCGTTCCGGCGGCGCTGAGGAACCGGCTCAACTTGCCGGGCTGCATCGCCTTCAGGTATTCGACGGAATTGGGAGCCTCGACCTGTAGGAAGTGCTGATTGATGCCCTTGAGCAGATCGGCGATCTCGCCGTGCGCGCCGAGCCACCCAGCGTTGATGCCACCGTATTCGTTGGCAAGCTGCAAGAACTCGTAGGGCGTGACGTTCGGGCCGACTTCGCTGAGGCCGAGCCGGAGCTTCCGGTTGATGTTGATGCTCTTGACCGCGAACTTCGACTCGGGGTAGCGGATCGAGTAGAGCACTCGGGCTGCGTCGCCCCAGTGAGCCGGGTTCCAGACGCCATCAAGCACGGCCCGGTAGTAGTTGCTCGTGAGGTTGCGGGCGTGGTAGTCGGGGAAGAACTGCGTCACCGTGACCTTGGCGATGGCCTGGAGCGCGTCGAACCCTCTCAAGAAGGCGAGACGCTGGACCGGATCGAGGAAGTTGTTGATGGCGTCGAGAATGTCGTTCGGCATCCAGACGGTTTCGGGAGCGCCACCGGGCTTGCTCGGTGGCAGGGTCATGGGCCGATAGCCGGGCGGTCCACCGGGCGGCGGCTCGAAGCGGCCTTGGGCTGCAAGTTCGGGCTCGGCTGGCGTTGCCCCAACGCCCCCCGTCCCCGGCGTCTCGGGCCCGATGGCCCGCTGCAAGTCCTCGAAGGTCTGCGGCGCAGCGCCAACCGCCGGAGCCTGTTCCATCCCTTTGACGCTCGGAGCCAACTCGGGCGGCAGTGGCCGAGCGCCGGGCGACGCCTTCACCGTGATCCTCTCGCCCCTGGCATCGCGAGCCATGCCTTTGATTCGTTCGCGGATCGTCCGGCCCCACTCCTCGACCACCTGGCGAGAGACCCCAAGGTGTTCTTGCACGAATGCCAGATACGCCTCGTTCATCTTCGAGGGCGTTTTCTGGGCTGTGATGTAGGCCGCCTTTTCCAAGTCGTCCTCGAAGACGAGCTTGAATTGCTTCGAGCCGAAGCTGTAACGCGGCGTCGCGCCGGCGAGCTGGCCCGGAAGAACGGCCTGCCGTGAAAAGATCATCTCGCGCTGGGCCTGCAACTGCTCGGGAGTTGGGCCAGCCGAAATGGGCGGGCCGGCTGTGATTGCTTCCGTGCCGGGCGCTGCCGCAGCCGAAGTTGGCCTAAGTTCAACCCGGATCGGACCAGGTACCGCCGCCTCTGGGTAATTCCGCCGTATCGACTCTTGGAGGTTCTCAATCGCGCGACTAGCCCATTCGGTGCCTTCGCGTGGAAGAGTCTTGCTTGTGCGAATGCCGTCGAATCCAGCGCTCCTGATGAATTGCTCAAACAGGCTCGTCTTATCAACATCCGGCCCAAAGTCAACGGCCTTCATCGCCTCGTCGAAAATGAGCATCGCCCTCTTGCCAGTCAGCCGGGTTTCCTGGTCCATCCCATAGAGCGCTCGGCCTAGAGCATCCGCTTGTTCAGGAGTGACCCTTGAGGCCAAACCCCGCTCGGCTTCAGCAAGCGCGATTTTGTCCTCAACGCTCAACAATTCATCCATGTACAAGGGTCCCCGAAGGGCAGGGGCACCCGGACCACGCACACCCTGCCCCGCCCGCACCTGCTCCGTCACGTCGGCCATCGGCCCCGTCTCGGCCAGGATCGAGCCGGGGGCGGGCGCGGGACCGAGTTCGGGCGGCAAGGCTAATGACGGTTTTTGCCACCGCCCAGCCCGGTAAGCCTCGCGCCAGGCTGCGAACTCCGGCGACATGCTCGCTTTGCCGCCGACCATCATGTTTGCGCTCGTCCAAGCTGGAATCCCCCAGGCGATTCGAGCATTGCGGATGTCCTGAATAAGATCGGGTCTGCCAATGGCTTCGGCGATCTCCTTGGCCGTCCTCGCCTCAGCCGATAGGCCAATCACCCTCCCCGCTACGCCCAACCGCTCCAGCAAGTCTGCTGAGGCCCTCGCGACATCGGCGACCCAAGTACCCGTGCCAAAGCCACGGGTTGATGTGCGGAGACCCGCTAAGCCGGACTCCGCCGCTTCACCGACCGGCGCTACTGGGCCGGGCTCGGCTCCTGAGAGTTTGGCGATGTCTCCGAAGAGGTCAGGCTGGTCGGGGGTGATTCCAAGGGCGGCGGGGTCGGGGGCTTGTTCGAGTCCACGTAGAGCAGCGGGGCCAGCGGGTTCTGGTAGCGGTCCGGCTCCAGCGCCCACAGTATCGACCACAGAGACAGGTAGCTCCTCCTTGAAGCCCTGTCGGAATTGCTCGTCAATGGCCTGGGGGATTCGGCTCCGGGCTTCGGCATAGATTGCGGCATCATTCGCTCCTTCGGTTAGTTTAGCGGCCAGATCGTCTAGCGCCTCTCGGACTAGGCCGCGCACCCCCGCTAAGGTACTGAATACTTCGAGCGCCTGGTCATCCTTTAGCACCCCGGCGCGCAGTTCGCCCACGTCGATCTGCGTTCTACCCCGAGTCTGTAGGTATTCCCAATGCCCCGCAGCCGATTCCTGTGCTCGCTTGTTGCCTCTCAACCACGCTTCAAAGTTCTTCCGAATCTTGAGCCGGGCTTCCATCGTTGACTTCTCAAGGACAGTCTCCCCGAACAGAGTCGTTTGCGTATGCGTAACAGTCGAAGCGATTCTCGCCTCTTCGAGATAGAGCGCAAGGTCTTCGGGGCTTCGTCCACGCCCCTTGGACGCCCAGTCCATCGCCTTGAGTTGGTCGTCAGGGGCCAACTTAGCCGCACCGATCAGCACGGCGCGGTCGCCGGTCACTCGCCCCGTCACCACCCGCTCGAACCCCGCATCGGAGAGTTGCGAAAGCGCCTGCCCTCTAACAACCTGGCCTTCACGGATGTCCAAGCCAGAAGTCCGCAACTCTTGGGCCGTCGTCCCGGTGCTGCGGAAAAACTTGGCGATGTCCATTTCGCTGGCCGTGCGTTGCTGCATATTGAGCAACGCGCCCCGACCGCGGACTCGTTCGAGCGTCCAGCCCTCCGCTTCGCTCAGGTTGACCGTATCGAATTGAAACGCCGGATCGGTCCGGCGGGCCAGTTCTACGCGATGGTGGCCGTCAACAACCCAGTGGCTACCATCCAACCTGTCCCAAACCACAAGACGATCCGCAGCGATCGGGTCCCAAGTCTGCGTTCCAATCGCCCGCCTGACGCCCGTTCGCGGGTCTACGTCAACGCGGAACTGCATCTCAGCGGGATGGATCTCAAGCTCTGACACAGATCTCTTGCCTGTAGAAACGCCCGCGAGAGTTGGAACCGCGTCCGGGCTAGGTATTTCCCGGCCAATGGGAACCGGCTTGTCGATGCCGCCAGTCAGCGCCTCGTCAACTAGATCGGCCTGGACATGCGCTTGAATCCCCGGCAATTCCTCACCCACAGCCTTGAGACCCTGGGACTCCAGTTGCTGGCCGACGGCCCGCGTCGTGCTCTCGATGATGGGTTGAAGCTCCGCCTCGACCTTCGCCACCATCGACGGCGGCACGGTGGGCCTTGGGCCTTGGGGCCGAATCGTCGGCATCACAGCGCCAAGTTCGCCCATGCCGGCCTCGCCGGGCCGGAAGCCGTAGATATCGGCCAACCACTTGAGGTCTTGGGCGTTCTCGAAGGCCAGCCGCGCCGATGCGGAGTCGAGGGCGACGACAAGCTGCGGGTCCTTGAGTAGGCCGCTCTCGACCACCTGCTCCTGCCGCCTGTAGGTGAAGCCCGGTTTCCGCCAGCCCAAGCCAGGACTCATGGCCTCACGGATGGACTGCTTCAGCGTCTCGGCAAAATAGCGGTGTTGGTAGGGGCCTGCGACAAACTTGATGTTGGGATCGACGGCCAGCTTGTAGGCTTCGACTACCGGCCCCTTCACTTCCTTCAGGTATTTGGCGATGTCACGGACGGTCGGGTCCACCAGATCATCGAAGGTCAGAGCGCCGGCCTCGGGCGACAGTCCGACACTCTCGGCCTTGAACATCCAAGGCTTCTCCTGGATCAGATCTTCGAGCCACGTCGAGTTCACGTCGCCGACCGCCACGGCCTGCTCCGGCGTCAGGCCATAGGTCCCGCTCACCACGCCGCGCCGCCCCCGCAAGCCAAATGCCCCAGAGGCTCGACCGTAGATGTGAAGGTTCTCGCGCATCTCGTCGGCCCAGATCACGCCGGGCATCCGGCCCCGCCGCCGGATCATTTCAAGGAGTTCCTTATAGTTGACGGGATCGACGCGGTAGATGGTGTAGAGGTTGGAAAACGTCTCACCGCCCATGTCGATGACTTTCACGGCGGCACTTGCCAGCGGACGGATCAGGCGCGGCCCCGTCTCAGCGGCCTTGACGGTCGCCTCGAACCCAGCCTTGAGACCGAGACCGGGGGCCTTCAACAGAGTTACAGGCACCCAAGTCAGCGGATCGACGGCGGCCTGCATTACAAACTTCCGGCCCGGCATGGACTCCGGCGCGGCCTCGTAGGCGTGCTTGGCCTCTTCGATCCGCCGCTTCAGTTCTTCTGGGCCGCCGATGTCGTTGATAGCCAGGTCCAAAGGCACTCGACTTTTGATGATCCCGGACGCCACCAGCCCGCCGAGGAAGTGCCCGAACTCCGGCAGGTTCTTGAAGACCTCGTGGCGGCCTTCCTGGATGGCCTTCAGGTAATTGCCCAGGAAAAGGACCGGCGCGCGTTCGTCTTTCACGTAGCTGAAAAGCTCGCCCTCTTTGGCCGGGAACGTCAGGGCGGCGGCCAAGGGAAGAGCAATTTCTTCCCAATCGCGTTGCATCAAGTCCAGCGCCCAGGTCAGTAACGGCTTGCCCGCGTGTTCGAGAATCGGGCTCTTGATGGCGAGTTCGCCGAGCGCACCCGACGCCTGGCTCAACTTCTCGGCTGCGCCCGCCGTGCCGGGCAAACCCGTCGTACCTAGGAGGCCCGCGCCCACTCCGAGCAATCCGAGCCCTGCTTGCGGGACAACCAGCCCGGTTGCGGCGACGCGCCCGACAGCCCCGGCGACCTCTCCAAGCCCGCCAACGATGGGCGTCGGCGTGGGCGGTGGCATGTCAAACCCAGCACCGGAGAGACGCTGGCCGATGAGGTCAAGGCTCGCGGCGGGGGCAAGCCCCTTGCCCCTGGCCTCAGCGGCGGCGGAATCGTGAACGTTCTGGTAGGTCTGGCTGCCTCGCGC
>Ga0209641_10003866_pt1 | contig 12476 bp, 8 predicted proteins | sample RifCSP16_1_FD_184022 | JGI IMG/M metagenome (GOLD analysis project Ga0209641, IMG submission 184022) | Soil microbial communities from Rifle, Colorado - Rifle CSP2_sed 16_1 (SPAdes) (version 2) | ecosystem: Environmental > Terrestrial > Deep subsurface > Rock core/Sediment | place: Rifle...
TAAGGGGCGAGTGGAACGTGTAAGCCGTCACACATCGAAGTATGTAACTAAATTATGAACAGGTCATCCAGGACAATCGATCATATAGTTGCGAATAATCTCTGCATCGGTTGTGGCTTCTGCGCTGCAAGCTGTCCCACTGGCTCAATCAAAATGGAATGGTCCAGCAAAAGGACCTGGCTTCCTGTTCTAAACAAGGACAAATGCACAAATTGCGGTCTGTGCTACAACGTTTGCCCTCAGTCTCCGGAATGCATTACTGAATACGCAAATGCCGCGGCAAAAAGCGGACAAAGATTCGGCCTTTCAGAGGGAGACGACTATTTCATAGGCTATGACAACGATCCTGCCAAAAGGATTTTGAGCGCATCAGGCGGCGCCCTGACCGCCCTTTTAGGCTATCTACTTGAATCCCGCGTTGTGGACGGCGTTATAGCCTCCATTCCACTGTTTACAGAAGCCGGGAAGCCTCATTGCCAGGTGCAGATCTTTCGTACGCAGCAGGAATTGGAAAATGGGAGAAGCTCCCATTATCATCCTCTGAATTATGAAAGCGCCATAAGGGAGATCAGCAGGGAAACCGGAGCGTTCGTCTTAGCGGGAGTTCCGTGCATAATGCGCGGGGTCAAACGCCTGCCGGCCAGGATACAGGAAAGAATCAGGTTCATGATTTCTCTCAGTTGCAGTCACAATGTTACAGGCGCATTTATAGACTGTCTATCTGAAAAAGAAGGAGTGAAAAAAAGCGAACCCTTCTGGGCCAACTTGAGAGACAAGAAAGGCATCCCTGATGCAAACAATTTTAACAACCACTTCAGGCTGCCAGACAGGGAAATCCGCCGGAACCGTTTCAAGACCCGGTTTACCGACATGTGGCGCAATTACTTCTTTGCCCAGGAATGCTGCCTGTATTGTCCTGATTTTTACGGCGTAGACGCGGATCTTTCCGTAAAGGACGCCTGGGGACGGCTAAGTGCCGATCCTCTGGGCATTTCCCTTCTGGCCGTCCGGAACAAAGAGCTTTCAGATCATTTGATCAAGCTGAGGGATATCGGCAGGTTATACCTCGAAAAGTGCGATGCCGACGAAGTCTTTAATTCTCAGCCTCAGACACCGGTTTTCAAACATATAGCTGTGAGAGACAGGCTTGTATGGAAAAGAGTCATAAGAAAAGAACTGGAAAAGAGCGATTACCCCCTAGGAACCGGCAGGAGATGGCTGTCAAAGGAAACCCATGAATACTGGCGATTAAGTTTATTGATGTCCCTGTCTAATTTTTTTTACTTCAGTTTCGGCCGTGTGCCTGTGAAAATCCCCATTTTCATATCTCACCTGTGGGAAAGGCCGTTGGCGCTATTGGGTAAATTTGTTTCCGGGCTTCAAAAGATCAGAGATATTCTGTTGTTGCGCTCTAAAAAACGTCCCTTCGATCGTGAACATCTCCACGTTCTGGTAGCGGGAGGTTACGGATACGGAAATATCGGGGACGAGGCCCAGCTTGCAGCCAATATCCGGCATTGGAAAAAGTCGTTCCCGGCTTGCGAGCTGACTGTATTGACGCCAAACCTGGAATACACCGGGAAGACCCATAAAAACGTCAGGATAGAGCTTGCAACGAGGGTTTCATTATTTGGAAAGGGGAATGTGCCGTATTTTGGCTCAGATAGCAGATTTAAAAGACTGTTTTTTCTTTTAGTTCCACTGTATTTATCCAATGCATACCTGATAAGGGCCGGGCTCCCTGCCATTGGGTTGACCAGGCGGCAGTTCCAGGCCTTGCAAGAGATCAGGGATTCGGATGTCCTGTTTCTCTCTGGCGGCGGATATCTCACAGGAATGACGCTGACCCGTCTATGGGACAATATGCTGGTGCTGAGGCTCGCCCGCGTCTTCGGTGTTCCTGTTCTGCTTTCCGGCCAGACCATCGGTGTCTTCAAAGACCCTGTGAGTAGATTTCTTGCAAAATGGGGTCTCAGGACAGCTAAGTATATTTACTTACGCGATCCGATTAGTTCTTCAAAAGAACTGGTTTCTATCGGGATCCAGGGTGAAAAAATAAAAAGCACTTTTGATGATGCTCTATTTTATCAGCCTGAATCTGAGGGGAAAATATCAGAATTTCTTAAAGAGAATGGTATTGATCAAAATAAGTATCTGGCAGTAAATGTGCATTATTGGGGGCAGCGTATCGATCTATCAAGGATAATAATGAGACAGGTTGCTGATTCTCTCGACATAATTAAATCTAAATTAGGTTTGCAGATAGTTTTTGTGCCTATGGTCGGAAGCGATGAGGAGGCCATAAAAGAGGTCATGAGTCTGATGAAGGAGACTGCCATATTGCCGCATCAGCATAACTATGATGTAGATTTGATTGTCGGTTTGGTGCAAAAAGCTTGTTTATGTCTGACGATGAAACACCATCCGATTGTTTTTGCGATGGGTGCTGGGGTCCCGACAGTATCTATGGCATTTGACGACTATTATTGGCATAAAAATGAAGGTGCACTAAGAATATTTGGGCAGGAAAGATATATGGTTTCCTGTGAGCCTGATAAGCTCGGGAAAAGTATAGGAGAAAATGTCATGGGAATATATAATAAAAGGAATGAGCTTTCAGCTCAGATCAGGTCATGCGTGGATAAATTACGACCTCTTGCGGGAGAGGTAATATATAAATACAAGCAGATGATTAATCTGGCTGGATGCCGTGGGTAATAACGTTCTATGAAACATAATATTCTGATCCTAAATTGTTCTCAGCCCGGTCCCAATGAGGCACTGTTGTGGAACTCATTTTATGATGCAAATAAGGAGAGTTTTAATTGCATTTTTTTTACTGCGATGAACTTTGCGGGACTTTCTGTAAGGCCTCAAATAGTAATTGACTATGGAAGAATCGAATCCGCAATGGATATAAGCGCACTTGATGAGAAGGTATTGGTCTCATTGAGGGAGATAGCCACTTACGACAGAATATGGAACTGCTATGATCCTGTGGATTCTATTAAAAGAGCGTTTTATTGGTATTGTTTCTGGCGGGAGGCTATCAGGCTTTATGCCCCCTTTGCGGTCTATATTTGGAATGGTTATCACATCCCCGAGGCAGCCCTTGCCGAGGTTGCCAAAGAACTTAAAATTTCCAGATATTACATGGAACGGGGTCCTTTTGCAAAAACATTTGTTTGTGATAGTCAGGGGATTAATTATGCGTCTTCTTTTGTCCGAGAATACATTGAGGATAATGGTCTAATCAACGATAAGCGTGTTAAGGACTTTGCGCAAGCTTATTTGAAAAATGGAGTGAGTAATTGGGAACAGCCCGAACTGACAACAGGGAAGAAAGAGTTCATGGCTAAATACGGGATACCAGAAGATAAGCTTCTTTTCTTTTTCCCCTCCCAGGTCGATGCCGACTCAAACTCAAAGGTATTTTCTCCTCATTTTAAGTCAATATACGATGCATACCACAGTGTTTCTTTGGCTCTCGAAGACATTAATGATAAAGTATTTTTACTTGCAAAGCAGCATCCGAAACAAGATGATGCAAACCTTTTCGAGAGTGTGAAACCATCGTCCGGTAAATGGATCAATGACGCACATATTTTCGACTGTATCAGGTATTCAGACGCAGTTATTTCTGTAAACTCTTCTGCTGCCGTTGAGGCTGCAATAATTGGGAAACCAGTATTAATTCTTGGTCAGTCTATATTAGCCTCTAATTATGAAGTAATAAAAATAGAGGAGAGAGAAGAGTTGATTGCAGGGATTAAAGAACTTATAGCCTTATGCAAAAAACGTGAAAACAAGATTGATTATAAATATTTCGACAGGCTTTTGTTCCAATACCTTTATACGGCAAGTGAGGACTATAAGAGGGTAGGCGTAAGGTCTGTAGAAAAAATGCCTGTACCCAGCAGTGATTGCTCAGATCAGGCACGACTGTTTAGCTTGAGAGAAATAGAATTTGCTGCCGAAATTCTTGCCAAGTATGAGAGCATTAACCAGAAAAGAAATATAATACGGAGTATGGAGAACACAATTATGGATAAAGATAGAACTATAGATGGTATTTTACACGACAAAGATAAAATCATAAATGATCTTGTAAATACATGGAGTTGGAAGATTACAAAGCCTTTAAGAAGGCTGGGTGAATTGGTTCTTAGCGTTAAGAAACATCGTAATGTAAATACATAGTTCGCCTATGTAGACATATAGGCGTGCGGGATATAGGAGACACTTTTTGAACCGTAAAGTAATTATTACGACGCCTACATGGAACCTAAGTGGTGTAAATACATTTTCTGTTAATTTGGCTCGCGGCCTCAGAAGGCATGGAGTTGAGACCAAAATTCTATTAACCAGAACTGATCGTTATCCAGATTACCATACGGATATGCCGCGTCCATCAGACATACGGCTTGATATTCTTCCGGTTCAGGTTAAGAAAAAATATTGGGAGGAGCACTGGCAGGCAATAATTGACTACCTGGAAGGAGAGGCTCCCTGTATATATATTCCTAATTATGATTTTGAGCATTCTTGCGTCAGCCCGAGGCTTTCTGACAGGATAGGGATAGTCGGAATTGTGCATAGCGATGACCCTGAGCATTACGAACATGTTCGCAGATTGGGCATATATTGGAATGCTATAGTTGCAGTTAGTAGAGATATTGGTAATACGGTGTCAAAATTTAATCATGGTTTTTCTGAAAGGTTGTCTGTGATACCAAATGGGGTTTATGTTCCGGATAACTTCATTCATAGGCCTAAAAGGCCGGAGTCAAAGATTAGATTGGTATATTCAGGCCGATTAGTGCAATATCAAAAGAGAATCCTTGATCTGTCAAAAATTGTAGAATTATTATTTAAGCGTCAAATCCCATTTGAGTTAACAATTATTGGTAGTGGGCCGGAAGAACATAAGCTCCGTGATATGATGAAAAATTATGTTAACCTAAAGATGGTTGATTTTTTGGGTACCGTCTCAAATGACGTAATTTATGACATACTCGCGAAAAATGATGTGTTTTTATTAACATCGGAGTTTGAAGGAAAACCTATGTCACTTCTTGAGGCGATGGGGCAGGGTTGTGTCCCGGTTGTTACGGATATCCGCAGTGGTATTCCCGAGTTAGTCCAGGATGGTTTCAATGGTTATAAGGTTCCTGTTGGTGATGTTGAACTGTTTGCTGATCGCATAGCAACTATCCAGCATGACCAGAAACTGTTTCAGAAGATGTCGAATGAGTCGTACAACAAAGTTAAGCACAGCGGGCACACCACAGAAGATATGACGCAACAGTACCTTGATTTGTTTGATAATATTGCACAGGAATTAAAAGAGGGAAGATTCAAGCGACCTCATGGAGGAATAATTCCTCCGCCCTTTATGCAAGGAAAAAGTAAGGCGCTGCTGTGGCGAATTAAGCATTTCTTTCAGAGAGTGAGGACGCATCAATGAGAAGGAGAACGATGAGAATAGGTGTAATAACGCCTGAATATCCTCCATATGCTGGGGGTGGAATAGGAACAGCCACTGTTTCATTTGTTAAAAATATGGCCAGCATAGGCCATATGGTTGATGTATTTGCTATTTTCCTCCCTGATATTCCAGGTTATGACTCATCAAATGATAAGGACGTTAAGGAGAGTGATAATCTTAATATTCATTATATGTTATATAAGTTTGATGCTATTTCGTATAGTGAATCCGAAAGAGAGGTCTTAGATTGCTTAATAAATACAGATATAAACCTTGCCAAGGCCTGGATCATGTCCAAAAAAATACACAGATTTCTTGAAGTCAACCATTTGGACATAATATTTTCTGCGGAATATATGGGTCTTAGCTCTTATTTTTTACTTGAACAGAGAAGTCGGCCGCTCGCTCAGAGAATTCCATTGGTCCTTACTCTTCATACTGGGCACAGAGAACTCAACTACGCCAACTACCTAAGCACCAGAAATATAAGGGACTGGGAAAGGGGTGTTGTGGAGTTAGAACAACTTTCCATTGATACGGCAACTCTTCTGCATTCCCCCAGTGAGTTTCTGTCAGATTTCATAAAACGAACTTACTTTGTCAAGCAAGATATACACATAGTTCCTTACTTTGCTTCGTTTTTAGATGCAAAGAGTAATTGTTTATATAATCCGGATGATTCTTCCATGAAAAGAGTCTTGTTTGTTGGCCGGATGGAAAGACGAAAGGGATATAAAGAGTTCATAAGTTCAGCCCTTCTTTTACTCAAGACTCATCAGGATTATAAGTTTATCGTCGCAGGTGGAGACTGGCATGATGAGTTTACTGATAAGTCATATTCCGCGGAGGTCCAACGTCTTATACCTGAGGGACTGATGAATAACTTTGAATTCAAGGGCATGGTACCGCACAAGGAGTTACCAGCGCTCATAGCATCTGTCGATGTTGTTATAGTTCCATCACTTTTTGAAAACTACCCTAACACCTGCATAGAAGCGGTACAGATGGGAATTCCCGTGCTAATTTCCGGTAGCGGAGGGATGAAGGAAATTGTGGGAGAGCATGATTTTACTGTCTTCAATCCGTTATCTGCCAGAGAAATGTCAAAAAATATCGAATCATTTCTTGAACTCTCCATTGAGAATAAAAGGGTGATTATAGAAAAACAGAGACAATTTTTTTCTGATAAGCACTTGGTTGATGGTCTTGTTTCGGAGTATGAAGCATTGATGAATAAGGCAATTGACCTGCATGCCGATTCTTTAAATCACGAAATGGATACAGCGATACGGAATGCAATAGGTATCGGTATTCCCGTGTTCAATACGGGACAGTATCTTGACGAGTGCATTGAAAGTGTAATTTCGCAGAGTAGAGCTGCTGACAGAATACTAATAATAAATGATGGTTCCACCGACAAACATACTCTTGACAAGCTTCAGGAATGGTCTAACAAGGAGCCGAGACTTGAGATTGTCCACCAGGATAACATGGGGCTTTGTGCCACGAGAAACAGGATAATAGAGGCCTTGAGCAAAGAAGACTTTATTTTGATGCTTGATTCTGATGATGTTCTTCATCACGATTATCTCAAAAAGACAGAAATCTACTTAACAAACAATCCACAGGTATCTGCCGTGACGACATGGGTGAAGACGTTTGAAGAGGTTTCTTCGTACTGGACTGAGTTGCCTTTTAAATTTCCAAAGGCACTTTTCAATAATATGATCATATCAAGCGTTGCTCTTATTCGGAGAGCCTCTATCCCTTCCGATCTGAAATATAATGAAAAATTGAGCCCATTTACAGCAGAAGATTGGGATTTTTGGATAGGTTTCCATAAGCACGGGCTTGAGATAGGGTTGATTCCTGAACCTCTTTTTAATTATAGAGTCAGAAAAAACTCGAAGTTTAATTCCTTAAATTTTAGAAAGTATGCGGTTATAATAGATCATCTGCTCAATACTCACGAAGATATATATCGTAAATACATGAAGGATGTGATGGCAGAACTATTTCTAAGGAACTATATTGAATGTCGTCAAGGAAATTTCTGGGCGAGGCTTGCTAACAGCCTCCCAGGTTGGCTTTTGTTTTTACTTAGAAAGAACGCTTTTATAAAAAATATAGGATATAGATTGCTGACAAAGGGTTCATAGTTATGCTGATTCCAACAAAAGCTAATTTTAGATTGAGAAAATGAGGCTAACAATGCTGATTAAGATAAACCTTTTTATAAGCCGTCTGTTTAATCTGAGTAAACAACGAATGCTCGGGATTATTTTGCATTTGCCGGGCATTAAAAGAATGTACTTAATCATAGATAGATTGTTTGAATGCGTTTTGAGTATTAGTGACCGACCAATCAGGGGGTTGGGCGAGCCACTTGACGTATCAATTAGAGAGTATGATAGAAAGAGGAGGCGTCCTCTTTTAGTAATGCATCCGAACAGGGCTTTTTGTTATGCTCCTTTCGTAAGCATGGATTTTTCTCAAACCGGTCATGTTAGACCCTGCAATCATTTTGTGGGGTCTATTCCTAAGATTTCAGAAGATAAATCACTCTTGGATATCTGGCAAGGAGAGCTACATGCGTCTCTGCGGCGGTCAATGCACGAATATAATCTGAATGACGGCTGCGAACATTGCATACGACAAATTAAGGCTGGTAGTCTTGATTATAATTTTGCAGGTCTCGGTTTTGATGATTTTGCGGTAAAGGAAGCGGTCCCAGCTTATCCCAGGCGCTTAAGTTTTGAGCTAAACAATACATGCAATCTTGCTTGCGTCATGTGTCATGGTACTGCATCTTCTGTTATAAGGAGGGAGAGGGATAAGTTGCCTCCCTTGGAGTCTGTTTACGACGAAAAGTTCTTCAATGAGTTGGAGAAAATCTTGGAACACGTTGAGCATATTGCATTTTATGGCGGTGAGCCATTGCTCATTAAAGAGAATTACCGAATATTTGATATTTTAAAAAGAGTAAATCCAAAATGCAGACTTTTTATTAATACAAATGCTACAGTTATTAATGAACGAGCTAAACATTATTTACAGGAGCTGAATTTTACAGCCATTGCTGTTTCCATGGATGCATCCGATCCCGAGTTGCTGTCCGAGGTTCGTCAAGGTTTAAATTATGAAGCCTTTCGAGATGGACTGGATTGGATCATTGAAATGACAGGTAAAAGAGGAATATACTTGTCTTTGAATGTTACAGAGCATAGAAAAAACTGGTTCAACCTTCCAGAAGTATTTCGTTTTGCTGAAAGAGCTAAATTGCCAATTCATATCACTCACTGTCTTTACCCTAGACATGTATCTCTCTATACATTACCTGATGAAGAATTAAGATATGTGCTTTCTTTTTTATTATGTGAGAAGCAGGCTATTCTTGAAGAATTCCCAGGTTTTATGAATTTGAAAATTTATGACTATATGATCAGTTTGATTACTGATGAGCTAAATGGACGGGATGATTCATGGCGACCGGTTTTATCTCAACCCAATCATGAAATTACAGGCAATCTTGCTGCACCAAGGCCTGGAGTGGCTCCGTTTCATGTCCCGGAAAGATTGAGGCAAGAGGTAGACAAGATATTAAAATTGTCAAAAAATACATCGTCATACATGCTTCGAGAAATAGAAGATCGGATTGAGGGAATGCCGAACAATGGAGAGTGGCAGACTCTTTTAAGGTATTTAAAAAATCTTGACTTGCCCGTCTAACTTTAGTCCTTACTGTATTTAATTTGGAGGTGATAATGCGTTTTGACTATTTAATAGTTGGCTCTGGCTTTGCAGGCTCTGTCCTTGCGGAGCGTCTTGCATCTCAACTCAATAAAAGAGTCCTTGTAATAGAAAGGCGAAACCATATAGGTGGGAATTCATACGATTATTATAACAACGATGGGATACTTGTTCACAAATACGGCCCCCATTATTTCAGGACAAATAATAAGGCCGTATTTGATTACCTGTCTCAGTTTACGGAATGGCATAATGTTTATTACAGGATAAAGGTAGTTGTAGACGGTAAACTCGTGACGTTGCCTGTAAATCTTGATACTGTGAATGAACTTTATGGCTACGGTTTTTCATCGGACGAGCTCAAGTTATTTTTTGATTCCAAAAAAACAGAAATAAAGGAAATAAAAAATTCCGAGGATGCCATCATTTCTAAAATCGGCAGGGAATTGTATGAAAAGATATATAAAGAGTATACGGTCAAACAGTGGGGGATAGAGCCTAAGGAGCTTGATCCTTCGGTATGTGGGAGGATTCCGGTAAGGATTAATCGAGATGATAGATATTTTACTGATAAATACCAAGCTATGCCCAAATATGGCTATCATAAAATGTTTCAGAAGATGCTTGAGCATCCAAATATTCAAATCATGCTCCAGGCCGACTTTAAAGAAATCAAAGACAGGATTGATTATGATAATCTGATATATACAGGGCCGATTGATTCGTATTTTGATTATAAGTTTGGGAAACTCCCATATCGTTCATTGCGTTTTGAGCATGAAACCATAGATAAGGAATATTATCAGCCAGTTTCCCAGGTTAACTATCCGCATGATTATGATTTTACCAGGATTGTCGAAATTAAACATGCAACAGGTCAGCAGCATAACAAGACAACTATAGTAAGAGAATATCCAGCGGCAGAAGGGGAGCCATATTATCCTGTTCCAATGCCAAGGAATGAAGATATGTACCGACAATACAAAGCAGAGGCTGAGATGTTGGACAACATTTGTTTTGTGGGTCGGCTGGCTGAATATAAGTATTATAATATGGATCAGGTCGTAGCAAGGGCATTTGAAGTTTTTGAAGATATCAAGGCCAAGCAATGTGCATGCCTATAGGTCATACGTTGGCAGGGATTGCGTGGTTTCCCGCCAGAGGACAGTTAAATAGATTATCAACTCCAGTGCATGGTAACCGTTATGAACTAATCAGTGTCCTTCTCTTTGTATTTATTAGCAATATTCCCGATGGGTCTTGGGGTCACATCTTCATATATCATTTAATGTTTGACAATGCTGGGCATGATGGTAGTATCGGAGCATGGCACGTCCTGTCCGGTTAGATTATCCTGGAACCTTCTATCATGTCTTATCCCGCGGGAACGAACGCCGGGATATATTCTATGACGAAGAGGATTATAAAAGGTTTGTCTCTACGTTAGAGAAAATGGCGGGGAAGTTTCGTATCGAGGTGCATGCCTTCGTCTTGATGTCCAACCATTACCATCTGCTGGTTAAAACCTTGGAACCTAATCTTTCAAGAGCCGTTCAGTGGTTGGGAGTGTGCTATTCCACATGGTTCAACAGGCGGCACAATAGAAGCGGGCATCTCTTTCAGGGTCGCTTCAAGAGCTTTATAATAGAGGACGACCGCTATCTTGCTGCATTGTGCCTGTATATCCACCGGAATCCAATGCGTGCCGGCATTGTTGACCGGCTGTCATCTTATTCTTGGAGTAGCTACCCTGCTTATTCAGGCACTAAAAGTTTACCATGGCTTACGACATCGATTGTTCAAGGAGTATATGGAGGAAGAAAGGGTTTTATAGAAGCTCAGAAGGAATATGCGAAAGAGGAAGAAAGCCTGCTTGCGGAACTTCGATACGGCCTTTTCTTAGGAAGGGAGGGATTTGCAGAAAGCTTTAAAGACCGTTTGGAAAAGGAAACGGATATGGAAAAACCTCAAGCAAAGAGGGCATTAAGGGCAAGGGATATCAATGACACAATAAAAGCCATATTTCAGCGCTTGGGGGGAAAGAGGGAAGAATCTTTAATGAGACCTTTGAGGCGAGCGAAGCGTCCGTCGAGGGATCTGGCGATATACATGCTGAGTCGAATGGGGATATTTACTCATAGAGAGATTGGCCAGAAATTTGGGGTTGGTTATACGTGCATAACAGGTGTCCTGAAGCGAGCAGAGGAATATCTTCAAAGAGAAAATGCGATGAAGGAGAAAGTGGAGGGGATCTTAATTGATATATGAAGATGTGACCCCAATTACCACCAATTACCACAAAAAAACCTTGACAGAAACCTCATTCTAAATTATTATCCATACTATGAATGATAATCATTCAGATAAAGAATTAGTATATAGGCAGCGTTGGTTGGAGCCTTCATTTGACGCTGCGATACATGACTTTCCTGTTGTTGTATTAACCGGTGCCAGGCAGGTGGGTAAGAGCACATTGTTGCAGCAGGCTGAGTCGGTTAAGTCGTGGCGTTATATCACGCTGGATGATTATGATATAAGACGACAGGCCGACTCCGATCCTCATGCCCTTTGGGCCGGAACCGACAGGATAGTGATTGACGAGGTGCAGCATTCGCCAAAGCTCCTTTCCGCCGTGAAAATGGCGGTTGACGATAAAAGAAGCAAGGTGAAGTTTGTCCTTTCCGGATCCGCAAATCTGCTGCTGATGCGGCGGGTCAGCGAGACCCTTGCTGGAAGGGCCGTGTATTTTACATTATACCCGATGACCGTCGGCGAAACGGGAGGGAGGCCTAATGCCGATATCTTAAATCTGCTCTTTAAGGGAGAGGTCCCTGCCGAAGGCAGGATAAAAAAGGAACGCAAGGAAGACCATTTCCAGACTATAGTCAGAGGGTTCATGCCGCCGCTTTTGTCTCTTACATCGTCAAGTTCTGTGGCAAGATGGTGGCAAGGGTATATCGCCACATACCTTGAGCGTGATCTCAGGGAGATATCGCAGATTGATTCGCTGGTTGATTTCAGAAGGGTCATGGAGGCCCTGGCGCTTCGATCGGGCCAGATGCTGAACCAGACCGAGGTCTCGCGGGATACGGGCATAAGCCAGCCGACGATACACAGGTACATAAACCTCCTTGAGACGACATGTCTGGCCGAACGGCTTCCGGCCTTCTCTATAAACAGGACAAAGAGGCTGATCAAGGCCCCGAAGTTCTACTGGCTTGATTCAGGGCTTGCTTCC
>Ga0209641_10003867_pt1 | contig 12474 bp, 9 predicted proteins | sample RifCSP16_1_FD_184022 | JGI IMG/M metagenome (GOLD analysis project Ga0209641, IMG submission 184022) | Soil microbial communities from Rifle, Colorado - Rifle CSP2_sed 16_1 (SPAdes) (version 2) | ecosystem: Environmental > Terrestrial > Deep subsurface > Rock core/Sediment | place: Rifle...
GGCAGCAGCGTGTGGTTGAAGTCGGCGGGCGGGCCCTGCTCCCAGGCCCACGGCGCCGGGTTGCGCTCGTACCCACCGGCGACCAGGCCTCCGCCGGCCTCCGGACGGAAGTAGACGAGGCGGTCGGGGTCGCGGATGGTCGGCATCTCGGGCAGGACGCCCTCGACGGGCTCGGTCAGCAGGTACTGGTGCGCGAAGGGCACGACCGGTACCTCGACGCCGGCCAATCGCCCGAGCTGATTCGCGTACATCCCGCCCGCGTTCACCACGATCTCGGTCCTGACGGGGTCGGCCCGGTCGAACCGGACGCCCGTCACGCGGCCGCGCTCGACGTCTATCCCGATGACCCGGGCCGCGGTCCGGACCCGGGCACCCCGATGCTTCGCGCCCTCGGCGAGCGCGAGGGTGAGGTTGGTCGGGTCGAGGTAGCCGTCGGTCGGCAGGTAGGCGGCGCCCTGGACGCCCGTAGGGTCGAAGAGCGGCCACAGCTCGAGGGCGCGTCCGGTCGAAACGATCTCGAGCGGCAGCCCGAAGGTATGTCCCCACCCGGCCAGGCGTTGCAGCTCCTCGATCCGCTCACGCGAGGAGGCGAGGCGGAGCGAGCCGACCTCGTGCCAGGAGGGGTCGACGCCGGTCTCGGCGGCCAGGCGTCGATACAGCTCGACCCCGTACATCATCATCTTGGTGAGCGTGACGCTGGAGCGGAGCTGGCCGACGAGCCCGGCCGAGTGGAACGTCGAGCCGCTCGTCAGATCGCTCCGGTCGACCAGCACGATGTCGGACCATCCGAGCTCGGTCAGGTGGTACGCGATGCTCGCGCCGGCGACCCCGCCGCCGATCACGACAGCGCGCACCTCCTCCATGCCTATCCCCCTGCCCGGGCGTCGCGGAGCCACGTCCCGAACCGCGCGTCGCCCGTGTTGTCCAGGCACCGCTCGAAGTGGCGGTCGGCGTACCCGACGTAGTCGAAGTCCAATGTCGAGATCCCCTGCTGAACCACGCCCCACATCGCCTCGCGGAAGTCCGACAGGATCCTCATCAGCGCCAGCCGAGCCCGATCCGCCGGCGTCGGACGGCCGAAGTAGCGTTCGAGCAAGGTCTCCTGGGCCGCCTCGCTGATCCCGTTGTTGATGGAAAGGTTCCCGAGATCGAAGAAGACGTCACCCATGCCCGCGTACTCGTAGTCGACGATCACGACACGCCCGTCACGAAGGAGGAAGTTCGCGTTCAGCAGGTCGTCGTGGCACGGGTGCGGCGGGGTCGGCCGGGCCGCGAACGCCTCCCGGACCCGCTCCGCGACTTCTAGCGCCTGTGCGTACGCCCTCGGGATCTGGACGCCGCGCTCCTCGGCCACCGTGCGGTAGTCGCGCACCACCCCGAAGACGTCGAACGTCGAGGGGATGGGCGCCATCCCGTGGATCGCGCGCACGGCGGCGACGACCGCGCCCATCACCTCGGGCCGCTCGAGGTCCTCGGGCGGCAAGGGATCGGCGTCGACGAACCGCGTGATCAGAGCTCGATGCTCGGGCAGGTAGGCGACCACCTCGGGCGCGACGCCTGCGGCCGCCGCTGCCTCCGTCGCGGCCCGCTCGGCCTCGCGGTCGATGCCGAGCAGCTCGGTGTCCTTGGCTGCGAGGCGAACGACGAACGACTCGGTGCCGACGTCGACCCGGTAATTGCGGTTGGTGATCCCGCCCGCCAGGACCTCGGCCCGAACCTCTAGGCCGCCCCAGGCGGGCATCGCCTCTATGACCCTTCGGAGGTCGGGGTCGAGTTCCACGGCCGGGAAGCTACTCTCCTGTGCGTTTGCGGTCAAAATGCGAACACTTCCGAGCAGTCAAGCGCTCGGATATGACCGTTCCGGTTCGGATGATGGGATCGCGGGTTGACACGTCCGACCTCGCTCGTAGACTGGCCGAACCATGAAGAACAGGAGCAGCGCCGGATCGCGGGAACTCGTACTTATCCCGTAGGCGCGGCCGGGCCACCCAAGGCCCGGACCCGCGCCAGATGCCCCTCGCTCGGCGAGGGGCTTTCTCTACCCCGAGCGCGAGACCTGAGGGCGAGGAGGCGACCCAGATGCGATACGAGTTCGAGCGAGGTGGCCGCACCGTCGCGAGCGTGCTGTGGGAGGGCCCGGGCCAGGTGACGGTGGACGTCGCCGACCCGGCCGACCGGCCCAGTTTCGACCGTTTCTTCGGCGAGGAGGTGGTCTACCTGTCTACCGACGAGGGCTTCGGCGGCGCGATGGGCGAGGGCGGTCTGGCCTCGCGCCGGCGCGACTGGACCCCGTGGGAGTTCGAGCGCTCGACGCGGAACCTGGCCCACCGCCTGGGCTGCACGGTGCACCGCGTGGAGACCGGACCTGTGGAGGAGCGCTCGGGGGCGGGTGCTCGATGAAGGTCACGGGCGCACAGGCGATGTTCAAGGCCCTCGAGGGCGAGGGTGTGGATGTCGTGTTCGGGATCCCGGGCGGCGCGATCCTGCCCGCGTACGACCCGCTGATCGAGTCCTCGGTCCGTCACGTGCTCTGCCGGCACGAGCAGGGCGCCGGGCACGCGGCCGAGGGCTACGCGTGGGCCACGGGCAAGGTCGGCGTCGCCATCGCGACGAGCGGCCCCGGCGGCTGCAACCTGGTCACCGCGCTCGCCGACGCGAAGATGGACTCGGTGCCGATGGTCGCGATCACGGGCCAGGTCCCCACGCCCGTGGTCGGCAACGACGCGTTCCAGGAGGCGGACATCACCGGCATCACGATGCCGATCACCAAGCACAACTACCTGGTGAAGGACGCGAACGAGCTCGCCGAGACGATCCGCGAGGCGTTCCACATCGCCTCGACCGGCCGTCCCGGTCCGGTGCTCGTGGACATCCCGAAGGACGTCCAGCTCCAGGAGATCACCTGGAGCTGGCCCGACGGAGTCGACCTGCCCGGCTACAAGCCGACGACGAAGGGCAACCTCAAGCAGGTGCGCTCGGCCGCCAAGCTGATGATCGAAGCCAGGCGCCCGGTGCTCTACATCGGCGGCGGGGTGATCAAGGCGAACGCCAGCAAGGAGCTGTTCAAGCTCGCGACCGACGGGCGCCTGCCCGTCGTGACCACGCTGATGGCGCGCGGTGCGTTCCCCGACACACACGAGCTCGCGCTCGGGATGCCGGGGATGCACGGCGCGTACACGGCCGTGACCTCGATGCAGAAGGCCGACCTGCTCGTCGCGCTCGGCGCGCGGTTCGACGACCGTGTGACCGGACAGCTCGCGAGCTTCGCGCCGGGCGCGAAGGTTATCCACGTCGACGTCGACCCGGCCGAGATCGGGAAGAACCGCACGGCCGACGTGCCGATCGTCGGCGACTGCAAGGACGTGATCTCCAAGCTCCACACCGAGCTGAAGCGCCAGCAGGAGGAGGCGGGCGGGGTGCCCGACCGCTCCGAGTGGCTGGCCACGCTGAAGGACTGGCAGGAGCGGTTCCCCTACAGGTACGACCAGCCCGTGGACGGCCCGCTGAAGCCGCAGTATTGCGTCGAGCGCCTGTACGAGAAGACCGGCGGGGACGCGATCGTCGTCGCCGGGGTCGGCCAGCACCAGATGTGGGCCTCGCAGTTCTGGAAGTTCACGGAGCCCCGGACCTGGGTGAACTCGGGTGGCCTGGGCACGATGGGGTTCGCCGTGCCTGCTGCGCTCGGAGCCAAGGCCGGCAAGCCCGACCGTCGCGTCGTCGCGATCGACGGCGACGGCTGCTTCCAGATGACCTGTCAGGAGCTCGCGACCTCCACGGCCGAGGGCATCCCGTTCATCACGGCGATCATCAACAACGCGCATCTCGGCATGGTCCGGCAGTGGCAGGAGCTGTTCTACGAGGAGCGCTACTCCCAGGTGTACCTGTCCTACGACGTGCCGGACTACGTGAAGCTCGCCGAGGCCTACGGGGCCGTCGGCCTTCGCGCCGAGCACCCCGAGGAGGTCGACAACGTGATCGAGAAGGCGTTGTCGGTCGAGGACCGCAGCGTCGTTATCGACTTCCGTGTCGACCCGCGCGAGATGTGCTTCCCGATGGTCCCGGCGGGAGCCAGCAACGACGACATCATCACCGGGCCCGAGGGCCTGAAGCCGACCAACGATCCTGCCGAGGCACCGGTCGCATGAACCTCCACACGATCTCGGTGCTCGTCGAGGACAAGCCGGGCGTGCTCACACGCGTGGCCGGGCTGTTCGCGGCGCGAGGGTTCAACATCGACTCGCTCGCCGTGGGTCCGACCAGCGACGACGGGCTCTCCAGGATGACGATCGTCGTCCAGGTGGACCGCAAGCCGCTCGAGCAGATCACGAAGCAGCTGAACAAGCTGATCAACGTGATAAAGATCCTCGAGCACGAGCCTGGCGACGCCGTCGAGCGCGAGCTGATGCTCGTGAAGGTGCGCGCGAACGGTGACGACCGCCCCCGCGTGATGGAGATCGCCGCCGTGTTCCGTGCCAACGTCGTCGACGTGACACGTTCGACGCTCACGATGGAGGCGACCGGCAAGCCCGACAAGCTCGAGGCGCTGCTGGACCTGCTGGCCGACTTCGGCGTGATCGAGCTATCGCGGACCGGCCGGATCGCGCTCGCGCGCGGAGACAGGGGGATCAGGGAGCGCGGCAACAGGGCGCGGGCGGCCGCCGCCGGCGCCGAGGACTACACGGGCGGCGGCGTCTAGGAACCGAGCACGAGGAGGCTTCGACCGATGGCCACGATCTACCGCGAGAGCGACACCGACCCCTCGGCCCTGTCGGGGCAGAAGATCGCCGTGCTCGGCTTCGGCAGCCAGGGGCACGCGCACTCGCAGAACCTTCGCGATTCGGGTCACGACGTCCGGGTCGGCCTGCGCGAGGGCTCCAAGCGCTGGGCAACGGCCGAGGAGGCCGGCCTGAAGGTCCTTCCGACCGCCGAGGCTGTCGCCGACGCCGACGTCGTGATGCTGACGCTGCCCGACACGTCGCACGCGAAGGTCTACCGCGAAGACGTCGCGCCCAGCCTGAAGGCCGGCGACATGCTGATGTTCGCGCACGGGTTCTCGATCCACTTCGGCACGGTGCAGCCGCCGGCCGACGTGGACGTGACGATGATCGCGCCCAAGGGCCCCGGGCACCTGGTCCGTCGCACCTACACCGAGGGCATCGGCACGCCGGCGCTCGTCGCGGTGCAGCAGGACGCGACCGGCAAGGCGCTCCAGCGGGCGCTCGCGTACGGGGCGGGGATCGGCGCCGCGCGCGCCGGGATCATCGAGACCACGTTCAAGGAGGAGACCGAGACCGACCTGTTCGGCGAGCAGGCTGTGCTGTGCGGCGGCCTGTCTACGTTGATCCAGGATGGGTACGAGACGCTCGTGCAGGCCGGGTACCAGCCGGAGATCGCCTACTTCGAGTGCCTGCACGAGGTGAAGCTGATCGTGGACCTCGTCTACGAGGGCGGCCTGTCGTGGATGCGGCACTCGATCAGCGACACCGCCGAGTGGGGCGACTACCGCAGCGGCCCCCGCATCGTCGATGAAGGCGTGCGCGAGCGCATGCGCCAGGTTCTGTCGGAGATCCAGGACGGATCCTTCGCCAAGGAGTGGATCGGGGAGGCCGACCAGGGCTTCCCCCACTTCCTCGCCCTACGACGCGAGGCCCGTGCCTCCCAGATCGAGCAGGTGGGCAAGGGCCTCCGCCGGATGATGCCCTGGCTGGATTCCGAGGACAAGGTGGCCCCCGATGCCTGATGACGTAGTACGGATCTTCGATACCACGCTCCGCGACGGCGAGCAGGCCCCCGGGATCGCGCTCACTGGGGCCGAGAAGGTCGAGATCGCGGAGCAGCTGGCCCGCCTCCAGGTCGACATCATCGAGGCGGGCTTCCCCATCTCGAGCGAGGGCGAGTTCGAGGCCGTCCGCGAGATCGCCTCCAGCGTTCGCGGCCCGGTGATCGCGGCGCTCGCCCGCGTGACCACCGGCGACATCGAGCGCGCGGCCGAGGCCCTGAAGGGCGCCGAGCGCTGGCGGATCCACACGTTCATCTCGACGAGCGACATCCACATGACGGACATGCTGCGGATGTCCCAGGCTCAGGTCCTGGATGCGATCCGCGAGGGTGTGAAGCTCGCCGTCGGCTACACCGAGGACGTCGAGTTCAGCGCCCAGGACGCCACCCGCACCGAGCTCGACTTCCTGCTCGAGTGCTTCCGGGTGGCCGTGGACGCCGGCGCGACCACTATCAACGTGCCCGACACGGTCGGCTACGCGATGCCCCACGAGTTCGGCGAGCTCGTACGGAGGGTGCGCGAGGCGGTGCCGGACCAGGTCGTGATCTCCACCCACTGCCACAACGACCTGGGCCTCGCGGTCGCGAACTCGCTCGCGGGAATCGTGAACGGCGCCCGGCAGGTCGAGGTGGCCGTCAACGGGATCGGCGAGCGCGCGGGCAACTGCTCGCTCGAGGAGATCGCGATGATCGTGCGCACTAGGCGCCAGGCGATGGGCGTCTCGCACGGGCTGAACCTGAAGGAGATCGTGCGGACCTCACGGCTGGTGAGCATGACCACCGGGTACTCGGTGCAGCCGAACAAGGCGGTGGTTGGCTCGAGCGCGTTCGCGCACGAGAGCGGGATCCACCAGCACGGCGTGCTCTCCAACCGCGCGACCTACGAGATCATGGACCCGCTCGAGATCGGCCTGGAGGGCAACCGCCTGGTCCTGGGCAAGCACTCGGGACGGCACGCGTTCGCCGACGCCTTGGAGAAGCTCGGGATCCAGATGGACCCCGAGCACCTGAACCGGGCGTTCGCGCGGTTCAAGGAGCTGGCCGATCGGAAGATCCAGCTCACCGACCAGGACCTCTCGGCGATCGTGTCCGAGGAGCTCGGCTCGGCCGAGGAGGACACGTTCGTTCTCGAGTCCGTTGTGGTCGGTGGCGGTACCCACCTCCAGCCCCGGGCGACGGTCCACCTCAAGCGCGGGGAGGAGCTGATCGAGGAGTCCGCGATCGGCGACGGCCTGATCGACGCTGCCATGGGGGCGATCCAGCGCGCTGCCGGCGTCGAGGGCCGCCTCGTGAGCTACAACGTGAGCGCGGTGACGGGCGGGACGGACGCTCTAGGTGACGTCGTGGTGCAGCTCGACGTCGAGGGCCGGCGCGTCACCGGCCGCGGCGTGGCGACGGACGTGGTCGAGGCCAGCGCGCGCGCGTACCTGGCTGCGGTCAACCGGGCGCTCCAGATCTCAAGGGCGACGGGTGCCGAGGACCCGACCCCGTGAATCACCGGATCGGGGTGATCCGCGGCGACGGGACCGGGCCCGAGGTCGTCGGCGAGGCCCTGAAGGTGCTCGACGCGGTCCGCGACGGTTTCGGGGTCGAGCTCGTCGAGTTCGACCTGGGCGCCGAGCGGTTCCTGCGCACCGGCGAGGTCCTGCCCGACGAGGATCTCGAGGCGCTGCGAGGCCTGGACGCGATCCTGCTCGGCGCGGTGGGCGACCCGCGGGTGCGCCCCGGGATACTCGAGCGCGACCTCCTGCTCAAGATCCGGTTCGAGCTGGACCAGTACGTGAACCTGCGGCCGATCGTGCGGTACCCGGGGGTGAAGACGCTCGTGCCCTCGCACACGGAGGACGACGTGAACATGGTCGTCGTCCGCGAGAACTCTGAAGGCCTGTACAGCGGCGCTGGGGGGTTCCACCGCAAGGGGACACCGCACGAGGTAGCTGTGCAGGAGTCGATCAACACGCGCCACGGGGTGGAGCGGATCGTGCGGTACGCGTTCGAGCTCGCGATGCGCTCGGAGCGCCGGCGCCAGCTGACCCTCGTGCACAAGACCAACGTGCTGACCTTCGCGGGCGACCTCTACCAGCGGGTCGTGGACGAGGTCGGGGACGCGGACTACCCCGGCGTCGAGCGCGACTACGTGCACGTCGACGCCGCCTGCATCTACTTCCTGGACCAGCCCTCCCGGTTCGACGTGATCGTGACCGACAACATGTTCGGCGACATCATCACGGATCTCGGGGCGATGATCCAAGGCGGGATGGGCATCGCCGCCGGGGGCAACATCAACCCCCAGGGCGTCTCGATGTTCGAGCCGATCGGTGGGACCGCGCCCGATCACATCGGAAGGGGCACGATCAACCCGCTCGCCGCGATCGGGGCGGCGCAGATGCTCCTCGCCCAGCTGGGGGAGGCCGCGGCGGCCGAGCGGATCGACCGCGGGATCAGGCTGGCGACCTCGAAGATGGCCTCGATGCGCGCCGGCGAGATGGGGTTCTCGACCTCCGAGGTCGGCGATCTCGTCGTGGAGGGGGCGAGCTCGTGAAGGTCGAGCTCTACGACACCACGCTGCGCGACGGGGCGCAGGGGACCGGGTTCTCCTACTCGATCGAGGACCGCCTGCGGATCCTGCACAAGCTCGACCAGCTGGGCGTGCCCTACGTGGAGGGAGGCTGGCCCGGCGCGAACCCTCGCGACACCGAGTTCTTCCGCCTGGCGACGAAGGAGACGCGGAAGAACTCGTCGCTCACGGCGTTCGGCATGACACGCAAGGCGGGAGAGCGCCCCGAGGACTCTCAGGTCCTCCGCGACCTGCTGGACGCCGGGACCGAGGTCGTGTGCCTCGTCGGCAAGTCTTGGGACCTCCACGTGACCGAGGCGCTACGGACCGCGCTCGAGGAGGGCGTCGCCATGGTCCGCGACTCGATCGAGTTCCTGCGGTCGCACGGCCGGCGCGTCTTCTTCGACGCCGAGCACTTCTTCGACGGGTACCGCAGCGATCCGGCGTTCGCGGTGCGGGTCCTGCGGGCGGCGGAGGAGGCCGGTGCCGAGCGCCTCGTCCTGTGCGACACGAACGGCGGGATGCTGCCCCAGCAGGTGGCGGACGTGGTGGACGCCGTGCGCGGACAGGTGGAGGCGCCGCTCGGGATCCACGTCCACAACGACGCCGGGTGCGCCGTGGCGAACTCGCTCGTGGCCGTCGAGCACGGGGTGCTCCAGGTTCAGGCGGTCGTGAACGGATACGGCGAGCGCACGGGCAACGCCGACCTGATCCCGATCGCAGCGAACCTGATGCTGAAGATGGGCATCGAAGCCCTGCCCGAGGGCTCGCTCGAGCGCCTAACCGAGGTCGCGCACTACGTGGCCGAGGTCGCCAACGTCGCGCCCGACTCGCGCCAGCCCTACGCGGGACGTTACGCGTTCACGCACAAGGCGGGCCTACACGCGAGCGGGGTGGAGCGGATCTCGAAGGCCTACGAGCACGTGGACCCCGAGACGGTCGGCAACCGTCGCGGCGTGGTGGCGAGCGACCTCGCGGGCGCGGCCACGCTCCGGATGAAGGCTGAGGAGCTCGGGGTCGAGCTCGCCGGCGACGCGGTTCCGAAGCTCCTGGCCGAGATCAAGGACCGCGAGGCCCGCGGGTACACGTTCGAGGTCGCCGACGCCTCGCTCGAGCTCCTGATGCGGCGCGCCGACGGGTGGACGCAGCCTTTCTTCGAGATCGAGAGCTACCGCGTGCACGTCGAGGAGCGCGTCGGCGACAGGGAGCAGCCGCTCGCCGAGGCCACCGTGAAGGTGATCACGAAGGGCACCCGCCACATCGAGAGCGCGGAGGGCCAGGGGCCCGTCGGCGCGCTCGACAACGCGCTGCGCAAGGCGCTCGCGAACGACTACCCCGAACTCGAGCACATCACGCTGGAGGACTTCCGGGTCCGCGTGCTGGACGAGACCCACGGCACGGGTGCGGTGGTGCGGGTGTTGATCGACACCTCGAACGGCCAGCGCGGATGGACCACCGTCGGGGTCTCCGAGAACATCATCGAGGCCTCATGGGAGGCGCTCGTCGACGGCTACCTCTTCGGCCTGCTCCACCCCCGCGAGGCCGGCGCGGCCTGAGCCCGCGGTACCCTTCCCGGATGCGCATCCGGGAGGCCGAGCCGAGGGACGCACGCGCGATCGCCGAGGTGCACGTCGGCTCGTGGCGGGCGGCGTACCGCGGCCAGCTGACCGATGACTACCTCGACGACCTGAAGGTGGACGACCGCCTCGACCAGCACCGTCGCACCCTCGAGGAGCCTCGCGCCGGCTGGCGCACGTGGGTGGCCGAGGAGGGCGGGCGCGTGATCGGGTTCGCGGTGACCGGCCCGAGCGAGGACGCCGACGCGCAAGACAAGACCGGCGAGGTGTACGCGATCTACCTTGACCCCGAGCAGGTCGGGACGGGGCTCGGGCGCGCGCTGTTCGAGCACGCGGTGGGGGACCTGCGTGAGCGCGGGTTCACGGAGGCCACGCTCTGGGTCCTGGAGACCAACGAGCGGGCGCGTCGCTTCTACGAGATAGCGGGCTGGAAGCCGGACGGCACCGAGACGAGCGAACGCGTCGACTGCGAGATGCGGCCGACGGTTCGCTACCGCAGCACGCTGTAGCTACTTGTCCGCCTTGTTGTGGTGGCTATGCGCCCACGGCGGGGGCCCGCCCACGCCCTTGTTCTCCTTGTGCCACTGGCCCCAGTCCCTGCCGTCGCCGGGGCCGAGCGTGACCGTATCAACACCCCCACCGCCACCACCATCAGCATCACCACCGGTGGTCGTGTCGCCGCTCCCGGCGGTCGAGCCGCCATCATCGCTGCTCTCGGTGCCTCCGAGCACCACGTCGGAGCCGCCGCCCGGCTCGGACTCGTCCTGCAGCACCGGATACAGGTCGCCCACGATCGCCTGCAGATTCGTGGCCGCGCCCGCCGGGATGTCCACGACGACCGCCGTGAGCCGCGCGGTGACCTCGGCGTCCAGGCCGCTCGTGGTGAAGCCGGCGGCGAACGCTACCTCGCGGGCGTCCATCAGCGCCTGCGCCTCGACCGTCGCGAGCACGTAGTTGCCGCCCTCGATCGCGGCGACGAGCTGGTCCAGGGCTAGGTACGCATCGTTGAGCTCGGTCTCCTCGGCCGGCTCGGCGATCACCGTCCCGCCCGCCTGATCGGTCGTGTCTGCCGGTGCGGGCCCGGTGCCGTTCCCACCCGTGGTGATCATCGCTACCAGGCCGACGACGATGAGGATCGCGCCGCCGGCGATCGCGATCAACCGCGCCGGCGCGCCTCCGCCGGTCGCGGGCGCGGCCCCTGCGGCGGCGGCCTCCGCGCCGACCAGCGCGACCGGCGCACGGTCCGGCTCGAACAGCCGGCCGAGCAGGGCCGTCAGGGCCGCCAGAGCCACGCCCTTCTCCAGGTACGCGTCGGCGCCTACGACCGCCCCGGATGCCGCCGGCGGTGTCGAGGTGAACACGACGATCTTGGCGTCGGGTGCGCTCTCGCGGATCCGCGCGATCGTCCCCTCCTCGAGGAGCTCGTCCTCGACGACGATCGCGTCAGGGCTGCTTCGACCGATCGCGGGCAGGATGTCGCTCCGGGCGAAGGCCTCGGCGACGACCTCGTAGCCGTCGTCCTCGAGGAACCGACGCACGAGGGCGCGCTTGACGTAGATGTTGCCCGCGATCAGGACGCGGATCCGCCCAGCCGACATCGTGCGGTCGCCCCTCCCAAGGAAGCCTCACCCGCATGGTACGGGAAGGCCCCGCACCAACGGAACCCGATGGTGCCAGGCTACAGGGTAGGTGCGCCACGGCCGAAAGGCCGGAAATGCGGGAACGCCGGGCCGGCCGAAGGGCCGAACCGGCGTTCCCAACAGGAGCAACCCTCCTGGGGGCGGCCGAGCGCCTAGGAGGAGAGCTCGTCCTCCCGTCCCGCCAGGGTCTGCCGCGCGGAGAGCAGCTCGTCGATGCCTTCCAGCGGGAGCGGCCTGGCGAAGTAGAAGCCCTGGCCGAGGTCGCACTTGAGGTCGAGCAGCTTCTCGAGCTGATCGGCCCGCTCGATTCCCTCGGCGACCGGTCGCAGCTTGAGGATCCCGGCCAGCTCGATGATCGCGGCGGTGAGCGCGGACTCCTCGCCGCCGAGGTTCACGCCGTCGACGAAGGACTTGTCCACCTTGAGGATGTCCACCGGGAACCGGCGGATGTAGTTCAGGCTCGAGTAGCCGGTGCCGAAGTCGTCGACCGCGAGCTTCACACCGAGTTCCTTGAGCTCGGCGAGACGCTGGATCGACAGGTCCATGTCCTGCATCATCACGGACTCGGTGATCTCCAGGATCAGGCTCGACGGCTCGATCCCGGTCTCCATGAGGGCCTCGGCGATCTCGCCGACGATCTCGGGACGCTGCAGCTGGCGCGCCGACAGGTTCACCGCCATGCTCAGCGGCGGGTTCGTCGGGTAGCGCTGCTGGAGGTCGCGCGCCTGCAGGCAGGCCTCGCGCAGGACCCATCGGCCGATCGGGACGATGAGACCGGTCTCCTCGGCGAGCGGGATGAAGTCCAGGGGCGGCACGATGCCCCGCTGCGGGTGGACCCAGCGAAGGAGCGCCTCCATACCCTCGATCGCGCCGCTCTCGAGCTCGATCACCGGTTGGTAGTGCAGGACGAACTCATGATTGT
>Ga0209641_10003868_pt1 | contig 12473 bp, 10 predicted proteins | sample RifCSP16_1_FD_184022 | JGI IMG/M metagenome (GOLD analysis project Ga0209641, IMG submission 184022) | Soil microbial communities from Rifle, Colorado - Rifle CSP2_sed 16_1 (SPAdes) (version 2) | ecosystem: Environmental > Terrestrial > Deep subsurface > Rock core/Sediment | place: Rifle...
TGGGGGGACCGCCCAGATCGGCGCCCCCGCCGAGGCCTTCGCCTTCGACAACGAGCGCCCGCGCCACACGGTGCAGGTGCCGGCCCACGCGCTCGCCGCGCGCGCCGTGACCTGCGGGGAGTGGCTCGCCTTCATGGACGCGGACGGATATCGCCGCCCCGACCTCTGGATGTCGGACGGCTGGGCGGCGACGCTCCGCCGCGGCTGGGACGCGCCGCACTACTGGCTCCGGGACGGCGCGAAGTGGCTCCAGTTCACGCTGGGCGGGGTGAGGCCCCTCGACGAGGCGGAGCCGGTCGCGCATGTCTCCTGGTTCGAGGCCGACGCCTACGCGCGCTGGGCCGGGGCCCGGCTGCCGACGGAGGCCGAGTGGGAGCTCCACGCGTCCTCCGCGCCCGCGGACGGGACGTTCGCGCAGGACGGCCGCCACCACCCGGCCGCGGCGAGACCGGGGCCCGGGCCCCGCCAGCTCCTCGGCGACGTGTGGGAGTGGACCTCGAGCGCCCACGGCCCGTACCCGGGGTTCCGGCCGCTCCCGGGCCCACTCGGCGAGTACAACGGCAAGTTCATGGTGAGCCAGATGGTGCTGCGCGGCGGATCGTGCGCCACCCCCCGCGGTCACGTGCGCGCGAGCTACCGGAACTACTTCTACCCCGACGCGCGCTGGCAGTTCAGCGGCCTGCGGCTCGCGAAGGACCCTTGACTACTATAACCATGGCGGTTACAGATAACCCATGCCGTTGTCCGGCCGGTTCGCCATGGCGGTTCACGCGCTCGTCCTCCTCGCCCAGAGCGCGGACGGGTACGCGTCGGAGTACATCGCCGGGAGCGTCAACACCCACGCGGTGTTCCTCAGGCGTGTGCTGAGGCGGCTCGCCGAGGCCGGCATCATCGAGGCGCGCGAGGGACGGGGGGGCGGATACCGCCTGGCGCGGCCGGCCAGGGCGATCACGCTCGCCGAGGTCTACCGGGTGGTGGAGCCCGAGGGCCCTCTTTCGGCGAGCCCAGCCGAGCCGAACCATCGCTGCCCCGTCGGCGCGGGGATGCGGGTGGCATTCGGAGCGACCATGAGCGCCGCCCGCGAGGCGGTGGAGACGGCGCTCTCGAAGCAGACTGTCGAGGACGTGGCCCGAACCGCGCTGCGCCGTGGCCGGGCGCCTGGAGCGACCCAGACCTGAGCTTGTCAGACTCGCCTTTCGCTGGTTCCGGTGAGGGGTCTGGGGGGAGCGGCGCTCGCTTCCCCCAGTCGAGGTCGAGCGAAGCTCGACCGGAAATCGCTCAGACTCGCCTAGGAGAGTGTTCGTGAGCACGAAAAACGGCGAAAGGCGAGGCTGAGCGGGCACCATGAGAACCCTGTACGGCGTGCACCCCGTTCGCGAGCTACTGCGCGCAGGGGGCGAGGGGGTGACGGAGCTCTGGCTCGCGGCCGGTGCCGAGCGGGGAGGCGCCTTCGCCGACCTCGCCCGCCTCGCGCATGCAGCGGGCGCGAAGGTGCGCGAGGCGCCGCGGCAGAAGCTCGACCGCCTGGCCGGGACCGACCGGCACCAGGGCGCGGTGGCCATCGTGGCCGACTACCGATACCGCGATCTGGAGGAGATCCTCGACACCGCGCGGGCCGGCGGGCAACCGCCGCTATTGGTCGTCCTCGACGGCATCGAGGACCCCCAGAACCTCGGGGCGATCGTGCGTTCGGCGCACGCGCTCGGGGCCCATGGAGTGGTCATACCCAGGGATCGCGCCGCGGGCGTGACGCCGGCCGCGGCCAAGGCGTCGGCCGGCGCGGTGGAGCACTGCCCGGTGGCGCGCGTGACGAACCTCGTGCAGGCGCTCGAGAGCCTCAAGGAGAACGGGGTCTGGACGGTCGCGACCGACCCAGGCGCGCAGGAGGAGCTCTCCCAGGTGGACCTCACCCTCCCGACGGCGCTGGTCATTGGGTCCGAGGGGCGTGGCCTGAGGCCGCTCGTGCGGAGGACCTGCGACAAGACGGCGCTAATACCCATGCGGGGGATGGTAGCGAGCCTCAACGCGGCGGCGTCGGCCGCCATCGCCCTGTACGAGGCCGCTCGCCAGCGGCATCCCGTCCCGGGTCGCGTGAGATCCGAAGTCCTCGCGCTTGACAAGGGGCCGAGAGGGGGCTAGAAACCGCCGCTCTACGCGCGTCGTAGGTAGGGATCTGTTTACGGGTTTCTAGAGCGGCCGGGCTGGCGTAGCTCAGCAGGTAGAGCAGCTGCCTTGTAAGCAGCAGGTCGCGGGTTCGAGTCCCACCGCCAGCTCCAGAATGGGACGGCGGAAGGGCAGTGCACACTCGGAGGGGTTCCCGAGCGGCCAAAGGGAGCAGACTGTAAATCTGCCGGCTTCAGCCTTCGGTGGTTCGAATCCACCCCCCTCCACAACGATCGATTCGGGAGAAGAGACTAACGCGGGAATAGCTCAGATGGTAGAGCGTCAGCCTTCCAAGCTGAATGTCGCGGGTTCGAATCCCGTTTCCCGCTCCAGTGAGGAAGAACACGGGAGGAAGACGCCCTCTTAGCTCAGTCGGCAGAGCGCGTCCTTGGTAAGGACGAGGTCTCCAGTTCAACCCTGGAAGAGGGCTCCAGTTAGCAGAGCGGCGAGGAAGGAAGGCCTCAATGGCTGGCAATCGCACCATCGTCACGCTCGAGTGTACCGCCTGCAAGGAGCGGAACTACTCGACCACCAAGAACAAGAAGCGGACCCAGGAGAAGCTCAACTTCTCGAAGTACTGTCCGCGCTGCCGCAAGCACGTGGCGCACAAGGAAACGAAGTAGCGTGAGGGCCGGTCCCCGCGGCCCGGCCGACAGTTCACAGGCCAGTAGCTCGAACGGCTAGAGCAGCGGTCTCCAAAACCGCGGGTTGGGGGTTCGAATCCCTCCTGGCCTGCCACATCTCCCTCCTCCCGCAAGACCACCGAGGCGAGACGCCATGGCGGCGGAAAAGACAACCGGGGTCGATCCCAAGAGGCTGGTGGCGATCTTCTTCGTCTTCGCGGCCTTGGGTGTCGGGGTGTTCCTGGAGAAGGTCCTCGGCCTCCTCTTCTCCTATACGCGGTGGAGCGACCCAGCGATCCTCGGCGAGGACTGGACGCTCACCACTGTCGTCGGCTATGCCGCGGCGGCCATCGCGGCGGTGGCCGCCTGGCGCACGCCCAGGCTGCAGACGGTATCGCTCGAGATCGCCGCGGAGCTGAAGAAGGTGACCTGGCCGTCCATGCGCGAGACGCGCGCCGCCACCGTGGCCGTGGTCATAGCCACGTTCGTCGCGGCGATAATCCTGGGCATCTTCGATTACTTCTGGGCGAAGCTGAGCTCGCTCGTGTATTGAGGCACCTGGCGGCCGACAGGGCCGCCCTCGACTCCGGCCCGCCCTCCGGGTGGACCTCGCTGCGGTGAGTGACTGGGGGGTTGGTCCCGGCGGAGGGTTGAAGTACGCGCTGTGGCGGGTGAACGGAGAATCGCGACATGGCGAAGAAGTGGTACGTCGTGCACACCTACTCGGGCTTCGAGAACAAGGTGAAGAAGTCGCTCGAGGAGCGCGCGCGGCAGGAGGGGTTGCAACAGTTCTTCGGCGAGACCCTCATCCCGATGGAGCAGGTGGTCGAGATGGTGAAGGGGGAGAAGAAGACCTCCAAGCGCAAGTTCTTCCCCGGGTACATCCTCGTCAACATGGAGATGACCGACGCCTCCTGGCATCTCGTGAAGGGGACGCCCAAGGTCACCGGCTTCGTCGGCAGCGCCAAGAACCCGCGCGACGTCCCCGCCATCTCCGACGTCGAGGTGGCGCGCCTGACGAGCCAGATCTCCGAGGGGTCTCTGAAGCCCAAGCCCAAGGTGCAGTTCGAGGAGGGCGACCAGGTCCGCGTCATCGACGGTCCCTTCTCGAACTTCAACGGCACGGTCGAGGAGGTGAAGCCCGACAAGGGCAAGCTCCGCGTGCTGGTGTCCATCTTCGGGCGCGCCACGCCCGTCGAGCTCGATTTCATGCAGGTGGAGAAGACGTAGAACAACGCGTGGGAGAGCTCGCGCTCGCTTCTAGACCACGCAAGGAGCAGCTATGAAGAAGGTCACCGGCCAGGTGAAGCTGCAGATCCCGGCGGGCAAGGCCAACCCGGCGCCGCCGGTGGGCCCGGCGCTCGGCCAGCACGGCGTCAACATCATGGAGTTCTGCAAGCAGTTCAACGCGCAGACTCAGGCGCAGGCCAAGGACGGGCTCATCATCCCCGTCATCATCACCATCTACGCCGACCGCACCTTCAGCTTCCAGCTGAAGACGCCGCCGGCCGCCATCCTGCTGAAGAAGGCGGCCGGGCTCCACACGGAGAAGAAGAAGGGCTCCGGCGCGCACAACCCGGGGAAGGAGAAGATCGGGTCCGTGACGCGCAAGCAGGTGGAGCAGATCGCCAAGATGAAGATGCAGGACATGACCGCCGGTACCCTCGAGGCCGCGATGCGGACCGTCGAGGGCACGGCGCTGTCCATGGGCATCGAGGTGGTCGGCTAGCGCCGGGGAGACGACATGGCTCACATCGGGAAGAAGTACAAGGCGGTGGTGGCGAAGGTCGATCGCGACAGGCGCTACAAGCTCGACGACGCGCTGAAGCTGGTGAAGGAGACCGCCGTCCGGAAGTTCGACGAGTCGGTCGACGCCGCCATCAACCTCGGCGTCGATCCCAAGCACGCCGATCAGGTGGTGCGCGGAGCGGTGGTCCTCCCGCACGGCATGGGGAAGACGGTGCGCATCGCCGTCTTCGCCAAGGGCGACAAGGCGCGCGAGGCGCAGGAAGCCGGGGCCGACATCGTCGGCGCCGAGGACCTGGCGGAGAAGGTCCAGGGCGGCTTCATGGACTTCGACAAGATTCTGGCGACCCCCGACATGATGGGCGTCGTGGGGCGCCTGGGCAAGATCCTCGGTCCTCGCGGCCTCATGCCGAACCCCAAGGTCGGCACCGTCTCCATGGACATCGCCAAGGCGGTGAAGGAGCAGAAGGCCGGCAAGGTGGAGTTCCGGGTGGAGAAGGCCGGCATCGTGCACGTTCCGTTCGGCAAGGCCTCGTTCGACCCCGAGAAGCTGAAGGACAACTTCAACGCCATCATGGAAGTCATCTACAAGGCGAAGCCCCAGGCGGCGAAGGGTGTCTACGTGAAAAACGTGACGGTGAGCACGACGATGGGACCTGGCATCAAGGTCGACACCGCGGAGCTCACCGCGGCGCACGCGTGACGAAGTAGCCAGCGTCAGGAGGTTTCTAGAGGTTCCGGAGGCAATGTCGCCTCCGGGTTTCCTGGTTCCAAGACAGCGGGTCCGCGCCTTCCCGGAGTGCGAGAGGTCGTACGGGGGTCGCGGTCAAACGGGTGTGAGCCCAGCCCGCCGAGACGGGAGCGTTTCCAGCGTCCCCTGCTTGGCCAGGGGGTCAACGTACCGGCCGTCAGGCCTGGTCCGAGGGCCCATCAAGCCGCGCCGCGTGAGCGGGCGGCAGGAAAGGTGGTGAGGACCAGTTGAACCGGACGGATAAACAGCAAGTCATCGGCCAGCTTCACGAGAAGATGGCCAAGGCCAAGGTCGCCATCCTGGCGGAGCCGAGGAAGCTCGACGTCGCCACGGTCACCGAGTTGCGCCGGAAGTGCCGCGAGGCGCAGGTCGAGTACAGGGTGGTGAAGAACACACTCGCGCAGCGTGCCGCCAAGGGCACGCCGGTGGAGGTGCTCGTCGAGAGCTTCGTCGGTCCGACCGCGCTCGTCATGTCCTACGTGGACGTGGTGGCGCCGGCGAAGATCCTGGTGGACTTCGCCAAGGGTCGGGAGACCTTCTCGATTCGCACGGCCGTGATCGAGGGCAAGGTCGTGGACGCGAACGGCATCCAGGCGCTGGCGAAGCTGCCAGGGATCCAGGAGCTGCGCGGGCAGATCGCGGCGGTCATCGCCCAGCCCGCGTCGAGGCTCGCCCGCATGATCGCCACGCCGGGCCAGCAGCTCGCGCGAGTGCTCGGCGCGCGCAAGGACCAGCTCGAGAAGGCCTGACGGTACGTGACTGCCGGCGCCCCCGAGGCACCGGTCCAACATAGAGGACGGCGGGCCGATGCCCGCCGCACTGGAAACGGAAAAGGACCATGGCTGATCTGAACACGATCGTCGACCAGCTCTCCGGCCTCACGGTGATGGAGGCCGCGGATCTGGTGAAGAAGCTCGAGGAGAAGTGGGGCGTCTCGGCTGCCGCCGCGCCGGTGATGATGGCGGGCGCCGCGGCCGCGGCTGCCCCGGTCGAGGAGAAGACCGAGTTCTCGGTCGTCCTGGCCGAGGTGGGCCCGAACAAGATCAACGTCATCAAGGAAGTCCGCGCCATCACGGGCCTCGGCCTCAAGGAGGCGAAGGACCTGGTGGAAGGAGCGCCCAAGGAGGTGAAGGGGGGCGTTCCGAAGGCGGAGGCCGAGGAGCTGAAGAAGAAGCTCGAGGCGGCCGGCGCCAAGGTCGATATCAAGTGACGTGCATCCGGGGCCCGGCGGGGTGGGTGGAGACCTGCCCCGCCGTCCCCATCGTTCGGAATCTTTGACAGGGTAGGTGGTTACAGTTATTACCCGACACCCCGTCACATCAGCTGAGAACCCGGCCGGAACGGCCGGGATGGAGGCGGCTGGCCGAAAAGGCGAGCCGGCTCGAGCCATTTATGGCGGTCTCGCTTCAGGGGGCCGAGAGGACCGATCGCGATGGCGATGACGATTCAGAGCAACTTCCGGGTTCGCCGCAGTTTCGGGAAGATCTCCAAGATCGCTGAGATCCCCAACCTCATCGCCATCCAGAAGAGCTCGTACGACAAGTTCCTGCAAGCGGACGTCCCGCCTGAGAAGCGGGAGGACGTAGGCCTGCAAGGCGTCTTCAAGTCGGTCTTCCCTATCAAGGACTTCAACGAGACGAGCTCGCTCGAGTTCGTCTCCTACCACCTCGAGAAGCCCAAGTACGACGTCGACGAGTGCCACCAGCGGGGGATGACGTTCTCCGCGCCCATCAAGGTGGTCGTCCGGCTGGTCGTCTGGGACAAGGACGAGGAGACGGGCGCGCAGTCGATCCGCGACGTGAAGGAGCAGGAGGTCTACTTCGGCGAGATCCCGCTCATGACCGAGAACGGGACCTTCATCATCAACGGGACCGAGCGCGTCGTCGTCTCGCAGCTCCACCGCTCGCCAGGCGCCTTCTTCGACCACGACAAGGGGAAGAGCCACAGCTCCGGCAAGATCCTCTTCAACGCGCGCATCATCCCCTACCGCGGGTCGTGGATCGACTTCGAGTTCGACCACAAGGACCTGCTCTACGTCCGCATCGACCGGCGGCGGAAGCTGCCGGCGACGGTGCTCCTGCGCGCGCTCGGCGCCGTGCCCGACACGGCCAAGAAAGCACCGGTCGAGTTTCGCGGCTCGACCGAGGAGATCCTGAAGTACTACTACGACATCGAGGTCATCAGGATCGAGGGGAAGGGGAAGTTCGAGAAGGACCTCAACCCCGAGCTCCTGAAGGGCCAGCGCGCCACGCGCGACATCCGCGATTCGAAGACGAACGAGGTGATCGTCAAGAAGAACCGCAAGTTCACCGAAAGCGCGATCAAGAAGCTCGTCGCCGCGAAGCTGAAGTCGCTGCCCATCGAGGCCGAGGAGGTCTACACCAAGATCTCGGCCGAGGACGTGGTGGACGAGGCGACCGGCGAGGTCCTCCTCGAGGTGAACGAGCAGGTCACGGAGGAGAAGGTCGAGGAGCTGCGCAAGCGCGACATCAGCGAGGTGCGCGTGCTCTTCATCGACAACCTGAACGTGCTGCCGTCGCTCCGCGACACGCTCATGTCGGACAAGATCTCCACGCCCGAGGAGGCGATCATGGAGATCTACAAGCGCCTCCGCCCCGGCGACCCCCCCACGCCCGAGACGGCGACGAACCTCTTCGTCAACCTCTTCTTCAACGCCGAGCGCTACGACCTCTCCAAGGTCGGCCGGCTGAAGCTCAACTACAAGTTCGCGATCGAGGAGCCGCTCGATAACCAGGTCCTCACCAAGCGCGACATCCTGGAGGTCGTCCGCTTCCTCATCGACTTGAAGAACGGGAAACCGAACAAGGACATCGACGACATCGACCACCTCGGCAACCGCCGGGTGCGGGCGGTGGGCGAGCTGCTCGAGAACCAGTACCGCATCGGGCTGGTGCGGATGGAGCGCGCCATCAAGGAGCGCATGAGCCTGCAGGAGATCGAGACGCTCATGCCGCACGACCTCATCAACGCCAAGCCGGTCACGGCGGTGATCAAGGAGTTCTTCGGGTCGTCGCAGCTCTCGCAGTTCATGGACCAGACGAACCCGCTCTCCGAGGTCACGCACAAGCGCCGCCTCTCCGCCCTCGGCCCTGGCGGCCTCACCCGCGAGCGCGCCGGGTTCGAGGTGCGCGACGTGCACCCCACGCACTATGGGCGCATCTGCCCCATCGAGACGCCGGAAGGTCCGAACATCGGCCTCATCGCCTCGCTCTCCACCTACGCCCGGGTGAACGAGTACGGCTTCGTCGAGACACCGTACCGCACGGTGGAGAAGGGCCGCGTCACCGACGAGGTGAACTTCTACTCGGCGCTGGAGGAGGAGAAGCACACCATCGCCCAGGCCAACGCGCCGGTGGACAAGAAGGGGAACTTCGTCGGGATCGTCGTCTCCTGCCGCAGGCACGGCGAGTTCGTGCAGGTGAAGCCCGAGGAAGTCGACCTCATGGACGTCTCGCCGAACCAGCTCGTCTCGGTGGCGGCCTCGCTCGTCCCCTTCCTGGAGAACGACGACGCCAACCGCGCGCTCATGGGCTCGAACATGCAGCGCCAGGCGGTGCCGCTGCTGCGCACCGAGTCGCCGCTCGTCGGCACCGGGATCGAGCCCATCGTGGCGCGCGACTCGGGCGTGACGGTGGTGGCCAAGCGCGACGGAGTGGTGCAGTCGGTCGACGCCTCGCGCATCGTCGTCAAGGCGGACGTGGCCACCTCGACGACGGACGTCGCCAACGAGGTGGACATCTACAACCTCATCAAGTACCAGCGCTCGAACCAGAACACCTGCATCAACCAGAAGCCCATCGTGAAGCCCGGCGAGCGGGTGAAGAAGGGCGACGTCATCGGCGACGGCCCCGCCACCGAGATGGGCGAGCTCGCGCTCGGCCAGAACGTGGTCGTCGCCTTCATGCCCTGGCAGGGCTACAACTTCGAGGACTCGATCCTGCTCTCCGAGCGCCTGGTGAAGGAGGACGTCTACACGTCCATCCACATCGAGGAGTTCGAGTGCATCGCCCGCGACACCAAGCTCGGGAAGGAGGAGATCACCCGCGACATCCCGAACGTGGGCGAGGAGGCCCTGAAGGACCTCGACGAGTCGGGGATCATCCGGATCGGCGCCGAGGTGAAGCCGGGCGACATCCTGGTGGGCAAGATCACGCCCAAGGGCGAGACCCAGCTCTCTCCCGAGGAGAAGCTGCTCCGCGCCATCTTCGGCGAGAAGGCCGGCGACGTCCGCGACAGCTCGCTGCGCGTGCCGCCCGGCGTCTCGGGGACGGTCATCAACGCCAAGGTCTTCTCGCGCAAGGGCGTCGACAAGGACGAGCGCGCCAAGGCGATCGAGGAGATGGAGGAGGCGAAGCTCCTCAAGGACCAGAACGACGAGATCCGCATCATCCAGGATTCGGCGTACGGCAAGATCCGCAAGCTGCTCGTGGGCAAGGAGGTCTCGGGGCGGCTGGTCGACGACCAGGGCACCCAGGTCCTCAAGAAGGGCGACGTCCTCACCGACGAGCTGCTCGACACCGTGCCGCAGCGGTACTGGGGCGAGATCGCCGCGTCCGCGGACGTGCAGGACAAGGTCCGCAAGGTGGTCCAGAACTTCGACGAGCAGCGCGAGCTCATCAAGCTCCTCTTCGGCGAGAAGATCGGCCGCCTGAAGAAGGGGGACGAGCTGCCGCCGGGCGTCATCAAGATGGTGAAGGTGTACGTCGCCATCAAGCGCAAGCTGGCGGTGGGCGATAAGATGGCCGGCCGGCACGGCAACAAGGGCGTCGTCTCGCGCATCCTCCCGGAGGAGGACCTGCCCTACCTCGAGGACGGGACGCCGGTCGACATGGTGCTGAACCCGCTCGGCGTGCCCTCCCGCATGAACGTGGGGCAGATCCTGGAGACGCACCTCGGCTGGGCGGCGCTCAACGTCGGCAAGCGGATCGAGGAGATCCTGGAGAAGAGGTACGGGCCCGACCAGATCCGGAAGGGACTGAAGAAGGTCTTCGGCGCCGACGACCCCCGCACCGAGAAGATGGCGCAGCTCATCGACTCGATCCCGGAGAAGGAGCTGCCCGGCCTGGCCCAGAAGTTCATGAAGGGTTTGCACGTCTCGACGCCGGTGTTCGACGGCGCGCACGAGGAGGAGATCAACCAGCTCCTCGAGGGCGGTGGGTGCACCATGCAGTCGGTGCTCTTCGACGGCCGCACCGGGGAGCCGTTCGACCACGACGTCACCGTGGGCGTCATGTACATGCTGAAGCTGCACCACCTCGTGGACGAGAAGATCCACGCCCGCAGCATCGGCCCCTACTCGCTGGTCACGCAGCAGCCGCTGGGCGGCAAGGCCCAGTTCGGCGGCCAGCGGCTGGGCGAGATGGAGGTCTGGGCCATGGAGGCCTACGGCGCCGCCTACTCGCTGCAGGAGTTCCTCACCGTGAAGTCCGACGACGTGGTCGGCCGGACCCGGATGTACGAGGCCATCGTCAAGGGCGAGAACACGCTGGAGTCGGGCCTGCCCGAGTCGTTCAACGTCCTCATCAAGGAGCTGCAGAGCCTGGCGCTGGACGTCGAGCTGCTCGAGTCGCCGGAGGCGCAGCGCGAGCGCGAGCTGCAGGAGGCGGCCGCCACCGCGGCCGATCCGCTGGCGCCGCGTCCGGAGAAGAAGACCGCGTAGCAGCCCGTAGCCCAGGTTTCCAGGGAGCCACCGTGAAGGACATCTTCAATTTCTTCGAGAAGCCGAAGGACCCGCTCTCGTTCTCGGCCATCCGGATCTCGCTCGCCAGCCCGGAGAAGATCCGGCAGTGGTCGCACGGCGAGGTGAAGAAGCCGGAGACCATCAACTACCGCACGTTCAAGCCGGAGCGGGACGGCCTCTTCTGCGCGAAGATCTTCGGCCCCGTCAAGGACTACGAGTGCAATTGCGGCAAGTACAAGCGCATGAAGCACCGCGGGGTGGTGTGCGAGAAGTGCGGCGTCGAGGTGATCCAGTCCAAGGTGCGCCGCGAGCGCCTCGGCCACATCACCCTCGCCACGCCCGTGGCGCACATCTGGTTCCTCAAGTCGCTCCCCAGCCGCATCGGGAACCTCCTCGACATCACCTTGAAGGATCTGGAGAAGGTCCTCTACTGCGAGTCATACATCGTCATCGACCCCAAGGAGTCGACGCTGCAGAGGGGCGAGCTCCTCTCGGAGGATCGGTACGGGAAGCTCCTCGATGAGCTGGGCGACGAGGCCTTCAAGGCGGGGATGGGGGGCGAGGCGGTCCTCCAGCTGCTCAGGGCCATCGACATCCCGACCCTCTCCGACGAGCTCCGCAAGGGGATGAAGGAGGCGACGAGCGACGCGAAGCGGAAGAAGCTCGCCAAGCGGCTCAAGGTGGTCGACGCGTTCCGCGAGTCGGGCAACAAGCCCGACTGGATGATGCTGGAGGTGATCCCGGTCATCCCGCCTGACCTGCGACCCCTGGTGCCCCTGGACGGCGGCCGCTTCGCGACCTCCGACCTCAACGACCTCTACCGACGGGTCATCAACCGCAATAACCGTCTGAAGAGGCTCCAGGAGCTGAACGCCCCGGACATCATCATCCGCAACGAGAAGCGGATGCTCCAGGAGGCGGTGGACGCGCTCTTCGACAACGGCCGGCGCGGGAAGACCATCACCGGCCCGAACAAGCGGCCGCTGAAGTCGCTCTCGGACATGCTGAAGGGCAAGCAGGGGCGGTTCCGCCAGAACCTGCTCGGCAAGCGCGTCGACTACTCCGGCCGCTCCGTGATCGTGGTCGGCCCCGAGCTCAGGCTGCACCAGTGCGGGCTGCCCAAGATCATGGCGCTCGAGCTGTTCAAGCCCTTCATCTACAACAAGCTCGAGGAGAAGGGGTACGTCACCACCATCAAGAGCGCCAAGAAGATGGTGGAGAAGGAGCGGCCCGAGGTCTGGGACATCCTGGACGAGGTGATCCGCGAGCACCCGGTCCTCCTCAACCGGGCGCCCACGCTGCACCGGCTGGGCATCCAGGCCTTCGAGCCCGTCCTCATCGAGGGCAAGGCCATCCAGCTGCACCCCCTCGTCTGCACCGCCTTCAACGCCGACTTCGACGGCGACCAGATGGCCGTGCACGTCCCGCTCTCCATCGAGGCGCAGATGGAGGCGCGCGTGCTCATGATGAGCACGAACAACATCCTCTC
>Ga0209641_10003871_pt1 | contig 12468 bp, 20 predicted proteins | sample RifCSP16_1_FD_184022 | JGI IMG/M metagenome (GOLD analysis project Ga0209641, IMG submission 184022) | Soil microbial communities from Rifle, Colorado - Rifle CSP2_sed 16_1 (SPAdes) (version 2) | ecosystem: Environmental > Terrestrial > Deep subsurface > Rock core/Sediment | place: Rifle...
CCTTTTAATAAAACTTTCTAAACCAATTCCATCATAACCATAGTCAATTTTGCTATTCAATCCTACAATCACTTGAGGAAAGCAGCTATTCTCGTCACCACATTGAGTACATTCATACATAGCCATACTATTTTAGCCTCCAAACAACCAAATCATAATTAGCTACACTAGTACGAGTATGTCCTGGAAAGACAACTTCGCAACCTATATTATGCTCCTCTAAAAAGCGAGTGATAACAAATATATCTTCTTCCCTTACTCTAAATGGAAAGGCTATATGAACCTTTCTACCTTCATCAAAGGCACTAGTATTGCTATCATTCACATACAAACCAGATGTGCCATCTTTGATTACATCTAAAATCTCTTGCAATCTTCTAGGGATTATATTAGCCACCAAAAACCTCCTTATCAACTTCCTTGATAGTTTGAATAACAAATTGGTTAAATGATTTAAAATCTATTTTAGGGTTCTTATATTGTTTAAGTATATTCCACATCTCCTCTAGGATAATCTCATTAAATACTCTACCTAAGTACTCTCCAATATACTTACTATTCCAACCAGTCTCTTTTTCAGTAAGTATTTTAGCTTTTACTTTATCAAGCCTCCCTTTAGTAATATACTCTCTAGCAATCTTTAATTCATTGATTACTTCATCAGTATGAAAATAAATCTGCCCGTTAGTACCATCTAATTTAGGCATAATATAAACAGTACCATTTAAAATACCATCTACTTCATCAGTACCTAGTCTTTCAATATGTATATATTTCAGCATTATAATCTACTCCAACTTCGGGATATAAATAAGTACCACAAACAGGGCAAAATTTCCATAGCTTTGTATCTTTAGAAAGAACATAAGGATTTTTTAAACTAAAAAATCCAAAGTTATAATTACAAACATCACATTCCCAATGGTCATGGTGTTTAGATTCACAAAATTTACATTCTATTGAGATAATCATATTTGTACCTCTGTATTCTCTTCTGTAATGGATGGGATTTTCCACTCTTTATATACAAAATTAATTAAAGCTGCACTTATACCATAGTGATTTAAAACATCTAATATAAAATGGTAATAGGGAACTCCAACATTACTACCAGACATAATTAATCTAACATGGTCAACAAATAAGAACCTTAAAAACTTATAGTTATTTAGTAATTCTAACCAATGTATACCTTCTTCAATATCATACTCTTCCTTTACTACTTTAATCATTTCATTTAGCTTTTCCTTATTATCTTCTGTAAGTTTATAACTTTCAATATATTCTTTCATTTTAGCTCCTCTCCAATATGCTCCCAATCTTGCCATAGCAAACCATACTCATCTCTATCTGGACGATCCATCATATTAAAAAGTCTATTAGGATTTATTTTAAACGTCCTTCTATAAATATCCTTACAATAGTTACCACCTAATTCAGATTCAATTCTATATAAACCTCTCATTACATCAAAAATAGTACATTCAGGATAGTATTGTTTAACATGCCGCCAAATATCTAAGCTACTTCTCCACCTTCCATTATTGGTTTCTAATTTATTAGTTTCTTTATTCTTAGACCAGTATCGTAATGTATATCTTAGGCAAGTATAAATAGTATCCTCAAAACTAGGCATTGTATTAAATTCTTTATCAATAGAATACCCATCTTTACCATCCTCATCACAGAAAACCAAAGTATCTTGACATTTACTAGAAATATAATCTAAAACTATTTGACATTGTTCGTCCATTTTAATTCTCCTAAATTAATTATAAATATCTATACTTTCATTTTTATTACAATTAGGACAGGCAACACTTAAAGTTAACCAATATCCAACAATATGTTCATCAGCTTTAACTTTCCCCGATGAAAATAAAAGATCATGATTAGAAACCTCAAACTCATGCCCACAATTACCACACTGAAACTTTATAGCTATAAAATTGATTGCCTTCTTTTTTCTTCCCATTTTAGATATCTCCGCCACAAGGTAATCTAGATGGGAGGGATAAATAAACTATCCCTCCCCTTTAATTTAGTTAATCAACGTCTCCACCCTCAATTAGAATGGTATCTATTTCATCTGGATCAGGGTATGGATTAGGATCATACATACTAGCTCTCCTCAAATTGAGTAATTTTATTATAAATATCCTGAGCTTCATCTGCATGATAATCAGCTTCATAAGCTCCATTAAGAATATCTTTTAATGTACCAATATCCTTATAAGTAAATCTAACTGGATGAATATCTTTAGTATTCTTTTTATTTCTCTTAATAAAATAAGCATCCCAAAATTGAGCTCTAGCACTAGGATCATTAGGATATAAAATCCTTAATGCTCTAGCTAAAGCAATCTTTCTACCTTGTTCTTTATTAAATGGATCATTCTTACTACAAAAAGCTTCTTCAGAAGCAACTAGATTATTTTCTTCATCATAAATATCGCATAAAGTAACTCTTTTATGTTTCTTTGGATTAGCTGGATTATAATGACCAAACTTAACTTTGTAACCATTTACTGTAAACATTTTAGTCTCCTTAAATTTTGAAAATTAAAATAGCCTGTTTATGTCAAAATTATAAATAAGATAATTCCTCCTTTTAAATTACCAATTCAAATCAGGAAACTTAACTTGTATTTTTACTTTTAAATGCTCCTTAAGTAGTTTAAATAAATTAGTTGGATTAACTTGCTTTCCTGTAAAATATGGATATTTAGAAAGCTCTTTAGTATAAATTTTATTAATTGCTCTATCATTTTCATCTAGGAATTGTTTTACTAATTCAGGATCAATTTTAGGAACCATTGAATAATAATTTAAACTACCATTATATCCATTAATCATTAATTTCATATATGAATTAGGGCCATTAGAATGTGTTGTTTCATAATAGTCATCCCAAATCGGAGTCTCATCTAAGATATTCAAATACCAAACATAAAATCCACAAACTATTCTACCCTCATCATCATATTTAACATTATCTACACATTTGTTAATTACCCTTTCTATAATATTTTTTAATTTAGAATTATATCTAAAGTCATTTATATAAAATCTCTGAAGTAAAGCTGCCAAACTAATAATAGAAGGATGTGGTGATAATTTATCATTTATATTATTAATTGTCAAAACACCTTTATCATTTATAGTAATCTCATAAGATTTAAATAAAACATTCTGACAGAAGTTAGCAAAGTTCTCTAGTGTTTTTAATTTAGGTACTTTATCCCAATGTGCTTTTAGTTCGGCAGATTTGTAATGTCGATTACTTTCACTTCTTAGATAGCCATATATAGACTCTCTACAAGTATATCCATGAAATGATCCATGATTAATAGATAAAGAATAGTCAGAATAGTCGATCATTAGTTATTTACCTCTATATTAGCCCAAGATTTAATAAATCTAAAAAAGTCATTTGAATACTTACCCATAAATTCGGGGTGAAATTGGACTGTTATAATACCATCACTCTCACAGCTTTCATAAACCCCATTATGGAAAGTAGTAGGAGTTAAAGTACGACCAACTTTTGTAACTCCTTGATGATGCATACTATTTACATCATCAGGAAAGTATCTTGAAATAATAGAGTCTTCTTTTAATATATCTAAATTATGATAACCTTGATGATGCATCTTTAGTTCTCTGCTAATATCCTGAACTAAATTACCTCCTAAAAGTGCATTTATTAATTGATGTCCTCTACATACTCCTAACATTTTCTTATTCATATATAGAGCTTGTTTGAATATTTTTTCTTCTAGATAATCTCTTTCATCTCTATAATATGAATACTTATTCTTTTGATTATAAAGTTTAGGATTAATATCCTCTCCTCCAGTAAAAATAACTAATTTAGCTTTATCAAAAGCTTCAAAATCAAACTCAGCTTTACCAGCTTCCCAATTCCAATTTCCAATTAGTGAAATATAATCATTAAAACTATCTGCAAAACTGTCTTTAAAAGCTGGTGTTGCTACAGCAATATCTGAATATACATTATTTAGTTTAGTCATCATCTTCCCAATCATCCTCTTTAGTAGAATTATCTTTTATATTTCTAATATGATTTATAATTAATTTGTGTGTATCAGGTAATTTATCATAAACTATATTAAATTTCTCTGCAAAAGTATTAAACTTAAAAGGATTTAATAAGCTCTTATCCATAAAATAGGAAGCTATTCCATTATATTCATGTTGGTAGGAAGTTCTACTACCTATAAATGTATAACCTCCATTAGCCATACAGTAAATAGCATATGCAGTAAAGATACCTGTATTATAATTTCCATAAAAGCTAAGAATACTTTTAATAACTTCATCATCATCTACAAAGCAAGATAATTTATGACCATATTTTACAAAGAATAATAATAGGGACATAACAGGAACATAGTATTCCCTCACTGGAAAAGAAATTCCATAAACCCTTTCTTTTTCTAAAAGACCATATTCAAGATTAGAAACTGGAATGGTATCTCTAAGCCTTAAAATTAAATGCTCAATATAATCTCTACAAACATCATTCATAGAAGTAGCACAGTATAGATATACTCTATAAGCTTTTGCTATACTGTGAAATCCATGTATATTTATTAAATTATCAGCCAAACCTCCAAGAGCTAATTCTCTACAATCATCCCCACCTGTAAAAAATAAGGCTTCTTTATTTACCATTCTTTGAATAACACTGGCACTTATACTTGTAAAATGATAGTACTTACTATGTTCCTCCTTATTTAGAGATGGATATTTTTCTGTTCCTAATGGAGATACAAATATTTTATGGTTTATCATATTTAAAATACCTTTGAGTCCTGTAAAATTTGAGTTGCTAAATCACTGTTAGCAGTTTTGATAGCTTGGATTGTATCATCCAATTTAGCTTTTAATAATTCCTTCCCTCTTTTTGGATTCTGTAATAATTCAAATGCTAACTTGGCTCCTTCTACCATCTCTTCTAAAGCCTCTTCTTTGTTAGTCCAGGAATTACTAGGGGTTCTATACTCTAAACCCCAAGCCTGGATTCTGTATCTGCCTGGCCTACCGTAGCGAAATGCTCTTTGCTTTTCTAATTCAGGATATGGAGTATGCTTAATAGCTACAGTTCCTACTAAAACTGCCATTAATCTAACCATTGGAAACCAGTACTCATGAATTAATTCAACCACTTTAGGATCATAACTACCAATCTGAAAATGACCTCCACCATAACGAAACGTATGTAGTAAAGCATTTTCCACGGTACAAGAATAATCTTCTTCAATAGCATCCATATCTGGATCACATCCAAATATCAAACATGAACTATAATCTTCGGGTTTGTCAATCCACTTTTCAACTTCATAATTAATAACCGGCTTAATTAACATACTATAATTATGTTTCGATAACATTTCTCCTAACATAGAATTAGCTTGTTTAATTTCAGTAAATAAATCCTTAGCATTAGTAGTGGGAGGTAATGTATACTCAAAAGCTACACCATCTTCCATAACTACTATTCCATCCCTCTCAATAAAAGCGGAATGTTTGGGATCATATTTATGGGGAACATTTAACTCATATCTAAAATAAGCTGGGGGTTCCACATATTCTAATCCATCACTTTTAGTATAGTAAGCAAATACCTCGGGATCAGACCCAAATGTTAATAAATCTCCACTAAACATTATTATCCTCTCTATTTAATTATTAATGGTTTACTAAGAATGTTTTCTAAATTAAAATGACGTTCATCTGTAAACTTCTTTATATCTTCTGGACAAAAGGTGCCTCCAGTATCATAGGGTATTTTTAAATCTTTAATAAAGAATAGTTGTCTACAGTGTCTACACTGACCTTTTACTTCAGATAAATCAACTTCCTTATTACAAGTTAGACAATAATATTTATGCTTATCCTCTACATCAGCAATTTTAAATATATGAAGTTTGATTGTTTGTAAATTCCTACAATCAGTGGAAGCACCTATTTCAGCTAATAACTTTACACTATCAGGTAAGGTTACTAATACAGAACCCTCGCATTTAGTATGAATTAACATACACTTTTCCTTTAGTTAAAACTAATTATATAATGTGAAAATATCTTCCAGAATTAAAACATCTGGTTTAAAATTGGCAAATATATCATATATTTCTTCTTCATTTCTTTTAGAGCTATCATATTTAACTTTAATCATTCTATTTCTCATAAGTAAAATTTCACTAATTCCAGGAGTTGTAATATCTAGTTCAACATACATATTCTCTTGTACTGTGGGTACTGTATGAAACCTAAGTAATTGAGTTAATGTGAAAAAAACTTTAGATGACTCTAAAATAGAACCATCAGCTAAAATTATTTCTTTTGGCCCTTTATTCTGGTTTTCAAAAAGTCTTCTTATATTTCTAGACAAATAACCATCCTCCTCAAAATCCTCCCATTTATTCTCTTCTAAAGTACCAAATCTATTTAACAGTTCTACAAACTGAAAGGGCTTTTCTAGCCCTCTAGGTTGCATAGCTTTTAATAGTTCAGTCTTTTCATATTGAGTTTGGGCTTTTAAAATATCTATATCTACAAGAGCATCTACTACTAAATTAATACCAAAAGAAGTCGGAGTAAAATTCTTCTTATCCCAGGTCATGAAATTAATCTCATCTAAAATATATAATAAATGAGGAAAACCATTTTCCTTAGCATAACAACGATGCCAACCTAGTTGTTTGTCTATAAAAATAAAATTACCTGTATTCAATTTATTATTACCAGCATTGGGAGGAAAGATAGTAAACGCCCTTTCATCAAGTACTTTAGATTTTTGAGCATCAATCAATACTTTGGATAAAACATAATCCACTAAATATAAACCATCAGGAAAACTAGAGATACATCTTGAGTCAAACAAATCTTGAACCGTCTTCTTTTCAGGATCACTAGAGGATGATAAAATAATATCCAAAGTATCACCACTTTTAATAATGGGAGCTACATTCTCTCCTGCACTTATGTAAAATCTAACTGGTAAAACATCCTCTAAATCATCTAATCTATTTTCCCAAGGTAAGAACTTTTTAGATTCTTGCCAGCTTTGTATGATATTTATTTTAAATACCATTATTTAATCCCTCGTTTTTGATTGAAGTATTTACCATAGTTTTTATTAAATTTATTATAAGACTTTATATAGTCTGGTCTTTGTTTTATTTCCTTTACATTAGGTAATTTATTAATAATATCTATTAAAACAAGAGCATATTCTAATAATGAATCATAGCACATTTCTTCAATTGATTTTATTCTAGACATTTTATTTAATCTCCAACTAGAAGCCTTATATATTCCACAAATTTTGCATCATCTATAAAACCAGCTTTAGAACAACCACATGAAATAAGCACAGCTTGTTTTATTTGTTCAATATAACTTTTTACTTCTTCTAGTATTATATCATGGTCATAATAAATGCTCTCAGCTATTTCATCTAAAAACTTTTTCAATAGTTCCTCGTTCATTTTAATCTCCTATATAAACTCTACCTCTTGGAGTTAGTCTAATCAATCTTTGTCTAACTAAAAACGGTTCAACTTCTGCTTGTAAGGTTTGTTTTGGAATACATAACATCCTACTTAAAGTATCTATTCCAACAGTTCCATTATTCTTTAGAAATTCTAGATATACCTTATCAAATTCAGTAAAACCTCCTCTACTAATGTTAAAGTAAATTGATAAACTTTCTTCTAAATTATCTATAATATCTTCTACTCCAATTCTCTTAAATAACATAGACAATCTCTTACTTAATACTTTAGCTACTCTAGGATTACCTCTAGAATAACTAGCTATAACAGAACATATTTCATTAGATAAGATATATCCATGCCTCCTTAATGTTTTATTAACTATAGTAGTTAATTCTACATTACTATATGGAAGTAAAGTAAATTGAATACATCTATTTTGAAATGGTTCTTTTAGATCATCAAATTCATTTGTAAGAATTATAAATGTATATTCACCACTATCCATCATAGGATATAGATATTCGGGTACTTTAATTTCATGTGCCTCATCTAGTACATGAACTCTAGAGGTTCTAACTATGTTTACTGACTCTTGTGCTAAATAAAGTCTACATTGTTCTAATCCTATATAATTACACATTATTTTAGCTAGATAAGTTTTACCATAACCACTTTGTCCTCTAATTAATATATTTAAATTTCTTCCCGATTTTAGTTCTTCCATTATTATACTTAGTTCAGGCTTTAGTTTTTGTTGTCCTACAATATAAGTTTCTAAGTATTGATATGCATCCATAAGTTTTCCAATTTAGAAGATTCAGCTTTTGTATCAAATCTCTAATCAAATATATGTTCTCCATTAAGATATTGTGCTAATGCCATAGCTGAATTAGGACTGATACCATAGCCGGAGTTAGCTTCAAAGATAAAATAGTTTTTTGTATCTGGTCGCCAACCTATGTCTAACCCATAAAATTTACCTGTAAGAACCTGGCTAAGTTGATGAACTAATTCAGCTAATTTATCAAACTTACCTAAATCAGTTCTTAAACTATAATGATAATTAGAATAGCTATTCCTAATTGGTAAATCGACTTCTTCATTACCTCTAAATATCTTCTTAAATAGTCTACCAATTTTATCTCCAAAAACATGCACTCTATACTCGGTTTCTGTATGTATAAACTTAGTCCAGTGATAACTATTACTCCAATTTGGAAGAAAGTCGTCCATATTTCTACATACTACTATACCCTCAGCTGAAAAGCCAGTCATAGTTTGTCTTATCAATAAAGGAAAATCATTTTCTTCCGGCATAGTTTTATGAAAGATTGGTACATCAAATCCATGAGGCTGTAGTAGATTAGAGAAATATAGCTTATGGCAATTGTGAATGAAATCTGGAGGATTATAATTAGTATCTTCACAATTGACTGGACTAGAATTACCATATCTAATCTTTAGATTAGTTACTCTTTCTGGATGACAGGTAACTCTTAGATTCTTTCCAGTTAGCTCTCTAATTGCATCTTTTAAATTTAGTGTATTAGTATATCCTAAACTATATGTTAGTATCATTTTATCTTATTTCCTTCACTAGCTAAATTAGTAATAGCTGTTTTAATATCTTCTTCTGTGTTTAACATCCAAGGAAAATTAAGATGCTTTTTATAAGCATCATATTCTAATCCAGCACTACTAATTCTAGCCCAAACATTTAGCTTATTTTGATTTAAATCCTTCTTTAAAACTTCCAGTACTTCTTTCTTTAATAAATCCCATCTATCAGCATCTAATTCAACCAATCCAGCTCCTAGAGTAATTTCACTAATTGTATTTATATCCATTATTGAAAGACCCAAATCCCTTACATAATTTGTTAAAGTAGAATAAGCATGTTTTTTATGTTCACTTTTAACATACCTGTTATAGGGAACCCAGGTTTGAACTCCATTTGCAGTTTGCCAATATCCATAGGTACTACTTTGAGTATAGGTAATTGCATTTTCTACAATATCCTCTACCTTTTCCAAGGTTGAACTTTCTCTATTAAATTTAAAAATACTATTCTTGTCTATCTCTTTAACCTCTCCTATTTCCAGGCTTTGATTATGAAGAACTTGATTTAGTTGACTTAAAATATTTAATCCACCTATTAATTCCTTTTGTTCAGTATTTATAATCAATTTCTCATTTACAGTTGTCCAATAAAGAGAAGCTGTACTACCTCGAACTACATAATAAGTACTATCCTTTAAATCAAATATTAAAAAAGCAAACTTGCCTTCCCATTGTTTCATATACTCAGATAGTGCCTTTGGAAAAGTAAGATCATTATTACTTTCTAACCACCACTTTTCAAAGTTTGTCAAGAAAACCTGAGAATCTACTTTTGTTAGATCAATTAGAGTATTATCTTCTGGTTCTAATCTGCCATTATGCATTAGTACTAATCTACTTCCACCAAAGGGATGACTACATTCTTTAGTATTTAGGGTTTTATTACTAGCTAATCTAACATGGCCCATTATAGGTTCTTTATGGATATTCAGCTTTAGACACTCACCTAAATTTGTTGTTTTATGAGCAGCTAATTCGGTTCTCCAAATTTCCTTTCCATTGAAAATACCTACACCATCTGGATTACCATAGCTATTTAAAATTAATTGATTAGTTATAAATATCCTATTCAGACTTTTATCTAGACTTCCTAGGTCAGAAAATGTTAACTGGCACACCTATTCCTCCTCTTCATCTTCTTCATCAATATCTTCATTATCAAATTGGATTTCTTCTTCAGCTCCACTAACCCTAATATAATTAGATTGATTTCTTAAAATCTCCCCCATTTCTCTAATTCTTTCATTTAAACTAGTAGGATTAGCTCTTATTTCGATAGTTGGTATTGTATCTTGTTCAAATATCTCCCATCTTTCTCTCATTCTATTATAAACTATTCTAGTTGAATCAGAGATACTATTACCTTCAACCCAACCATTTAACCTAGCATACAAATCATGTAATCTATTTCTAACACTACTAGAACTTGATTGACTAAATGTATCACCAAGATAAGTTCTAGCTTCTCCCACACTTTCAAAAATGGGTAATCTAATATCATCGGAACTATTTGGGACTATATTTGTATTTGATAGTCTAGCCCTAGATATTCTAGGATCGCCTGTAATAGGCATTATTCTAGGATCGGGTTCTCTAACTAACTCAGGTAAATTTTCTTGAGCTCTTAGATTATGAATATCTAAAAATTTTGGTCTTTTAACCTCTCTTTCTGATACTTGTATACTAGGAACATAATCTACATTAGTCCAATGAACAGGACACCTATCACCCCCTCTATGAAAGCGTAGATGAGAATAAACCCAATTTTTAGGCAATCTAATACTCTCAATAGGAACTTTATCTACAATTTCTAAAGCTATATCAGATATGTAAGTTGGTATTCTAATTTCGTTGCTCCAATCAATGAACGTTTTAGTTATGTCACTCTTATCTCTCCAATCAAAAACAGAGTGTTCCTCTCTAGGTTTTTCATTAAAAGCCTCACTTAAAGCACACTGTCCAAAATACTTACTTATTTCAATTGCAGTAAATAAGTATAATGGGTTTAGACTTTTATTAAAAACCCTAAATTCTAATGTACCTTTTGAGTTAAACAAATTGAATAGATTTAACCAGGTGTACCTAATTGGTATATATCTATTACTACTTAACTCATTTAGGGAACCCAATCTAATACTAAAATCTTTAAAATCTTTAGATTCATACAAATCTGACAAAACAAAACAAGGATGCAAACTTCCATCCACAGATTGAACTATCTGAGGGCCATATTTAGTTATGGGTCTACAATAGGTAGCATCATTCTCTATCCCCCTAAATGCATATCCCATTCCCCCTAATAAGAAAAAGAAATCCTCTAAATGAGCTCCTAATCTGAGGACAGATTTCATCAAAGCTATACTATTTTTAGCATAACTAAGATGAACGTGTAGACCGGCTCGATTAGATTGTTCAGGTTCTCCCATTGAAGTTAAGTTATGACATAACTCTTTTAAAATATATAAGTAATCTTCATTTGTATTAATAATATCAGATAATATCTCCGTACCAAAAGTAGTTTTAGATAAATTAAGGCCCCTAAAATCACCATGAATATCTACAGGAACACCAAATTGTGTTGTCAAACCATCACTTTCTACACTAGCATCGCCAGTTGTTTGGAAGTTCTTAGGTATTTTAATTCGTCTATTAGATACATTTTCCACTTCTAGCTCAAACCCTATTGTCTCACATAAAATAGGCTCACTCATTTAAACTCTCCCTAGTTATAATCCAACTTAATAGGTTCACCACATTTAGGACACCTTACATTAGTACTATCAGAATGAACAATTACTTTACATACACATTGTCCTGACATATCTAATTCATCAATATCAATATAACCACCAAAATCACTTTTATTATCTCTAACAAACAAATATACATGCTCTACTTTACCAGCATCTAAATCTTTAGAATCAAATCTACCAATATTACCATTGTCATTCTCTACAATAAGCTTTCCATTTAAAGAAACCGCAATAACGGTTACATCTTCCTCATAACTAATATGATTATTATCTTCTAGAGTAGTTACTACATCTCCTAATTTAAATTCACAACCATAAAAATCTTTAAATGTAACTTCTTCTTTCTTACTCATTTTAGGCTCCTCAATTGCACTAAGATAAATTTCATTTACTAAACTATCAACAGAACTGATTGTGTAATACATATTTCTAGCTTTGTAAACCCATGCTAAAATTGTATGTTCACTATCTTTGTTTAGCTTTACTTTTTGACCTACTTTAAATTTTGGTTCCATTTTAGTTTCTCCAATTGTTTAATATACTTAGATAAGCTAATCTCCACCACA
>Ga0209641_10003873_pt1 | contig 12468 bp, 12 predicted proteins | sample RifCSP16_1_FD_184022 | JGI IMG/M metagenome (GOLD analysis project Ga0209641, IMG submission 184022) | Soil microbial communities from Rifle, Colorado - Rifle CSP2_sed 16_1 (SPAdes) (version 2) | ecosystem: Environmental > Terrestrial > Deep subsurface > Rock core/Sediment | place: Rifle...
AGAAAAGCTCATTAAGAAAGAAATTACTCTTTACTCCGCACATACAAATTTAGATTTTACAAAACACGGTGTTAGTTTTCAGCTTGCAAAAAAATTAGGACTTAAAAACATCACATTTCTGAAAAACCAAAAATCAAATCAATACAAGCTATCGGTATTTGTTCCAGCAGCACAGACAGAGAAAGTTGCATCTGCAATATTTAATGCGGGTGGAGGGATGATTGGCGAATATTCAAGCTGCAGTTTCAGATCTGAGGGCGAAGGGACATTTAAAGGATCAAGTATTTCCAATCCAGGAGTTGGAATAAAGGGCAAATACGAAAAAGTAAAAGAAATTAAGCTTGAGGTGTTAGTTGATTCTTGGAAACTGAATAATGTCTTAAATGCTATGCTCGCTGTTCATCCATACGAGGAACCTGCTTACGATATTTATCCTCTTGAAAATTACAATGTGAACTTTGGTGCGGGAGCACTCGGCAATTTTGAAAAAAGTTTATCGCTTTCCGAAACATTGGCAATTGTTTCAAAAAAACTTGGTGCTAAAAATCTACGGTACGTTCATGGTTCAACTAACAGAATAAAAAAAGTTGCCGTTTGCGGCGGCTCTGGCAGCGATCTTATAAACGAGGCAATTAGCAGCGGTGCTGATGCTTTCGTAACAGCGGATATTAAGTATCATTCATTTCATTCTGCTAAAGATAGGATTTTGCTTATTGATGCCGGTCATTACGAAACTGAAATGCCGGTTATTGATGAATTGTACAAAAGATTAATTAAGCTCGTAAAAGAAAAAAACGATATTAAAGTTTTAAAGTTTAACGGGAAGACAAACCCGATCAATATTTATAATAAAATGAGGAGTCACATAAATTGATTAACAGATTAAAAACACTTTATGAATTACAAATATTAGATGATCAACTTGACGAGCTTGAAGAGCTTCGGGGCGATCTTCCGCACACAGTTGGAGACCTTGATAGCAAAATAAAATCTTTGAAAGAAGAAAACGAAGAGAAAGAATTAAAGAGAAAAGAATCTTTAGATAAGCGTGAGGAAAACGAAGAGAAAATCGAAAAGTTAAGAGCTAATCAAAAGAAATTTAAAGCACAGCTTTATCAAGTCAGAAATAACAAAGAGTACGATGCTCTTACAAAAGAAATAGATAATTCTGAAGAGCTTATCAACAAAATGGAAGCCGAGAATAATGCGTTGGCAGATGCCAGCAAAACTCTGGCAACAGATATTGAAGCTATTTCACCGCAGCTTGAAGAACTCAAAGTTGAATTAAAAATAAAAGAAACCGAATTGAAAGAAATTATTAAATCAAATGAAAAAGAAGAAGCAAAACTGAAAGAAAAAAGAAAAAAGATTATTGATGTAACTAAAAAGCCGGATTACGCAGCATACATGAGAATCCGAAAAGCTAAAAAAGGAAAAGCCGTTGTAACAATAAGGCGATCGGCTTGTTCGGGTTGCCATAATATTGTCCCATCTCAAAGGCAATTAGAAATACGAAGAAATAATAAGGTATTTTTTTGCGAATACTGCGGCAGAATTTTGGTCTCAGCAGAAATTGCCGGATTAACTGATTAGCATTAGACCTTTTACTTTTGATTTGACTTAAATAAGCAGCAAAAAGCTTGCGCTCTCTTAATGTACTCAAACCGAAAAATTAGCGGAAATATGTCTTAGTCATTTTCCGCCTACTGATTTAACACAAGTAATTTCTTATATTTGCCTCAGTTAGAAAAAAAAATTATTACCCAATAATAAAAAGAGTTTTTAGAATAAAAGTAGTTCAAACCGGGCAATTGCTTCTCCCGATGTATCGGGAGGGGAGGAAAGTCCGAACTTCACAGAACAGAGTGCCGGGTAACACCCGGGGTCCCGACTAAAATCGGGATACGGAAAGTGCCACAGAAAATATACAGCCCCGCCTTTGGCGGGGTAAAGGTGAAAAGGCAGGGTAAGAGCCTACCGCGGTGGTGGTAACACTGCCGGTCCTTTGGGATTCCGTAATGCGGAACAGGGTAAACCCCACTCGAAGCAAGGTCAAGTAGGAAAATCTTTCCGTCAGCCGATGGATCAAAGTTGTTCGCTTTGAATGATTTTCGGGTGGACCGCTAGAATTCCGAAGTAATTCGGAAACCAGACAAATAATTGCCACTCCCGATTAATCGGGGGAACAGAATTCGGCTTATAGGTTTGAACTTACTTTTGTTCTTTGAATTTGCAAAATAGAAAACGTTATGCTAAAAAAAGTCTGGAAAATAAAACCACAACCCGATGAATTCACAGTTAAATCTCTTGCTGAATCACTTAATATTTCCGAAACGCTTGCTAGACTTTTAGTTCTTCGCGACATAAAAAATTATCAGCAAGCAAAAGCTTTTTTCCGACCCTCCTTAGATTCAATTCACGATCCTTTTTTAATGAATGGAATGGAGTGCGCAACTACAAGAGTAATCAAAGCCATCACCGAAAATGAACTGATTTGCATTTATGGTGATTATGATGTTGATGGCACATGCGCGACAGCTTTACTGTACATGTTCTTAAAGGAACTTGGTGCAAATGTAGATTTTTATATTCCAAAACGGCTTACCGAAGGTTATGGTGTTTCAAAAAATGGCGTTGAATTTGTCAAAAGCAAAGGTGCTTCTCTTCTGATTTCAGTTGATTGCGGAATAACTGCAATTGAAGAAACACAGCTTGCAACTGAGTTGAGTATGGATGTTATAATCTGCGATCATCATCAGCCAAAAGAAGAAATACCAAATGCTCACGCAATTCTTGATCCATTGAAACCAAATTGTAATTATCCGTTTAAATTTTTATCTGGTGCAGGAATTGCATTTAAGCTTGCTCAGGGAGTTGCCGAAAGAATTGGCAAGCGGGAATTGCCCCTTAAATATCTGGACCTTGTTGCCCTTGCTGCTTCTGCAGATATAGTTTCGCTTACAGATGAAAATAGAGTTCTTGTTAAAGAAGGTTTGAACCAAATCAATAATTCTCCAAGACCAGGGATTGGCGCTTTAATAAAAAGCAGTCACCTCGAACCAGGTGATTTAACTTCCGGACAGATTGTTTTTACTATTGCTCCGAGAATAAATGCAGTTGGTCGTTTAGGAGATGCCGAGCGGGCTGTTAAACTGCTAATCACCGAAGATATTGATGAAGCGCTAAAGCTTGCTGCAGTATTAGAATCTGAAAATTATGAGAGACGAAAAATTGATGAAGATACATTCTTCCAAGCTCTCGACATTGTTGAAAGTTCACTTGACCTGGATAAAAATCTTGCCATAATTCTTCACGAAGAATCGTGGCATCCGGGAGTGATTGGTATTGTTGCATCAAGACTTGTGGAGAAATATTATCGCCCAACAATAATGCTGACAACCGTAGATGGAGTTGCAAAAGGTTCTGCACGAAGCACAAGTAATTTTAATATTTACGAGGCATTAAAAAAGTGTGAAGACTTATTAATTCAATTTGGCGGTCATAAAGCCGCCGCAGGTTTAGCTGTTGAAGTTGATAAGATTGACGATTTTAGGTCAAAGTTCAATCAAATTGTAAGAGAAACTTTAGGTGAAAAAGCATTTCTGCCAGAAGTTCACATTGATACTAAACTTCAGTTCTCAGATTTAACGCCAAAGTTTTTCAGAGTTATTGATCAGTTTGCGCCATTTGGTCCGGGAAATATGAGACCTGTTTTTCTTGCAGAAAATCTACATGTTGAGGGCAAACCAAGATTTGTCGGCAACAATCATTTAATTATCAACCTAAAACAAAATGGTTCTGATAGAGTTTTGGATAGCATAGGATTTAATATGGGCGAGATGTGCGATGTGTTGTCTAAAAATCATTTACCAATTGAAGCTGTGTTCAGCATTGATAAGTATACTAAAGATGGAAAAACTTTTCCTCAATTAAAATTAAAAGATTTACATATAAACGATAACATTCAGGAGAGCAACTAATGTCCGGGCATTCAAAATGGGCAACCACCAAAAGAAAAAAGGCAGTAATTGACTCAAAGAGAGGTAAAATTTTTACCAAGCTTATTAAAGAAATTACTATCGCTGCTAGAGAAGGCGGCGGAGATATTAATGGTAATCCTCGACTAAGACTTGCTGTCGATAATGCTAAAGCTCAAAACATGCCTCAAGACAATATTGAACGAGCAATAAAAAAAGCTACCGGAGAATTAGAAGGAACAACTTATCACGAATTAAACTACGAGGGGTATGGTCCAGCAGGAGTTGCAGTAATTGTTGAAGTGGCAACAGACAATAAAAATCGAACTGTAGCCGAAGTTCGACATTTTTTTAGTAAAAATGGAGGGGCGCTTACCGAGGCAGGTTCCGTTGCATGGATGTTTGACAGAAAAGGCGTAATCAGTCTTCCAAAGCAAAGTAAAAGTGAAGATGAAATTATGGAATTGGTGCTTGACGCCGGTGCGGATGATTTTCAATCCGAAGATCAATATTATGAGGTTCAAACTTCGCTAGAAAATTTTGAGAATGTTAGAAAAACTTTAATTGATAAAAAATTAACAGTTGAAAATGCATCACTTCAATGGATTGCAAAAAACAGTGTTCCTGTTAGCGGCGAAGATGCTGAAAAAGTGATTAAGTTGATTGAATCTCTCGAAGATAATGATGATGTTCAAAACGTTTACTCAAATGCGGATTTTGATTTGAGCGCTCTTAAATAATCAATGAAATATTTAAATGATAATTCTCGGCATTGATCCCGGAACAATTATCACGGGCTATGGAATCATAAAACAGAATTTTTCTGCCTGCCGGAGAATTGCAAGCGGCAGCATAAAGCTTCCGAAAAAAGAAAACCTTCCGCAAAAGCTTGAAATTATTTATGACGGGCTTGATAAATTAATTAAGACTTACAAGCCCGATGAATTTGCGATTGAGACTGCATTTTATGGTAAGAATGTCCAGTCGGCAATGAAGATAGGATATGCACGAGGAGTCTCGATTCTGGCGGCAGCGCATAACAAAATTCCGACTAACGAATATTCACCAAGAGAAATAAAAAAATCCGTTGTTGGAAAAGGAGCGGCATCCAAGCAGCAAGTATTTTTTATGGTAAGAACTTTATTGGAAATATCCAGCGATAAGATGCGATTTGATGAAACCGATGCTCTTGCCGTTGCTTTGTGTCACGCTTTTAGATTAAGAAAACCCAGCAGTAAAAAGAAAAGCTGGAAAGCGTACATTGAAGCGTATCCTGAAAAGGTCATTAGTTATTGAAGTTATTAGAAAATCTTTTAGTCATTTGTTGAAATTTTTAGTCATTAATTGTTTAATTGCTCTATTGTTAAATTGTTAATCAGATCCCGAAATAAATTTGGGACAGGTTTTTAATTTTTCCGCCAAAGGCGGATCAGCCTCTGGCTGAGAATTTTTAATTTATAATTGATCATGATTGGATTTTTAACAGGTAAAATAATTTCATCTAAGCCAACAAAAGTAATGTTGGATGTGAGCGGTGTTGGTTACATCGTTGGCATATCCATTAATACTTTCGAAAAGATAAGCGGGAAAGAAACTGCTTCCTTGTTCATTCACACAAGCGTTAAAGAAGATTCTATTTCTCTATTCGGGTTTTACAGTGAATCTGAAAAAGAAATGTTTGAACTTTTAATCTCTGTCAGCGGCATCGGACCCAAAATCGCTTTAAGCTTGCTTTCCGGTATTCAGACTGATGATTTGAAAAATGCAATTCAATCATCCGATATCTCACGAATAATTGCTGTGCCTGGAATAGGAAGAAAAACTGCCGAGAGATTAGTTTTGGAACTCAGGACCAAAGTCGATCAGGTAAAAGACGAAGGAACAAGCGCCATTCCGCTAAGCATTAAGAATGAAGCCGTCTCTGCATTATCAACTTTAGGTTACAACTCTAAGATTGCAGAGAACTTGGTAAGAAATATTTTACTGAACCAGCCCGCACTTTCACTCGAAGAACTGATTAAGAAAGCACTGGGTGAGTTGAATAGGTAGGAAATTAGAGGAACAAAGTTTTTAGCGTCTCTTTATCGCCCAACAACTCTTCGGACTTTCCACTGAACGAGACTGAACCAAGTTTCAACGAATAAACTCTATCAGATATTTTTAATACTTCTCTAACCTTCTGCTCAACAATTAAAATTGTAATTCCTAATTTCTTATTAAGCTCAACAAACTTATCGAAAAGTCCTTTCACTAAGTTTGGAGCTAAACCTAACGATGGTTCATCAAAAAGTAATAGTTTTGGTTCCGGAATAAGTGCTCGTGCAACTGCCAACATTTGCTGTTCACCACCACTCAAAGATCCGGCGTTTTGTTTCAAGCGCCCTTGAAGCACAGGAAAAATTTCTAATACTCGTTGAATTCTTTCGTTCACCTTGTTCTTTTTTAGAATGTATCCCCCAATCTCAAGATTTTCTTGAACCGTCAATTCATCAAATACACGATTACCCTGCGGACAAAAACTAATTCCAAGCTTCAAATTTTGAGGCGGTTCGTTGCCATTTAATTTCTTCTTATCAAAAATAACTTCACCAGACCAGCTGGGAATCAATCCACATGTTGCCTTAAGAATTGTTGACTTACCAGCCCCATTAGGACCAATTAAAGAAACTATCTCTCCCTGTTCAACTTTTAATGAAACATCGAAGACAACTTGTTTCTTTTCGTAACCGGTATTTAAGTTTTTTATTTCTAACATATTATGGCCAGTATCCAGTAACTAGAATCTAGTTATCCAGCATCTATTCCAGATACGCTTCTATTACTTTAGGATCATTCCTAACTTCATCGGGAGTTCCTTCACTTATCTTTTCTCCCATATCCATAAAAATCACACGGTCACTAATCCTTTCAATAAAATCCATATCGTGCTCAATAATAATTGCTGATTTTCCTTTTGATGGTAATTCAGAAATTATTCTTAAAATTTTTTCTCTCATCTCAGGATTGATACCTGCAATCGGTTCATCAAGCAGCAACAGCTTTGCATCTGCCGCAAGACAGCAGGTAATGCTTAACAGTTTTTGCTGACCATAGGAAAGATCATTCGCCAGATCAAATGCTTTATCTTTAATACCTGCGTATTCAAGCAGTTTCAAAGCTTTGTGTTTATCCAACTCTTCGGTTTCTTGCCATGATTTCTGCTTAAACAATATATTGTAAAAATTCTCACCATCGCTGTGATTAAAAGAAAGCAGAATATTATCAATCACAGGGATTTGTCTAATCAACCTAAGATCCTGAAATGTTCTTGAAATTCCACTCGATACAATTTTGTGAGAACTAAAACTGGTAATGTCTTTCCCTAAAAACTTTACTTTTCCGCTTTCCGGTTTGATAAATCCCGATAGTGCGTTGAAGAATGTAGTTTTGCCTGCACCATTAGGTCCAATCATTCCAAGTATTTCTTTCTCTTTCATTTCAAAAGAAAAATTTTTGAGGGCAGTTACACCATCGAAGTTTTTATTAAGGTTTGAAACTTCAAGCATCATTTCCCCTTTTACTTCTATCTTCTAACTTCTGTCTTCTGTCTTCTGAACTTTTCCCAAATGCATACTCACCTAAAAACCCTTGCGGTCTCCACATCATCATTATAACTAATAGTGCACCATAAAGAATTTGCCTGACATTAGCCGCAATTGAATTCGGCAGTCCAATGAATCTCAATAACTCAGGCAATGCTACTAAAAATGCTGCCCCAAGAATAGAACCTTTTAGATTTGCAGCGCCACCTATTATAACTATCGAGATAATAAAGATTGATTCCATTACTGTGAAGCTGGTTGGGTCTATATAGGTAATGTATGTTGCGTAAATAACTCCAGCTAACGAAGCCAGAGAAGCACTGATAATAAATACTTTTACTTTAGCCGCTGAAATGTCTCTACCAACGGCTTTAACAAAAACCTCATCCTCCCTTATGGATTTAAGCAGTCTTCCGAAAGGTGATTTTACAATTCGGTTTGAAACCCAGTAAACTAATCCCGCTAACAATAAAGAAAGGATAAGAAATTCAATATGAGTAGATATTTCATATCCAAAAATATTTGGCTGCGGAATTCCGGGTAAACCAAGAGGACCTCCGGTAACCTCAACTAAATTATTAAGAATACTGAACATAATAATTTGAAAAGCGAAAGTTGCAATGACAAAGTAATCATCTTTTAATCTTAATGAAGGAATACCCACGACTGCACCGAATACACCGGCAGCGCTAACAGCAAGTATAATGTTTAGCAAAAATGGAGTTTCTAATCTTAAAGCCATTAAAGCTGCAACATAAGCTCCAACCCCGTAAAAAGCCGCATGTGCAATTGAGAGAATGCCCGTATAGCCGACGAGCAGATTAAGAGAAAGAGAAAGGATTACATAAATGCAAATGAGAATTAATATGTGGAGGAGGTATTCCATGTTTCTGGTTACTGGTTACTTATTTCTGGTTTCTGGGAATATTTTGTTACAATAATTGATAATAAAAGAAATTTCACAATTCTATCTCGATAAAATTTGCTTGGCCCATTTTCTGAATCTATCTAATCTCTTCCACATTTCTTTTGCTTGGGAAGAGGAATATAATTCACCTAAATAAGAGACCTTTGTTTTTTCTTCAATTATTCGTCTTAGCTGGTTTATTGCCTGTGATTTTCCTTCACTTTCAGCAACGATGCTTTCTACCAGAGTTACAGCATCCTCATGATTCTCTCCATAACTTTTAACTCCCGCTAACTTGATGCACAACGCATCTGTAAAAGCAATCGCTGAGTGAACAATAAGTACACCGGCAGCAGTCCAGTATTCCAATTCCATTGAGTCCTTAGCTGCAGCATAAAAATGTTCAGCTACATTTTGATATTCATTAAAACGGTGACGAGGAACAGACTTCCTTCCCCTTCTTTCAGCCATGCAGCAAACCTTTTGGATCTTTTCCTGTAATGAGTATACCTTCGCTGACGATGCTTTTTACTAATTGAGATTTTCCTTTTCTGATGAACTCAGCTTTAGTAAAAAATATTGAAGCCAGTTTTATTCCAAATTTTCTGTGCAAGAGTGATGCTTTAGTATTTAATAAGTCACTTACAAATAATCTTTCGGTCATCAAATTAACAATACAACAAATATCGAGGTCCGATAAAATGTTTTCTTCTTTCCTCGCTGTACTCCCGAACATTACAGCACTATAAACATGCTTTTTGAGAATTGCTGCAAGAGTATTTATTATCTCTTCCGGGAATTTACTTTCAGCTTGAAAAACTTTAATGAGTGCTTCCTGCACCAGATAATGTTCCCGGTTTAAGCTGAACATATGATCTCTGCCTCCTCGCTGTCTGTTTACTATGCCAAGACCTTCCAATAACGTCAGAGCTTTAAATGCTGATCTGGGATGCATACCAGATACACGGGCAACTTCATTTCCTGTAAAGCCGATATTGGTATCCAATAATGCACGCACAACAGCTATATTAGACCATGTTCTGAATAATTCGTCAAGAGTTCTATTTATTACCATAATTTTACTTTATATACTTTTGTATACAAATATATACTTTTGTATATGAAGCGGCAAGAGCTGGATGCCTGTCCGCCTCTGGCAAACTTGTTCTAAGTTACTGGTTACTTGTTTCTTACTACTGGTATTGGGTAGTTCATGGTTGTACATAATTATGAACTCATCCCAACCCTTCTCTTAAAAAGAGAAGGGCTTATAAACTCTCATGACTTTGTGTGAATATTCTGTCATTAGATAATAATTTTATGATTTATTTCCAATAAGTCTCTCTCTTCCTAAGAGAGAGATTAGAGTGAGTTCAATTTATGTTTAATTCAAAACTCATCCCCTCGTTCCCCTTCTCTTTCAAAGAGAAGGAGCGGGGGGTTGAGTTCAGAATGTTTTTTCAAAAAATCCTTTCAACGTACTTCAGCAACTTACCAACTGAATGACCACCAATTTCCATAAATGGCAACCTTTCTTCATCGACCACCAACGTCCCACAACCAACAACCTACACGACCGCCTTCCGCGCCTTCTTCCCCATAAACCCTTCCGGTTTGAAAAGAAGGAAGAGAAGGAGAATCCCAAACGCTACCGCATCCATCCATTGGGAGCTGATGTACCACACTGCAAGATTTTGTGCCGTAGCAAGAAGAAGTGAACCGAGAACAATTCCCCAAATGCTGCCGACACCGCCGATTATCATGGCAACAACTCCCATTAAAAGCATATTCATTCCCATTGTGGGAGTCATATCAACATCCAGCGCAACGAGAATGCCGGCAATACCCGCAAGTGCGGAACCGATAGCAAATGAAATTAAAATTATCCTGTCGCTTTTAATACCTGATAATTTTGAAAGCTCGCTGTCACTTGCAACTGCTCTCATTGCCTTCCCTGTTTTTGCCAGCATCAAGTATCCAGAAACCAGTATCACGATTGCTATACTCGTCGCGATTATCACGATTTGCACGGGAGTAACATACGCCCCAGCAATCTCAATCCCTTCCCGCACTTCCCATGTACGGATGGATTTTGTTTCGTCCCCGAAGAAAAGAGAAATTAGGTTTTGAAGAACGATATAAATACCTAGAGAGGCGAGAAGTAAGACGATAGAAGAAGATTCTTTTTTACGAAGTGGTCTATAAATAAACCATTCAGCCATACAACCAATCAAACATGCAGCAACAATGGCTGTAAGAATTGCCGAGACTAAGGACCACCCAACTAATTGACTAAGTAAAAAAGTAAAGTACGCACCGAATGTGAATACTACTGCGTGAGCGAAGTGGAAGAAACGGGTGGTTTGGTAGATGAGTGAGAAGCTGAGAGCAGCTAGATTAAAAATGCTGAAGGCAATAATTATATTTATTATTATCTGGCTTGTCATTTCAACTGCTAAATCTTCTTTGCTTCATTTTTGAAGACGCTCAAATTTTCTCCAGTGTTTACCTAATCCTCTCCAGACTTCCTCAAAGTCGGGTACTTCACTTATCTGGTTAACCAAATGTTCGTTCCACTGGTGTTTAAATGTATCTTTTTTATTTCGAACAGTGCTTAGAAAATCATGCGGATTTAATTTCTTAAACTCCGTTTTTTTATTGAAATTAAAAACATAATCTTCAATATTTTCATTTTTTATTTCAAACAAATACCAGATATCATAAACATCTCGCGGAAATGTTCTTTGCATAAGGGATCTCATTTTCTCGGTAATGATTTCTCCAAGCGTATAACAAAAAATACTAAACTCCTCTTTTAAATCAGAGTATTCATTGTTAACATTTTTCTCAACCGGATCGTTACAGAGCAATTCGTCATTGGCAATATCTATCTTTATACTTTTATTTGCTCTTGTCCCGCCAAGAGGACCTGTGTAACCCAGATAGAAATTATAATTGCCGGTTTGATGAACTATTTCGTCCTGAATATTTAAAGTAATCCGTGCTTCTTCTTTCAATAATGCAATTAATTCTTCAAAATGCTTTTTAATTTCTTCTGTGCTATAATCATCACCAGCATAGGTAAAATCAAGGTCTTCGGATAAACGATAGCCATGAAAATATATTTTTCTTAAAGCTGTTCCTCCCTTGAAAAGCAACCGTTTCTTAAGATATTCATTGCTCGAAATTCCTTTTAACACCCACCCGATAATATAGTCTTTTTCTATTTGGGTAGCTCTGAGACCCAACGTGCCAGCTATTTGCTGTATCTCTCCTGATGTGATCATAATTAAGTCATTACAGATTTTAGTGCAAAATCAATTCCGACATTATCTATTATCTTCCAGCGGGCATTATGCTTGCCCTTTTTAGGCAGCGATGAATCCAACAGAGTATATGAACTGCTAATCTCATTGTTTATTTTTTCTCTCACGTCTTTCAGTTCATTCATATTTTCTAAAATAAATCCCAATCTTTTGGTTACAGCTTGAGACTCAAATTTGTTGAGGTAAGCTATCAGCTTTTCTTCGTTTATTTTGCTTATGCTTTTATTTATTGCCTTAATAATTTCCGCAACACCGTTTGCCTTACCCGGTAAGTACACGCAATCTAGAATAGTTTTTTCCAGGTCGCTGCAATAAACTTTATTAAAATCATCAATCCATGTTTTATTGCAGCCGAAGAAACGTTTGCCCATTGTTATAAACTCAAATCTTACTTTCTTTATTGTTCTATATTTGGGAACTACTTGCTTTTCGGTTACAACCTGTTCGATTAATGATGGCTGCGTAATTAAGCCGTGTATATCCAGTGCACTGTAAAATCCTATATAATACTTTTGCGGCTGCACAAGAGCTTCAGCAGTAAGATGCCAGTCGGGGAAAAAGTTTTCGGCATCCTTTTCATAAGGAATTATTGTATAAAGTCCGTCTTTTATTCTCAGTATCAATCCTCTTTTTGTCATATCGCTTACTAACCTGCGGACTGCTGCCGGATCACTTTT
>Ga0209641_10003875_pt1 | contig 12465 bp, 13 predicted proteins | sample RifCSP16_1_FD_184022 | JGI IMG/M metagenome (GOLD analysis project Ga0209641, IMG submission 184022) | Soil microbial communities from Rifle, Colorado - Rifle CSP2_sed 16_1 (SPAdes) (version 2) | ecosystem: Environmental > Terrestrial > Deep subsurface > Rock core/Sediment | place: Rifle...
CACAATAAAAATCGTTGCCTTGATATTGTATTTTTTCAAAACCGGAAAGGCATAAACATAGTTGTCAATATAGCCATCGTCAAACGTAATGGCTACAGCTTTTTCTTTTATTACAAGATTCCCGCCGGCAAACTCAACCAACTCATCAGCGCTTAATGTTTTATACCCGGCCTCTGCCAAAAACCGCATCTGTGCTTCAAACACATCAGGGGTTACCGTTACCATATCGCTTTTATGCGGACTTACATGATGGTACATAAAGACAGGAACAGGCCTCATGCCCCTGCTCCTGCCACAAGGAAATTATAAAAGTCATACAACCTTTTTACCATCACATCAATACTGTAATTTTCTTCCACAATCTTTCTTCCCGCATCTCCCATCTGTCTCATCCGTTCTCTGTTTCTGAGAAGAGAAATTATTGCGCCTGCAAGGGCAGCCGGATTCTCCGGCTCCACAAGAATTCCGGAAATCCCGTCTTTTACTACTTCGGGAACACCGCCTGCCTTTGTCCCTACAACAGGCTTTCCCATAGCCATTGACTCAATAAAAGATGTGCCGAGCGCCTCCTGGAGGGTAGGAAGGACAAACAGGTCTATTGTCTTCAGTATTTCAGGTATATCATTTCTTAGCCCGATGAGTTTAACATTATTGCCTATTCCAAGTTCTGAGATTCTCTCTTCTATATTTTTTCTTTGCGGCCCATCACCTGCAAACAAAAAAACAGTTTTGGGAAACTTTCTTAAAACCATGGGTATTGCATCAAGCAGTATATGATGCCCCTTTTTCCGTCTCAAAATGGCTACAGTGCCTACTATCTGAGCATCTGCTGCAATACCAAGCTCTTCCCTCGGCACCGCACTTACTACATCAGGATTGAATCTCTCTATGTCAATACCAGTCGGGATGCTGACAACTTTATCTGCTGCTATGCCCTTTTCTTCAATAAGATATCTTCTTACATATTCACTTACAGTCACTACTTTATGCGGGAGAAGGGAGTAGGTAATCTTGGATGTTATCGGCAGCGCAAGATGTCTTGTCCTTACAATTACAGGTTTCATATTTGAAAGCCTGCCTGCAATGGCACCCAGCATACTGTCCTTACCGCTGTGTGTGCAGACAATATTGATATTCTCATTTCTTATAATCTTTAAGAGGGCGGCTATGGCAAATATAGAGATGCTGCTTTTCATCTCAATCTTCTTAACTTCAATGCCGGCTTCCGTTCCCCTCTCAGCCAGCATACTGCCAGGCTGACACGCGATAAGCACCCTTACGCCAATTTTTTTTAAGCCTATACACTCTTTAAGTGTCCTGTTTTCCTGGCCGCCCCATCCATTTGATGATTCTGTGTGCAGTACTGTCAAAGTCATTGTCAATTCTTTTTTGCAATAATAATTATGTGGTCACCGAGGAGAATTTCCTTTGATGCTAAAAGCCGGCTGAACATCCCCTCTCTTTCATCACTTTTAAAAGCAGATAATACTCTGTTTAGCGCTGTATATATCAAAAATAACGGCCATTCGCGATATCTGTATCTTGACGCATAGAGCATCTCTATCCTGAATCCGTTTAAATCCAGTAACTGAAAAACCTCAACAAAGGAGATAGGGGAATAAATTATCCTGTCCCATTCTCTCCCCTCCCTATTTCTCTTGAAAGGTTTGAAGTACTTAAAATAACCCCTGTTTAAAAAATATAACCTTGAGCTTAAATTCAATATATTGGGCATAGTTATAAACAGCCTTCCATCTTTTTTAAGTATCCCCGCAAGCTCCCGGAATAAAAGCTTGTGGTTTTCAAGATACTGCAAAGATTCCATGCATGTAACAGTGTGAAAGCTATTTGCTTTAAAGGGGATAGCGCTGTTCATATCCGCCTGCACAAACAGCGCATGAATCCTTTCAGGCCGATACATATCGCAGAAAATAGCGTTATAGCCGGTCTCCCTTAACCTTGAGGCAAAGCCGCCGTCTCCTCCGGCCACATCAAGGAGCATGCCCCTCGTCTGGCTGGCTTTCAGTATATTAAAGACTTTTGCATGTGTTTCCTTCATCGCAGGTATCTCTCAATCGTCTTCATCACTTTACCAACCTCTATATCATAAAGGCAGTCGCTTACCTTGCTCCCATTGCATCCATCCTTGCCGCATGGAACGCACTCCCAGTCCCTCTGAATTACCGTATGCCTTCCAAAGGTCTGCACCCCATTTCTCTTTTGATAAGGTATTTCTTTTGGCTCCTGACTCCTGACTCCTGACTCCTGACTGTAGTCATTCTCCCACGGCCCCCAGTGAAATGCCCCGGACGGTCCGAAAAGCGCTACCACAGGCGTATTAACAGCAGCAGCAATGTGCATCGGCGCCGAGTCCACACCAAAAAACAGTTTTGCCCTTTTTGAGATAGCGGCAAGTTTCTTGAGACTTATGTCGCCTATAAAGGCAACAGGCTCCTTCCGTGTAAGGGCGATAATCCTGCTTGCCTTATCCATTTCTCTCTTGTCAGGACTACATGTCATAACAACCTTTACCCTGTACTGTTCCTGGATCCTGTCTATTAAGCTTGCCATTGCCTCGTCCTGCCAACACTTAAAAAGCCATCTGGAAGTGGGGTGGATATGAACAAACATATCACCCTGTTTTATGCCTTTCTCGCGTAAGGTATTGTTCAGCCACTCTTCATCTTCCTTATGGGTGTGAAACTCAATACTCAGATTATTAGTATGCATACCCGCCTTATTTAAAAGCTCCAGGTTCTGCAGGACAGTATGCCTGCTTCTATCAATCTTAAACCTGTGTGTATATAAAAATCTTTTACCGGCAAAGCCGCCGCAATCAGCATATCCAATCCTGTATCTTGCGCCGCTGAGAAAGGAGTACAATGCCGGCCTGTCCCCTCCTGTAAAATCTATTGCCATATCAAAATGTCTTGCCCTTAACTTCTTTACAAAATAAATCTCGTATTTAATCCTGTCCAAAATAGACTGTCCAAACATGGACCTGTCAAGCACAAATATCTCATCAACAAGAGAAATGCCCTCAAGCATATCTTCTGTTCCGGAGTTTACCAATGCTGTTATGGTTGCATCAGGAAAGGTTTCTTTGGCTGCCCTTATGGCAGGTATGGTTAGCAGGACATCGCCGATGTGGCGGAGTTTGATGATGAGGATTTTTTTTATATTCTTAAATTCAGTCAATAAAACCAAGCCTCGTTTAGACTCAAGACCCAAGACTCAAGACTTTAGTCTGTGGTCTTGTGTCTGGTGTCTGGTGTCTGTCTTTTCGACATCTCCATAAGTTTTGCATATTTTGAAAATGTGTATGCTGCATAAAGACCTGACAGTATCAAGCCTATATAGCCCTCCATGAAACCCTTCTGCAAAAAAAACATCTTGAGAAATGTGGCAAGGGGCCTGAATACAATATTGAAATAACCAGCACTTCTACCCTGCTTGAACATCTCTTCAGCAGCAAGGGTAGAATACCTGTCCATCCTTTTCAGATAATCGCTTATATCCCTGTATGTGTAATGTTCAAGCGGCGCATTAAGGAAGCTTATCTTTCCATCAATCTGAACTGCTTCGTGCACGTTGCGCTCATTGAATCTGCCTTTATCCTTTCTATAGAGCCTGAGATTGTAATCAGGATACCAACCGCAATGCCTTATCCATTTATCGCCGAAGAAATTCTTGCGGGGGATATTGTATCCTTCGCAGTCACCATTGTTTAAAGCCTCTTCTATCTCTTTCTTTAATTCAGGCGCCACCCTCTCATCTGCATCAACATTTAAAATCCAGTCATTTGCCGCCCTGCCCGCAATAAGATTTTTCTGCCTGCCAAAGCCATACCACCCGTCACTGAAAACCTTTGCGCCGTATTCCCGGCAAATCTCAACAGTCCTGTCGCTGCTCCCCGAATCAGAAACAAGTATCTCATCAGCCCATTTCACACTTTCAAGACATGCACGGATGTTAGTCTCCTCATTAAGGGTTATGATTGTAACAGAAACTTTTTGCATAATAAATAATAGTAGAGATTCTTCTCAGGAAGCCTCTCTTTTGCGCTCAAAAACTGTTTAAATGAATCCAACATAATTAGTTAAAATAGTACATCGCATGCGACATAATAATCAAGCATAAATTAATCTTCTTAAATTTCAATGTGTTACGAATAGCAAGCGTTGTATTTCTATTGACCTGACTCATAACTTTCCCTATAATCTGCACAGATATAAGCATGCGACATAAAAAAGAATGTTATCTGCAAAATATAAATAGGAGGAAATAAAAAATGATAGTTTCTTTGTTGGCGTTTATTGCAATATTTACATTAATTGTGGTTGTCCATGAGTTTGGCCATTTTGTTACGGCAAGAAAAGCAGGAATTAAAGTTTATGAATTTTCAATAGGTTTCCCCTTCAGTCCACGATTGTTTACACTGTTCCGCCATAAAGAAACGGCATTCACAGTGAGGTTGCTTCCCATCGGTGGATTCGTCAGTTTTTCACAAGACGGCGATGAAGATACGATGGAGCTGTTTGAGGCATCTGTCAATAAAAGAGCGCTTGTCCTATCTGCGGGATCTTTGTTCAACATTATCTTTGCCTTGATAGTTTTCGTTCCTGTATTTGCCATAGGCAAGCACCTTAACCTTATTGATGCAATTGGGCTGAGCGTAAAGACAGTATGGGAAATATTGTCCGGAACGATTATGTTTATTCTGAATATTTTCACCGGGCATGGAGCAATGGATGGATTATCAGGGCCAGTGGGCATAGCTGCAATGGCAGGCCAGGCGGCAAGTAAAGGTATTCTGAATCTTTTCTATTTTACAGGGGTATTGAGTGTGAGTCTTGGCATAATGAACCTTCTTCCATTACCTGCGCTCGATGGTGGCCACTTAATCATGCTTTTCATTGAATCTATCAGAAAAAAACCTTTAAGCCTTAAAACATATCAGGTAGTAACATTGGTTGGATTATCGTTGTTCCTTGTTCTCACCATTGTGGTGACTTATAAAGATGTCGCTAAACTTATTGCCTGAAAAAGAAGATGAGAGATGACAGATAACAATCAAATCCAGCGGATGGCTGATAGCCACCGCTGATTTAGGGCGTTAACTGTCAATATAAATAAAATGGGAGGCAAATAATGGACACTCAAACCATGAATATTATCGCAGTCATTGTTGGCCCGATTATCGCCGTTATAATTACTCTTTGGTATCAAAGTTATAAAACGAAACAAGATACTAAACATCGAATATTCCTGACATTAATGGCCCATCGGAAATCCAACCCACCAACGTTTGCCCTTGTTGAGGTTTTGAATACGCTGGATGTTGTTTTTGCAGACAAGCCAAAAGTGACTCGTTTATGGCATGAATATTACGACCTCCTATGTACTCAGCCCCCAAATTATCAATTATGGGAACATAAATATATAGATTTGCTTTCTGAAATCGCTCAATCTCTTGGTTATAAGAAACTAAAGCAGACGGACATTGAAAAGTTTTATACGCCTGTGGCTCATGACACTCAGGCTGAACTAAATGAAAATATCCAGAAGGAATTTCTTCGTGTCCTTGAAAATACTGCTTCATTCGTTGTAACAAAGAAAGAAGACGACAAAACAGAACAAAATAGTTAACAAAAACATCAAGCAGACGGGGGATTAGTCTCTTCTTTTTTTCATTCATTGTTATTGCCCCCGCTGCTTATGTTCAGCGTTCTCCCTGAGCGAAGCGAAGGGAGAACGCGGGGCTGAGCTGGTGCCCCTTCCCTCCGCTCCGCTACGGGAGAACCAGGGGCACGAAACCGACCGCTTCGCGGCGGCTCAGCCCGCGTTGTACGTAATAATAATAATTAATAAACATAAATTCATGAAAGGAATTTAGTATGAGAATCAACAGCTTTGAAGTTAGATCATATCGTTCTTGCATTAAGACTAGTTTTCCATTGAACCCTACGTTAACTGGGCTAATTGGAATCAATAGTGCAGGCAAGAGCAATATATTAAATGCTATTCTCCTTCTTAGAAAGATTTGTCGTCCTAGGTATGTACCGCCTCACGAAGGCGATACCTCGTTTAATAAATGCAGCATTTCTGCAAATCTGCAGTACGACAAGAAAAGTCTGCAAATGAAGGGTGAAATAATATTTGAAACTGATGAGCGTAATTATGACGAAATCCAACGTACAAATTTAAAATGGAACCTTCTTGAGTTCACAGGCGAGTCCCAATGGGTAAGCATCCCTATAGAGCTTATCGCTTTTCCAGATTCATTTCATGCCTATCCTCGATCTCTCCATCATAGAGCATTGACAAGAACATCTTACCAAGAGTTTCGTAAGGTTTTACAAAAGAATCAGCACCTATTATCAGAGGTCGTTTCTTTCTTTAGTGGTATTAACTATTATAGTGCAAGTCAATTTTCGGATCCCTCCCGTTGTCCTGTCTCAATTGAATTAGAAGAGCAAAGACCGTTAAGGCGGGCGCGCACATTTGCTGGACATGAGCAGTTCATGCTTGATCTATATAGAACATGGAAAGCACATGGTAAACCGTACAAGCGCTATTTGAGCACCATAAACAAGGAAGGAATTGGCTTGGTTGACGACTTTGAGTTTACAGAAGTTGAAATGCCGTCGAGCTCCGTCGAAGTGCGCTCCGGTGGAAAGATAAGGAGGATAGAACGAACTCGATTATTAATCGTGCCTAGCTTCACAGTTGATGGGAATAAGCTTTCACCAAATCAGCTATCCGAAGGAACATTCAAAACACTGGCTCTATTATTTTATGTATTAACAGATGAAAGTAAATTGTTATTAATTGAGGAACCCGAAGTCTGTATTCATCACGGCTTGCTCAATAGCATTATTTCATTAATAAAGACTCATTCTAAACAGAAACAAATTGTAATAAGTACTCATTCTGACTTTGTTCTTGATCAATTGAGTCCCGATAATCTCGTTTTAGTTAAAAGACAGGCACAGACGGGGACGGTCGCAAAACCACTGAATAAATCAATGAGCAAGAATGACTACAAGGCGCTGCGAAGGTATCTTGAAGAATCAGGAAACCTAGGTGAATACTGGCGTGAAGGAGGTTTTTCTGATGAGTAAGAAATCAAAAGCACCCGTGGGCATTATCGCTGAGGATGATAGTGACTTTGATTCTGCGCGTAGGTTAATCAGACGTATTTCGTCAAATGATAGAATTGGCTTCCATAAATTTATAGGCAAAGGGTGCGGCAAAATAAAGCGGAAGTGCCATGCATGGGCAACTGAATTAAAAAGAAAAGGCTGTGTAACTTTGGTACTTATTCATGATAGTGATAGTAATAACCTGATTGCCTTAAGACAAAAATTACAAGATGCACTGGCCCCATCCCCTATAAAGAAACACTTGATTTGTATTCCAGTTCAAGAATTTGAGGCATGGCTTTTGAGTGACCCAGAAGCAATAAGAAAGGGGCTCAATTTACGGAAGAAGCCCGTAGTAAAAGGTCCGCCGGAACTAATTAACTCTCCCAAGGAACATCTTGCTTTGCTTATTCATCGTGCATCTGATGGAGAAAAAATATATCTTAATACGGAACACAATGTGAAAATCGCAGAAGAGCTGTCAATTGATAAGGCAAGACAACTGTGTCCTTCGTTTCTTCCTTTTTATGACTTCATACAAGAACATATATAGGACAGCGTACAACAAAAAAATCCAGCCGACGCCGAATGGCGCTTTTTTTTCATTGCAGGTTCTCTAAACGGCGCGGCTGATTTATCTCGTTCTCCCTTCGCTTCGCTCAGGGAGAACGCGGGGCTGACTATGCGCGCCACTATGTTCACCATTTTTCATTTATTCGAGTTGATGGGTGCGGTCTTCGGTATCGTGGCTGGCGCAGCGGCTGGCAAAGTGTGGTTTGGATGGGTTGGACTGGTTCTTGGCGGTGTTACGGGCTTTTTCGTTGGCGGCGTTTTGGGCAGACTTCCTTACGCGATTGCCGGAGAGATCCTGAAGCGCAATCTCAAGCGATGCGATGTTGCGACTTTGCGCTCTCGGCTGGACAGAGAGTATTACATCTCGCATCTCATCATCGCGCAGTTGCTCGTTCGCGGTGAGCCGATCGAGTCGTTCAGAGACTACGTTGCTGGACTGCGACGTTCAGATTCTCCCGACCGACGACGCTTTGGCGAACAGCTCTTGCGGATTTCGGAATATTCGGGACACATCCCATTTATTTTGACAAAAGGGAGGCTATTCTGTAGAATTCCATCATGTCAAGGATAGCACGGGCAGTTGCATTAGGATTCCCCCATCATGTTGTTCAAAGAGGCAACAACAGAGAAAAGGTCTTTTTAAATGATGAGGATAAAGAAAAGTACCTATCACTCCTCAAAAAATATTCAGGTAAATGGGACTCGCCTATCCTTGCTTACTGCCTTATGAGCAATCATGTGCATTTGTTGACAAGACCGACAAAAAACGAGTCTTTATGCAAAATGATGCAGGGCATAACCCTTTGCTATACGCAATACATCAACAGGACATACAAGAGAACAGGCAGGCTATGGGAGAGCAGGTATCATTCATCCATAGTGGATAAGGAAAAGTATTTATGGGCTGTGGCAAGATACATAGAACAAAACCCTGTGCGGGTGAAGATTGTGAATAAAGCGGAAGATTATCCCCATTCAAGCGCAAAGGCTCATATACACGGCGTAAAAGACGAGATACTTGGCGAAGCGCTGTTTGAAGGCAGGCAAAGGGAAGATTACATAGAATTGATGAAAGCGAGTATCAAAGAAGAAGAGATAAACAGCATAAGGAATCATACAAAAAATGGCCGTCCTATGGGCAGTGAAAGCTTCATAGAGAAAATGGAACGGAAACTTGATAGAATCTTTAAATCAAAGCCGCGAGGAAGGCCAAAGAAGGGGGAAAGGCAATAAATGGGATGTGTCCCGAATAAACCAATAACCCCCCCGGCAAATCTCAACAGTCCTGTCACTGCTTCCTGAGTCAGAGATAAGTATCTCATCAGCCCATTTTACGCTTTCAAGACAGGCGCGGATATTTGCCTCTTCATTGAGGGTTATGATGGTAACAGAAATCTTTTGCATCTTTTGTAGATTTACGAATTACGATTTAAAAATCTTAAATCTAAAATCGTAGATCTAAAATCCTCTTAACCGATCTTTACTGCCTCATCTATCAGCATCACAGGAATGTCATCTTTGATTGGGTATATGAGCCTGCATGCATCGCATACAAGTCCATCGCCTTTATCCGTCAGCCTTATATCGCCTTTGCACTTCGGACATGCAAGGATTTCCAATAATTCTTTGCTTATAGCCATATATACCTCCCATAAGACAGGTTAAGGTCAAGGTTGAGTATATGCTGAAACTTAAGCAATACTCCGCAAACTTAACTTTATTTATAGAATTCTCATTCTTTGACACCTTGACTCTCTGATGCTTGGAATCCAGGATACTTCTCAGCGCTTCCGAGTCTTACATACTCTATCCCGCCTATCAACCCAAGCAGAACCATAGCTGCAAAATAAACAAGAGAAACTGTGAGCGCCTGTGCGTCTGTAGCGCCAACCTTGGTAAATAAATAGACAAACGCCCCTTCCCGCAGACCAAGCCCTGACAGGGAAATCGGGAGCATTGAAATAGTCACAGCTATTGGCACAAAAATAAAGAAGTATCCGATTGGCACTTTCATGCCAAGACCCTTTGATATTACATAGAATGTAGTAACACTTAAAACCTGCACAACAAATGATGTCCCCACTGCCTTTAAAAGCACGCGCGGCTCACCTTTATACAGCATAACTGCGTTATAAAGAGATTCTATCTTTTCATTTATGCCTAACATCTTTATCCTGCTTATTATCAGTAGCGCCCAGTTATGCAAACTCCTGTTCCATATAATCAAGGCCATCAAAAAAAACATAACTGTCAATGTTATAACAGAGAATGGGACATCTGTATTCTCTACATATTTATAGCCTAAAAGTAGCGAGGTAAATGCAATGATTACGAGGGCAAAAAAACCAGTAAACCTGTCAAGAAAAACTGAGGCCATGGAGTTTCCGCCCTTTCCAGACAGCCTGTACAGGTAATAAACCTTTACCACATCGCCGCCTACTACCGTTGGAAGGAAGATATTAAAGAACATGCCGATGTAATAAAGTGAAACGAGCCTTAGAAATGGCATATCAATGCCTGCATTCGGCAGAAACAGCGACCACCTGTAAGTGGATACAGTCTGAGCAACTACTTGCAAAAATACTGCCAATAAAAACAGCGGGAAGTCCATTGACAGTATAATTGACAGGACATTTCCTACATCAGCCTCCCTGAAAAGAAAGGCAAGAATAGAAAGGCTGACTATTATCTTCAGAATTAAAAAAACATGCTTTTTCACATTCATCAATCCTGCCGCAGAATTTTTTTAATATTGTATATCGGTTTATCCTGAGATTCGTGATACACCCTTGCAAGCATCTCACCAAGTAGCCCCATTATGACAAGCTGAACGCCGAGTATCATAAAAAGAATCCCAAGAAGAAGCAGTGGCCGTCCGCCTATATTATATCCGAGCACAATTTTTTCATAGGTCAGATATAAAGATATCAGAAAACCAATCCCTCCAAGCACCAGTCCGGGCGAACCGAAGGCATGGATGGGCCTTGTGGAAAAACTCTGGAGAAATTTTACTGTTATCAGGTCAAGGATTACTCTAATAGTCCTTGATATGCCGTATTTGGACTTTCCAAATCTTCTCGGATGGTGCTCTACCACTTCCTCTGTAAAAGAGGCTCCTATCCAGTTGGCTATGGCAGGGATAAACCTGTGCATCTCGCCATATAGTTTTATATTCTTAATAACATCGCTTCTGTATGCCTTGAGTGTGCAGCCGTAATCATGCAGATAAACCCCTGTAACCTTTGAGATCAGCCAGTTGGCTATCATGGAAGGAAGCCTTCTGGAAAAAAACGGGTCCTGCCTGTTTTTCCTCCAGCCGCTCACCACATCGTAATCCTTTGCCTTTTCCACAAGCCTCGGGATATCCTCAGGGTCATTCTGCAAGTCTGCGTCCATTGTAACAATTATATCGCCGCTGGCATGGTCAAAACCTGCTGCCATGGCAGCGGTCTGGCCAAAATTCCGCCTGAAGCTTATGGCAACCACATTGGGGGCACTCTTTTGTATATCACTGAGTATTGAAAAGGTATTATCTTTGCTCCCGTCATCCACAAATATTATTTCATAATTCAGCCCCGTAGCATCCATTACCTTTTTTATAGATTTATAAAGAAGAGGAACGCTCTCCTCCTCATTGTATACAGGTATTACTATTGAAACCATATTATAATCCAAAGCGCCCTCCATCTTATCTGGAAACTTTAAGACAGGCAAACCGCTCCATTAAAATCTGTGAATCTCTTTGGCAGTTATACCTTTAAAATTGTAGCACCTGAATATAGAGGCCTTCCTCACTATTAAATCGCCCCTATAGGCAATAAAAACAGGCTCCTTCCTACAGGCCTCAAATGCATCCTCAACAATAGTCTCCAGCTCAGCCTCTCCTCCCTTTACATAAACAGCATCCTTGCCAGTCAAAGAATCAAAACCTCCCCATATATCATATTGATTCATCCTCCTGTTGCCCAAGTTTATATTATATGCAACAGGATTACCAGGCACATAGAATGCCAGCTCGCTTGTCATCTGATAGGTGTCGCTGAATATAAATGTACCCTTTTTCTCCGTCATATTACTGTAAATCCCGCCAACCTTTAATCCAAGTTCTTCCCAGGCTATAATGCGATTAATCGGCGCCTTTGCCTCAAGGTCCCGTACTCCAACCAGTTTGAGAAGGCCTGGGAAATGGGTAATAATTGTTGCCAAAAAACCAATAAACAGTGTTATTGCAAATCCTGCCTTAAACCACTTTTTATCATGAAAACGTTCATAAATGCCACCATAAATACCAATAGAAATGAAGGCTGCAAAATAGGCGGGGGCTGCCCAGTTTGCCTCAACATCAGCCTGCAGGCTCTTTATCACAAAAAATAAAAATACCGGCGCCGATGTGAAAGAAAGAAGCATATGGTCTCTCCTGCCGTGCTTAAAACCAATAATGCCGGTTTTTATTATGCCATATACAACAACAAGAAAGATAAACGGCGTCAGCAAACCAAACTGAGAGCCTAAAAATTCCATTGCGGATGCAGGTGACAATATCGGCCCTCTCTCCACATGCGCCTGCCCCATTGTATGCCTCAAAGTAACAAAGTCATGTTGGATATTCCATACTATTACGGGGCTGAAAATAATAAGGCTTATAATAAATGCAATGTATGGCTCTTTTTTCTTAAGCCAGTACCTGTCTTCCCTGTAGAAAAGCAGATATAGCAAGAGACATGGAAAGATGAGAGCCATTGTATAT
>Ga0209641_10003878_pt1 | contig 12451 bp, 7 predicted proteins | sample RifCSP16_1_FD_184022 | JGI IMG/M metagenome (GOLD analysis project Ga0209641, IMG submission 184022) | Soil microbial communities from Rifle, Colorado - Rifle CSP2_sed 16_1 (SPAdes) (version 2) | ecosystem: Environmental > Terrestrial > Deep subsurface > Rock core/Sediment | place: Rifle...
TTGATCGCCACGTTGTAGAGAAGCTCTTTTTCGAGCCGTTCTTTCAAGTGGCGCGAGGTAACGAACTTGCCTTCTTTGCCTGCGAAGGGCGAATTATTGATGGAGAAGAGCATCGAGATCGTGGGTTCGTCCACGGCAATGCGCGGCAGGGGTTTCGGGTTTTCCGGGTCAGTGATGGTGTCCCCGATGTTCACGCCTTCAATGCCGGCCAGGGCCACAATGTCGCCGACGGTGGCGCTCGGCGTGTCCACGCGTTTCAGGCCCTCAAATGCGAAGAGCGATGTGATCTTGGTCTTCACGAGAGCGCCGCTCTGGGTGACCACGCCGATGGGCTCGGTCACCTTCGCGGTACCGGCGAATATCTTGCCGATGGCCAGGCGTCCGACATAATCGTTGTAAATGATGTTCATGACCAGGAGCTGGAGCGGCGCGGCCTCGTCGCCTTCAGCTGCGGGGACGGTGTTCACGATCAGGTCAAAGAGCGGCTTGAGGTTCGTGCCTTCATCTTCCATCTTCAGCTTGGCGATGCCGTCCCGTGCGTTGGTGTACACGATGGGGAAATCGAGCTGGGCGTCATTCGCGTCGAGGTCGATGAACAGGTCGTACACTTCATCCACTACTTCGGCGATACGCGCATCGGGCCGGTCGATCTTGTTGATCACGAGGATCGGCGGAAGCCCGAGTTCCAGGGCCTTTTTGAGCACAAAGCGGGTCTGGGGGAGCGGGCCCTCGGACGCGTCCACGAGCAGGAGCACGCCGTCCACCATCTTGAGCGTGCGTTCCACTTCTCCGCCGAAGTCCGCGTGGCCGGGCGTATCAACGATATTGATCTTCACCCCGTTATAGTGCACTGACGTGTTCTTGGCCATGATCGTGATGCCGCGCTCGCGTTCGAGGTCGATGTTGTCCATGACGCGTTCCTGAATGCGCTCGTTGTCGCGGAAGGTCCCGCTCTGGCGCAGGAGCACGTCCACGAGCGTGGTCTTGCCGTGGTCAACGTGCGCGATGATGGCGATGTTTCGAAGGTCCGTTCTTTTTAACATGGAGAGTCCTTTTTACCACCATGGCACGAAGGAGTCCTTGGTGCCATGGTGATTTGGTGGTATCGTATATTCTGCAAAGCTGGGCATAATACCGTGCGCGGGTGCGCTTTGTCAATGGAATAAATAATGGAAAAACTCATAATTGTTCAGTCAGGGGAACAGCAGCCCATTGAAGCTCCCTGCAGGGAGCTCGATTCTCAAGGTGAGAACATAATCGTATTCGCTCGCTTACGCTCACTCCAGAATTCGCCTGGCCGCGCAAACGTGCAAATTATGTATTGGCGGCACAAAGATACACTCCCTGGCCTGCTATGCAATCGGTTCACGCGTGGTCTGCGGGGCACTTGAGAAGCGCGTCTGTAGCTCACGGACTGCTGCTCCCTGCTGATAAACCCGCTGTTTATCATTGACAGGGGCTCCTGAAAAACGCTATAAGGTATGGGCAAGGGCATGAAATGAAAGACCATATCGAAAAATACACGCACAAGCTCCTCCGCGACCGGAGCGCGGTTCCCGAAAGCATCCGCTTCTATGTTCTGGACGATACGGTGATCGCCAGCCGGGAAGACGAGTGGCTGCCGGTCTTTACCGAGGTTTTCTCCGGTCTGGACGTTACGGCGCTGCTCTTTGCCCGGACGTCGCTTCCCTTTGCGGACCTGCTCGTCGCGCGCTCTGAACCCGGATCCGACAGGATCACGCCCAAGGACAGCGAGACGAAGACATTCCTGCACGATATCCCATTCATCAGAAAAGAGGAATGGTCACGGTCGCGTCCCGGGGAACGAGCGGGAAAGATCATTCACTGCCTGAAAGAGCGCAAGGCGATGGTGATCGAGGGCCTGGGCGTGGTCGCGTCAGGCGGGGTAACGGTGGAACAGGCGTTCATTGCCTATTCCACGATCTTTCATACCACGTTCATAAAGTACCTGCTGGACCTTTTGACCGGGGGTTTTACCCTGCCCGGGGAGCCTGAGGTGTTCGAGGATTTTAAATCTCAATGGCTGAGGCCGATAGATCCAATCGGCCTGCAGTTCGCCTCCGGGCCATTAGGATACCATGCGGAAAGCGGGGTTCCCCCTCACCCCGGCCCTCTCCCGCAAGGGGACAGGGAGATGATCTATGAGGAGATCTGCCGCGTGGGCCGCTATACCGTCGAGCAAGGCCTCGTCGATTCGTTCTTCGGCAATATCAGCTATTTCGACGGAAAGACGATCTGCATAAGCCAGACAGCCTCTTCATTGGATGAACTGGAAGGCCATATCGATCCTGTGCCGCTGGATTACTCTTCCACCGCCGGACTCTCGGCATCATCCGAGCTGCCGGCGCATAAAGCGATCTATCTTGCGACGAACTATCACGCGGTGTTGCACGGCCATCCCAAGTTCAGCGTGATCCTCTCGATGCACTGCGAGCAGCAGGACTGTGACGTGGAGGACTGCGGAAAGAATTGCAAACAAAAACGCGCGGTCTGCGGCGTTCCCGTCGTGTCCGGGGAGATCGGAGCAGGGGGGCTGGCCAGGACCGTTCCTTCTGCGGTGAAGGACTCCGGGATCTGCATTGTCTATGGTCACGGCATATTCTCCGCGGGCGAGCGGGACTTTCGTGACGCCTTCATGAAGATGGCGGAGGCGGAGAGCAGGTGCCGGGAAGAGTATTTCCGGCTTATGCGGAGCGGCAACGGCGGAATGCGGGATAAGGACGGATGACCGCTGAGACAATGATCTTTCCGGACCCCGCTTATTCCTTAAACGTCCAGTAGGAATTCAGAAAATAATTGATGAGCGTGGCAGGCACAATGCCCGCGGCCTGATGGATCTGCGGTACACCGCCGGGATCGACCCGGCTGAGCACTATAAAGGTGGCATAGCTGACGGCGAGCGAGACAAAGGAAATAATATTAAACTTTAACCCCCGGATATGGAGCTTGTCGTCATTCTCCCGGTGCCGGAAGGTCCAGAAATTATTCAGCAGAAAATTGGTAATAATGGACAGCTCGATGGCCAGGGGAGACGCGATGAATTTGCTCAGACCCATGGTCATCAATATCGTAAAAGAGGCCAGATTGACAACCACGCCGGTCAAGCCGACAACCGAAAACCTCAAAAAGGTCTTGCTCCGTTCGAACCGGATCCACCATGCATTGAGCATGAATTCGACAATATCGGAAAGCCCCAGTTTCGTCTGCCCTCTTTTCCTGTCCACGAACTCGACGGGAATTTCACGGACCTTCGCGTGGTTCAGTACCGCCTCATGGAGAAGCGATATTTGAAAGGCATATCCCCGGACCCTGAGCGCATCGAGATCGATCTTTTTGATGATCGAAGCCCGTATCGCCCGAAAACCCGCTGTGCAGTCCCGGACCTTGTATATTCCCGCTATGTACCGGGCAAATATGTTTCCCCACCGGGAGTTCATTCTTCTTAAAAAACTCCAGTCTTCGGGAATTTTGCCGCCCGGCACATATCTGCTGCCGATCGCAAAATCCGCGCCCCCGGCGACAGCGTCGATCAACCGGGGCACATCCTCCGGTTTGTGGGAAAAGTCCGCATCCATTTCCATGACAACATCGGCAAGCAGCTCATTGATAGCAAAGGTCATGCCCCGCAGATAGGCGGCGCCCAGGCCCTTTTTTTCGCCGGTTATTAAATGAAGGTTCGAGAATGTATTACACTCGGCCCTGACGATCTCCGCTGTGCCGTCCGGTGAATTATCATCGACGACCAGGATATGCATTTCGTGCGGGATCTTCCTGAATTGTTCCTGCAGCGCGTGTATGATAAGACCGATATTGTCTTTTTCATTATACGTCGGCAGAATAACGACGATCTTCATGCATCACCCGTGCGGTTGTGAGTTCATTTCTTACGGCGCATCAGCGAAGAAAATAGGGGGCCGCTCATTTCCGGTACATGCGGGGGCGATCAAATGTCCGGAGTGTCGCTTGCGGCTGTTGGGCCGGCAATCGTTTGTTTGTCGGCCCCCTTCGGGGGTTCCGTGTACAGCAGGAAGAACAGGTACGCCGCAAAACAGGCCGCCATCAGCGGGGATACCCAGGATATTTCCGTGTGCGGCGTAAGTACCTTGCCGATGGGGCGGCTGTTGATCATGACCACCGTCAGGATGGTCAGGAAGATGCCCTGCCCAAACCGCTTCTCCGTCAAAAACGCCAGAGAGAGGAAAACACCGATTGACGGACCAAGCATGGCGTACGTATTATTCTCTGTTCGCGGGCTGAACAGTATCAGGTAGAGAGCGGCCAGGGTATAAACATAGATCGCCGAACGGTTCTCATCGTACCGCCGCCGCACCAGGAAACAGAGCGCCAGGGTCCCGAATGCGGCGAAGATGCGGATCGCCATCTGGACCTGTTCCGTCAGCTCCACCCCTATGAGCTTTATTGCGCTGAACGGCGATGTCCACCCGTGTACCACTACACCGACGTGAGCGGCCGTGGTTGAGTTCTGGAGAAATGCCGCGTACTGTTGCAGGACGTATGCGGGACCCTGTGTCAAAAAAGGTGAAAGCGCAACAGCCGCCATGCCCAGGAGCAGGCGCCAGGTCATGGGACGATCGATAGCCATGATCAGCAGCACCAGCACGATCGCAAGCGGTTTTATCGCCACGCTGAGCGACAGCCACAGTACAGCGCGCCACCAGCGGCAGCGAGCTATATCAGCGACTGCCAGGAGCATAAAGCCGGCCATGATGAGCGTGGCCTGGCCGTTCCTGGCGCAGTCCCACGCCAGGGGGAGCGTGACGAGCGTCATCAGCGGAAAGAGGCTCCTGCCCGAGCGTTCCTGCCCAAGCAAGGCAAAGCCGCGCAGGCCCAGCGCGAACACGCCGAGGTTCACGAGACGCCAGAATACCTCGCCCATTGTCTGAGGAATCATCGCAAAGGGCGCGAAGAGAATGGCCGCCTGCGGGAAATAGACAAAGCCCCCCACGCCTGAGCCGTCGTACAGGCCCTGACCGGCGAACCAGCTCAAGGCGGCGGTCCGGTAAGCGGAAACGACCGACCGGCTGCTTCCGGCCATGATTATCGCGGCGGTCACGAGAAACAGCGCGACCCAGCCGAGCCATGCGGTCCTTTCAGACTGCTTATCACTTATCAGCAACATCCACCTCTACCACTGTTCGTGAGAATACCTGCTGTCTGTTCGTTTGACGCATTGATCTCAGATCTCCTCGGCATGTTTCGCAAGAACAGTCTTCTTTTTCAGCTGAATCTGGCAGACTCTATCAGAATTAAATATCTTTATCAAGCCAATTTTTGCCGTGTGACGCATGGTGAAGGATTTTTTCACGGAGGAAATCAGTCGGGGTGTGTCCAGCGTAGCCTGCTCTTGCGAAAACGCGGCCATAAACGAGTGCAGGGGGGGGTCGTCCATCCTCCCTCGGATTTCAGGCACCCTGCCTATGTTTTTGCCGTCAATTCCAGCCTGTTGCTGTCGAGGAACAGGAGATAGCCTTCAACGTTCTCGAGCTTGAATATTTCTTTTACTGCTTCACAGTAAATATTAAGCTGAGGACGGTAGTGGTCTTTCCAGGCGGTAAGCGCGCCCTCATTCTCTATGAGGATCGCTTTGTAATCGATCACGAACCCTTTTCGGTCCTTTATCACCACACGGTCCATGATGCCGCTGATGAGCGAGCGGCCCCTTTTGTAGAGAAAAGGCAGCTCAGAATAGGCGCCGGGACCCCGCTCAAATATCCAGGCAAACTCTTTTCGCGCCAGGACTGCCTGCAAGACCGAGTTGGCATCATGGATAAATAAGTTTTTCACTTCTTTCTTCGCCGTTTCAATGTCGGGGAATTCCCTGATAATGCGGGAGAGATCGTACTTCACCGTTTTTGTAAAATCTTCGAGACAGCGGTGGAGCACATTTCCCCGAGTGAGCGGGGAGATAGACGAACCCTCTCCCTTGAGAGAAGGCTCCCTGAGTTCGTCTTCTTTTTTCTGTTCAATAAACGCAGTGGCCCTTTTCCATTCAAGCGAGTCCGAACGCGGGATGGGGGAGAGGTTCTTGATAAGGGCCTCTTCATCAATTTTTTCAGCCCTGGATGCAACGGCTTCTGTTTTACAGGCTGAGATCGCTTCGCCTTTGGCCCGCACTGACGCGCTGTCCGGATACGCGTATAGAATGGATCCGGGTTGCGATATGTCTTTCGCATCAAACAAAGGCTTTGGCTTTGCCTCGTGAAGATAGCTCAGCCAGCTGTTCTGCTTGTGCGGCGTTTTGCCATTCGCGAGCGACCCGATCATGATGAGGTGGTCGCGGGCGCGCGTCATCGCGACATAGAGAAGCCGCTGATGTTCACGCCTGAGTTCCTCCCGTTCCCGTTCCCACATCTCATCGTAGACAGGGTTCGCGGAGTCCTTGATCGCCATGCGAACGCCGCCGCTGTTGTCTTCAATGATCGCACGAGGACCCGTCGAGACGGATTTGGGCTGCTGGTTCATGCCGGGCAGAAAAACAACCGGAAACTCCAGGCCCTTGGCCTTGTGCACGGTCATGATGTTTACCGCGCCTTGAAGTCCCGGAAGGTTCATATCGGCTGTTGCCTCGCGCTGCTCGGCTGCGCGGATGTTCTTCACCCATTCGACGAAATCCTGGAGCGTTGTGTAGCCCCGGCGGTCGAAATCGCGGGCAGTGTCGAGAAGTTTGTCCAGATTGAAGATCGCCTGTTGGTTCCGTCTGCCGAACCGGATGTAAGCGCCGGAGTCCTGAATGAGCCGGTGAATGAGCCCCGCCAGCGGCTCCGTGCTTGCATACCGTTTCCAGTTGTCCAGCAGTTTTGCGGCGTCGGGATGATGACGCCGGAGTGAATCGGCCAGACTTCCCCTGTTCTCCAGGAGATCGAAGATGTCCTTGTCCGTCATGCCGAAGAGGGGCGACTTGAGCGCCGCGATAAACGCGAGTTTATCATCCTCGTTCCAGAGAAAAAAAAGCACATTGAGGATCGCTTGTATCTCATCTTCCTCGTAGAAGCCGATGCCGCCTACCACGCGAAAGGGAATATTCTCCGATTGGAGCGCTGCTTCGTATTCCTTGAGCCTGGTTCTTGATTGGATGAGCACGGCGCAGTCTCCGTATCCGGCGGGGCGCTCCTTCCATCCGTCGCTATCCTTCTCGTAAATGATGGTCTTGTTCGTTGCGACATTCCTGATTTCTTGAGCAAGTATTTCCGCTTCCGTCGGGCTTGCCGGACCCTCTTCCGTAGAAGAGAGCGGCAGTTCAATGAGCCTCACGCTCCCTGTGTGCTGTTTGCGGTCCGCTTCAGAAGGCGTATACTGTGCTCCCCAAAGCGTAGCGAAGACAAGGTTTACGATCTCGATGATCTTCGGCGTTGAGCGAAAGTTCCTGTCAAGTGTCAGGATCTCACGCGATCCGGAAAGAATGTTCTTTTCCATCTTTTCCTGAACGTTCTCGATAAGCCGGTAGTTCGCCTCGCGGAAGCGGTAGATGGACTGCTTCTCGTCTCCAACGACGAACAGGGTGGGGCGCATGGGCTTGTCAGCGCCCTGGCCCGCGAATATCTCTTCGGTCAGCTTGTTCAGGATGGCCCACTGGATGTCGCTCGTGTCCTGGAACTCGTCCACCAGGAAGTGAAGTATCTTTCGGTCGAGCCAGTAGAGGATGTCGAGCGATTCAGGTTTCTGGAGCAGGCGATAAGCGTATATTTCGAGGTCGTCAAAGTCGAGGAGGCCCTCCCTGAGCTTCGATTCCTGATACCGCGCCTCAGAGCGCTCATACAGCTGGAGCAGACCGATCGCTTCGTATCCCGCCTGCGCGTGACGAAAGCCCGTCATGAAACGCGAGAGCGTGTTCTGCACTTGTGAGTAAAGAGTTTCGTAAGCGGCATAGGGAAATGTTTTGTTCGGGCGGTATCTGGTTTTCCCGATGAGAGGTTTTTTTCGCGCCTCTTCCCTTTGCGTGAAATAAACCGTCATGAGGGATCCCGCCTCGCGATAGGCTGTTTGCGCGTCTTTTGCCGTCGCGAGCGACGTATGCTTTGACCCCATGCAGTTCTCATACTGATCGTCCTGTGTCCTGAGGAGAAGTTCCATCTGCATGAACACGGCTTTCCATTCGGGGCTTCCGACAAACGCTTTCAGTTCCGCTTCGGCGGCATCTATTCCCATGCCGGTGCTGACGGACCGGAGCAGTCCCGGGGGCCCGCCCGCGTCTATCTCCATGCGCTTGAGCCTGCTCCTGACCGAGAGGAGGAACCCGATCATCGCAACGAGCTCATCGGCCGTGAAGTCCCTGAGCGGCGCCATGATCCCGGGCTCGCGGTCAGATTCCTCGAGGGTGTCTTCAATGGCCTTCTGAATTTTATACACCTGGTCCCGTGCGTCGAGCACGCCGAAATCCGGCGGAAGTCCCGCCTCGAGCGGGTATCGCTTCAGGAGGTTCATGCAGAAGGAGTGGATGGTCGAGATGCGGAGGTCCTGCCTGCCGCGGACGATCTTCTTGAGCATGGCCTCGGAGAGGTCGCTCATCACGCGTTCTTTTATCTCCGCAGCGGCTTTTTCCGTGAAGGTGATGGCCACAGCCTGGTCGATGTTGAGGCCGCGATTGTCAAGTACGTCAAGGAGAGCGAGGTAGCGGTCCTTGAGCGCACGAGTCTTGCCCGATCCGGCCGAGGCTGAAAGGTGCACGGATTTGCCGGTATCGGCGGCCCTGGCGTGTGTTTGGTTGTTAGGATTGCTGGTCATAAATATTTTTTACAACCCGTAAGGGCACGGTGCTCCGTGCCCCTACGTTGTTGATTCTTTTTCGCACATCATCTCATTTGGACAATAGCGGCATTTGTTATCGTCCTGCGGCGAGGCGGGAAAAACTCCTGCCAGGATGCCCTCGACCGCCTTGCGGGCCTTGTCCATGCTCTGTTCCAATATGGTCTCGAAATCCTCCGCACTCTTGGGGCTGGTCTGTGGTTTCGACACGGGGTGATCGTCACGCGCTTCATTATTATAGAGTACAACGTCTCTGGCCGAGCCTTTGTATTTTCCTTTCAGGTCATAATAGGCGAGGCCGATGGGTTTCCGTAGGGGCAAGGCATGCCTTGCCCCTACATTTAATGATTGCCGTGCCATGACCGCGTACACCGGAAGCTGGAAGATCTTTTGTTCAACACCTTTTTTTGATTCGGGATAGTCTCCCGTTTTATAATCCACGATGATGAAATTACCGCTCTCGTCCACGTCGATGCGGTCGATCTTGGCCGAGATGTCGACTTCCTCGCCGCTCGAAAGAACAAGCCGATAGCGCTCGATCTTCTGTTCCAGATGTTCCGGCCGCATGCCCTGTTTCCAGAACTCCTCCTCGGCATCGAGGAACCGCTCCGCCATTACGCTCACAAACCGCTCCTTCTCCCGGCGGTTCCGGAAGGTATCGGCCTCTCTGTCGAAGGCGGCGTCCGCGAGCTTCTTCAATACGGTCCTCGCTTCATCCCTGTTCTCCCGGGTGACCGGACGCTTCCCGAAGGCCCCGTCATAAAACTTCTTCAGGATGCCATGCACCTTGCTGCCGCGGTCGAGAGGAGAGATGTCCTCGGATACCTCTTCAAGGGGCTGTATCTTAAGGACATGCCTGATGTAATAATCGTACGGACAGGAGAGGTAATCATCGAGTTCGGTGACCGAGAATTCCCGCCTGGCTGACGGGATGACAGCAGGAATTGATGCTGCTGGTTTGTATTCGGTCGCCGATTTGATCGCGGACATGCCTTCGATATCAAAACAGAAGACTGTATCGAGTCCCTTGACGGCCCCGGCGATGCTGATGGCCTTCGCCAGCTCAGGAATGCTGTTGCTCTTGCGGATCCTGAGGCTGAACTGGATGCCCGATGTTTTCTCGATCCCTCTGTTGATCAGGCCGGCCTTTTTCAGAGGTGTGAGCTCCTCCAGAAAAGGCGACGGTACGACCGGCTTGTCGCCTTCGTTCTCCGGATACGTGAGCGTGACCTTCGGTGCTGAAAGGATAAGGCGGTAGAAGTGGTAGGCGGCGTTCAGCCGCGCGCGTTCGATGGCGCGGACGCCCATGGCCTCGAGCGTTTGCTCGGGCAGGAAGATGTTTTGCGGCAGACGCCGGGGAAACTTCCCGTCAACGAGGCCGCCAAAATATATCTCTTCCCACGGATGTTCCAGGCTTTCTTCAAGGCCGAGGAGCTGAACTCCTCCCTCGTCTTCAGGCGGCACCTGGAACCGGGTCTGCATAAAGGTTTTCTTCAGAAGAAACAGCCATTCGCTGAAGGTGTAGCGGTATTCCGGGAACTGTTTGCCTGCTATTGCGAGTGAGGAAAGGGTCTCGTTCAATTTTTTGTACGCCTGGAGGTTGATGTTCAGCGGGCCCTTGATGGTCGAAACACGGGCGCCAGGACCGGCCCAGGCGATGAGGTTTGCGAGACGCTCCATCCATGAGGAAAGGGGCGCTGCGTCCCTGCCGGAGAACGGCTCCAGGGCGGAAAACAGGTCCGTGAGCGGCTCCGACAGGATGTCCGTTTCGCTTTTATCGGCAGTGTGATACTTCAACGCGGAAAGCAGTTTCTGCCTGCCGCCGATTATCCGCTGGTCCCGCATAAGCCGGTCGAGCGCCGGGGTAATGGACGGCCTCCCGGCGAATTTCAAAAAAGGGGAGCTGAAAATTCTCAGCAGCGACGGCCCGGAGAAATCCTCCCGGCATGCGCGGAGGAGCGAGATCACCGCGGTGATAACGGGCGACGTGCTGAGCTGTCTGTCGAGGGCCCTGTTGTATGGAATGCCGTGGTCCGCGAATATCTCCTCCACAAGGGGACCGTACTCATCGAGTGCCGGAAAGGTCACGAGTATGGAGTCTGCGGCCGCTCCGCCTCGCAGCGATCTTTTCACGTTCCTTGCAATGAGCGACACCTCCTCGCGCATCGTGACGGCGGAGAGCAGGCGCAGTTCTTTATGAAACGAAGAGGGCGTCGGGGCTTTTCGTGCCGTGTCGTCAAAGGACCTGTCCGAGAACAAGGCCTGAGCAAGAAACAATTCATCAGCATCCGCATGAGCACCTTCTTCCCCCGGAATAAGCCCTATGAGGCCGAGAGAGTCCTGAACGACCCTCAGGGGGTGGAATTCATTTGCACGTTTCAAGATTTCCGCTGAAGGCGCGTCAATGCGCCAGGCGCAATCACTGTCGGCCGCTAATTTTCGAAGAATATCCCCTTCGATCGCGCTTATTTCTCGAATGCCTTCGATGATGATCATGTGATAATTCGCGAGCCAGGACGGGTCGAAGCGGTCCCTGAGAAAGGCGCGCATACCCGCGGGATCGGTAAGATTTGCCTCCCTCAATACGTTTTCGTATCGTCCAAGGACATCCATGAGCAATTTCACCTGCTGTTTGTCGGAAAAATCCGAGCCTTGTATCTTCAATGCGAGGTCATCATGTCCGACGCCTGCGCCGGAGAGCTGCTTGATCGTTTCCGCGAGTTCAGATGAGAGCGACGGGGCGAGCAGATCGGGGCTGAGAGAGAATGAAAAAGAAGCGCTCAAGCGGTCTTTCACGATGCCTTCGAGCAATACAAGCCTGCTGTCCTTGCTTATGGGAAGGGGGCCGTTCACGTGTGCATAGAGACTCATGAAAAAATCATCGAACGTTTGTACCACAGGCTGGACCAGCGACGCCGCGCCGTAGAGCCGCTGTATTGTGTTCACGAACAGCTTTCCGTATGTCCTCTTCATACGGGAAGACGGCACGAGTATGAGAATATCGTCATACTTATATGGGGGGGCCGGCCGCGACCGGAGAAGCTCTTCTATGAACCGAGTTCTCTGTTCCCAGCCTGCAAGGCCAAAGGGGATGATGACGGATTCCATGCAGGGGATTATGCCACAACTAAAAAATATTGACAATACCGTATACGGGGTCTATAATAACAAACACTTGTTATATGCAGTATTTTGTTTCTGATAAATGCACCGGATGCGGGACGTGTCTTGATGTTTGTCCGACGGAGGCGATACACATGATGAAGAGCGGCTGCGCCGTCATCACCATAGAGTGTATCGACTGCGGGGCGTGCCCGCGTGTCTGCCCCGAAGGGGCGATAAAAAAACGGGCGGTCGCAGTTACCGTGCCGGACACGAGATAACGTCGATTTAATTATAAAGGGCGCAGGGCGTTCTCATACATCCTGAATTCCGAGGTCTAAATCCTGAACAAATTCGAATACCGCAGGGAAAAGATCGAAATGGTCTTGGAGGGACGAATTGTTCAGTATTTAGGGCTCTGGATTCTGAATGCCTCCCTGCAGCTGTTGTTCATTTTCACAATACGAATTTTCAGGAGGGTGAAATGGCTGACGCGGTAACGAGCGCAACATGGGAGCAGGAAGTGCTGAAGGCCCCGGGGCTTGTCCTGGTGGATTTTTGGGCC
>Ga0209641_10003882_pt1 | contig 12442 bp, 15 predicted proteins | sample RifCSP16_1_FD_184022 | JGI IMG/M metagenome (GOLD analysis project Ga0209641, IMG submission 184022) | Soil microbial communities from Rifle, Colorado - Rifle CSP2_sed 16_1 (SPAdes) (version 2) | ecosystem: Environmental > Terrestrial > Deep subsurface > Rock core/Sediment | place: Rifle...
GTGCTCCCCGTCGGCGGCATCACCGCCAAGATCGAGGCGGCCGCGGAGATGGGCATCCGGAAGGTCGCGATCCCGAAAGCGAACATGAAGGACGTCATCCTCGAGGACCGGTACGTTGGGAAGATCGAGGTCGTCCCCGTGGAGACGCTCAAGGACGTGCTCGAGCACGCCCTCGTGGGACCGAAGAAGGAGCGCCTCCTGACGAAGCTCGCCGCGATTGTGCCGAAACCCGCCCTCCTCGATCGACCTCCCATCGGACGTCCGGTCCCCCAGTAGGTGATCCGCCGTGTCCGAGCGGCCCCTGTTCATGGGGAGGTTCCAGCCCTTCCACCTAGGCCACCTCGACATGGTCCGCCGCGTCCTCGCCGAGCACGAGGAACTCATCGTCGGGATCGGCTCCGCCCAGTACTCCCACACCCGGGAGAACCCGTTCACCGCGGGCGAACGCTACGAGATGATCCGCCGGACCCTCGACGCGGAGGGCATCCACGCGTATCACATCGTCCCGATCCCGGACACGCACGTGCACAGCGTCTGGGTCGGCCACGTCGTCTCCCTCGTCCCGAAGTTCGACGTCGTGTACACGAACTCGCCCCTCGTCGTCCGACTGTTCCGCGAGAAGGGGTTCAAGGTCGAGGAGCTTCCCCTCCTCAAACGGAACGCCTACTCCGGTACCCTGATCCGCAAGCTCATCTTTGAAGGGGGCGACTGGGCGCCGCTCGTGCCGAAGGCGGTCGCCTCGTACATCCTCGAGATCGACGGTCCTCAGAGGATCCGCGAGACGTTCCGGTACTCGACCCCGTACGGCACGCGGGAGAACGACGCGTAGTTCGAGGCTTGTTGGATAAAGGACATCCCCCATCGCCGAGGTCGCCCGCCCTCAAGGTGGGTTGAATGGAGCGAAACAGGGTCCGGTCCTCCGGGGCGATGTGGTATGCGATCTTGGCGGCATGGGGCGTGGGCACGGCCCTGCTCGCGTGGCGGTTTGCGCCCTATCTGACAACCTCTCCCTCGTCCTTCGTGCTTGTCTTCCTCCTCGTGTGCCTTTCGTACTTCGTCCTGACCGGGGTCTTCAACGTCGTCGTGAACGCGACGTCCCACTTCCTGCGCGACACTGCGGGGAGAGGAGGTCCCTTGGGCAGGCCTCGCGTGGCGGTCCTGTACTGCACGTACAACGACTTCGACCGCGGGTCGGCGGGGAGCCTCCTCGACCTCACGTACGAGAACCTCGAGGTCTGGGTGCTGGACGACTCCACGCGCCCGGACGTGCGCGCGGAGATCGACGCCTTCGCGACGAGGACACAAGCGGCGGGCAAGGCGATCCGGGTCCTGCGGCGTGCGGAACGGCGGGGATTCAAGGCCGGGGCGATCAACGAGGCGCTTCGGCAGCTGCCTCCGGAGGTCCAATACGTGGCGATCGCGGACGCGGACGAGCGCCTCGCCACGGACTTCGTCGAGGGAACCCTGCGACATTTCACGGACGACGACGTCGCGTTCGTGCAGGCGAACCACCGGTGCTACAACACGGAAGGGAACTGGTTCACGCGATACCTCGGGGTGGGCGTCGACCTCCACTGGCGGCACTACCAGCGGTATCGGAACCGGTACGGGACCGTGAACATGCTGGGCCACGGCGCCCTCGTGCGTCGGGACGTGCTCGAGAGCCTCGGCGGATTCCCGGAGGTCACGTGCGAGGACCTCGCGTTCACCGTCGCCGCCAAGATGGCGGGCTACCGCGGGGTGTTCGCGAGCGACGTCGTCTGCGGGGAGACGTTCCCCGAGGACTTCGCGGCGATGCGCCGCCGCCACCTCCGCTGGAGCTGGGCGACCGTCGAGTTCCTCCGGAGGAACCTCGTCCCCCTGCTCCGCAGCCGCCGCGTACGCCTCCACGAGAAACTCGACCTCATCCTCCCCTCGATCAATCTGCCCGCGGTCTTCCTCCTCGTCGCGTTCCTTGCGACCGCGCAGGGATCGCGATGGCTCGGCGTCGAGCTTGCGGTGTTCCACGACCCGGTCGTCGTCGGGCTCGGCGCCTTCGCGAGCATCGCACCCCTAGGGATGTTCGTGGACATCCTGCGGCGGCCGTGGTTCGCGGTCCGGGCGATCCTCGTGAACACGGTGGCGTACGTCGCCCTGTTCCCGGTCTCGGTCGTCGGCGTGCTGCGCGGCCTCTCCCTCCCGGCGCAGTTCCTCGTCACGCCGAAGGGGAGCCATGGGGCGCTCAACCTGCGGTCCGCCGCCTGGGAAGCGCGAGTCGAACTCCTGATCGGGGGCGCCCTGCTGGCCCTTGGGTACGGCGCCTTTGGGCCGTGGGGTCTCGCCTCGCCCCTCGCGCTGTCCGCTCTGAGCGCGCCCATCCTCATGGTGGCGTCGCGCCGCTCCCTCCTCCGGCAGCGAGGAAGGGGGGCCGTGCTTGCTCCCAGGGCTGCCTCCGGATCGGGGTGATCCCTTGTCCATTCGAACTCTGTTGAATAACACCCTTATCTCACGGCCGCCCTTCCGGCCTTCGATGCGCGTCCTCGTGGTGGCGGCACTCTTCGGTCTCGCACTCTTCGCGCCCCTCGCCTCGGCCGACGACTGGACGGACGGTTCGAGGCGCCTCGAGATCGACGCGCGCACGGACGGCTTCGAACTCCGGTCCGAACGTCGCGAGGGGGAGGGCCACGACGAGATTCGCCTGCGCCTGGAGGGGGGCAATGTCCGCTTCCGATTCGAGCTCCGGCAGGAGGCGGGTGCGGTGGACGCGGACGCGGAGTTCCGCCTCGAACTGGAGCGCGTGATCGAGTTCCGCGACGAGAACGCGGACGGCGCGTTCCAAGACGGGGAGAACGTGCGGGCGGACCACGCCCCGAGCGATTTGACTGTGACCGGCGTGGTCCCGCGAAACGTCTCGGCCGCGGGCGTCCCCGGGATCGAGGTCACGGCCACATATTCGTTCAACGACGCGCCGACGTCGAGCCTCGCCTTCCGCGTGACCGCCTTCGCGGACCTGACGTCCTTCCAGGACCTCGTGCAGCATCCCGTCGAGGTGAAGGCGGACATCCTGTTCTCCGACTTCCCGTACACAGAGGCCGGCACGCTCCCGGGCATCGTGTTCCGCGTGCGCGCCGCCTCGACCTCGCCGCCAAACATCACCGCCGACGGCGTGACCTTCGAGGCCGGGGACCTGAAGGGGTCCTTCCGTTGGAGGGACAACGCGACCGTGGACGGGAACGAGACCCCCGTGAGCGTGACCGTCCGCCAGGAGACGGGGGCGGTCGGCGAACAGGACCTGTCCGTGGCCTTCGCCTACGCCCGCGGCGCGAACATCGACCACGACCCCACGTTCGGCTTCCTGCGGACGATCACCGAGGCGGTGGGGCGCATTCTCGGCAATCCCTTGTTCTACGCAGCAGGCGCGGTCTCCGCCGCGGCGGTGTTCGGTCTGCTTGCGGTCGCGCGACGGAGCCGAAAGGTTAAGCGGGCCTAGCGCGGCTCCCCGGACGGTGCAACGATGGCCCTGCTGGAAAACGCCGTGACGGGATGGTTGACGGTATTCGCGCTCCTCCTGACCGTCGTCGCGCTGCTCGCATACCGCCGGTCCCGGAACCCGAAGATGCTCGGGATCGCCGCCGCCTTCGGCCTGTTCTTCGTGAAGGGGGTTGCGATCACGTATGCGCTCTTCACCGCCACAAGCCTCGATACCCTCTGGGTGCCCATGGCGCTGTTCGACACTTTCGCGCTCCTCGGCTTCTACCTCTCCGCCCTGAAATCGTAAGGGCCGCCCATGGTCGAAGACCCCCTCGACCTCGAGAGCCGTCGTCGGCTGTACGAGCTTCTCGCGCGCACCCCGGGGCTGCACCTGCGGGAGATCGCGCGTCAGCTCGCCGTGGACGTCCGCACCGCCGATTACCACCTGCGACAGCTCTCCAAGCACGGCCTCGCGACGGGGATCGAGGAAGGTGGCTACGTGCGGTTCTACCCGCGGACCGCGAACGGGCGGGGTGCGGAGATGGTCGACGCCCGGGACAAGCCGCTCCTCGCGGTCTTGCGGAGGCCCGTGCCCCTCTACGTCGCCCTCGTGCTCCTGACGCAGGACGCCGCCACGCACGGGGAGCTGGCGGGCACCGCCGACGTCTCGCCCTCGACCCTGTCGTACCATCTCGGACGCATGGAACGGGTGGAGATGCTGAGTCGCGCGGGCGCGAGCTACCGCCTTCGCGAGCCGGAGCGGATCGCCCGCATCCTGTACGCGCACCGGCCGACCCCGGACCTCATCGACCGTTTCCTCGACCTGTGGGAGGACTTCGCACTCTGACGCGAGGGCAGTCGGACCGGTTCTCGGGTCCGCGAGGGAAACCCCAAATACCCTGAGTCGAATCCGTGAGGCCCTCGGAGGTCTGGGATGGGGCGGAAGCGAGACGGTGTCGGCCGAGCCCTCCAGCGGGCGCTCGGGACGGAGTTCGTGCTGCCCCAGGTGGAACCTCGGGAGGGCGGGCAATCTCTCCTGATGAACGCCCGCCGCCAGCGCGTCTTCGAGTACGTGTGGAACCACCCGTGCTCCCACCTCCGCCGGATCTCGCGCGAGCTGAGGATCCCCCCGCAGAGCCTGAGATGGCACCTCGTGCGCCTCGTCGACGGGAGGATCTTGGCGGCGCGCACGACGCGCGGCAAGACCGTGTACTATGCGCCTTGGGCCGTCCGCGACGGAGACGTGCCGGCGCTCGCCGCGCTCTCCGACGGGGTGCGGGGTCGGATCGTGCGCCTCGTGTCGCAGGAGAAGCGGCTCACGCAGTCGGACATCTTCCGCGCGCTGCGCACGTACCAGCAGGCGGTGCTGCCACCCCTCCGGGAGCTCACGGGTTTCGGGCTCCTCGCGACCTGGAAGGCGAACGGGAAGCGGTACTACGAGCCGGGGGAGACGTACGCGCGCCTCCGATCTGACTACACGGGCGCGAGGCAGGAGCGGCTCGACCGCCTCCTGGGAATCCTGAAGAGCGACGGCGTCTCGCCGAAGGTCCAGAGCCGGTCGGAGGACGAGGCGCAGGTGCAGGTGAGCAGCGGCCTGCAGAAGAGCGTCCTGCGTCTCAGACTCTCGCCGGTGATCCGGTAGGCCCGCACCTCCGAAGGCGGGAATCGTCGGGCGGTCTCAAAACGGCGAGACCGCACTTCCACGAGGTCACAACATTCCGTGACGAATGCTTGCTTCCAATCCGCATTACGCGACTCAGGAACGCTTCGACTTTCGTTGGCGGAAGTGATGCCACATTAGGACGGTTGTGCCCGATACGGCTGCGACGAGACTGAGCAACGAGGGCAGAACTGCTGGTTTCGTGAGCCACCACCCATCCTCGGTGGAGTCAAGGACGCGTGATACGTTCCCGGACGGACTCTCCCTGTAGAATTGAAGATCCATCTCACTCCGATAGGTCCTGCCCTCGAACCACTGCCGCCCGTTGACCCACAGGTAGTAGGTGGTCGGACCGTCCGAAACCAGGCTTGCGTCCGAGTCGAGCACTTCGTTCGTGGCGGCCGAGACGCCCGGGGGAAACTGCCGAAGAGGAAAATACGAGGCGTTATCCAGGCCTGTCGCAAGAGACGGGGGGGACCTGATTTGGCCCATCAGGTTCAATGTCGTTACCATGTGGGTCCCGTTCGCAGCCCCGTTCGCAGGAAAGACGATCTGAATCTCGTCGAGGAGTACCCGGATACCCAGATGGACCGAGCTGTACACGAACGGGACCGTGAAGTTCGCCAAGGGCCCGGTCCACGCTCGCACGGTTCCGTTGGGGTCGAGTTGAACGTAGTGGAATGAGAGGTCGTCCCGCTCCGAGTCCCAAAGGGCCCAGGCAATGTGAACCAACCTCCGCTCGTCGATCCGTGCCACGATTCCTGCTGGTCCTATTGCGCCGGGCGGCCCGGGTCGGTTCGGTGGGGATACTGGCGTTGGGCCAGCGGTCCAAAGTCCGCCCGTGTTCACAACCCCATAGAAGACAGCACTCCGATCGATCCCGTTGCTGAAGCCGTGCTTCAGGTACACCACCCCGAGGCTTCCCTCGTCCAAGCTCAGCAACCAAGGCGGTCCCCCCAGGCTATAGGCGATGCTCCCGGGTTCAAACGAAATGGACAGACCCGCTATGCCTGCCACGACCAATACGAAGATTAGGGGAATACCCAGCCGCACGGCCACTCGGCGCGAGGCGACTCGTTTCCTAGGCTCACTTGAACTGTGGATCTGACTCCCACGGAAGCATCGGTGACCGTCTAATTAGTTTTGCGCACGTAGTGTTCGGGGTGAGGGGTCGGGTGGCCGGGTGGTCTCGGCCGAGAGATTACTCCTTCCGGGGGATTGAGAAGCGTCGCGAATGGAAACCGCTCGTTCGAACGGGACGGGCCTGCGGGGATTCGAACCCCGGTTAGAGGCTCCGGAGGCCTCTGTCCTATCCAAGCTAGACTACAGGCCCTCGCGGTCGCATCCGGGGACTCCGAATAAGCCTTTCCGAGTACGTGTTACGCCTTCGCGAACTCCGCGTATCCGCATCGCCCGCAGCTCACGCGGTCCGAGTGCTTCCCGAGGAACACGCCGGCGCCACACTTCGGGCACGACGCGCGCAGGCGTTCGAGGCGGCCTTCCTCGACCTTGTAGAACGTGTGCTTGAGCCCGCTCGCACCCTTCTTACCCCCGGCCTTCTTCGCAGGTTTGTCCGTCTTCACGGGCTTGTCCGTCTCCGCGGGCTTCTCCGCAGGTTTTCCCGCCACTTACTTCCCCTCCTTCTTCGCGGCGGGCTTCTTTTCCTTCGCAGGTGCCTCTTTCTTGGCGGGGGCCGTCTCTTTCTTCGGCGGCGCGGACTCCTTCTTCTCCGCCTTCGCAGGGGCCTCCCCCTTCTTCGGCGGTTCCGCCTTGTGTGCCTCCGGCTTAGGCTCTTCCTTCTTCGGGGGCTCGGCCTTTGGCGCTTCCTTCCTGGGTGGCGCGGGCGCCTGCGGGGCTGCGGCGGGGGCCTCCGCCTTCTTCACCGCCTCCCTGAGGCCGTTCCGGACGAGGACGGGGCGCGTCTCGATCTCCATCGCGCGCTCCTTCGCCTTGTACACCTTCGCGTACCCCCGCGTCGCGGTGCGGCCGAACTCGGCGCGGGCCCAGTCGAGGATCACGATGCCCCCTTGCCCGCCGAGCGCGCCCGCGACCGCCTTCCGGATCTCCGCGCGCTGCGGCGTGCCCGACTTCTCGTGCGCGATCGTGAAGTAGACCTCCGTCCGCTCGAGCAGCGGGTTGTCGCGCTTCTGCGTGATCGTGAGCTCCATGTCACACCATCCGGCCGAGGATGTCCCGCACGCGGGCCTTCGTGTCCGCGTCCGCGCGCACGAGGACCACGCCCGCGTCCGGCTGACCGTACAGGATGACGGTCCCCTCCGGCGCGAGGTCGATCGCCGCCAGCGCGGTCAGGTCCTCCTCGCCGATGACCTCGATGCGCACACGGGACGCGGATTTAAAGGCTTCGTCGAGCGCGCCCCACGCGTCGCGCGTCAGCATTCCCGCGGGGTTGACCACGCGAAGAACGGTGTCCCCAATCGCCGCCAATCGCGCGCCGGCGCCTGCGACCTCCTCGCGCTTCGTCTTGAAGTCGACGAGCGCCACGTCCGGGATGCGGCCGCGCGCGGCGAGGTCGAGGGTGCACGCGTCTCCGACCGTCACGACCCTGGCGGCGTCCCTGACGGCCTCGAAAGCCTCCGCGCCGGAGAGGACGGGGCCGAGGGGGTGTTGGAGCTCGACGCGCATCGCGTCCGGCAGCCGGCGATTCCGCCAGGGATCCTCCTCCATGGCGGGGAATCCGCCCTGCGACGGATAAGGATGCCCTACGGGTTCGAGGGCGGCGGCGCGGTCGGCGGCCCCGGAGGGGGTGCCTGTGGGGGGTAGTACGGCGGCGCGGCCGTCTGCGGTGGCGGTGGCGGCGACCCCTTCTTCTTTCGCGACACGACGACCACGATCACCACGATCACCACGACAACGATGACGACGATCGCCAGGACGATGAGCAGCAGGGCGACGACCCCGCCGAAGAGTCCACCCGCACCGATTGCTTGAATCGCGAGGTCCGCGGTGCAGGTCACGGGCGAACCGGGCGGGTCCCCATCGCTCGTGCCGATGAACGTGATCGTGACAGCGTGGACCCCGGCCGGAACCGAACTCGTGGTGACCGTAAACAGCTCCGGTGAGTTCGGGTTAAGGGTGCCCGTTCCCAGGCTGCGAGGGTTCGTCTCCCAAGCGAAGCGGACCTGGACGGACGTCAGCTGCGTGACGTCCGCACCTTCGTTGGTGAGCTGGATGACAAAGGTCTGGCCGACGCCCGACGTGACGACGGTCGGCGTCACCAGGACGAAGGTCTCGTTGCACCAGTGGCTCGCCTGCGAGGCAGGCGCTGCCGCGACGAAACCCACGAGCAGGACGAGGACGAGAGCCAGGGCGGACACGCGCATGATTCCGGCGGAAGGACCGTGCCTTCTTAAACGTGACGAAGCCCCCGTCCGCCACGGAATTCGGCCGGCCCCCTTCCGGGCGTCGACGCTCATCGGACACGAAGCGCGTACTTCCCGTTCGACGTGATCGCCATCTTCTTCGCGATGTCGGAGTGCGCGTGGTCCACGACGACGACGTAGCCCTGCCAGTCCTTCGACGTCTCGTTCCCGCACCGCGGGCACTTGTCGTCCTCGCTGATGAACGAGCAGTGCCGACACGCCCTCGGAACCTTCTGCGCCATCGTCACCGCCTCCGCTTCTCGCGCCGACGTTCGCCGCCCTCGCCCTTCCGCCTGTCCTCCTCGAGCCAGTCCCACTTCCCGAGCCCGGGCTGCCGCATCGTCAGGCCGATCTTCGACTCGCGCGGCGCGCGCTCGTTGAGCGAGACCGCCACGATCCGCGCGCGGACCTTGTCCCCGATCCGCACGTCGCGCTTCGTGTCCTTCCCAATGAGCCGCTGGTTCTCCTCGTCCACGTCCACGCGGTCGTCCATCACCTGCGAGATGTGCAGGAGGCCGTCGAGCGGCCCGAACCGGATGAACGCGCCGAACTTCAGGACTTCGACGACGGTGCCGTCGACGATCTCATGGAGCGTGGGGCGGGCGACGACCGCGTCGTAACGGACCTTCTGGTACACCGCGCCATCCCCGTGGACGATGCGCCCCTCCCCCTGCCGCGCCACGTTGCTCGCGATCATCGTCAACGACTTGTCCGCCCCGACGCGGCCCTCGAGGAGCGTCCGCGTGAACTCCTTCGCGAGCACGTCGATATCCTCCCCGAGGCGGTCCGGCGGGATGCGGACTACGTCTTCGCGTTGGACCTTAAGGTACATGAAGCGGACCCCGGGGCAGGGAGGCGCGTAGTTGCCGGTCCTATTTAGGACTTCTGGCGGTTGCGCTGCGGTGGCCTCTACACGAACAGCGCCGCCAGGACGAGAGTAATCGTGCTGAGCAGCTTCACGAGGATGTGGAGCGATGGTCCAGCGGTGTCCTTGAACGGGTCGCCGACCGTGTCGCCCACGACGGCCGCCTTGTGCGTCGGCGTCCCCTTGCCGCCCTTCGACAGCTCGATGTGCTTCTTCGCGTTGTCCCACGCGCCGCCACCCGTGTTGAACACGAGGGCGAGGACGATGCCTGCGATCGTCCCGACCATGAGGAGGGCCCCGACCGCCTCCGCCGCGTGCCCCGTCGGCCGGAGGAGGACACCCACGAGCGTCGGGCCGAGCACCGCCAAGATCCCTGGCGCAATCATGTTCCTCAGGGCCGCGCGCGTGCAGATGTCCACTGTGCGCGCATAATCCGGTTCCTCCGTGCCCGCCATGATGCCCGGCTTCTCCTGGAATTGGCGGCGGACGTCGCTGATGATCTCCCAGGCCGTCTTCCCGACCGCCCGGATCGCGAGCGCGCTGAACAGGAAGACGATCATGACGCCGACCATCGCGCCGACGAAGATCTCGGGCACGCCGAGGTCAATCGTGGGGCGAGGCTTCGCGCCGTTCAGGATGTCGACTTCATCGAGGTAGGCCGTGAAGAGCAGGAACGCCGCCAGCGCCGCGCTGCCGACGGCGTACCCCTTCGTGAGCGCCTTCGTCGTGTTCCCCGCAGCGTCGAGCTTGTCCATGCGCTGTCGGGATTCTCGCGACTTGCCCGACATCTCGAGGATCCCGGCCGCATTGTCCGTGATCGGCCCGAACGTGTCCTCCGCGAGGATGTAGGCGGCGGTGGCGAGCATGCCCATCGTCGCGACGGCCGTCCCGTAGAACCCTCCACCGAGGGGCACGCTGCCCCCCGCGGGGATCGCGAGCTCCCCGAGCTTGAACGAGACGAGGATCGCGATCGCCACGGCGACGATGGGGATCGCTGTGGCCTCGAGGCCGACGCTGAACCCGGACAGGATGTTCGTCGCGGGCCCGGTCTCCGAGGCCCGGGCAATCTCCTTCACCGGGCGGTACTTCGCCTCCGTGTAGTACTGGGTGATGTAGACGAACGCGAGGGACGTTAGGATCCCCGTGACGCCGGCGAGGAAGAGGAACAGCCACGTGTTCGCGTTGCCGCCGGGCCGCCCATCCTGAAGCATCGCGTACGCCGCGACGCCGAACAGCAGGATGGCAAGTGCCATCGTCACGTAGTAGCCCCGGTTGAGGGCGGACATCGGGCGCTCGTCCTCCCTCGCGCGCACGGCGAACACGCCGGCGATCGAGGCGATGAGGCCGAACGAACGGGCGACGAGCGGGAAGAAGACGCCGGCCACGCCGAACACGGGGAACAGGAGGACACCGAGGATCATCGCGCCGATGTTCTCCGCGGCCGTGGATTCGAACAGGTCCGCACCGCGGCCCGCGCAATCCCCAACATTGTCCCCGACGAGGTCCGCGATCACCGCGGGGTTCCGGGGGTCGTCCTCGGGGATGCCCGCCTCGACTTTACCGACGAGGTCCGCACCGACATCTGCGGCCTTCGTGTAGATCCCGCCGCCAAGCTGGGCGAACAGCGCGACGAGAGAGGCCCCGAAACCGAAACCCACCATGGAGAGAATCACATTGTTCTGCAGCTGCTGGGACGCGCCGCCGAACCAGGCGTTATATCCCTCGTACAGGCCCCACACGCCCAAGAGGGAGAACCCGACGATCGTGAGGCCCGAGACCGCTCCCCCCCGTAGGGCAGTGCGAAGAGCGCCGCCAAAGGAGGAGAGGCCCTCGTTCGCCGTCCGGCTGTTCGCTCGGATCGAGATGTACATCCCGATGTACCCGCTGGCGGCCGAGAGTGCGGAGCCCAGGGAGAACGCGACCGCCGTCCGGAGGCCGTCCATCCATCCGCGCATGGTTCCTATGGCCAGCGCGAAGATGACCGCGACGATGGCGGCGATTATCGCGATCGTCCCGTACTGCCGCCCCATGAACGCGCGGGCGCCCTCCTGGATCGCGCCCTCGATCTTCTGCATCCTCTCGTCCCCGCGCGGCAGGCGGAGGACGATCCTCGTCAGGTACGCAGCGGTGCCTAGCGCCGCCAGCCCGGAGATGGGGACGATGATCGTGATGTCAACCACGGCGGGCCTCGTTCGCGCGGAAGAGGGCGCCCCTATTTAGGCTTAGTCGCGGGCTCGACGCCGAGGGCTGGAGGTCGGGAGGGATCCTCGAAGGAAACATCACGTTCGACCCAGAGGCGACGGAGACTGTCGAGACCGTGTTTCTTCCTAAACTCCAGCTCGGACTCGTAGATGGCAATCGCTTGGAGGAACTCCACGCGCGTTCCGTCGGGCAGATTGAGGGTTGGGAGGATCTTCTCGTAGGGGCCTAGGACGAGGAATCTGTGCATCTCCGTTCCGGGCCAAACGGGCCCTGGAAGGTCCAGCGAGTGACCCTGGCCCATCGCCTGCTTGAAGATGGCGGGATACGTCGCGAGCGCGGCCAGAGTCGACATGACCTCGTCTTTCTCCGGCAGAAGTCCGATGTAAAACTCCATCCGATGACTCGGATCGTGGCCGTCGAGCGGGTGAACGCTACTCCCCATGGTGGCGTACAGCGCGACGCCTTCAGGATTCGTGCCAGCGGTCGCGTCCCACTTGTGCACCTCGACGTAGTGTCCTTCATCTGAAACCAGAGCCAGCGAGAAGGTTCGCCCCAGACGGAACGATAGTGGTCTGAGACGGCACGTGCCAAGGCATCTTCCTGCAGGACGCTCACGCCCCGTACTTGGCCGACCGGTCCGCGAGGTCGAGCAGAAGAGGCATGAGGTCGCGCCCCCGCAATCGGCCGAGTCCGCCCCGCATCGCGGACACCTCGTCGAACGCCCTCGTGTCGTCGATCCGAACGCCCTCGCCGAACACGAGGAGGGGGACGGGGTCCCCGGAGTGGTCCTTGCGCTCGCACGGCGTGGAGTGATCGCCCGTCACCGCCAGAATCGCGTCCGCGGGGAGATGGCCATGCAGGTATCCGAACAGCTGCTTGTCGATC
>Ga0209641_10003889_pt1 | contig 12431 bp, 11 predicted proteins | sample RifCSP16_1_FD_184022 | JGI IMG/M metagenome (GOLD analysis project Ga0209641, IMG submission 184022) | Soil microbial communities from Rifle, Colorado - Rifle CSP2_sed 16_1 (SPAdes) (version 2) | ecosystem: Environmental > Terrestrial > Deep subsurface > Rock core/Sediment | place: Rifle...
TCAGGCGCCGCTGCTGAGCGAGGAACAACTGCGTGATCTGGACCTCATGGTCAATCAGAGGCAGGGTCTTCGGTAGAACACCAATTACCGTGCCGGACCAGTCGCGCACTGCGCGATCCAGCGTCTCGGCCCTGCGCTGCACGGAGCGCAAGGCGCGTTCGTCCTGCGGTATGTAAAGGTCGCCGATCTGAGTCACGGGTCGTTCCTCCGCTGCCTTTCCTCACGATTTCCGTAATTAATGAGGAGCGGAGCACACGGCCTGTTACGAGCAGAGGGGTGAAGGAATGGTTAGGAAACGGTTAACGATTTTGGGCGCGAATTCAAGGGCGGATCCGGCCCAAGGAGACGTGCCGTGGGAGCTCCCACGCGACACGACTCGCGCCAAGCGCCTGATAGAATTGGTAGCTGTGCCGGGGTGGCGGAACGGTAGACGCCGCGGACTTAAAATCCGCTGCCCGCAAGGGCGTGCGGGTTCGACTCCCGCCCCCGGCACCACTTGCGTCCGCGTTCCCTAAACCAAACCCTAACTTGCGTTATGCCTCTCAAGCGTCGCGGGTAGCGATATGCATGTTGGAGGCACTGACATGGAATCGCAAGAACTACGGAAACTACGGATCGCGCACGGGCTGACCCCCAGCCAGCTGGCGGAGATGCTGAACGTATCCTCACAAGATGTCCTCTGTTGGGAAGCGCCTTCCGGCAACCCACACCACCGGCTCGTCGATCCGCAGACGCGGCGGGAGATCTTGCGCCGCCTGGCGATCTGGCGGAACCGCCAGAGGGAGAGCGACCTGCGAGCCGCGGCCCACGCCAACCGAAATCGATTCGCTGCTCAGCCGTTCGTTCCGACGCTGGTACGCGTCGCCCGCTAACCCAACATTTCGGTAATCGCCGGGACCGGACGAACCCGCTCCGGCTGCTATGCACCTGACACCGGTGAACTATGGCATCGGACTCTTGACGTCACCTCAACGGAGCGTAATATTGACTTGCTGCAGGCTTCTCGAGAAAGCGGGTATAGATGCCGCGACGAGTCTTCATTTTCGCGCCGTTGGGTGCTGCGTTGCTTGTCCTCGTGGCCGGAGGGTGGCAAGGCGGACTGCAGGAGCACGCGCAGGGAAGTCACTCCACAACGGATACTGACGCTGACGGCGTCGCGGACGTAGACGAAGGTCTGTGCGGCGGCAACGCCTCGATTGCAGCGATTAGGCCCGAGCGGCTGGACACCCCCGGCGACGACGATGGGGATACTATTGCCGGCGAAGCGCTGCCGGCGGGCAGCGAAGGGTCAGACTGTGATGGAGACGGCTGGAAAGGCAGCCAGGAGGTGGCTATCTTCGCAGCGTCTACGACGGCCAACGACCAGGACCCTTGTGGTAACAACGGCTGGCCACTTGACTTGTACGAGTCCCCCAGCAATGCCTTCAGCTCTACTGACTGGCATACGTTTTACTCACCGCCGTACACTGACGATGGCCACGGTACGTACCCATACCTCTTCCACACAGTGCCGGACGATGGCCGTACGAACGAAGAGCGCTGGGACCTGGAACCGGCCAATGGGTTCATCGATGTCGGCGACTGGAACACCTTCAATCCAGCTGTCGGCTCGCCAACGGCAAGGCCGCCCATGCTTCAGGGCCAACCAGCGTTCGGTGAGGCCTGTGCGAACCCGAGCGGATCCGCTCCACCCCCGGAGCAGACTGCCCATTCGACCGCAGGCATCGACGCTGTCTCAATCGATATGGACCACACCGGTAACGGCTCCCCCGCTGTTGGTATGCGCTACTTCAACGAACCCCTGCCGGTCGCCGAGGGAACTCCCGTAGGAGCCTGCACCTTCACCGCCTGGTACGGCACGACGAATGACGCCGAGGATGATGATGCTGACGGGAGCGTCAACGACGGTTGTCCGCCCATAGCGTCGCCGGAGACGAGCGGCCAGTGCAGCAACAACACAGACGATGATGGGGACACGACGACGAATGACGGCTGCCCCTCGGTCGGCACCCCGGAAATGGGCGTTTGTGGCAACAATATTGACGACGATCCGGCAGACACCTCGGGCGATACGATCACCGACTTCGACGGAGGCGCCGACGACGGATGTCAGGTAGCGTTGAGTGGGCGCGAGAGCTGTGCTGAGATCATCGACGACGATATCCTCAACTCCGACGAGGACCAGCTTGGGACGGGCGGCCAGGACAGGGCCTCCCTGGACATCACAGTTGGCGCGCAGCCGGGCCCCGGGGGCGGTGTGCCGGCGGCCCGGCCCATGACGGCATTTCAGTACAGCTTGACCTGGGACGTTGATGCCGTGGATGTCGACATCAACAACGTAGGGTTTCTCATTCGTGCGGGGGGCAGCGCGTCGCCTATTTCCATCTTCACGCCACCTCTACCGCAGCTCAATTCGCTAACCGTCGCCACTAACGACGCAGGGCCGGGGGAGTCCGAGCCAGGAGTCTTTGCGCGCATTACGATGGAGGGCAACGCCGCGGGTATCGCCACGCTTAGCCTCGGTAGTGTAGTCATTAAGGACGGGATGAACGAGACGATCCCGATCACCACCGTCGTCAGTGCGCGACTGGCTGTGAGTAAGGACGGGCCTGACCCGGGTAGCGCCATCGGCGACTCGCCGGGCGAGGAGTATCTATGTCCGCCGGACGATCTTGACGATGATGACGACCTAGTGGCGGATGCCGATGAGGTCGGCTGCGGGGCCGATCCGGTCAGCCCAGGGCAACGGCCAGAGCGTCTCGACACCCCAGGCGACGATGACGGCGATGCCGCCATTAACGAAGCGCTCCCGGCCGGCAGCGAGCAGTTGGACTGCGACGGGGACGGCTGGACGGGCAGTCAGGAGATGCTGATCTTCGGCGCGTCCAGTTCCACGAACGACCAGGATCCTTGCGGCGCCAATGGTTGGGCGGCGGAGCTCGTGGGCGATGACAACCGGCTGAACATTGCGGATCTGAACAGCTTCCTCTTGCCCCTCCGGGGTGATGGCTCCTTCAACAAGTTCAACCACCCTCTGGACGAAGACGGAAATACCGTTGTGGACCAAACCATGGCCCGCTGGAACCTGCAATTGCCACCTCAGGTGAGCGCCACCGTGATAAACGTCGGCGACCTGAACACGCTGATAACGGGCGCCGTGGGTTCGCCGGCTCGGCCCCAGATGTCCGGCGGGCAGCCGGCCTTCTTCACCAACAGTGGCCAATGCCCGTTCCCGCCGTAACCTAATCGGCGCGCGTGCCACCTTGCAGCCCTCAAGTCACTAACGCCAAGTCCATTGCATGCTTGTGGTTTGGCAGGTTTGCGAGTTTGTGTTGCCACTGCTATGATTGCCTGCGTTATCTGAGCGAAGGAGGCACCCCCCAGTGGCTGACGTTCGCACTGAGTCCGTTGAGTTCCCCGCCAACGGCGAGACCGGTCATGGCTTTCTCGCCCTTCCCGCAGGCGACGCCCCGTTTCCCGGCGTCATCGTTGTCCAGGAGTGGTGGGGGCTGGACGATCACATCAAAGATGTCGCACGGCGCTTCGCCGGCGAGGGCTTCGTCGCCCTCGCGCCTGACCTCTACCACGGACAGGTGACAAAGGAGCCGGGCGAGGCGCAGAAGTTGATGATGTCGCTCAACATGGGCGAGGCCAGCAAGGAGCTTACGAAGGCCGCGGACTACGTTGCGTCACGAGCGGAAGTCGCGGGCCGCGGCATCGGCGCCATTGGCTTCTGCATGGGCGGCGGGCTGGCGCTCACCCTCGCCTGCGACAGTCCGCGAATCAAGGCGGCGGCGCCTTTCTACGGAGGCAACCCGAGCCCAATTGACAAGGTTCGGAACCTTGAGGGCCCTGTCTTCGCGGTGTACGCGGAGCACGATGGGTGGATTACCGGTCAGGTCCGGGACGAGCTGAAAGCGGCGCTTGATAAGCACGGCAAAGCGCACGAGATGAAGGTGTACCCGGGCACGGACCACGCGTTCTTCAACGACACCCGCTCGGAGGTGTACAATCGCGAGGCCGCCGAGGACGCTTGGAAACGGGTGCTTTCGCTATTCCGAGAGAATCTATAGTATTATTGTCAACAATATTAGCAAAACTGACGACCAATCTTCACGAATCAGCAGCTATACTGGCCACGATTCCATGACGACTACCGCCGTCCGCTACGAGACCGTCATAGGCCTGGAGGTCCACGCCCAGCTGCTGACAAGCAGTAAGATGTTTTGCGCCTGCCCCATGCCCGCGCTGGACTCGCCGGCCAACTCCACGGTCTGCCCTGTCTGCCTGGGCATGCCGGGCGTGCTCCCGGTCATTAACAAGCGCGCGGTGGAGCTTACGATCATGACGGGACTTGCCCTCGACTGCCAAATACCACAAGAGGCGAAGTTTGACCGGAAGAACTACCACTACCCGGACCTGATGAAAGGCTACCAGATCTCGCAGTACGATCTACCGCTGTGCAAGGACGGCTGGATCGAAATCGAGGTCGAAGGCGAGACTAAGCGCACGGGCATTACGCGCGTCCATCTTGAAGAAGACACTGCACGTTCGCAGCACATGATGAGTCAGGCGGGGGAGAGCTACAGCCTGGTGGACGTCAACCGTTCGGGCATTCCGCTCATGGAGATCGTCTCGGAGCCCGACCTACGCTCGGCGGAAGAGGCGAGGTCCTACCTGACGACGCTGCGCCAGGTCCTGCGCTACATCGGCGCCAGTCGCGCCAATATGGAAGAAGGCAACATGCGCTGCGAGCCGAACGTGAGCATTCGCCCTCTGGGCGAGACCTCGCTCGGCCAGAAAGTGGAGCTGAAGAACATCAACAGCTTCCGTCACGCCTACGACGCGATCAAGTTCGAAGTGGAGAGGCAAACGAAGATCGTCGAGTCCGGCGGCCGCGTGGCGCAGGAGACTCGCGGCTGGCGGGAGGATACGGGCCAGAGCGTCTCCCAACGCAGCAAAGAGTTCGCCGACGATTACCGCTACTTTCCGGAGCCCGATCTGCCGACGCTCGCGATCAGCCGCGAGTGGGTCGGAGATATCGGCTCGAGCATGCCGGAGCTACCGGACGCGCGCCGCCGCCGCTTCGCCGAGCAGTACGGCCTCTCAGACTACGACGCGCGCGTGCTCACAGAGTCGCGGGCGCGGGCGGACTTCTTCGAAGCGACGCTTGCGCTCGCGGGCGGAGACGGCGGGCAGCGGGCCAAGACTGTCGCCAACTGGGTTACCGGCGACTTCGCCCGGCTGCTCAATGCCGCGGGCGTTGAGATCCAGGACTCGCGAGTTAGGCCGCAGGGCCTTTCGGAGCTGCTGGACCTCGTCGATGGCGGGGTCATCTCCGGCAGGACGGCCAAGGAAGTGTTCGACACCATGTTTAACACGGGAAACCCGGCGGGAGAGATCGTCAAAGAAGCGGGTCTTGGGCAGATAGAATCGTCGGGCGAGGTCTCTGCGGCGATCGACAAGGTGATCCAGGATTCGCCAAAGGCAGTCGAGGACTACCGAAGCGGAAAGGAGACCGCGATCAAGTTTCTGGTCGGCCAGGCGATGCGTGAGACGAGAGGCCGGGCCAAACCGGAGATCGTTTTGCAGGCGCTTCGCGAAAAATTGGATGACAAAGCGTAGTCGAATGGCTTGCTGGGACGTTAATAGATAAGGACTATGAGCCGCCTCTTTACGTTCGACTTCTTCAAGTGGTTCTACCCGGGTATGCACATCAAGCGCTGGCTCGGGCTGATCATCATAGGCGTCGCGATCATGACGTTCGGCCTGAGCTACGTAGTCCGCGAAGCGTATCTCGAGGGTCTCCGACTTCCCGGCTTCATGTACTGGGTCACCCTCCAGTTCATCCCTCGCTACATCCGCGGCGTCATGTTTATGTCGGGCGCCGTGAGCCTGATCCTCTTCTCAATCTGGAAACTAAACCAGTCGATAATCTCAGTGCTGGCTCCGCACCGGGATTCGAATGAGAGCCTCGTCAACACGATCTACACACAGCGCTTCCTGCGCCGGGGCCCGAAGATCGTGGCCATCGGCGGCGGCACCGGCCTCTCGACGCTGCTGCGCGGACTCAAGGAGTACAGCACCAACCTGACTGCGATCGTCACCGTCGCCGACGACGGCGGCAGCTCCGGCGTCCTGCGCCGGGAGCTGGGCGTCCTGCCCCCCGGAGACGTGCGCAACTGCATCGCGGCGCTCGCCGACGCGGAGCCGCTAGTCACGAAGCTCTTCCAGTACCGCTTCGAGGACGGCGAGGGCCTGGCGGGGCACTCCTTCGGCAACCTCTTTATAGTCGCCATGTCCGGCGTCACCGGTAACATGGAGGACGCGATCCGCCAGACCAGCCGGGTACTCGCAGTCCGGGGTCAGATCATCCCTTCGACGATGGAGGACGTGACGCTCTGCGCCCGCACCGATGACGCGCGCACAATCCGCGGGGAGTCCAGCATCGGCCCCGCCGTCAACGGTGGCGGAGCGCGCATCCGTGAGGTCTACCTGGCACCGGAGAATCCAGCAGCACACCCTGAGGCAGTTCGCGCGATCCTCGAGGCGGACTTGATTGTCCTTGGTCCCGGCAGCCTCTACACCAGCGTTCTACCCAACCTGCTTGTCCAGGGCGTGCGTCGCAGCCTGATCGCGGCACCCGCGCCCAAGGTCTACGTCTGCAACGTCGCTACGCAGCCCGGAGAGACCGACGGCTTCAGCGTCGCCGACCACGTAGCCGCGATCGAGGACCATGTCGGCAAGGGAGTGATCAACTACGTCGTCGCCAATGACAACGTCACCGACGTCATTCCCAAGGCCGAGCAGTCGCGCCCCGTTCGTGTAGACGACCCGATTAACAATGGGATACGATTGGTCGCGACGGATGTCATTAGCGAGGAGAACCGCTACCACCACGACTCTACGAAGCTATCGGAGGTGATCATGCGTATCTATGATGAGCGCGATCAACTCTTCGTGCTTCCGGAGGCTGAAGAGAGCCTCGTCACAGCACTCGACTAAGCCTATGGACCTCTCGGAATATCTTTCAGTAGCAGCGATACTGGTCTCGATCGCACTCGTCGCCGTCATTCTTCTCCAGGTCAAGGGCGAAGGTGTCGGCGGCCTCCAGAGCGGCTCTTTTGTCCGCACACGCCGGGGGCTAGAGAAGACGCTCTTCCAGCTCACGATAGCGCTCAGCGTGCTGTGGCTCGCCATCTCCGCGATCGCCGTCTACGAGCAATAGACTTCCATTCCTCCGCACTTTATGAGTTCACGTAGAGTAGCTGCGCCGTCTTCGGGGCGAGGTCTCCGGCCGTCGAGCGCCGGCTGGCCGCTGCTGGTCGTGCTCGCGGGCGGCATCGTCGCCGTGACCGCAGCCTGGTTCGCCTTCTCGGGCTCCTTTGCGAGCGACGATAAAGCCGGTTCCTACCGTTATGTCGAGGCCGTAGTCGGCGCGCCGTCCCGCGTCAACCCCCTCTTCGCTCACCTGAACGATGCAGATCGCGATATCGCGAGCCTGGTCTTCTCCGGCCTTACGCGGCTTGGCCCGGATGGCGCCGTCCTGCCCGATCTGGCCGAAACCTGGGAGATAGGCGAGGACGATCGCAACGTCATCTTCCACCTGCGGCGGGGGGTTGCCTGGCACAACGACATGCCGTTCACGGCCGCAGACGTGGTCTTCACCTACTCGCTGCTGGCCGACCCAGGGCTAGAGGGCGACCCGGACCAGGCGTCGCTCTGGCGCAAAGTTGCCTGTTCCGCCCCTGACGACTTCACTGTCGCCTGTCAGCTCCCGGAGCCGTTCGCCCCATTCGTCGCCTACGCGACGACGGGCATCCTGCCCCGTCACCTGCTCGAAGGGGTAGATGCCGGAACGATCGCCACCAGCGCCTTCAACACTCAGCCGATCGGCACCGGACCGTACCGCCTTGCGGAGTTGGACGCGACGCGCGCTGTTCTTCGCGCCAATGCGAAGTTCTACCTGGGCGCCCCAGCGGTGACCGACATAGAGCTTCTCTTCTTTCCGGACGTGTCCTCCGCCGCCGCCGGAGTCGTGAGTGGTGAGGCTCACGGTGTCCTCCTCGATTCGACGGCGACGAGTGACGACTTCAACACGCTGGCGTCTATTGACGGCCTCAGGGCGTATGAAGCCAATAGGACCGCCTACATCGTGCTGTATCTCAACAACGGTCAACCGCCTCTCAACGACGTGCTCGTACGCCGGGCGATAGCGGAGACCGTAGACGTCGAAGGCATCATCGACTCGCTGCTGGACGGCCGGGCCGCGGCCGCGGATTCACCCATCGTCACCGGCACCTGGGCCCACAATCCCGAACTCGAACCCTACGAGCGCGATCCAGGCGATGCACGAGACCTGCTGGAAGAGGCAGGCTGGACGTTGCCAGAAGGCGGCGAGGTCCGGACGCGTAACGGCGTGGAGTTGCGCCTGACTCTGCTTACCGACCAGGATCCCCTGCGCGCGCTTGCCTCACAAGCCCTCGCCGAGCAACTGGCGGACGTAGGCATCAGCGTGACATTGGCGAGCGAGGAGTCCACGGACCTTATTCGCAACTTTCTCATTCCGCGTCAGTATCAGGCGGCGCTCTTTGGCTGGGACCCTGGACCGGACCCAGACCCGTACCCGGCCTGGCACAGTTCCCAGGCCAGCGACAGCGGGCGCAACCTGGCCGCGTACACCAACGAAGACGCCGACAAGCTAATGGAGGACGCTCGGCGCACCCGGGACGTGGCCGAACGGCAGCGGCTGTACTACGCCTTTCAGGACATCTTCCACGAGGATGTGCCAAGCGTCTTGCTGTACCATCCCCTCAACAGCTACTTCGTCACGGAAGAGGTACGGGGAATAGAGCTACGCACGCTCTTCACCGGCAGTTCGCGCTTCCTGAACGTCTACGAGTGGCTGTTCGAGGAAAGCTCCGATATCCGCGACCAGTAGAGCGCAGCGCCCAGGGCGTCATGTCTTCAATAATCAGCCTCACAACTGACTTCGGTTTATCAGATCCGTACGTCGCCGCAGTGAAAGGCTCTATTCTCGCTATCAACCCTGACGCCACGATCGTCGATATCTCGCACAGCATCCCGCCCCAAGACATCGAGCGGGGAGCGTTCGTGCTCGCCTGCGCCTTTCCCTATTTTCCTGCCGGCTCGATACATGTTGCGGTCGTCGACCCCGGCGTTGGGAGCGAACGACGGGCGCTCGCGGTTAGCAGCCCTGCCGGTGTGTTCATCGGCCCCGATGACGGCATACTGTCGGCGGCGCTCCCGGATACTGCCCGCGATGCGGTGGAGGGGCATGGCGCGGTGTCAGTCTCACTGCCAGCCGACATACGGGCGTTCGCCCTGTCCGATAGCCGCTTTCACCGAGCGCCCGTGAGCCCGACCTTCCACGCCCGCGACATCTTTGCCCCGGTTGCAGCACGGATCTCGCTGGGCGTCCTACCTTCTGAGTTCGGGCCGGAGGTCAAGGAAGTTACCGCCCTGGCGCCATTCCGCGCAGAGGTCGGCGACGACGGCACACTCAGGGGGCGCATCGTCCACCTTGACCGCTTCGGCAATCTGGTTACCGACGTGCGCGCCGATCAACTCCGAGGTCCCGATGTGGAGGTTGAGATTGCGGGACGTCTGATCGCAGGCCTGTCCCGGACATACGCCGATTCAGCCGGGCTCTCGGCCTTGATCGGCAGTTGCGGATTCCTGGAGATCGCCTTCAGCGGCGGCAGCGCAGAGACTGAACTCGGCGCTCAAACGGGGGATGCCGTTGTTGTGCGTCTCCGTTAGGGTATGACTACGACCGGGACCTGCACCACTCCCCGTGGTCGGCCTTCGGCTGTGGTTTCCTGGTAGACCCAGAGGCAGTAAGGCGTCGGTTCCTTGATGCCCTGGATGACGATGTCAGCGCCGAAGGGGCGCGTGTTGTCCGTGCGCTCCAAGTCCGAGGGAGGGAGCCGGTAGGTGTTGGGCTGAGGCGGGAGGTTCAAGACCTGCACGACCGTCTGCCGGGCGTCGACGATGCCCAACGCGACACCGCGGTTGTCCTGGCCGATGTTCGAACCCCAGCCGCGCACATGGAACGGGATCTTCACTTGTTGCTCCGGCCGCGGTTCCTGCACCTGGAGCAGCTTAGCCGGGGCCGGGTCCGGGTTCGCCGCGCAGACTTTGAGCGGCGTTGGCGTCGGCGCCGACGTCGCCTCGACCGTCGGTGTGCGCCGAGGCAGCGGCGTCGCCGCGCCCGGTGTTTGCGTCAGTACTACAGCCAGCTCGCTGGGCGCAGGGTTCGCCTCGCTGTCTCCACCACTGCAACTGACCGCGAACACAGCTACCGCCAGCGCCGGGATGCCAGCAACGCACCACCATCGACTTCGATTTCCCCTCATCTTCAGCATCAGCACTTGTATAACGCTCTCCATCGCCTCGCGTTGCCGGTACGCGCCATGCTAGAATCTCGCAGGCCGCCCGCCTAGCACCCCGCCAACCTCATGTCGATCATCTTCATCGGCACGCCCACGTTCGCCGTCCCCTCATTGCACGCGCTCGCTGACAGCGGTCACTCTATAGCTGCTGTTGTCACGCAGCCGGACCGTCCCGCCGGCCGCCGGCGCACCCTAACACCACCACCAGTGAAGCTCGCTGCTCAAGAGCTCGGCCTTCCCGTGCTCCAACCGCCGACCCTCCGCGATAGTGATACGCTCGCTGGGCTGCGCGCGCTCTCACCGGAGGTCTTTGTAGTTGTCGCGTACGGTCAGATCCTCCGCCGGGACGTTCTCAATATCCCTCCGCGCGGCGTGCTGAACGTCCACCCCTCGCTGCTGCCGCGCTGGCGGGGCGCTTCGCCTATTCCCGCGGCGATCCTGGCGGGAGATGAGCGCACGGGCGTTACGATCATGCTCATGGACGCCGGAATGGACAGCGGGCCGCTCCTGGCGCAAAAAGAGGCGCCAGTGCAGGAATCGGATACAGCTGGTTCGCTCGGTGAGCGGCTTGCTGAGGTCGGCGCAGGCCTCCTCGCCGAAACGCTCCCGCGCTGGCTCGCCGGTGAGATCGAGCCACGCCCCCAGGATGATTCCCGGGCGACGACCTGCCCTCTGATCCGCAAGGAGGACGGAGCTCTCGATTGGTCGCTTCCGTCGACCGACACCTGGCGCCGCGTTCGCGCCTACAACCCATGGCCGGGTGCCTACACGATGCTGGACGGCGAGCTGCTTCACATCTGGCAGGCGCGGCCGCTGGACGCAAATTCATCCGCAAGGCCCGGGACAGTGTTGGAGCTCGGTGAGGGTTGGATGAACGACGTGCGGGTTGAGGCCATGAAGCAGGCCGCCTTCGCTGTGCAGACCGGCCGCGGCGTACTCGTGCCGCTGGAGGTGCAGCGAGCCGGGCGCCGTGCTCTTAGCGCAGCCGAATTCCTGCGCGGCGTGCCCGGCCTGATCGGCCAGCGCCTGGTTTCACCAATACCGAGCTGACTCCGCGCGGCTGAAAGTCGCGTATTACCCGGACTCCTCGCCTTCGGCGACCGGCGCCGGCGCGGCTTCTTCGGCGCCCTCCTCCGGAACCTCGCCCTCGACGGCCTCCTCCTCCGCGACCTCCTCGACAATCTCCACTGCGGGCGGGGCGACCTTAGCCACAACCTGCTCGGCGTCCGTTAGCAGTGTTACGTCTTCGGGCAGCTCCAGGTCGGACACGTGCAGCGCCTGGTTGATCTCGACCAGCGATGACACGTCCAATTCAAGGAACGACGGCACCTCGGTTGGGAGCGCCTCTACGCTGACGTGATCGAGACCGTGCATAAGGATTCCGCCGAAGGTGTCCACGGCGGGTGACAGGCCCACGAGGTGGATTGGGACGTCGGCCTTGACCTTCTCCTTCAGCGAGATCTGGTTGAAATCTACGTGCAGGATGATGTCCGTCACGGGGTTCTTCTGGATCTCGCGCACGAATGTGGGGCGCGGCTCGTCACCGTCGAGCCGTAAGTACACGATCTCGTTGCGCCCGGCAGTCTTCAGCACATGCTTCAGTTCGTCCGTCGGTACCTGAACGGCCTGCGAATCTACGCGCTGGCCGTAGATGTTCGCCGGAGTCAACCCTTGCCTGCGTAGGGTCTTCACTTTCTTCCCCAGCACCTCACGGGGTGCGACGTTCAGTTCAGTGCGAGTGCGTGTCGCTTCAACCATAGCTCTCTCCTGTTCGTTTCCGCTTTCTCAGGTTAGCCGACGACCATTGCGCAGTCAATGAAGGCGGATCACGGGACATTCGCAGGGGTTGCACCGCTATTTAGCCACGTTCCCGGACGACTGTCACAGGGGCGCGACGCTCTGCGCCCCTTCCATGAGAAGGCCGATCTCGTCAAGGCCAACTTGGTGGCCCACTCTGTGGTTTTGTTACCGCTTCGCCATGGCCTCGCTTCCATCCGCACTGTGACGGGTCGGCTT
>Ga0209641_10003895_pt1 | contig 12423 bp, 13 predicted proteins | sample RifCSP16_1_FD_184022 | JGI IMG/M metagenome (GOLD analysis project Ga0209641, IMG submission 184022) | Soil microbial communities from Rifle, Colorado - Rifle CSP2_sed 16_1 (SPAdes) (version 2) | ecosystem: Environmental > Terrestrial > Deep subsurface > Rock core/Sediment | place: Rifle...
CTAGATCGACCGACCCACCCGTAGCAACCGACACCGCATTGGCCGACATCACACAGCCGACGGGAACCGGATACACCGCTGGCGGAATCGACACGCTGAACAACGGAACGCGGTCAGGCGCAACGTTCACCTTGGTCGGGACGAAAGCGGTCTGGACTGCGGGCGCTGGAGACTGGCTAAGTTTCCAATACGTCATGCTCTACAACAACACGCACGCAAGCGACTCGCTGATCGGCTGGTGGGATTACGGCAGCCCCCTGACGTTGCTCAACGGAGAGACGTTCAGTGTCAAGTTTTCTGGCTCGGATACGTCGGGCGACATCCTGACGATAAGTTGAATTCCATGAACGCTTGCTGCTCGAACCCCGAAAACCTCGGGGTGGTGGATCAGAGGCCCGGCGGCTTCACTATACGGCGCTGCAAGGTGTGCAATTTACGCCACTTCGAGTTGCTGGCGGAGAAAGGGGCCCTCGGCGTAAGACCGGCACCCCTATAGTGGGGGTGTGATTTACGGTAGACGCAAAGATCAGTGCCCAAACTGCGGCGGCTTCCGCCACGGTGGCCCACGAGTACCCGCTGAACGCCGCCGGAGCGTCCAAGAAGGCGTCCGGTCAGCAGTTGGCCGACCTCCTCGGGTTTGAGAAGGCCGCTCTCTCGTCCGCCTACACGAACAGCACAGTAACCGGAACCGAGGTCACCGGCCTCAGCAAAACCCTTGTTGCAGGGACGTACCGATTCTCCTACTACTTGATTATCCGTTCCGCCGCTACTGGCACCGGCCCCGGCTTCGGCATCAACTATACCGGCACCGCTACGAGCCTTGTCGCCACGCTCTACTACCAAGGCACCGGCACTACAGCGTCAACGGGAGTGGTAGACGACGCAAACACCGGGGTGGCAGCGGAGCAGGTGATAGAAGGCTGCGTAACCATAACCGAGAGCACTACAGCGCCCAACCTAAACGTTCTTACCGGGGTTGGAGCCGCCGGTGCGGATTGCGCTGTATTCATAGAGGGCGTGATAGTAACGAGCGACGGCGGCGACCTGGAGTTGTGGGCGAATTCGGAAACTGCCACGGTTCAGATAGACGTGAGAGCCGGAAGCAATTTGTTAATCTGTAGGTGTGTATAGGGGGGGATATTTGCGGTAGACCAAAAAATTAGTGCCCTCGTAGTCGCGTCCCCCGCGGCCCTCACCCACGAGACCGCAATCAACGAAGCCGGTACTTCCAAGAAAGTAACGCTACAAAAGATCGCAGACTTGCTGGGCACGGACAAAATGGCCCTCGCTTCCGCCTACACGAACAACTCCACGACTGGCACGGCAGTTACGGGCTTCACCAGAACACTGGTCGCCGGAACCTATTCATTTTCGTACTTCCTCATAGCCAGAAGCGCCGCCGCGACCACTGCGATAGGGTTCGGCATCAACTACACAGGCACCGCCACTAGTCTCGTAGCCTATCTCTCGTATGTGGCCAACAGCAACACAACCGCAGCGAGCACAGAGGCCGACGATGTAGTGACAGGCGTAGGTGCCGAAATGCTCATAGTCGGGTGTGTAGCCAATACCGAATCTACAACGTCCCCCAATCTCAACTCCCTCAACGGGTTCGTCACCGTCGGCTCCGATACGGCAATGATCATCGAAGGGATTATAGACGTTAGCGATGGCGGCGACCTAGAGTTGTGGGCCAACTCTAGTGTGGCATCTTCCCAAGTAGATATACGAGCGGGCAGTAGCCTTTGCCTGACGAGGTTGAGATGATCCGTTACTTTTTCGTCGGGGTGTGGTAACTGCGGTAGACACGATGTTCAGCGCTTTGACCGCGGCGGCATCTGCGGCCCTGGCCAACGAACTCCTGGTAAACGAAGCCGGAACCAACAAGAAGGTAACGGCACAGCAGATTTCAGACCTGTTGGGGGTTGAGAAGAAAGTCGTAACCTCTCTCTATCAGATTGCCTCTGCCACAGGAACGGAAGTAACCGCCGTGAGAGCGGCCCTAGCAGTAGGAACATACCGTTTCCAATACAAACTCATAGTCCGGTCTTCCGCCGCCGGAACAGGCCCCGGATTCGGACTGAATTTTAGCGGAACCCAGACCGCACTAGTAGCCGTGCTCCACTATCAGGGAACAGGAACGGGCACGTCCAGCGGCACGATGGATGATGCTAACACAGGAGCGGGCAGTTCGCAAATGCGCGAAGGCAGCGCGGCGAGAACCGTAACCACCACATCTCCGAACATGAATGTCATTACGGCAGTGGGGGCCGCCGATGTCGATTGTTTCGTCACGATCATAGGGGTCATAGTGGTATCCGCTACTGGGAATCTCGAACTCTGGGCGAACGCGGAAGCGGGTGGAGCGACAATAGATGTCCGTGTCGGGAGCGCACTTATGCTTACGAGGATGGCTTAATTGGCAGATAAATATTTAAACGAGAACGGGACAGATCGTTTCCTTCTCGAAGACGGCAGTGGGCTTTACCTCTTAGAAGTCGTAGACCACCCACTGACCGCGGCCGCAGGTTCGTATTCGATAGCCGGGGCTGCGGCCACGCTCGTAAGAGGTAGGGCGCTATCTGGAGGGGCGGTCGCAGGCAGTTACTCCATAACCGGAGCCGCGGCCACGCTGGAGCGCGGCCATCCAATGACGGCCGCCTCGGGCAGTTTCTTGGTAACAGGGGCCGCGGCAACTACCGTCCGCGGCAGGGTTCTATCGAGCGACTCGGGGGCTTATTCTGTGGCGGGCGCGGCGGCGACGATCGCCCGGGGGTTCTCCGTCGTAGCGTCCTCGGCGTCCTACGCCCTCGCGGGAGCGGCAGCGACGACTGTCCGCGGGAGAGTCATTTCGTCCGACTCCGGCGCGTACTCCATTTCTGGAGCCGCCGCTACCATAGCCCGCGGACTATTCCTATCCAGCGCCTCCGGCTCTTATTCCATAACCGGTGCGGTAGCGTCGTTGTTGCGGGGGCGAACGATAACCGCTGCCGCGGGCTCGTACACGCTGACCGGCATAGCCGCCACGCTCCTGAAGGAAGCCGCCGGAATCATTCTCACCGCCTCCCCGGGGTCGTATTTGCTCACGGGAGCGGCCGCGGAATTCCCGATAGGCCGCCTGATCACAGCGGCGCTCGGCAGTTATACTCTCGCAGGAGCGGGCGCGACGATAGCCAGAGGCAGATTCCTGTCGCAGGACTCGGGATCATACTCCTTGACCGGAGCCGTCGCTCTACCAATCAGAGGCCGAACCCTTACAGCCGCGGCCGACTCATACGTAATCTCCGGGGCCGCCGCGACTACGGTTATCGGAAGACTGATCACGGCCGAAGCCGGTTCTTACACGCAGACCGGAGCCGCGGCCACGCTGACATACGGGGTGGAAACTCGATGGTATCTCCGGGCGGCCTCTACCCTGTGGCCCATTCCGCCGGGGGAGCGGTCTGAAGCCCTTCCATCCTCTGGGGCGGTGTCAGTAAAGAACTCCGGGGCAGCATACGAATCCCTATCGCTCGAAACTACCAAGGGGGTATCCGAAGCGCTTGTGACGATCTCGTCTTCGGCGACACAGTCTCTTCAACACAACTATGTGGCCAGATTCGTATCAGACCCGCTGGCGGCGCAGACCATTCCGGCCAAGACGTGGACACTGGCTATAGCGACTTCCGAGGACAACCCGAGTGCAAATTCGTTTTCGACTCCGTGTGTGTACGTCTGGAACCCGAGGACGTTTTCAGCAAAGTACATCTACGACTCGGAAACGCCTTTAGGAGTGGAGTGGTTCTTCACCGAGGACGGGCAGGTGCTGACGTTCTCCGGGGCGTCCATCAAGGTCGAAGACGGAGATGTCATAGTTCTTGAAATCTGGAGAGCGGCGTCTCAAGTCACGGCCACTTCCTATGTGCAAACGGTCTACTTCAACGGAACGACAGACGTAACCGACGCGACCACGATCGACGCGGCGAGTTACCTGTCCGTCCCGGTGTCGATAAGGTTCAGGTGGTCTTAGGATGCCAGGAGACAGCGGTGATCTGCGTTTCCAGTTTAGACACGGGACAGCCGGCGAGACCCCATCCGTCGTCTACTCCGCCGTCGCTGCCGATATCGCGTGGGCTCTCGACAGCGCCCCCCACCTACGACTCACCATCAGCAACCCCGAGGGGCGGCGAGCTAACTGGTTCCAGGCCGGAGACAGGTGGGAAGTGCGCGTTGGAAAAGGCGGAGTACCAGAAGACCCCCTGTTCATAGGAAGGCACCCGCCAAGCCTCGACGCCCGGTACAATTCGAGCACCGCGGTTTTAGACTTGCTCGGTTACAGTTCCAGGATGGCGGAAATCTCGTCTTCCATAGACAAGGACGAGTATGCCGGGTGGGATGTAATGATGGCGGTGAAAGACAGTTTCTCATACGAGAGCGCTCTGAACACCGACGGAATTTACGGGTCGAACCCGGCGGTTCCGGTAGCCAAAGGGCTGTTTGCCACGGAAGCGCGTTACCGGTCTAGCATCATCAAGACTCTAATGGAACAGGCGGTGAACCTATCGGATGTCGAACACCCAACGATGTATCACTGGAGAGAAATCCCGGTAGGCGGAAACCCCGCGATCCAACAGATAACCGGCATCGACCGGACGGACTCGTCGTTCAAGACCGCCGACGTGTTGGTGTCTGGAACGGATTTCTTCGAGGCCCCGAGAGATTGGAAGACGCGAGGGTTCAACGCTGCGTGGTTCAAGGCCGCGGACGGGACGCTACAGGAGTTTTTCTTCAATCGCGGGAGCGGCGGGAAAGTCCACTCCTCCAAAACATATTCCGGTTACGAGGAAGCCAGAAAGGCAGTAGCAGAATCCATCAACACACCGTCATTCGAAATCCGGCTCAAGTCCGATTTTCACCACCTGCGCCCCGGGGACGTTGTGGAGATCACCGGAACCAAAGCCGTGACCGATGGAAACTGGCAAATAGCGGAGATGCAATACAAGTACTCCAGGGAATCGGCCGCGATAGTAGCGAAACTCAGCGAATCCTCGGCGGCGATATAAGTGGCTAAGAAATCTGTTAACAGCATAGACCTGGAACTGTCCAGGCTGGCTCGGAGGGTGGAGCACCTGGAGCGAATCCTGAACGACGGTGCATATTTCGGTGGGGAAATCGACGGGACTTCTATTCCTCTTTCAACCGGGCTCGCACTGGACGCCTCCGGCGACGTGATCACCAGCGCCGTCCCACAGTCCGCTGTGACCAACCTAACCACAGACCTGGCATCCAAGCAGTTCTCCACCGGGTTCCTGTCTTCGCAATTTACGTGGACGGACATGCCGGTTGCCGACACCGAATTCCCAGGAACTCCACACCAAAAGGTCGATCTCGACATGAGCACACAATTCAGGGCGGTTGTGAGAGTGACGGTTGCCGGTTACGGCGGGTCTAATCTGCGATTCCAATACTCCGCGGACGACGCTACCGGCTGGACAAATCTCGACGGGGCGGCGGGGCCGACAATCCTTCTTACCTCCACCGGGACAATCGACACCGGATGGATTTCCATAGTGGCCGGAGCAAAAATTCCAAACTGCTTCATCCGAATAATTGGCGTGGCCGGAGACGGCGTGGCCGACCCAGCATTTTCCGTAATATCCCTCTACTTCAAGTGAAGTGGCGCGCGTTACAGCGAATAGTCCGATGCGTATAAATACCAGCGTTGCGGTGTATCGTCATGGCCTGCGTAATCGTATCCAAAATAGAAAACGAGCAGCCGTGGCTGCCGACCCACTCCGAATGCGGGATTCCGTGGCTGTACCACGAGATGCCAGACCTCGGGAGGATAGACCCGAACAGCCACACGAAATGCCCGAGGTGCGTAGAGGAGAGGGGAGAGGATAGGTGCGTCTGTCATATGCCACGAGACGGTGGCTGCACCGGTCACTCTATGGAGAGCCGCGGCAATTAAATTTCTCAATACCTTGAAATAACTGATACCAGATCACGGAGACCAACCAATGCTCAAGAAGAACCAGGGGCCAAAAATTCTGCTGATAGACTGTGAAACTGCCCCGGCAATCGTTTACACCTGGTCATTGTTCGACACGGTAATCACAATAGACAAAATCATAGAACCGGGGCACATGCTGTGTTACTCGGCCAAGTGGTTGGGAGAGAAGAACACCACGTTCGATTCCGTTAAGAGGTCGGGTAAGAAAAAGATGGTCGGAGGCGTTCTGAAACTGTTGGACGAAGCGGACGCCGTCGTGACATACAACGGCATGAAGTTCGACATACCGACACTGAACCGAGAAATCTTAGAACTCGGGATGATGCCTCCCTCTCCTTATAGACAGGTAGACCTATATAGGGCAGTCCGGGTCAATTTCAAATTCCAGAGCAACAAACTGGATCACGTCTGCAAGATACTCGGCATCGGGTCGAAGGTGCAGCACAAAGGAATGGAGTTGTGGAAAGGGTGCATGAAGGGCGATAAGAAATCCTGGAGAGAGATGGAGCGTTACAACAGGCACGATGTTTTCCTCCTGGAGAGGCTGTACGAGAAACTGCTTCCGTGGATAAGACAGCACCCGAACTACGCGCTATTCAGCGACGAAACCAGGCCGGTGTGTACCAACTGCGGGAGCGCCGACGTGCAGCGCCGGGGGCTATTCCACACCAACGTGCTCTCGTACCCGAGATTCCGTTGCAATGCATGTGGGAAGTGGCTGCGCGGCAGAGCGTCCGAAAAGTCCCCCCGCAGCGAACTGATCGGAGTAAACTAAATGCTGGTAGATTGGAAGAGGAACCCGGCGTGTCCGGAGTGCAGAGAGGGGAAGAAGTTCTTCAACCCCGGCGGGAGAACATACGACCCGGAGAGGTATCACACGCCGGACAGGGAACTGTCCTTCCACCCGGAATGCTGGCCGTCTCAGAAAACCCGACCGTTCTCGATGTGGTAATGATGGCAGAGCCGGATTCCCCCAACGAATATAGTTCGGCCCCCATAAAAGCGCCGAGCCCGCTGAAGGGGGTGTCGGCATGAAGGTAGCGCTGGATTTAGATGGGTGTCTGGCATGTTCCGAGAAAACCGTAGCCCGTCTGATAAGCGAGGAATACGGAATCGCGTACACGCCGGCGATGCAGTACGACTGGAGCGCCGACAAACTGATGAAGCACTTCTTCGGGATCGACATGAGCAGCGAAGAGTTTCTCTCCTATTTTCAGAGGGCGTGGGAGAACTGGCAGGAGATAGAAGCCACGTCCCCCGAGGCTTTTGATACCTGGATAGATTTGCACCAGGCCGGTTTCGATGCTGATATAGTCACGTACAGCCCGGACAGAGCCACGCTCGACAACAAGAAACGGTGGGTGGAGGCTTACGTGTCTGGTTGGCCCACAGTGGTCGAGGCTAACAACGGCGGGTGGAAATACGACATGGGACTGAACGAAGGGAAGGGCTACAAATACGACACGTTCGTAGACGACTGCCCGCACATCATAGTTGGCGCGGTGGCGAGAGGCTATAACGGAATCCTCTTCGACCGCCCATGCAACCGGTCGGTGGACGACAGGTACATTTCGGCGAGAGTGAAGAGGGCAGACGAGATTCTGCCAGCCGTGGAGAAACTGAGGGAGAAGCGTGCTTAAGCCCAAATTCGCCTATTGCTGCGTAACGGAGTGCGGAAAGAGAACCACAAAAGGCATCCCGCTCAGGGCGGAACCCCTGTTCCCGTGGCAAATCTTCCTCCCGCTGTGTGCTATGCATTTAGAAGAGATGTCGAAACGGTGGGTGCAGATGCACAACGCCGGAGGCGTGTCGATTTCCGGGGATGGTGCGGACGACGGCATCTGATCCATACGGGCGACCGTTGGCGCCGGAACTGTACCGAATGGCGGAGCAACTAACCGCTTTCGAGGCGCTTCGGAAACTTCTCGACGGCGGCCCCCTTCCCATCACTCTCCCTCCGATACCGAAACCGAAGAAGGGAGCCGGGCTCACCAAACCGAGAATAGAATCTCTCCGAAAGCGGCTAACAACAAAGAAGACAACGCTGAAGAAGGCGGCGAAAGAATTCGGAGTACCGTATATCCTCCTCACGGACGCACTGCGTTACAACTACGGGGTGGATTGGTGGGAGGTTTGCAGTCTCGCAGAGTCTTCTGTCTCTGAGAGACAGTGCGCCGGGTGCGGAAGAACATTCTGCCCGCCCACAAAGAACAGCGCGGTATGTTCCGCGAAATGCGGGAGCCGTAAGAAACGGGACGACGAATACTTCGGCGGCAAACGAATGACGGCTGTGGGTCTCAGAGAGGGAATCTGCCAAATCTGCTGGGAGCCGAAGAAGCGACTCGCGGCACATCACGTCCTCGGGAAAGAGAACGACCCGGAGAACAAATACCTAATGGCGGTCTGCAATGGATGCCACTCCCTGATAACCGATCTGTCGATACGCAAATTCCTCGACAACCCGGGGCAGGTGGAATTTTTCCTGACCTGGTGCCTGATTCGCCGGGGCAGGAAAGACGCGAAGGCGGAAGTTACTTATAGTGGTCATACCGATACCCCACCCGCGGGGTAGTATTGGTTAGACGGTCTGGCCGGGATAGAACGGTTTCATTCAGGGTTAGGAAGCCGATCTACGAAGTATTAGAGAGCCTTCCCAGAGGAATTCGATCCAAGATTCTCCGGGACTTGACAGAGAAGTGGTACGAGGGATTCTCCCAGTACCTTGAGGCGGAAGCCGGAAGGCTGGAGACCCGAGCGAAACAACTTCGGGACGCCGCTGGTAAGGAAACAGGAATCAGGACGGCGACCAGAGCCGAAGCGAAGCGGGCCGTAGAAGCCGCGGCGCGGTCTCTCAAACCCGAGGCGAGAGTCCGGTTCACGAAGACGCCAATAGGGAAAACCATCTTATCCGAGTACCATATAGGGTTAGAGCAAGTGGGCGAGTGGGCGAAAATTCAATAGAGGCAAATTCAGTGTTAGAAGTGGAAGAATGGCTCGACAGGTGGCTGGGCCACGAGGCGAACGGCGGCATACCCAAGTCGGAGATAGACGCGCTCGCTACCACCGACCGCCCGGTGCTCTGGGTAGACCTGGAGAAACACGACGCCCTCTTCGACGCGATCCGAGACAAACCATTAGACTCTATCATGAATGGAGTCACCGCTCTGCGAGAGGGATTCGCAAATCTAAGAGACCTGCCATACCCACCCGAAATGGCTTTCCATAGCGAACCGGTAAAGAAGGTAGGAGACTTCAAGTACGAGAAGATGGGGGACTGGGTAAGTTACAAGGGGCAGATCACCGAAATCGTGTCCACCCCGGACGACCTGTTCGAGGCCCATTTCGACGGCTGCGACTGTCTCGGCGAGAGCAAGGCGATGATGATCCGGGAACCCCCGAAGGGGTTCAAGGAAGTCATGAAGTGCAAGACGTGTGGGCAGAATTGCTACTACAACGAAGATATTTCGGTCTTCTGCCCGTCGTCCTACTTTGAGTTCGTGGGGCTCCAGGACGAGGCGAACGACGCCGGGCAATTGCCTATCGTGCGCGTGCGCGTAGACGGCATCATGACTGACAACGCCGTGCCCGGGAAGACGGCTACAGTATCCGGGGTAAAACGCCCGCCGAAGCCAAAGGAGCATATGGCTTACATCCACGCTTCGTCCATCAGAATCATGAACGATTCGGATTTCGAGAAGACCATCACCGAAGAAGACCGGAAGTTCCTACTGTCGTTCGCCGCCCGGCACCAAGAAGATTCCATACAGATGCTGGCCAAAAGCGCCTTCGGCGATTGGGCCGAATGGCAGAACGTCAAGGAATACCTGATCCTCCACCTGATAGGGGGGCACGTAGGAAAACTTTCTACGGAAAACATCTCTCCGCGCATCCACATTTCATTAATCGGGTCGGCCGGCGTGGCCAAAAGCGCGATGATGAAACGGGTTTCCCAACTGAGCCGCAGGGGGGTGTTCGTGGACGCCGGGTTGATCAGTGGAGTCGGTCTCACGGCGGCAATTGACTATGACGACAAGACCGGCAGGAAGACGCTGAAGCCGGGGGCCGCGGTCATGGCCGACGGGGGGCACCTCGCCATAGACGACGCACAACAGATGAAGCAGTCGGAGAAAGAAGTCCTGCTCGGAGTCATGGTAAACGGGCAGGTAGTAATCACGAAAGTGGTCTCGGCGACTTTCAACGCCAGGTGTGCGATGTGCTTCGGCCTCAACCCACCGAAAGGAATCTGGGACAGGAGCGATACCAACATCCAAGAGCAGACCGGGTTCTCGGCGGCGTTCCTGAGCCGGTGCGATATCCTGGCGCTGATGCTCGACAAGCCGAACAGGGAGAAGGACACGGCGATCGTAACGTCTCTCACCAGGAAATTGCGGGGCATCGGGAGCGAGAACGGGATGACGGAATCCCTCCTTAGAAAATACCTCTACTTGGCTTCCAAGACGGAAACCTCCCCTACCGAGGAAGCGGAGACCACGCTGAAGGCGTACTTCGTAAACGTCCGGCAGCAGGCGGACGGGCGGCCAGATGGGTCTCTCCCGGTCACACCGAGGCAGGTGGCCACCATCTGGAAACTCGCTACGGCGATAGCCAAATCGAGGCTAGACCCCGTAACCACCAAAGCGGACGTAGACAGAGCCATCCTCTACTACAAGCAAATTCTCGGGAGTTTCTCCACCATCCAAGACACGCTTGGGGCCGACGACGCCAGCGTGCTCGACGGCACGGGAACACTCAGCCAGAAGGCGAGGATGGCAGATGTCGCCAAGTTCCTTTCGGATCGTCCCGGGAAAACATTCAGTATAGAAGAGATAGCAGCGGAGAAGAAAGACATGGAACCAAAGGAAATCGAGAAATTATTGGAATATCTGGGAGAGCACCGGCTAGCGTTCAAGAGCCGGGACAATCGGTGGGGGTGGGCGTAATGTCAGCGGGAATAGACGGGCTGCCAAGAGAAGCGCTGAAGCCGCCGGTTTGGGAATACAATGCGTCTGTCTTCTGGATCGGAAGAACGCCGTATATTACTGGGGGACGTTTAACGTCCTCCACTGATATAGAAGACTTCCGAGACAACGGAAACGGGGTTCCGAAACTGAGATGCTCGTGTGGCGGAGTCCTGAATTGTCGAGACGATAAGCATTCTAAGGACGGGTGTTCGTGCGGCCCCCGGACAATCAAGCGGGTGAGCATAGCCGATGAACCGAGGATGAAGTGGAACCCCCTGGCCGTGTCCAAGGCGACCCTGAAGACAGGAATTACGGATTTGGCAGTCAGGATAGCGGAAGAGAATGGGTGGCCGACCCCCGGAGAAGTGTACGACGAGGTTCGCAAAGCGAAGAAGCGGGCAATGAAGAAATACGGAATCCACCCCGGGCAGATTCCCAGCGACCCAGACACCATAGCATTCCAGAACGGAAGCACCATTCGGTACTACAAGAACCTCAAGGACGGTCTTAGAAGCCCCCACCCCGACACGGCTTTCTGGCTGTGGGACTCCGAAGAGAATGGATGGCACTGGGTATCGAGGAAGCGCTTTTTCGAGAACGCCGCCAAATATCCGGAAGAAGAGTAATTCCGAGCAATACCGGTATATAATACTTGCCCCATGCTTCAATGGGTTAGCCATTACCGAATCATTTGATGACGCAATAGAGATTTTTTCGAGAGACGCTATCCCGGCGGAGATTTACGCTCCGGCCGAATTTCAGAAAAGAATCCACGCCTCGAAGGCAAAAGTGCGCATCGTGCGCGCCGGCCGAGGGGCCGGAAAAACCCTCCTAGGAATCGCCGAGGTCTTGGCCTGGTCTGGGGTTATCAAGATCGACGGCATCGTCCCTCCGAACCGACCAGTGCAAACGGTAATCATTGACTCCGATTTCAAATCGTCAAAGGAATCTTGGGACTTCATCGAGCGATACACCCCCCCGAACCAATTCAAAAGAAAGAACCAGCAAGTAAACGAAATCGCGTTTCGGAACGGCAGCACCATAAGATTTTTCTCGGCTGAAAACCCGGAGTCTGTTCGCGGTGTTCACCCCGACATATGGCTCCTCAACGAGGCATCGAAATTCCCTCCCAAACTTTGGCAGCAGATCATCCAACCGGCCACCAACACGAAGGGGAAACTCAACCGCATTCTGTTCCTAACTACTCCGAGGGGCCACGATTGGTTCTGGGAACTCTGGAACTACTACGAACTGGCCATCGCCATGTGGAAAGCCGGAGAGGGCAGGAAGCCGGACGTGGAACTGTTTCACTTCACTTGCTACGACTCGCCGTTTATCACCGCCGAAGGCATAGTCGAGGCTCAGGAACAAATGCTCCCGCACGACTGGCGGCAGGAAATGCTGGCGGAGTTCCTGGACGACAAGGGATCGCTGTTCGACATAACCAACGCCTTGGTGAAGAAGAAACTC
>Ga0209641_10003897_pt1 | contig 12421 bp, 9 predicted proteins | sample RifCSP16_1_FD_184022 | JGI IMG/M metagenome (GOLD analysis project Ga0209641, IMG submission 184022) | Soil microbial communities from Rifle, Colorado - Rifle CSP2_sed 16_1 (SPAdes) (version 2) | ecosystem: Environmental > Terrestrial > Deep subsurface > Rock core/Sediment | place: Rifle...
TGGGTTGGCTGTGGCCAACCGCACAAACCATAGTCCTTGTGAGGAAAGGAGTGGCATGGCAAGGAAGACGTATCTCCAGCAGAACTACGAGTACTCGCAACGCCGGTGGAGCGAGTGGATGGGCGCGGAGATGTCGCGCCGCTTCGTCATCAAGGCGGGGACGCTGGCGGCCCTGGGTGGCAGCGCTGCGCTGAGCCAGCTCATGGCCGCCTGCGCCGGCGGCGGCTCCCAGACAATCGTGACGGGCGGTGAACTGGGGGAGGGCGCCTTCAAGTTCTCCCGCTTCCCGCTGGTCGAGAAGTACAACTGGCGGCTGGTAAAGTGGGATATGACGCCTTATTACGGCGGCGAATACCTCGAGCAGAGCGCCCCCGTCAACACCTACGACGTCCTGCGCAACAGCCCGACCAGCAAGGGCGGTCGCTGGTGGCAGACCCTCTACCGGCTGCACTACGGCCCGGGCTCCGAGACCGCCGGTTGGCCGGTGCCGCCCATGGACTTCGAGGACACCGACGGGCCCGTGCGCATCGAGCCCGGCGCCGCCGCCGAGATGCCCAAGAAGGCCCCCGACTTCTCCTACTACGAGGTGAAGCTGCGGCCCGACCTCTTCTTCCATTACAACCCCGGCGCCGACACGACGCCAGAGATCAAGGCGATGATCGAGAAGGTGGGTGGGCGGAACGTCACCGCCGAGGACGTCAAGTACGTCTACGACACCTTCCAGAACACCAAGCTGAGCCTGTTCTACGACAACCTGGAGTACCTGGACCGCACCGAGGTGGTGGACAAGTATACGCTGCGCTTCCACATGAAGCGGCCGGTGATGTTCTTCGACCAGGTGATGGCCTCCTCGTTCTACTACATCTTCCCGCCGGAGCATCACCAGGGCCCGAAGAGCGTGTGGGATGGCTGGGCGATCGGCACTGGGCCGTTCATGCTGCAGTACACCAAGTTCCAGGACCGTCACGAAGGGCTGCGGCACCCGAAGTTCACCGAGATCGACCGGGGCGGCTTCCGCCAGCCTTACGCGGACAAGCTGCGTGGCAACTACTTGGCCGATACCAACACCAGCAAAGCCGCCTACCGCTCCGGCCAGCTCGACTTCCGGGGCACTCCCGATCTGGTTGAGTTGGAGGACATGCTGCAGACAAACCCGGAAGCCACCGTCTTCATCATCCCCCAGGACCCCAACGTCCACACCCTGTGGGCAGTCCAGTGGAAGAACCCGGTGTGGGGGAACAGCGAGACGGGGCTGAAGATGCGCCGCGCTTTCTCCCTGGCCCTCGACCGGCGGGGCCTCACCGACCTCGTCTATGGAGGTGCCGGCGTGCCCTCCTACGCAACGCCCTACGATTTCCAGGGGCTGAAGGCGCCGGTGCACTGGGATGACATGGGGCCGTACTACAAGCACGACGTGGCCGAGGCGAAGCGGCTGATGGCCGAGGCCGGTTACCCCAACGGCTACGACGCCGAAATGGTGACCACTGCTGCCACCGCCGGCGGCGCCAACTATGTGGGGATACAGCAGAAAGTGGCCGAGGCAGGCTTCCGCATCCACTACAAGGAGTTGGAGAGCGCCGTTCTCACCGGCCTGCGCAACGACAAGAACTTCAAGGACTTCATCGCCGGCAGCCAGGACTCCGGCTACGACATGGAGATGAACATCTATCGTCTCTGGGCCAGCCCTGAAGCGACGCGCAACTACGGCTCGGTGGACGACAAGATCCTGGCCGACCTGGCCGTGAAGCAGCGGTACGAGTTGGACTACGACAAGCGGATACAGATCGCCCGCCAAGTGCACGCGCGATACTTGGAGATCATTCCCCAATTCAACGTCATGTCACCGCACCGGATGACGGTGCGGCACCCCTGGATCCACAACTGGGGCGACAACATCCACTCCTGGCTGTGCTGCTGGGGCTCGCAGCAGATGCGCCAGGTCTTCCTGGACGACACGACGCCGAGCGGACGCGGCGGCAAGCGGGGCAAGGAAGGCACCTGGGGCGTGCCCTACGATCGCCAGGGCCGCAAGGTCTAGTCGGAGGTTGTAGGCGGAATGAACGATCTGCCAAGAGACGAGCGAGCAGCAATGCTGCGGAGCTTACGCGAGAGCGCAGCCCTTAGCCAGCTGCAGCTTGCAGAGCAGGCGGGCGTCTCAGCAGTAACGATTGTCCGGCTTGAGACAGGGATGCATGCGCCTCGAGGGAGCACGATTCAAAAGCTGGCTGCAGCTCTTAGTGTCCTGCCTCGGGAATTATTCAGAGAAGAGTCAAAAGGGTGAGACAGCTTGCCTCTGACAAAAGGCTGAGAAGCGTGGTGAATGGGGGCTTCGGAGGCTGAAGGGCCAGCCCGATTTCCGGCATCGAAGGAGGAGGACTCAACATATGGCAAAGAAGACCTATCTCCAGCAGAACTACGAGTACTCGCAACGTCGGTGGAGCGAGTGGATGGGCGCCGAGATGTCCCGTCGCTTCGTCATCAAGGCGGGGACACTGGCGGCGCTGGGCGGCACCTCCGCGCTGAGCCAGCTCATGGCCGCCTGCGCCTCGGGCGGTGCGCAGGAGGCGAGCGTCGGCGCGGAGCTCGCGGCGGGCTCATTCAAGTACTCTCGCTTCCCGCTGGTCGAGAAGTACAACTGGCGCCTTGTGCAATGGGGCATGACGCCTTACTACGGCGGCAAGCTGATTGATAACACTTCGGCGCCCAACTCCTGGGATATGCTGCGGAACAGCCCAACCAGCTTCGGCGGCCGCTTTTTCCAGACGTTGTATCGCCTGCACTACGGCCCGGGGTCCGAGACGTCAGGCTGGCCGGTGCCGCCGATGGACTACGAGGACACTGACGGGCCGGTGCGGGTCGAGCCCGGTGCCGCCCTGGAGATGCCGAAGATCGCCCCCGACTTCTCCTACTATGAGGTGAAGCTCAAGCCCGACCTCTACTTCCACTACAACCCCAACGCGGACACCACGCCCGAAGTGAAGGCGATGATCGAGAAGGTCGGCGGGCGGAACGTCACCGCCGAGGACGCGAAGTTCGTGTACGACACCTTCCAGGACCCGAAGCAGAGCTTGTTCTACGACAACCTGGAGTACGTGGACCGCACCGAGGTGGTGGACAAGTATACGCTGCGCTTCCACATGGTGCGGCCGGTGATGTTCTTCACCCAGGTGATGGCCTCCTCGTTCTACTACCTCTTCCCGCCCGAGCAGCTGGCGGACAAGCGCGTGTTTGCCGCCTGGCCGATCGGCACCGGCCCCTTCATGATGCAGTTCTCGAAGTTCCAGGACCACATGGAGGGCCTCAGGCACCCGAAGTTCACGGAGATCGACCGCGGTGGCTTCCGCCAGCCATACCCGGACAAGTATCACGGTCAATACATGTCGGACGTGGCCGTCGCCAAGGCGGCCCTCCGCTCGAGCCAGCTCGACACCTGGTACACCACCGGGTTGGAGGATTTGCAGGATATCCTGAATACGAACCCGAACCTGGTCATTGGGAACATCCCACAGGACCCCAACGTGCACACCCTGTGGGCCATGAACTGGAAGAACCCGGTGTGGGGAAACAGCGAGACGGGCTTGAAGATGCGTCGCGCCCTCTCCATGGCCATCGACCGGCGTGGCCTAAACGAGCTCGTTCTGGGCGGCGCGGGCGTCCCCTCCTACTCGACCCCGTACGACTTCATGGGGATGACGGCTCCAGCCTTCTGGGACGAGCTGGGGCCCTACTATCTGCACAACCCGGCGGAGGCGAAGCGGCTGATGGCCGAGGCCGGCTATCCCAACGGCTACGACTGCGAGATGTTGACCACTGCCGGTACCGCTGCCAGCGCGGCCTACGTCGCCGTTCAACAGCAGCTGGCGGAGTCGGGCTTCAGGCTGACCTTCAACGAAAAGGAAAGCGCTGTCGTAACTGGTCAGCGTAACAGCAAGGAGTTCAAGGACTTCATCGCTGGCAGCCAGGACTCGGGCTACGACATGGAGATGAACATCTACCGCCTCTATGCCAAGCCGGACGCGCCGCGCAACTATGGCTCGGTGGACGACAAGCTTCTAGCTGACCTCGCCGTGAAACAGCGGTACGAGCTGGACTACGAAAGGCGGCGAGAGATAGCCCGCCAAGTGCATGCGCGCTATCTGGAGATAATCCCCCAGTTGAACATCCTGTCGGCCCACCACTGGGTGGCACTGCAACCCTGGCTCCACAACACGCTGGACAACATCCACTCCTGGCGTTGTTGCTGGGGCTCCCAGCAGAACCGGCAGGTGTTCCTCGACGACACAACTCCCGGCGGCCGCGGCGGCAAGAGAGGCAAGGAAGGCACCTGGGGCGTTCCCTACGACCGGCAGGGCCGCAAGGTGTAACGTCACCCTGACAGAGCTAGGGATCTCCGTAGGGGCGCAGCATGCTGCGCCCCTACCCCCTGTACAACCCACGCCCGGCGCGCCGAAAGACTACTCTTTCGAGTGTGGTGCACGGCAGCTGCGAAGACGTACTATTATGTCTGTAATACGGCCTTTGAGGCGCTCTGGGAGGACGCGATGAGAGAACTCTTGAGACGGCGTTTCCAATACGTCGCTGACCTCGGCCTCGATGAGCTCCGTTTCGAGTTGGACGCGTTAGACGACCTCCGCCATGCCGTCGTAGAGCGCATTCGCCTCCTCGAAGCCGTGAGTTCCCGAGCGGGCGAGGAGCAGTTGAATCGCACGGCTGCTGACTCGGCAGAGCGCGTGGCGCGTTCCGACGAGGAGACGCTGACCGCGTCTCCCATCGATTACTTCGCGTCAGGCGGCGCTTTCGGCGTCAGCTGACCAGTTGAGGGCTCACAGCGGCGGCCGCGCCTTGTGCCAGGTCGTCGCTTGCTGGAAGGCGTACCCCGCCTGCAGCAGCTTCTCCTCGGCGAAGGGCGCCGCCAGAAGCTGCAGCCCCACCGGTAACCCCCCGACAAAGCCGGCCGGGATCGACATCGCCGGCAGGCCGGCGATGTTCACCGGGATGGTGCACACGTCGCACAGGTACATGGAGACGGGGTCCTGCGTCTTCTCGCCTAGCCGGAACGGCAGGATGGGGCTGGTGGGCGTCACAAGAAGGTCGTACCGCTCAAAGGCCGCCGCGAACTCGCGGCTAATGAGCGTGCGCACCTGTTGCGCCTTCTTGTAGTAGGCGTCGTAGTAGCCGGCCGAGAGGGCGTACGTGCCGAGCATGATGCGTCGCTTCACCTCCGGCCCAAACCCCTCCGCCCGCGCGCGGCTCATCGCCTCCCAGATGTTCGGAGCGTCTGCACCGTGGCCGAACTTGACGCCGTCGTACCGCGCCAGGTTCGCCGAGCACTCCGACGGCGCGATAATGTAGTAGACCGCCAGCGCGTACGGCGTCGACGGCAGCGATACCTCCCAGTCGATGCTCGCCCCCAGCTCGCCGAGCTTGCTGATGCCCGCTCGCACGGTCTCCGCAACCGCTGGGTCGATCCCTTGAGCGAAATACTCCTGGGGCACGCCGATGCGCAGTCCGCGCAGGTCGGCCACGAGCGCCCGGCGGTAGTCCGGCACGGGCTCGGGGACGCTGGTGGAGTCGCGGGAGTCGTGGCCCGCGATGGCCTGCAGCACAAGGGCCGCATCCTCGACATCGGCCGTCATGGGCCCTATCTGATCGAGGCTGGAGGCGAACGCTATCAGCCCATACCGGCTCACCCGCCCGTAGGTCGGTTTGAGGCCGGTGACGGAGCAAAAGGCAGCCGGCTGGCGGATGGAGCCGCCAGTATCGGAGCCGAGAGCATAGAGACCCAGCCCGGCGCTCACGGCGGCCGCCGAGCCACCGCTCGAGCCGCCGGGCACGCGGTTGGTGTCCCAGGGGTTCCTTGTCGGGTGGAAGGCTGAGTTCTCGGTGGATGAGCCCATGGCGAACTCGTCCATGTTCGTCTTGCCCACCATGACGACGCCCGCGGCGTGCAGCCGCTCCATCACCGTCGCATCGTAGGGCGGGACGAAGTCGGCCAGCATCCGCGACGAGCAGGTCGTGCGCACGCCCTGCGTGCAGATGACGTCCTTGATGGCCGCGGGCACGCCGAGCAGGGGCCCGGTGTCCCCCGCCGCGCGTCGCCGGTCCGCCTCCTCCGCCTGCTGCAGCGCCAGGTCGGGCGTCAACGCCATGAATGCACCAAGCCGGGGCTCTAGGGCCTCGATTCGGGCGAGCACCTCTCTGGTCAGCTCCACGCTCGAGAGCTCCCGGCGGCCGAGGAGGTCGGCAGCTTGGTGGATGCTGAGGCTCAACAAGTCCGTCATGACGTCTACGCGAGCTCAAAGAGACGGCGAAGCTTGCCCGACATCTGTGCCATGAGGGCATCGGGCAAGGCGCCCAGTTCACGCTGAACAAGCGAAAGGGCAACCGTCATCAAGCGAGACAGACGAACAGTTGATGTGACCCACAGGCCAGTAGCGGGGAAACCTTGGTCCGATCCCTGCACCAGAAGATCGCTCTCAAGGAAGTCCTCAGGCACCCGGCTGGTGATGAAGGCCAGTACAACGTGGTTGTATGGCCCTACAGGATAAGTCAAGCACAGCGCGTGCCGCACACGCGTCGTGGAAACGTCGTCAAAGGGGAATGGCACCAGGACTATCTTACCCCCGCATGTGTTAGTGGCTTCCCGTCGCTCAGTGTATATATGTCTTCCTCAGGTTCGTTGAGGAAGGCGAAGGCCGGATTGGACATCCCTGCCTGCAACCATTGAATCTCCTCTGCCTCTTCTACCGGGCCGAGGAGCACGATAACCCTCAACCGTTGTGGCGCGGATCTAGGCAGTGGGGAATCTAGACGGATCAGATCCGCGTTCTCCAACCGCGCCGTAATCTCTAACGCGTGCCATGCCTTTTTCATGTCCACCTCCTTCGGACGCTTACGAGTCCTCGAGCACCATCGCCACCCGGAACATCTCCTCCTCCACCCGTGGCCCGTTCGCCAGCACCGCCGGCCGCGACAGCGATGGCGTCACCTCGTCCTCGCGCTCCACGTTCTGCAGCGGCACCGCATGGCCCGTGGGCGGCACGCCGGTCGTGTCGAGTTCCCGCAGGACCTCGAACTGCTCCAAGATGAGGGAGAGCTGCGCCCCCAGCCGCTCCACGTCCTCTGGCGACAGCTCTATGCGACACAGCGTCGCAATGTGCATGACCTCTTCCCGGCTGAGCGGCATGATGAACGACCTTTGCGCAAGTGTGGCAACTATTATAGCCCGCTCTCGCGCAGTCCATCACTTTCCGAGCCCAAGGCATGCTGCTACCATGCCTCGTAGATGGTTACAGAAGAGGACGCTGCGCTCGAGAAGGCAGCCCGACTGGGCGCGCCCTCCTGGGTCTGGCGCGCCGGCCAACAGCGGCGCCTCGATCTCGTGCGGCGCTACCTGCCACTGGAGGGGCGGCGCATCCTCGATATCGGCTGCGGCGTCGGCATGTACCTGCGCGCTTTCCAGCGCTACAGCCCAAGCGTCCTCGGCCTCGAGATCGACCACGAACGCGCCGGTCATGCCTCCGCCATCGCGCCCGTCCTGCAGGCGCGGGCCGAATCCCTGCCCCTTCGCGATGCCTCGCTCGATGTCGTCTTCCTCAACGAGGTGCTGGAGCACGTCGCCGACGACCGCCGGGCTATTGCTGAAGCGGCCCGCGTCGTCCCTCGCGGCGGGCACATCGTGATCTACCTCCCCAACCGGCGCTACCCGTTCGAGACTCACGGCGTTTATTGGCGGGGACGCTATCATTTCGGCAACTTCCTCTTCGTCAACTACCTGCCGGAGCAATTCCGCGACCGCTTGGTGCCCCACGCCCGGGCCTACACTTGGCCTGACCTGCGCCGCACCTTCGAGGGACTGCCGTTGCGCATCGTTCACCACGGGTACGTCTATCCTGGCTTCGACAACGTCAAGGCCCGTTCTCCCTTCCTGGCCGACGTGCTGCGACGCGTGCTCTATGCGCTGGAACACACGCCGCTTCGTGTTTTCGGCCTGTCGCACTTCCTGGTCCTCGAGAGGCTCTAGCCCGTGGCACGGAGAAAGGCCACCGGCTCCCGTCGCGCCAAAGGCGTCGTCCTCGGCCGCACAAGGCGTCGCAATGGCCATGGCGCCTCCCGCCTTCTCTTCGCCGTGGCCGCGCTCAGCTTCCTTGGCCTATTCGGCGCGATAGGCGGCGGCAGCGCCGTGTACTGGTTCTTTGCACGCGATCTGCCCTCGCCGACAGCGGTCGCCGAGGAGCAGCCCTCCAGCACCAAGATCTATGACCGCAACGGCGAGCTGCTGTACGAGGTCTTTGACCGCCAAGAGGGACGCCGTACCACGGTTCCATTGGGCGAGATCTCGCCATGGCTGATAAAGGCCACCATCGCTACGGAGGACGCCGACTTCTACCGCCATTCCGGCGTGAACGTGCGTGGCCTGATTCGAGCCGGTTGGGGCTATCTGAGTGGCGGCGGCTTTTCCCAGGGTGGGGGCTCGTCCATTACGCAGCAGTTGGTGAAGAACGTGCTCATCCCCGAGGAGCAGCGGGCGGAGCGGTCCGTCGTGCGCAAGATAAGGGAGATCATTCTCGCCGTTGAGATCGAGCGACGCTACAGCAAAGAACAAATCCTCGAGTGGTACCTGAACCGGATCAACTACGGCAACCTCTCGTACGGCATCGAGGCCGCGTCGAACAGCTATTTCGGCATTGCCGCCAAGGACCTAGACCTCGCCCAGGCCAGCATGCTTGTGGGGCTACCCCAGGCCCCCGCCCGTTACTCGCCGCTCACGAATCCACAGGCCGCCACGTCGCGCCAGGAGGTCGTACTCGGCCTGATGGTGCGCAACGGCGCCATCACCAGCGACCAGGCCAGCGCCGCGCTCGCGCAGGAGCTTGTCTACCGACGCGCCCGCTTCGACATCAAGGCGCCGCACTTCGTCCAGTACGTCCGCGAGCGCCTCGAGGAGCGCTACGGCCGCGCCGTGGTGGAGCGCGGTGGCCTGCGGGTGACCACGACCCTCGACCTCGCACTGCAGCGCCGCGCCGAGGAGCTGGCCCTCGCCAACACGGACCGTCTCAAAGCGCAACAGGCGCAAAACACCGCGCTGGTCGCCCTGCGACCAGACACTGGCGAAATACTCGCCATGCTCGGGAGCATGGACTACTTCAACGAGGATATCGATGGTCAGGTCAACATGGCGACCGCCGAGCGCCAGCCCGGCTCCACCTTCAAGATCCTCACCTACGCAACTGCGTTCCAAAAGGGCTGGACGCCGGCAACCATGGTCCTAGACACCCGCATGTCCTTCCCTGACGGCCTCAACCCACCGTACGTGCCGGAGAACGTGGACGGCCGATTCCGCGGGCCGGTCTCGGTTCGTCAGGCCCTCGCCATGTCGCTCAACATCCCCGCCGTGCGCACCCTTGCCTTCGCCGGTCTCGACAATGTCCTGGCGACTGCGCACAGGTTGGGCATCAACACGCTCACGCGCCGCAATACCTACGGGCTGTCGCTCACCCTTGGCGGCGGCGAGGTCACGCTCCTAGACATGGTCTACGCCAACAGCGTCTTCGCTAACCGCGGCACCATGTCAGGCACTCCGGTCACCCAGGCGCAATCTGGCTTTCGCGAGCTCGATCCCGTCGCGATCCTGCGCGTGGAGGACGGTCACGGCCGGGTGCTTGAGGAGTTCCGGACACCGCAACGTCGTCAAGTCCTCGACCCGAGGCATGCCTATCTCGTCACCAGCATCCTTTCCGACAACGAGGCCCGGGCCCCCTTCTTTGGCGCCAACAACCCGCTGGCCCTACCCGGCCGCCCTGTCGCCGCGAAGACCGGCACGACCGACGACCAGCGGGACAACTGGACCATCGGCTTCACTCCCGACCTCGTTGTGGGCGTTTGGGTGGGGAACAGCGACAACACCCGTATGGGTAGAGGGGCCTTTGGCAGCAGTATGGCGGCACCGATTTGGAATGCGTTCATGCGAGAAACGCTGGCTAACAGGCCACCACAGCCCTTCCCGGAGCCATCCGGCCTCGTTCGCGTAAGAGTCTGTCAGCCCTCCGGCCTCCTGCCAACGCCCACCTGTCCGCAGACCAGGGAGGAGCTCTTCATTGCCGGCACCGAACCGAAGACCTTCGACAACCTCTGGCAGACGGTCCGCCTCGACCGCAGCACCGGTCGCTTGGCGACCAGCACCACGCCAAGTCAGAACGTGGAATCGCGCGTCTTCTTGGTCCTCCCACCCGAGGCGGCCGACTGGGCGCGCGAGAATGACGTCCCCCAACCACCACGAGACTTCGAGGCCGTAACCGTAGGGATGGGCTCCATCACCTCGCCCACCACAGGCGCCTCGGTGCACGGCGATGTGACCGTCAGCGGCACCGCCCAGGCCGGCTCTTTCGCACGTTATCTCCTGGAATATGGCGCCGGCCTCACGCCCATTGCCTGGAGCCCCATCGGAGCGCCGCGCACCCAGCCAGTCGTGAAGGGCTCGTTGGGCGTTTGGGACACGCGACGTCTCGCTGACGGCGTCTACACACTGCGCCTCACCGTCCAGGACAGCCAGCGCAGCGACGTCCTCAGCCTGCCTGTCACGGTGGACAACCGTCCGCCGGTCGTCCAGGTCATCTACCCCCTGACCGATTCGACCCTTCGCATCAGGACAGGCGAGGCGGATGCGGTCGGCGTTCAGGCCGATGTTCAGGACAACATCGGCGTCGACCGCGTCGAGTTTTTCGTCAACGGGCAGAGCTTGGGCTACACCACCGTCTACCCCTACAACCGCTCTTGGCGCCTCGTCCGCGGTCAGTATGTCGTCTATGCCGTTGCCACCGACACGGCGGGCAACACGGCCCAGAGCGCGCCGGTGGTGGTGGCGGTGCAATAGAGAAAAGCCCTAACGGCGCTCTCACGTTGAGGTCAAGGATTCATGGCAGCCGCGGAATCCACCTGCTACAATCGAATGTGAATCACGAGGACTGGCAGCGCTAGACAGGAGGACGCCCGTGCGCTTCGGCGAGCTCAAGGTGTTCAGCGGCAACACGCACCCGGCCCTAGCCCACACAATCTGCGACCACTTGGGTCAGCCGCTCGGCCACGCGGAGGCCTTCGAGTTCACCAACGAAAACCTCTTCGTGCGCATCCTCGAAAACGTGCGCGAGCAAGACGTCTTCATCGTCCAGCCCATCGCCCGGCCGGTGAACACCAGCCTGATGGAGCTCCTCATCTTCATCGACGCCCTCAAACGCGCCTCGGCGGGCCGGATCACCGCCGTGGTCCCCTATTACGGCTACGGTCGTTCCGACAAGAAAGACCAGCCGCGGGTGCCGATCACGGGCCGTCTGGTGGCCGACCTGCTGACCACTGCCGGCGCCAACCGCCTCCTCTCGGTGGACTTCCACGCCGGGCAGATCCAGGGCTTCTTCAGCATCCCGGTCGACGAGCTAACCGCTGAAGGCATCCTGTCCCGATACGTCGCTGCCAAGAACCTCGACAACCTCGTCGTCGTCGCCACGGACGTGGGCCGCGCCAAGGAGGCGCGCAGCGTCGGCGCACGCCTGCACGCCCCGGTCGCCACCATCGACAAGCTGCGGGTAGACAACCACGGACACACCGAGGTCTTCAACGTGTACGGCGACGTCGCCGGTCGGCGAGCCCTCCTCATCGACGACGAGATCGACTCGGGCGGCTCGATGATCGTGGCGACCCACGCCTTGCTCGAGCGAGGCGCCCTCGAGGTCTACGCAGCGGCCACGCACCCCATCCTCTCCGGCAACGCCGCGCAGCGCCTGCAGGAATCGCCGCTCAAAGAGGTCGTCGTCACCGACACCGTTCCCGTTCCCCTGGCCAAGCGCGTTCCGAAGCTCACTGTGCTCTCCATCGCCCCACTCTTGGGCGAGGCCATCTCCCGCATTTATTCCGGCCGCTCGGTCGGCGAGCTTTTCGAGGAGACCTACGACCTCGGTGAGCTTTACAAGCGCCGCGAGGACTGACCGTCACTCGCATGGCCCTGCGCTGGATCAATACCCTTCTTAACGCCCACGAGCGCGAACTCAAGCGCCTTCAGCCCCTCGTCGCGCGCATCAACGCCTTGGAGCCGGAGTGCGAGCGCCTATCAGACACAGACCTCCTCAACCGCACGGGGATATTGCGGGCGCGCGTTGAACAGGGCGAGGACCTCGACTGGGTACTCCCGGAAGCCTTCGCCACGGTGCGCGAGGCGGCCAAGCGCACGCTCGGCCAACGCCACTACGACGTGCAGCTCATCGGCGGCATGGTGCTCCACCATGGGAAGATCGCTGAGATGAGAACCGGTGAGGGCAAGACGCTGGTCGCCACGCTGCCGGTCTATCTCAACGCGCTTGCGGGGCGTGGTGTGCACGTCGTTACAGTCAACGACTACCTCGGCAAGACCGGTGTGCGCTGGATGGGACCC
>Ga0209641_10003908_pt1 | contig 12402 bp, 9 predicted proteins | sample RifCSP16_1_FD_184022 | JGI IMG/M metagenome (GOLD analysis project Ga0209641, IMG submission 184022) | Soil microbial communities from Rifle, Colorado - Rifle CSP2_sed 16_1 (SPAdes) (version 2) | ecosystem: Environmental > Terrestrial > Deep subsurface > Rock core/Sediment | place: Rifle...
AGGCCGCGGGGCATAGCTCGCGGGGAGCTCGGCTGCACGCCTAGTTCAACCCGTAGATCTCCCCGAACTTGCTCTCGAGGTACTTGAGGTAGGGCTCCGCCGACAGGCCGCCGCCGACGACTCGCTTCAGCAATTCCGTCGCTTCGAACTTGGAGCCGTGGCGGTGGATGTTCGTTCGCAGCCAGCCGAGCAGCTGCGAGAAATCCGATCGTTCGATCTGCTTCGGCAGGTCGGGCAGATCGGCGTTGATCTTCTCCCACAGCTGCGACGCCACCAGGTTGCCCAGCGCGTAGGTCGGGAAGTAGCCGAGGATGCCGGCCGACCAGTGAACGTCCTGCATCACGCCCTGGGCGTCGTCGGGAGGAGTCAGACCGAGGTAGTCGCGCATCTTGTCGTTCCAGGCCGCCGGCAAGTCGGCCACCGCCAGCCGGTCCTCGGCCAGCGCGATCTCCAACTCGAAACGCAGCATGATGTGCAGGTTGTAGGTCGCCTCGTCGGCTTCGACTCGGATCAGGGACGGCTCGACCTTGTTGATGGCCCGGTGGAAGGCGGCCAGATCGACGTCGGCCAACTGTCCGGGGAAGAGCTGCTTCAGGCGCGGGTAGAAGCCCTTCCAGAACGGCAGACTGCGGCCGATCAGGTTCTCCCACAGACGCGATTGCGACTCGTGGATGGCCAGGGACGAGCCGCCCAGGAGCGGGGTGCGGTCCAGTTCGGGCGCCGAGCCCTGTTCGTACAACGCGTGACCCGTCTCGTGCATCGTCGAGCAGATCGAGGAGGCGAGCAGGTTGGGATATAGCCGGGTGGTGATGCGGACGTCGCCGAGGCCGAAGGTGGTGGTGAAGGGATGCGCCGACTTGTCCTGGCGGCCGCGCTCGAAGTCGTAGCCGAAGGCGCGGGCGACCTCCAACCCGAAGTCCCACTGCTTCTGGACGTCGTAATCCCGATGCAGCAGGCTGTTGTCGACCGGACGGCCGTGCTCGCTGATGGCGCGCACCAGCGCCACCTGGCGCGGGCGCAGCTCGTCGAAGACCGCCTTGACCTGCGGCATCTTCAAGCCGCGCTCGAAATCATCGAGCATCGGGTCGTAGGGATGGTCGTAGGGTGCGAAGAACTCGGCGTAGGCGCGCCGCAGGCGGATGACCTCCTGCAGATGCGGCTGGAAGGCGGCGAAATCGTTGGCCGGCCGCGCCTTCGACCAGGCGTCGTGCGCCATGGAGGTGACACGGCTGTTCTCGGCGACGTACTCGGCCGGCACGCGGCGCGCCTTGTCGTAGTCGTGCGCCACCTTGCGCACCAGGCAGGCATCGTCCGACTCCGGGTCGAGGCCGGCGGCGGCCGCCTGGCCTGCCTGCAGGGCCGCCCCCATTTCGTCCGAAGTGAATTTCAGGTGGGTCAGGCGGCTGATGGTGCTGAGCTGGGCCGCACGGTTGGCGGCCCCGCCGGCCGGGAGGTTGACCTGCTGGTCCCATTCCAGCACGGCCGTGGCTGTGTGCAGATCGACGATCTCACCGAGCAGCGTCCGAAGGTGTTCGAGAGCCTGTGCCATCGTTTCTCCTTGTTGCGAGCGTCCCGTTGTTGTGAGCTTCCCGGAAGCGTGGAGCTTCCGGGAAGCTTGTCCGTCAGGCCACGCGCCCGGGCGGCACCTCGCCTCGCAGCGCCGCCAGGACGTTGTACACGATTTCGAGCGCTACCCGCGCCTGCGCCTCGACCGTCTGCGCCCCGAGGTGGGGGGTGGCGACCACCCGCGGATGTCGGAGCAGCGCCAGGTCGCCGGGCGGTTCCTGGGCAAAGACATCCAGCGCCGCGCCGGCCAGGCGACCGTCGTCCAGCGCTTGCCGCAGCGCGGCTTCGTCGATCAATCCGCCGCGCGCGGCGCATACCAGGCGGGCGCCGGACTTCATACGCCCGATCGCCGTCCGACCGAGGAGGCCGCGAGTCTCGGTCGTCAACGGCAGATGCAGGCTGACGTAGTCGCTGACGGCAAGCAATGTCTCCAGGGTTACGGGAGAGGCGCCGGCGGCGCGGATGGCGTCATCGTCCAGAAAGGGATCGAAGGCCGCCAGGACCATGCCGAAGGCCTTTGCCCGCGCGGCGACGGCCCGGCCGATTCGGCCAAACCCGACCAGACCGAGCGTCTTGCCCTCCAGCTCCTCCCCGATCAGGGAAGCCTTCGGCCACTCCCCGCGGCGCAGCGCCGCATCGGCGGCGGAGATGTCCCGGGCCAACGCCAACATCAGGCCGATGGTCAGCTCGGCGACGGACGTGGTGGAGGCTTCCGGCGCGGTGACGATGCTGATGCCGAGTTCCCGGGCGGCCCCCACATCGATATTGTCGACGCCGACACCGGCCCTCCCGACTACGCGCAGGCGGGGCGCCGCCGACCGCAGCGCCGCTGCATCCACTTGTGATCGACCGCGGACGATCCACGCGTCTACTCGGCCGAGAGAGGCCCGGTCGTCGAGAATCACCTCGGATTCCTGGCGAAGCCGGGCCAATCCCGGCTCGGCCAGGCCGTCGCAGACCAGAACGCTCCAGGAGGGAGAGTCGTGGGTCACCGAAGTCCGCAGGGGAAGGAGCGCGCCCGTTGTCGGCCAAGGTGGCTTGGACGGCGGGCGCTGGCGCTATTGTACCCTCGAGCCGCTTTCCCTCTCGCCGGCGGACGCCTCCCGAGACGATTGTGGGCTGCGCCCTCACCCTGAGCCCGACCGCGTGCCCCCTGGGGTGAAGAGGAGCAGGCACAAGGGGCCAAGCAGCAGCAGCGCCAGCCCGGCCGTCAGCCCGAACGAGGCCGCCACCATCCCGGTCAGGACGGCGAGCATCCCGCCGGCGGTCCCCGTCACCGAGGACAGGGCAGTAACTGTCGCCGCTCGTCCGGGGGCGGCGGCGAAGGCCTCACCCTGCAGCAGCGGGTACCACGGGGACGCCAGCAGGCCGAGCACGAACAACCCGGCCAGCCGGCCCAGCGGGCCTCCCGGGGCGACCAACCACAACGGGAACAAGATCAGAGTCGCGGCGGACGTCCATCGGATGAGACGGCGAACGTCCTGTCCGGCCAGCAGGCGGGCCAGCAGGACCTGGCCGGCGAGGAACCCCAGCAGCCAGATCGTCACCGCCACGGCCGCCGTCGTCGGCGGCAGGCCGACGACATCCGTCAGGAACAGGGCGATGTACCCGAAAAAGACATCGAGCATGAGGTCGGCCAAGGGAAGCAGCAACAGCCACCGCCAGAGCCGCCGCAGGCGGATCGTGGCCTGCAGATTGGCGCGCAGATCCGCGGTGATCGAGCTCCAGCTCAGGTGCATCGGGTTGGAGGGCCTGGGACTGCGGACGAGCAGCGCCAGGCCCAGGCAAACGGCGCCGAGGAGAAGGAACGGCGCTCGCCAAGAAAGGCCCACGGCGACCATGCCGGCGAACACCACCGGGCCCGATAGGCTGCCGATGGTCCCGGCGGCGGTCCAGCGCGCCATCATCTCCGATTCGCGGGCCGGGTGGCGCTCGATCATCGTCGCCTGCGCCAGCCCGACGAAGGCGCCGCTGGCCGGGTAGGAGATCGTCAGGGCCAAGAGCAGGACGGCGAAGCTGTCGGCGCCGCCGATGAGGAGAAGGGCCAGCGCGAGCAGGAGCCCGCCGCCGCGGATCAGGCGGGCGCGCAGCGGCGTATCGCCGAGCAGCAGGACGGCCGGCTCGACCACCGTCGACAGGATCGCCGGCGCGCCGAACAGGATCCCGATCTGGGCATAGTCGAGCCCAAGGTCGTCGCGCAGGAAGGGCATGGCGACGCCGACAATCGTGAAGACCAGCTCGTCGAAGTACTCGACGAACAGGAACGTGGCGATCCCGGCCGGCCCGCGGCCAGCTGGGCGGGGGTGAATCCGCTGTTCGCGTAGGTGGGTCATCGGTCCTCTCCAGGTCGTGTCGAGATGGGGGCGGCAGACCGGGAGAGGAGGGGCGCGCGTCAGCGCCCCAGGCCAAAGTGGGAGTTAACGGGGTGGGTGGACGTGGGTCAGCATGGGACGATTCTACCGTCGGTCGGTCCACCGGTCCAGGGTCGATGCGGCGGGCGTCCGCTCGCCGGAAGCGCCGGGTCGATTCAAGCCGGGCCGGCGTCGCCGATGAACACGGCCCACAGCGCCAGGTCGCTGCTGAAGGACTCGAAGCGATGTTGGACGCCGGCCGGGACGAACATCATGTCGCCCGGTCCGAAGGAATGGCTGCGCTCGCCGTTGCGGAAGATGCCGCTGCCGGAGATGACGACGTAGATCTCGTCGCGCGCATGCGGCGTCTGTGGATCGATGCCGCGCGGAGCGTAGATTTCGACCTCCAGGCCCGGATGCTGCAGAACGCGTGCGAAGCGTTCTCCCTCGGGGCCGGGAAGGAGATTGAAGGCTTCCTGGGGTCGGATCCAATAGTCGTTGCCAAAAGGCATGGCGAACCTCCGAAAAACAGTGGTCAGGGGTTAGCGGTCGGTGGTCAGTGCCGGAGCGATCCACTCACTGGCCACTGCCCCTGTCCACTGACCACTCACTGTGGGGCGCCTACCTAGGCGTCATCGGAGTCGGCTCTCAGCGATCGGCCAGATCCGCCACGACGGCGCGGTGATCCGAGACGGTGCTCTCGACCGTCTCGGCGGCGATCGCCTGCAAGTCGGGGCTGAGCCAGATCCAGTCGATGCGTTGGAATGGATCGTCCGCCGGCCATGTCAGGCCGGGCCCCTGGCCGCCTTCCGACCAGGCGTCGACCATCCCGGCATTGAGGATCAACTCCATTTCGGGCCAGGTCGGCTCGGCGTTGAGGTCGCCCATCAGCACCGAGTGGTCGGCGCTGCCCCAGAATTCCAACAGGACCGGGATCTGGGCCAGGCGCGGGCCGGGCTCTTCGGCGATGTGATGGAGGTGGGTGGCGACGACGAGCACCGGCGCCTCCAGCCCCAGGTCGACGTGCGCCCACACATAGCCCCGCGGCAGCAGAGTGTCGGCGGCCGGCAGCGGTGCGGAGCCATGATCCAGGAACCCGACCCGGCTGAGGATGGCGTTCCCCCAGATCGGATCGGCGGTGCCGGCGAAGATGATCTCCATCCCCAGGCGGCGGGCCAGCCAGTCGACCAGGTCGACGGAGCCGTCGATGAGCCAGCCGCGCGACACTTCCTGCAGGGCGACGACATCCGGGTCGCGCGCGGCGATCACGCGGGCGATCGCCTCCGGATCGAGGCGGCCGTCCCGGCTGAAGGCCGAGTGGATGTTGAAGGTCATCACGCGACCGCTGGGAGCCGAAGACTCCGGGGAAGGCGCCGACATCGGCAGGAGCAAAGCGATGACGATTCCCAGCGCCGCCAGCCCGCCGGTGGCAGCGAGCGCCGTCGGGTCCGTCTCGGCCGCGCGCCCGGCTGGGCGCCGCACGGCGCCGATCATGCACGCGGCGTAGATCAGCGAGGCCAACGGGACGACCCAACCGCGCGGGAGCGGCAGAGCGATGTCGAAGGAAACGTAATAGACGAAGGCCAGCAGCAGGTAGAGCAGCATACCCAGTGTGATGGCGACCGAGGTGTGGCCCAGGCCGGTGCGAGTCGGCTCGACGCCGCGCAGGGCGATCAATCCCAATCCCCAACCGAGGGTGAACTGGATCAGCAGGACGACCAGCGGAAGATAGGCGGAAAGCTCCACCGTGCGCGGGACGGCCAGGAACACCAGCAGCGCCGCCAGGACGGCCACCGGCGAGCGGTGGAGGGAGGGTCGAGCGAAAGCCATCCAGGCGCCGGCGGCCATCGCCAGGATCCCCAGAAGAAGTACGGCGAAAGCGGTCGGCGACGGAATCCCGGAGACCTGCGCTACCCACCCCTGGTTCAGGACGATGAGGGCCTCGATCAAGAAGAAGGAGCCCAAGCCGACCAGCGGCAGGGCTTGCGACCAGGACACATCCGAAGGCGCCGTGCGCAGCGGTGTCGGTTCGACGGCGAGCAGCCACAGAGTCAGCGTGGCGAGCGCCAGAACCACTACGACCGCGCCGATGGCCGGGTTCCAACTCAGGTCGAGCGTCCCGGCCGCCCCTTTGATCAGAGTGTCGAGCGCCAGTCCAACGATCACGCCTCCGGCGAGGCGGTGGGGTCCATCCGGTCCGTTGGCGGCTCGGGAATGGCCGATGAAGGTGCTCCAGAAGATCAGGAACAGGGCGACCGAGGCCAGGCTCAGGTACAGGTCGAGGGCCGGGTCGGTCGAGAACTGTTCCAGCAGGCGCAGTCCGGCCAGCCCGCCGCCGGCGAACCACAGCGCCCCACGCGAGCCGAAGAGGCGCCGCACCAGCGGGGCGACGAAGCCGAGCAGGAACGTGGCGAAGGCGATGCCGCCCAGCGTGATCGATCCGACGCCGACGGTGTCGCGCAGATACCATGCCAGGCTGGGGTAATAGACCCTCAAGCTCTGCAAGCCGAGCACGGTGACGAGCGCCGGCAGCGCCAGTCGCCGCAGCGTGGAGAGGCGGAACCAATCCATCGAGAGTCTGCCGGCCATGGGTTCCTCCCTACGGGATCCCCTGCGGGACGTCCCTTCCGGGGTGCGCCTTCCGGAGTGCCCCTCCGGGGTGCCCCTTCCGGGGTGCCCTTCCGGGGTGCCCCTCCGGGGTGCGAAGACGCGACGAAGACGCGACGAAGACGCGACGGGAAGACGCCATCCGCTCGCGGCGAGGGGATTATAGCCGCGCCGAAGCGGTGCGGCCCTTTGTGCGATAATGGCGCGCTGGACCCCGTTCGAGGTGCCCCTCCGGGGTACGAACCGCGACGAACCGCGACGAGGAGGAGAATGCGTTTCCACTCGCTGTGCGTTCTCGGGCTGGGATATATCGGCCTGCCCACCGCCAGCACTTTTGCCACGAACGGGCTCCAGGTCATCGGCGTCGATGTCAACCGGCGCATCGTCGACATCCTTCGCAATGGAGAGATCCACATCCACGAGCCCGGCTTGCGCGGGCTGGTGCAGGCCGCCTTCGCTTCGGGCAACCTGCGCGTGGCCGAGCAGCCGGAGCCGGCCGACGCCTTTCTGATCGCGGTTCCCACGCCGCTCCAGCTCGACAAGCGCGCCGATCTGACCGCCGTGCGGGCCGCCGCTCGAGCGATCGTCCCCCATCTGCGACCGGGGAACCTGGTCGTGCTCGAATCGACCTCGCCGCCGCGGACGACGGTCGACGTTGTGGCGCCGATCCTGGCCGAATCCGGCCTGCAGCCGGGCGAGGCTATCTGGCTGGCCTACTCGCCCGAGCGGGTGCTGCCCGGTCAAATCCTGCGCGAGTTGATCGAGAACGCGCGGGTCGTCGGGGGGATTAACCGCGCCTCGGCCGAGGCCGGGCGCGAACTGTACTCGGCCTTCGTCCGGGGCGAGATCGTGCTGACCGACGCCACGACGGCCGAGATGGTCAAGTTGATGGAGAACACCTACCGCGACGTCAACATCGCTGTGGCCAACGAGTTCGCCGCGCTGGCGGAGCGTTTCGGCGTCGATGTCTGGGAGGCGATCGAGCTGGCCAACCGCCACCCGCGCGTCGCCGTGCTGCGGCCCGGCCCGGGCGTCGGCGGCCACTGCATCTCCGTCGACCCGTGGTTCCTGGTCGAATCGGCCCCGGAACGGACGGATCTGATTCGACAGGCCCGCCTGGTGAACGATCGCCAACCCGGCCGTGTCGTGGCGCGACTCGAGGCGGCCCTGGGAGGGCTGCGCGGCAAGACCGTCGCCGCCCTCGGGCTGGCGTACAAGGCCGATGTCGACGACCTGCGCGAGAGTCCGGCACTGGAGGTGGCCCGCCGCTTGGCGGCGGCCGGGGCGAAGGTGCGCACCTTCGAACCGAATGCCCCCAGCGCGACGGCCGCCGGCGCGCAGGCCGCGCCGTCGCTCGAGTCGGCGCTGGACGGCGCCGATGCCATGGTCCTGCTGGTGGATCACCAAGGCTGGGCCGGCCTCGATCCCGTCTGGGCAGCGGGTGTGATGCGCGGCCGGGTCGTGTTCGACACGCGCGGCGTACTGCCGCGCCCCGCCTGGGAACAGGCCGGCTTCCTACTGCACGTCCTCGGTGCGGGTTCTCCCCTCCCCCTGCATGAGGGAGGGGAGGGTGGGGGTGGGTCGGCGAATCAGAGGAGCCCTTCGATATCAGAGCGGCCTACGCTCAGGGAGGGAACGCCGCCTGAGGGGGGAGACGAACCGTCGGCGCGTCCCCATCGCCCCGCGGCCGGTACGCCCGATGCCTGAGAGATCCCCGCGCGTCCTGTCCGTCTTCGGGACGCGACCGGAAGCCGTCAAGATGGCCCCGGTCGTACAGCGGCTGCGACACACGCCCGGGGTCGAGTCCGGCGTGTGCGTCACGGCGCAGCACCGCCAGATGCTCGATCAGGTGCTGGAGCTGTTCGATATCGTCCCCGATTTCGACTTGAACGTCATGGAAACCGACCAGGCGCTGGCCCCGTTGACGACGGCCATCTTCCGCAGCCTGGACCCCGTCCTGGAGCAGTTCCAACCCGACTGGGTGCTGGTGCAAGGCGACACGACGACCGTGCTGGCGGCGGCCCTCTTGGCCGCCTATCGCAAGATCCGCGTCGGCCACGTCGAGGCCGGATTGCGCACCGGCGACAAGGGACAGCCGTTCCCGGAAGAGATCAACCGGCGCGTGGTCAGCGTGGTGGCCGACCTGCATTTCGCGCCCACGGCGCGGGCGCGCGACAACCTGCTGCGGGAAGGAGTTCCGCCGGATCGCATCGTCGTCACCGGGAATCCGGTCATCGACGCGTTGCAGGCGATCGCCGCCCGGCCCTACGATCCAACGACCGGCCCGCTGGCCGGCCTACCCTCCGATCGACGGATCATCCTGGTGACCGCCCACCGCCGCGAGAACTTCGGGGCGCCGTTGGAGGGGATCTTCACCGCCCTGCGCCGCCTGGCGGAACGCTATCGTGACGACGTGACCTTCGTGTACCCGGTGCATCTCAACCCCAACGTGCGCCAGCCGGCGCAGCAGATGCTCGGCGATGTACCGAACGTCACCCTGCTCGACCCGCTGGATTACCTCCCGATGGTCCACCTGCTTCGCCAATGCACATTGGTCCTGACCGATTCAGGCGGGCTCCAGGAGGAGGGGCCGGCGCTGGGAAAGCCGGTGCTGGTCCTGCGCCAGGTGACGGAGCGGCCGGAAGCGATCGAAGCCGGGACGGCGCGCCTGGTGGGAACCGAGCCCGCTCGGATCGAAGCCGAAGTGCAACGGCTGCTGGAGGATCCGGCGGCCTACGCCGCGATGGCGCACGCCGTCAACCCTTTCGGCGACGGCCATGCGGCGGAGAAGATCGTCGAGGCGCTGTTGGGAAGTGGTCGGTGGTAAAGGGTCCGTGGTCAGCCACGACAACCCGCTCCTTTCTGACCACTGACGGCTGGCCACTGACCACCGGTTTGCCGTGAAGACCCTCTGCCTGGTAAGCCGCGTCACCGGCATCGCCGGCCCGGCCAGCTTCCAGCGCCGCCTGGCGGCCGGCTTGAAAGCGCGCGGAGTTGCCGTGACGTACGGACTGTCCGGGGAGGCGTACGACGCCGTCCTCGTGACCGGCGGGAGCCGCGACCTGGCCGGTCTGCGCCGGGCGAAGCGCCGAGGGGTACCGATCGTCCAGCGGCTGGATGGGATGAACTGGATCCATCGCCGCCGGCGAACCGGGTTGCGCCACTACCTTCGGGCGGAGGCCAACAATCTCGTGCTCCGCTGGGTGCGGACGAATCTGGCGGAGATCGTCGTCTATCAGAGCGACTTCGTGCAACGCTGGTGGGAGGCGAGCCGCGGCGTCGCGCCGGGCCGAGGCGTCGTGATTCGGAACGGAGTCCCGCTGGATGAGTTCACACCCCGGGGCGACCGCGAACCTGTCCGCGCGGGGACGCGCCTGCTGGTTCTCGAAGGAGCGATCGGGGGCGGTTACGAGATCGGGTTGACCTGGGCGTCGAAACTGGCGTCTGGGCTGGCCGCCCGGGGTGGAGCCCGGCCGCCGGTGGAATTGACGATCGCCGGGAAGAAAGGGGAGCTCCCCGCGAGCTTCAAGGTCGCGGGAAGATCCGCCGACATCGAAATCCGCTGGGCGGGGGAAGCGCCCCCCGAAACGGTCCCGACCCTGTTGCGCTCGGCCGACCTGTTGTTCTCCGCCGACCCCAACCCGGCCTGCCCCAACAGCGTCATCGAGGCGTTGGCCTGCGGACTGCCGGTGGCGGCCTTCGACACCGGCGCCATCGGCGAGATCGTCGACCGCCAGTCCGGCGCCGTGGTGCCCTACGGCGCCGACCCGTGGAGGCTGGAACCTCCGGACCTCGAGGCGTTGACGCTGGCGGCCGGCCATGTGCTGGACGGAGGCGAGCGTTTTCGGCGAGGGGCGCGCCGGCGGGCCGAAGCCTCGTTCGGGCTCGACCGGATGATCGATGCCTACCTGGCCGCCCTCGGATGGTCCGCATGACTCGCGGCGTGCTGCGTTCCGGATTGACCTCCCTGGCGGCAGCGACAGCGCGCTGGCTACCCGTGCGAGGGCGCCTTCTTCTGTATCGACTGGGTCCCGCGACGGATTGGCTGCGGCGTGCCCTCAATAGGGCTGTCCCGGCCGGGATCCAACCCGTACGCCTTGCCGCCGGAGATCTAGCCGGGAGCTGGCTCTTGCTGGACCTGCAGGTCGACAAGGATCTGTGGCTCGGCAACTACGAGCCCGCTATGGCCCGGGCCATCCGTCAATTCGCACAGCCGGGCGGAACCGCCTACGACCTGGGCGCCAACATCGGCTACACCGCGCTGCTCCTGGCCGGCGCCCTCGGCCCTTCCGGGCGGGTTTTCGCCTTCGAGCCGTTGCCGGAGAACCTCCAGCGGCTGCGGCACGCCGTCAGACTCAACGGTCTGGAAGCGCAGGTTACCGTCGTTCCGTCGGCCGTCGGAGCCCGGCGCGGCCCGGCCGCCTTCCGAGTGCATGCGTCCGGTGGAATGGGCCGGCTCGACAACGGCGCCGGCCGTGAAAGACGGTTCGTCGCCGCCGTTTCGGTCGATGTCATGACTCTCGACGACTTCGTTTTCATTGACGGGCAAACGCCGCCGTCGCTGATCAAGATGGACCTGGAGGGCGGCGAGGCCGCGGCCCTGGCCGGGATGTCGCGTCTTCTCGGCCAGGTGCGCCCGACTTTGCTGATCGAATTGCACGGGGCTCAGGCCTCGGCCGATGTCGAGCGCGAGCTGGGAGCGGCAGGATACCGCCTGCACCGGATGGAACGCGATTACCCCGAATTCCACCGGCGTGAGTCAGGGCCATGGCCCAAGCACATCGTCGCCTTGGCCGCCGAGGTGGCGACTTGACGAGTCTCCGGCAGTTTCCGGGGAGGGCGGCGGTCCAACAGCGGGTCCTGCCGCACTATCGGGCCGCCTTCTTTGACAACCTGGCCGTCCGCTGCGATGAGGGACTCGACCTCTTCGCCGGGATGCCGCGGGCCGCGGAGTCGATCCAGACGGCGGAGGCGTTGGCCAGCGTGCGCTGGAGCCGCGGTCAGAACGTTCACCTGCTGGGAGGCCGCGCCTATTTCTGCGTCCAGCGCGGCCTGGAGGCCTGGTTGGCCCACGCCGATCCGGACGTGCTGGTGCTCGAAGCCAACGCTCGTTATCTGTCCAGCCCACGCGCCATCGCCTGGATGGAGCGGCGCGGGCGGCCCGTTCTGGGTTGGGGACTGGGGGCGCCGGGCAGGGGGCCCCTGGCGGGGTGGTTTCGCCGCCGGTTCTTGAGGCGTCTGTCCGGGGTCATCGCCTACAGCACACACGGCGCGGCGGAGTACGCTGCGGCCGGCGTGCCGGTCGAGCGGATTTGGGTCGCCCCGAACGCCGTGGAACGGCCGCCGGCGAAACCGCCGGCGCGCTCGACGCCGGTTCGTCGACCCCCGCGAATTCTGTTCGTCGGCCGGTTGCAGCGGCGCAAGCGGGTCGACTCGCTTCTGGCGGCCTGCGCTTCGGTGAGGCCCGCCCCGGAAGTGTGGATCGTCGGGGACGGCCCGGACCGCCGGCGGCTGGTCTCGATCGCCGCGCGTCGATTCCCAACGGCGATCTTTGCCGGCGCCGTCCACGGGGACGAGCTGCGCTCCCTTCTGGATGCTGCCGACCTCTTCGTGCTCCCTGGCACGGGAGGCCTGGCGCTGCAGCAGGCGCTGGCGCGGGCGCTTCCGGTGATCGCGGCCGAAGGGGACGGGTCGCAGGAGGACATGGTCACGCCCGAAAATGGCTGGCTGGTCCCACCGGGTCGGACGGCGCCGCTTGCCGACGCGCTGCAATCGGCGCTGGGAAATCCTCGCCGTCTGGCCGCGATGGGGCAGGCCTCCCTCAGGCTGGCGCAGACGCGCTTCTCGCCGGCGGTCATGCTCGACGTCTTCGTCCAGG
>Ga0209641_10003911_pt1 | contig 12393 bp, 6 predicted proteins | sample RifCSP16_1_FD_184022 | JGI IMG/M metagenome (GOLD analysis project Ga0209641, IMG submission 184022) | Soil microbial communities from Rifle, Colorado - Rifle CSP2_sed 16_1 (SPAdes) (version 2) | ecosystem: Environmental > Terrestrial > Deep subsurface > Rock core/Sediment | place: Rifle...
CGTCGCGACGGTACGGCGGGAGGCGTTCAGCTCCCCCGCAAGGGCGGTGGCGTCCAGGATCTGACCCGGCTCGTCGAGGAGAAGGTGCAGGAGGGATTCCAGGAGGGGCAGGTCGCGGATGCGGAGGAGCCCGGGCAGATCTCGGTAGAGCACCTTCTCTACGACGCTCTCCCGGACGTACTTCCGCACCACCTCCATGTTGTCGGTGGAGACGAGTTCCGGAAGCCCCATCGTGCGGATGAGGTTCTCAAGGGCGCGCGCCAGCTCCCTCTCGCGCAACCCCGCCGGCTCCGATGGGATCCCCCGGAACGCGAGGTACTCACGGAACGTCAGCGGGTGCACCGGGAACTCGAACATCCGGCCCGCCAGGGACTCGCGTCCCCCCTTCCGCAGGAAGAGGGACTCCGACCCGGAGATCACGATCCTCGCCCGGCGACCCAGGCGGTCGTACAGCGCCTTCACCTGGTCCGCCCAACCCTCCAACTTCTGCACCTCGTCGAGCAGGAGGATGGAGGGCCGCTCTGCGAACCGGCGCTCCAGGAGATCCTCGTAGGCCCCCAGGACCTCTCGGACCTCCACCTCCCGGAACTCGTCGAACGTGAAGTACAGGACATCGCGGGGGTCGACGCTTCCCGCCATGGCATCGGCGGCGAACTTCTGGAGGAGCGTGGTCTTCCCGACGCGGCGCAGTCCCGTGAACGCGATGATCTGGGGCAGGTGGAGGAACCGGCGGACCTCGTCGTACACCTCGCGGTCGTGGAACTCGGGGCGGAACTCGCCCTCCCACCACGGGTTCATCCCCGGGAGGACCTTCTTGATTTGTGGCATGTCTAAGTCCCGTAGAATATGATTCTATGGGCTCTATGAGGCTCGTAGAATATAAGCCTTCCCGTTCGGCCTTTGGTCTGTGGCCGCCGGTGTACCGCTATGACCATCATGGGGCGGGCGCGTCCCGATCCCAGGAACAAGGTCCGCCTGGGCGGGGGTCACCGGAGGCGGCGGAGAGCGCGGTTCGTTCTCCCGGGGTCGAACGCTTCCGGGTCGAACTCCCCGCCGATCCACTCGAGCAGCTCGGTGTGCCGCTCGTGCTTGGGGTCTCGCAGGGCGTCGAGGAATTCCGCGTAGCCCCCAGCCCCGCCGCAGTCTTCGGGCGGGCAGGCGCGAGCCCCGCCCTCGCAGGAGGGGCCCGGAAACTCGCCGGGCCTGGGGCTCACCTCATCCACGCGGATCTCATGGATCCAGCTGTCACCGAAGTCGTACTCATAGAGGATCGTGCTCCCCTTGCGGGGGAGGACTTCCTGGATCCGGACAGATTGCTCGTCGAGGGTCTTCGGGCCCAGACCCTCGGGATCAGGGACTCCGTAGTAGACGGGCTTTCGACCGACGATGAACTGGTGGAGATGGGAATCGGTCCACCCCATCAACCTCTGGAGGACGTCATGGAACCGGTCGAGGGGGATCCCGGAATCCACATTGACATCCCTCCAGACTGGCGGGTCAGTGTCCAGCAGGGTGACGTGGAGCCGCAAGACCTCTCTCGCCCCCGCGGCAGCCTTGCCCGCGACCGATGCTTGCTCGCGATGTCTCCGATGCGCCATCGGGATACCTTCCAGGGTCTTCGGGAAGAGAGCCGATCTACAAGAATCCAACGAGCAACCACACCCCCACAGCCGGGGAGGGGGCGGCGGGGCGCTGGCGGGTGTCTGTGTCGGAGGGTTGTAATGGGCTCGACCGAGTCCAGGCCGATCCAAGACACCCCCCTCGGCGGAAGGTGGCGGCGGACCCACGGGTCCGAGTCGCCCCATCCTGCGAAGCCCCCTGTTCATTCAAGGGCTTCCAAGAAGGTCGCGACGACAGCGAAGGCCCTCGTGATGCGCCTCTTCCGCGCTTCCGCCTCCTCGGCGGTGAAGAAGTCGGCCACGGCCATCGGACCCGGAGCGGTCTCGCTGGAGAACCACTCCCTCATCCGGAGGATCGCTTCGCCCAAGAGCGGCTCGCGGAGATGAGGCCTCACCGCGGCGGCGACCTCCCTCGGTCCCTCCCCATAGTGCTCCAGAACGGCCCACACGTCGTACGCGTCCTTCTCCTTGTACCGGCCCCGCTTGCCGCCGAGGATCAGACCCTTGGTTCCGACGCATCCGACGACGTCGGCCATCCGGAGGTCGGCCGCGTGCCGTGCCCCGCTGGGGAGCGCGCCGGACAGGTCCACGGGAGTGTTGTGAGCGATGACGAGCGGGGCGCCGGCCATGGTCCGCGCCTGGAAGTCGGGCTGGATGCCGCGGTGGCGGTGTTTCCTCCCCTCGTCCTGGGGTTCGGGCGTGAGGAAGTCCACTTGGATGTCGTAGGTCCTGCCGTCGGCGGGCGACGGCACTCCCTTCCGAAAGCTGAACCGGCTCTGCGGCGAGGGCTTCCAGGCCCGCTCGTGGAGGAGTTCGACCAAGCTGGAGTACTCGCGATCCCCGATCCGGTCCGGGTTGACAACCAGGTCGATATCAATGGATCCGACGTGCTCGAACCCGGTTCCCGGGCGGCCGTGCCGCCGGAGCAGGAGGTACGGGACCCAGCCTCCGACGAGGACCAGGGCCTCGCGATAGGGCCCGAGGGCGACGGCCAGCTCCAGAAGGGCGGAGTGCGACGCCTGAACGATTCCCGCCCCATACTCCGTGTCCAACCGTGCCATGTACTCCCCTCCCTCAGAATCCGATCTTCCGTTCCCGCAAGAAGTCCGCCTGCTCCCTGCCGCGGGCGGGGTAGTTGTAGAGGTCCACGTAGAGCTGCAGGTTGCTGACCACCTTGACGCCCTTCAGGTCCTGGAGCCCCATGAACACGCCCTCATCGTACGGCTCGAGGAGGGTGAGGTTGGCCCCGCTGTCGACGGGGCGCAGGTCGAGGCCATCGACCCAGGGCTTCGGATCGCCGGAGACGTAGAGCCACACATCCTGGAATCGGACGAAGGGGGCCACCCGGGACGCCCCGGCCTGCAACGTGAGGGCATAGCGCAGCTTCCTCGGCCTTGCGAAAGCAGCGACCTTCTCGATCAGGCGACCCGGGTCCGACTCAAGGGCGAAGAAGCCGCTCCGCTGGCTCCTTCGGAAGTCCCATCCGGCGGCCCACGCGTCGAGGAGCTCCTTCGGCTTCCCCAGGACGACTCTCTTCTCCCGGTCGCGCTCGACGAACCCCTTGTCTTCGAGGAGGCGGACCACCCGGTAGACTCCCGCAGGGGTCATGGAACACTGCTCCGCCAGGTCGGAGATTCGCGCGGGCGTCCTGGGGGAGAACAGCAGGGCGCGGAGCACGCGGGTCGCCTTGGGCGCCAGTATCTGCTTCGCCGCCCGCCGCTCGAGCGCACCGGAACCCGAGACCTGGCGGTCAATGTACACCGTGTCGAACTCTAGGTAGACGTTGCCGAGGAGGTCCACGTACCCGACGCTGGCCTCTCGGCACAAGCGGCGTGCTGACTCCGTGACGTACCGGGAAGCGAACACCGGATAGACGTCCCCCCTGCCCGACCGGGCCGCGCGCAGCTCCTCGATGGCTTGGCGTGCGAACCGTGGCTCTCCGATGATCTTCGCCTCGATCACGATCTGCTTCGTGAGTCGCCCCTTCCGGATCCGGACCCGGAGGTCCCCTACCGGGCCGTCCCTCCGTCGGGGTTCGCGCTGGATATCCTTGACCTGAAGCCCCGGCAGCAGGGCGGGTAGCCGGCGCACGAGGGCGTCCACCAACTCGGTCTCCCGTTCCGGGGCTATTTCGCTGTATAGCATCGATTTACCGTTTGGTAAAAATGGCTGTTCTACTTAAAGGTTGGTGAGGAAGGGCTGAATGGGCTCGACCGAGTATATGCCGGTTCCGGTTCAAAATACCCCCCTTGGCGGGGCGTGGCGGCCGGGACACCGGTTCGAGTCGCTCCGTCCAGAACGGCGAGCCGGGCAGGTGATGCTCCCGCTTCTCCGCGAACTCGCGTTCGATGCCCGTGATGGCGCTCCAGTCAGGGGGTTCTCCATGCGCTCGGCAGGGTCGAAGAGCCCGAGGACCAGCCCCCCTGGTGCTCTTCCGGGAATGCGATCCGGACTGAGAGTCGGACGCAGAGCAAGTGTTCAACATCCCGACTCGGGAACTGGATGGCCGAAGTAGGGGGGTCCTCGCTGGGGGACCGTTGGGGCATCAGGGGACACCCCCGAGGCCGGTTTTCGACCGGCCCCATCCTCCCGTACGGCCCACCTTCGATGGGCGAGCCGCAAGTTATTTCGGGCGACTCGGGTTCGACCTGAACGGGGAGTACGGTGAGTGCGAAAAGAGTGGGCACGGGGATTGGGCGCAACCGCATTTGTTCCTTCCTGACCGCAGGACTCGCCCTCGCTGCCCTGTGGTGGATCGTCGCGGTCCCCCAGGGGACTCGCGCCGAGACCTTCCAGGCCGAGCTCCGCGTGAACGACAACCCCAACCCCGCGCGACAGCAGGATCCTTCCCTGGCGGTGGCTCCCAACGGGACGATTCTCGTTGCTTGGGAGGACGATCGAAATGGCAACCTGGACATCTACCTCTCCTGGTCGGCGGACGGCGGCCTCACCTGGGGCGATGCGCTGCCGGACACCGACGTCCGGGTGGACGATGACGCGGGGGGGGCGACCCAATCCGATCCCTCCGTGGCGGTGGGCCCGGACGGCAGTGTGTGCGTGGTCTGGCGGGACTGGCGGAGCGGGAATGCGGATGCGTACTTCGCGAGATCCACCGATGGCGGGCGGAGCTTCGCATCGAACGTCCGGGTGGACGACGCGACCGGCACCACTTGGGTCGAGACCCCTCAGGTCCAAGTCGCCTCGGACGGGACGATCTACGTCGCGTGGGTGGACTACCGCAACGGGCTACCGGACATCTACTTCACGAAGTCCGCCGACGATGGCCTCACCTTCGGCGATGGGGCCTTGAACGGCAACGACGTGAAGATCAACGACGATACGACGGACGCGGCCCAGTTCGAACCTGGACTCGTCGCGGACGGCGGCATGGTCTACGTGGCTTGGCGCGATGACCGCAGCGGGAACTGGGACATCCGGCTCTCGAATTCCACGGACGGCGGAGCCACGTTCGGTGATGGTCTTCCGGATACCGACGGGATCGTGAACGATGATCCCGGGTTCGCGGACCAGTTCAACCCCACTGTGGCGGCGCGAGGGGGCGTCCTCCTCGTGGCTTGGGCGGACTACCGCGCGGGGAGCGGTGACATCCGATTCTCCAGCTCCGTGGACGGGGGGGCCACGTTCGGCGACGGTCTGGCGAACAACAACGATGTGCTGGCGAACGACGACACGGGCGGAGCGGCCCAGGAGACGCCCTCGATAGCCGTGGACCCCGACGGCCTCCTCTCCGTGGTCTGGGCCGACCTGCGGGATGGCGCCTTCGACTTCAACATCTACCACGCGAACTCCACGGACGGGGGGGCCTCCTTCGGCGATGGCCTGCAGAACAACAACGACGACCTCGTTGTCACGGGCCCGCCGAGCACGAACCAGACGGCCCCTGTCGTGGCCCTGACGGCCTCCTTCGCCGTTGCCGCGTGGACCGACACCCGGAACGATTTCGGCGACATCTATTTCTCCCGAGCCGCCCGGGGCCCTGGCCCCGTGGACACCACCCCGCCCGAAATTCGCAACGTGCTGGTCGACGAGGTGTCAAGCCTCGTGACTGCGCCGTGCGTCACGCCCGCGGTCACCTTGAACGCCTCCGTGGAAGATCTGGGGACCGGCAACAGCCTGATCCTCAACGCCAGCTGGAGCGCGGGCCCTACGAACGCCACCGGGGGCGCCATGGCGGCGAGCGACGGAGACGGCTTCAACGAGGTTTCGGAGGGGGTGACGGCCTCCATCGACGTTTCCACGTGGAGCGTGGGGAACTACACCCTGCACGTGTACGCCGCCGATGCTGCGGGGAACGGGAACTACTCCGGCTCGGCGTTCGCCTTCCTCCGCGTGGCAGACCTGTGCGGGCCGGCGGTTTCCATGCAACTCAACGGAGCCCCGTCCGTCACGGTGAGCGTTGGCACCCCGGTGACGATCACTGCCGTCGTCGACGACACTGCCAGCCTCGGGTCGATGGCGGTCTCGGCCGAGTACCAGATCGACGCCTCGGGGTGGATGCCTATGGCCAGCGCGACCCCGCCGCCCGGAGACAGCCCCGTCGAGAGCTTTACCTCCTCGCCGCCGATCGACACCTCAGGGTTCGCCCTCGGGGCGCATGCTGTGTGCGTCCGCGGGTGGGATGCCCGGGGGAACAACGGCACCTCGTGCGCCACTCTGACCGTCGGCGCGGAGACGGTTCCCCCCGCGGTACTCGACAGCCGGATCAACGGGCTGACCAATGCCGTGTTCGTGCTTTCATCCGCCCCGCCGTCGTTCACGCTCACCGCCGTGGTGGACGACACCTTGACGGGAGGGGCTTTCGTGGGAGGGGCGAATTTCACGGAGGGAATCCGGGCCTGGCCGGGCACGGCCATGGGTGCCTTGGACGGGGGCTTCGACGAGGTGAGCGAGACGGTGACGGCGACCGTGGCGACTCCCGGGGCGATGGGCGCGTATGACTACTGCGTCTACGGCTGGGACGCCTGGGCGAATACGAACACCACGGGAGCATGCGCACGGCTTTCCGTGGTTGCGGAATCGGAGCCTCCGGCCATCCTCGCCGTGGAGATGGAAGGCACGGGGGCGTTCACCGTTCGACACTCGACCCTCCCGAGTGCTGTCACTCTCACCGCGATTATCGACGACACGGCCCACGGGAACTCGAGCATCGGAGGGGCGAACTTCACCTGGGGCGCGGCCAACTGGACCTCCTCCACCGTGATGACGGCGACGGACGGAGCCTTCGACGAGGTAAACGAGTCGACAACCGCTGCGGTTCCCACGCCGACCAGGCCCGGGAACCACGCGTTCTGCGTTTACGGCTGGGACGAGTGGGACAACGGGAACTCCACCGGGGCCTGTGCCACGTTGACTGTAGTGGATGATTCTCTCCCACAGATCACCGCCGCGGCAAGTCCCGCCGTCGCGAGACCGGGTGAGTCGGTGAACTTCAGCGGCACCACCACGGACCTCGGAGGGATTGCAGCCGTTCACGTGGTCCTCTTCGACGAGGCCGGCCGTGAGCTCTTCAACGATTCGGCTATGGCGACCTACTCTCCCGCCACCGGGCGTTTCCACCACATCCGGACCATCCAAGATCCCGGGGAGTACGCCTTCGCGGTCTGGGTTCAGGACTCCGCGGGGAACTGGAATCTCACGAGAGGGACGTTCACCGTCAGGGAGGAGCCGCCCGCGTCCACGCTCCTCCTCTGGGTAGTGGCCTTTATCGTGGTGGTCATCCTCGCGGTCTTGGTCGCACTCCTGTATCGGAGAAGAAAGAAGCGGGGAGAGGTGGCTGCGCCGACGTCTCCCCCTCTCATGTGAGGGCTCGAGGATGCTACGGCTTGTCATCGTGCCGGCGTCGACGCCGCACCACGACCCCAGATGCTACCACTAGGACTGAGACCGCTATGACCACCACCACCCCGCCGAAGACGGAGCCATCGACGCCTCCCGGCGGTGGTATTCCGTCCCCCGCTGGTGTAAGCACGGCGGTGAACACATCCGTCTCTGAGTCGTCCCGCCACTCGTCCCAGGCGATGACGACTACTGAGCTGCCCACGGCCAGCGCGGGTGCAGCGCGGGAAGCGGTCGGCAGGTCGTCGTTTGCGCGGAGGTTCCGGGCGAACGCGCGGAGAGGCAGAGTGGTGTTGGTATAGTAGATGTCGGCGTTCGTCCGGTTGTTCCGTTCATCAGCCCAGGCCAGATGCAGGCGTTCCCCGTCGACCGCCATCGTGGGATGGGCCCTTTCACTCGCGACTAGGTTGTCATTCGCCTGGACGGTCGTGGTGAACGCGGTGCCGCCGGGCACTAGCATTCGGATAAGGAGTTCCGCTCGGTTCACCCCGTCCACCCCCCCCTCAGCAATCCAGTCGTCGACAGGATACCCATCCGCGTCGTTCCGGAAGTCGAGCCAGGCGATGATGAGCGTGCCGTCCAGGGCGTGCGCGATCTCCGGTACTCCTTGCGAGGTGCGCCCGAGGTCGTCGTCTACCCTCACATTGGGGAACCAGTCCCCCCCAAGCCCCGCGAGGTAGACATCTGCGTCGTTGAAGCCATCGGAGCCTCCGCCGTCGAAGAAGCGTCCGTCCTGGTCATTGCGGTAGTCCGTCCAGGCAACCCACGCTCCGTTCGTCGCGTTGATCGAAATGGTTGGATTCGCTTGGATCGCGTCCGATTGGTCGTCATCGAGTCGGACAGCTGAGCCGAAAGACGTGCCTCCGTCGCTCGATTCCGCATAGTAGACGTCGGAATCGCCCCCGCGAAGATCCGCCCAGGCAACATGGGGATCCCCCTCGCGATCCGTAGCGATCGCAGGGTGTATCTGAGTCCCTGTGCTCTGGTTCACCCCCACGTTAGCCTCGAAAGTGATTCCGTTCCGTGAGCGCGCGTAGTAGATCTGAGACACGCCGTTCCGCACGTCAACCCAGGCAACGTGGACATAACCGAAGCTGTCGACGGCGACGACTGGGAAGGTTTGGTCCCGTGTGGTCGCGTCGTCGTTGACCCGAATCGAGGCTGCTTCCGCCACCCCGGACGGCCCCAAGGTCCGGAAGTAGATGTCGTAGTTCCGAAACCCTACGCCCTCGTTGCGAGAGTCATGCCAGACGACGGCGAAACGCCCGTCAACCCAGCGGGCTATCGAGACTCCAGCTTGCACGCCCAAGGTGACATCGTTGACCGTTCCCCCATTCACAAACGGGGGATCCCCTTCGGTCACCCGCGGGGTCACTGTGGCAAGTACAATCAGGGACAGGAGGAAACATGCCGGAGCCAGTGCCCTAGAGGGCCTCGCGACGCGCCCGCTGGGGCGCCGCACCGAACGAACGTGGCTTGACTTGTCAACTAGGGAGTTGCGGGTGTGGAACCGCCACTCAGTCAACGGACCAGCGGTCATCCAGATGCACTGTGCCCCAATCTTCATCATCGAATATCTGAACGTTGGCCACTAGCGTGCCGTCGGGCATCGTAATGCTTCCATTCGCCACATCGAACAACGCGTAGGGTCGGCATGTGCCGGTAGGGGTCGAGTGATGGCACTGGCGATTGCTGCCCCCCGCCATGATGCTCCAGTGGTGGTTGATATCACCTCGGGTGATACGGTTTGGGGGGCTCGTCCCGTCAACGCACGCCCCAGCATGGTTGCCCGAATAGACCTCGAAGCATCCAATGTCATCGGTAATGCCGGCGTCCATGGTGTGTCCCAGCTCATGCGCTGTGACGTCCAGTCGCAGGCGGGCAGTGTCCGTGGCATCCAAGCCCCAAGCAGTCACGACCTCTTGTATGTCCCCCTCGTAAACGAAGGTACCGTATGCTGGAGCTGCATTTCCCACGGCGTTCGACGCGCAGTCGTCATCCGCAAAGAAAAGGAAAGTATGGCTATTTTGGAGGTTGTGATGTGCATTTCGCGCTGCGGTGTTGGTGGCAGTGGTGCAAGCCGTTGTTGCCCCTACTGCGCCGTCCATCAGTACTGTCACTTGGATGTTCGGGTTATCGGGATAAAGGGCCGCGACGAGTGGGACGCGCTCGAAGATATCCTCTATATCCGCCGCGGGAACGGTGGGGACACCCGCTTCCCAGTTCACCTCGATCATGAGGTCGGGGACCTCGGGGTCCGACATCAGATCGGCCTCGTCGTAGTCAGAGATGTCATCGTTGTCGAGATCGTTCGCGTCCGGGTCGGACCACCCCGTGTCGCTGATCCGGAACTGGAACTCCGCGTTGGTCCCCGTGACAACCCAGTTGAAAGTGATGATGTGCGAACCGGAAAGGGTGCCGAGGGGGTAGCTGAATTCGCTGTTCTTGTAAAGGGGGTTACCCGCCGCCGTCGTGGTCGTGATGGACGCGCCGCCATTGAGGACCAGTGAGGAAACGTAGCCGTTTCGCTGAGTGTGCCCGATGAAGAACAGGGGTGTCGCGCCGCCGCCGTTCGTGAAGGCGATCTCGGCTGGATAGGTCCCGATGGAGGGGTCAGGACAAACGTAGTGCATCTGGTCCGTCGAGGTGACGCGGAGCGTGCTCTGATCGCCGTCCTCCAACACCGTCCACGCGAGCCGGTAGTCCATCACGGGCTGCGCCGCGTCGCTTGTAATCGTGTACGTGGCATCCGTCTGGGAAACCGTGAACGGAACCTCGGCCCCGGTCTCGTCGCGCAGGGAGGAGACACCGATGGCATCCCCCGTGTCGTCCGTATTCGTCGGCTTGTCGTACATCCTCAGGGTGATTGAGACAACCGCAGCGGCGTCGGCGTGATGTATGTGCAAGGTGAAGAAACCGCCTGCGTACGCGTCGGTCGTCCCCGCCGCCGCCGTGAGCTCGAAGTAGTCGATTCCAAAAGGCTCGGCGAATCCGAACCCTCTCGCATAGGTGTCCGCATCCGCGAACTCTAGACCCACGCCGTCGAGGAATCGCCTTCGCGTGTCGTCCAGCCACCCGTAGGTCGTGGCCGTGGTCGGGGAGGTGAGGTACTTGTTGACTTCGTTGGCGTTCGAGATGCCGTCGCCATCCGCGTCACCTGCCGCATCATCCACCTCAGGATCCAGCGCGGGATAGTAGGGAATCTCGCGTCCGTCGCGCATCCCATCCCCATCGGTGTCCGGACGGCGGCTGTTCGCCCCCGCCGAGGCGGCGGACTTCCCGAGTGCGAGCCAGAAGGCCACCTCGTCGCCGTCGGCGATGTCGTCCTTGTCCGTGTCGCGTTCGAACCCCCGAGTCCCGTAGGTGTACCGCTCCTCCCCGTCCGTTAGGCCATCTCCGTCCGTGTCCGGGTTCAAGGGGTCTGTCCGCACGAAGATGCTCTCCGGGTCCACGCCCTCCGGCGCCAGCACCTCGTCGCCGTCGGTCACCCCGTCAGCGTCCGTATCCGGATTGAGCGGGTCGGTCCCGTACAAGGCAACCTCCTCGCCGTCGAGCAGCCGGTCCCCGTCGCTGTCCGATGAGAAGGGGTTCGTGCCGAAGGTCCGCACCTCCTCCTCGAGCGAAAGCCCGTCCCCGTCGTAGTCGGCGGCAAAGATGGCCAAGATCTTCCCGAAGACAGCCGCCTGCGCCCCGGGCTCGATGATCCAGTCGTTGTTCGGCTGGCCACCGAACGAACCGTCGGCCTTCGCCCGCAGGTCATTCTCCATCTTGTCGAGTGCCCCGGCGTAGGAGCACGAGGCGAATTGGTGCTCCAACGCATTGATCTTGTTCTCGAGGGCGTTCTTGCGCTGGCTCGGGTTGTTCTTGAACGCGCTGTCGGGCAAGGACTGGATGATGCTGTTGAGCTCGCCCAAGTCGGCGAGGAGATCCCCGAGCGGATCGACCGTCGGGGTCGAGTCGGTGCTGCCCCGAGTCGCTGGGGGTGTCATCGCTGGCCAGTTCGGTCGTTGCGGCGCCGAGTCGAACGCCGCAACAGCCGCGGTGATCGTCAACACTACTGCCACGATTACGGACAGACCGGGTACGAGGCGCATTCTCCCCCTCGCCGGACAAACGAACGACCTGCTATTTAAGAGCACTGTCGGCAAGTCGACTCAACCACCTCTGCCAGAGGCCCCATGTACTGCAACGATCGAATGCCGGACACCGTCACCGAAACCGTTTTCGTCGCCTGTTCCGGGTTGGCTGCCCGGCTCGCCCCCGCCTCGGCCCTTCCGAGGGCTGGGATGATCGGCGCGCGCGAATGCGCCGCCGGAGGAGAACAACGGCAACCGGTAAGGCCGCGATGACGAGGAGCCCGGCCAGGATCAAGGCGGTGCGGTCCGGGTCGTTCGCTCCGCCGTCCGGTCCACCCCCCTGGCCGGGCCAGAACTCGGCGTAGGAGTCCGCCTCCCCATTGCGCCTGTCCTCCCAGACGACCAAGAGTCCCTGCGAGGTCCACGCCGCCGCCACATCGGTCTGGTCCGTCGAGCCGGTGTCGTCGTTGGCCTTCTCGTCGTTCTCGTTCTCCAACCCGTCGCCCCAGGTCCGCCCGCCGTCCGTGGACCTTGACAGGAAGATGTCATAGTGCCCCGTCCGGTCGTCTTCCCATGCCGCGAGGAGTTCGCCCCCGAGACCCTGGACAAGGGCGGGGCGGATCTGGGCGGCACCTCGCCGGTCGTCGTTGATCCGGATGTCGGAGTTCGGAAGGCCATCCCCGATCGTCGCCCCGCGGTCCTCGGAGAAGGTGTAGTAGATGTCCGGGTTCCCGCGGCGTAGGTCCGTCCAGGCGACGTATAGATGGTCGGAATCGGCGAGGATTACCGGCTCCCCCTGATCCTGGAACCCCGTGTCGTCGTTGACCTTCAGTCCGGGGGAG
>Ga0209641_10003917_pt1 | contig 12384 bp, 16 predicted proteins | sample RifCSP16_1_FD_184022 | JGI IMG/M metagenome (GOLD analysis project Ga0209641, IMG submission 184022) | Soil microbial communities from Rifle, Colorado - Rifle CSP2_sed 16_1 (SPAdes) (version 2) | ecosystem: Environmental > Terrestrial > Deep subsurface > Rock core/Sediment | place: Rifle...
GTTTACGAAATGTTAATCATACCTCAGTCAAATAACATGCAAAAGGAAAGGGATTAGAAAATTGAAGCTTGATTTTCTGCTGAAAAGGGGAGAGTTCGCACCCATCCTGAGGCGGTTCTTCATTAACACGCTGTTCGATTCGACCTTCATGCAGATGGGCATTATCATAGGCTCTGCCTTTACTGTGAACCCTGATCTTGACCTGGTCATGGGAACGCTGGTGGCAAGCAGTATTGCTCTGGGGATATCAACAGGCGTCAGCATCTATGAATCAGAAATGCTGGAGCGCGAGAGCAGGATCACAGAGCTTGAAAAGGTTATGTTCAGAAAACTGGATGATACTATTCTCACAGAGCACCACAGGACCTCTGCAATCATATTCTCTGTAATCAATCTATTGACCCCTCTTTTATGCTGCGCAATAGTGATAATTCCTTTGCTTTTTGCATCGGTGAACATTCTTGACATAAGAACTGCGTCATGGATCTCCATAGGGCTGGCACTTTGCATTCTTTTTGTGGCAGGGACTTATATGGGCAGACTTGGCAGGAAGAATCCATACCTGAAAGGGCTGAGGATGGTATTGTTCGGTGCGGTGGCATTCGTTATAGGCTTTGCAATACAGAGGTTGATATAGAAAAATGATGCCGTGATGGAAGAGATCAGATTTTCGTGACGCTGATCTCGTCCACTCCTTTTATTGAGATACCGTATCTTTCCATGACCTTTGAGACCACATCATATTCAATCCGCGGTCCTGTTACTATCACTTTGATGGTTTCTGTCTTGGAATCGACCTCGCTTACGATAATGTCAACTTCTTCCACTCCCTCTGTTGAACATATTGCTTTTGAAAGTTCGATGATCGAAGACTCACGTGGTTTAAAAGCATCCAGTAATAACCGCCTAACCATCTTTCAGGTTTCATACTCAATCTATAAAATGGATGTTAATAGATCCAGCAGGTAACTGAATCCTCGAGCAGCTATGCTGATGCTTCTGAATCCACTCAGGCGGTCTGTGACCTGATTTCTGAGCTGGTGTCGAGCCTGTTATTTTCCTAATTCCCTCAACCGCTCAATCTTTGCCTGTGTTTCATCAACAACTTTTTTCTGCCGTTTTTCAAGCTGAGAGATTATGTCACTGAACCCGACTTTGAGTGAGTATATTTTATATGGTCTTCCTTTACCCGGCTTCTTCTCTTCCCGCTCGTCTATCCAGTCACATTCCTTTAACTGCCTCATCGCGATGCTGACTTCAGGCTGGCGTAACCTCGCTGAGCGTTCGAGGTCCAGCGATGTGGCTGCGTTCATATTCTGAAGATAAGCCAGAGTCATGGCAACATTTCTGCTCAAGCCTAAAGAAATAAGTGTATCTGCTATTTCTTCGTCGTTCTCATCAAGCTGATTCATATTAAGAGTTTTCATATTGACTCCCATAATATATTAGGCATTCACTATTATTTTAATCTTTCGATTGTTCGCATATAGCGGGTATGACGCCAGAGTGTCCTTTAATACATGGTCAGATGTTTGGGACCATGGTAAGCAACATGGCACGAGGTATTCCTTGCCCGATGCACGCTTGAATATTGGTTAAAAGGGCGGTGAAATCCGGGTTCGGATTTCGCCATATTTTTATGCTTTGATTAATTTCTTGATATCAAAAAGCGATATGTGATATTCATTAGATACATCAAGTTCTGCTTTTATCAGGGCTTCATGTTCATTTATTCCGCTATGCATGAATACTTTCTTTCTCTTTGAGATGGCGGTTAATACATCAAATATGTCCATTTTTCCTCGCCTCCTTATATTCTTATACAATTCCAAACAATATAAAACTATTTGAAAACTAATAATAATGAAAATTTATAATGATGATAGAATCTACAAAAAGACCTGATATCCGAACAACTTTTTTTCAACCATTATATCTTTTTCCCGATGATCCTGCAGCGTCCCACCTTCCCTTCATCTGCAGCGCTGACCCACTTATCCAGCCCGCTATCAGCAGCCTCATACATTTCTTTTCCGTACTTCGAAATTACGATGTCCTCCAATTCGTTCCGAAGTTTATTCTGGTAAAGGTGGCAGTGATGGGCGAAATCGCTGCTCAGATCCTCTTTTTCCAGCATCATGAAACCTGTTTCCCTCAATATTTGCTCATACCCATCCAGCGTTTCCATATATGGAAAAGCCATGAATGCATTGAGTTCTATCCATTCTTTATCTGTCATGTTTCCTGTCTGGATCCAGTCGGTAAAGGCGATCACACCTGCAGGTTTCAGCACCCTGTAAGCTTCCCTGACCAGCTTCTCTTTATCAGTTACATAGCACCAGGCATCCTGCCCCCACACAGTATCGAAAGTGTCGCCATGAAAAGGCATGTCAAGGGCATTCCCAGGCCTGAAAATGATAAGATGCGAAAGCCCTTCTCTTTCTGTCCTCGCCGCGGCCTCATCCACCATCTTCGCTGTTGCATCAAGTCCTGTCACCCTGCAACCGTATTTCACTGCCAGATGCCGCGCCGGTCCTCCAAGGGCACTGCACACGTCCAGAACATTGGAATCCCTGTTCAATCCAGCTTTCTTTGCCAGGATCTCTGTTTCCCTTCCTCCGCCTACATGTATCTCTTCTCCCATCAGCATCTCCCAGAGTTTACCCACAGGTCCTTCATATATCTCATTGACATCTGCGATTGTAAAGTCCAGTCGTTTAGAGTTCATGACCTCTCCTGAAAGTCGTCGCAATAGTTATCAGGGTTAATCCAGCACCTGGGGTCAGGGGCGAGCATATCCCCTTTTTCATAATAAGCTGTGGCTCTGCACCCCCAGCACACCTGGTTGTTTTCACAGCTGCTGCAGTACCCCTTCACATTCTCAGGATTCCGCAAATGAGCAAAAAGAAGTTCGTCCCTGTACTGTTCTACGATATTTTCCAGTGTCGATTCATAGATGTTGCCGAAACCTTTCCTGATCACTGAACATGGAGTCACATCACCATCTATGGTCACGCATATGATCCCTCCGCAATAGAACTTGTTGGCGTCCATGGTGCTCATCGAGAGATTGGAGTTCGAATAATTGACCTCATCCCTGCTCCCGCAGGCATCTCTTATCTCCTGGATGCCGGGGATCCATTCAGGATGATTAACGGCAAGACCGGTCATGCACATCTGAGTGAGGCAGGTTCTCATACCCTTCATCTTGAAGAAATAACTCGTGGTTCTCTTAACGTCCTCATCTGCCAGCAGCTTCGTGAACGTTATGCAGTTTATCATATTCTCAGGTCTTTTGCCAAGGGACTGGACATTGTCAACCCCTTTCAGTATAGCCTGGATCTTTTTTCTTGGATCCCCGGTATGCAGCTTTCCATAGATCTTCTCATCCAGACTATCGAGATGAACCGAGATGAAACCATTTTCTGTTACCTCGACAGCCTTCCTTGCAACTTCGAGATTCTCAAGCGGTATTCCGCTTGTCCAGATATTGTTCTTTAAACCCCTGTCCATAGCATACTTCATCAACTCATACCAGTCGCCCCTGAGAAGCGGGTCGCCGCCCAGCCAGTCGATAGCCCGTACCTCCATCCTCGCGGCTGAATCTATGATCGTTATGATGTCATCTCTTAGAAGCTCTTTCATAGGCGCATCTTCAGAGGCTGCATAACAGTAGAGACAGCCCTGCGAACAGGCAAGAGTTGACTCTATCTGGACCGTATAAACATTACATTCTTCGAAATACTTCATCTCTTCAGCGTAATCCGGGTGAAAACAGCCGTACGTTATCACAGAATCTTTTTCATTCATGCTATACTCCCTGAACAGGCATATGATCAATACACCTTCATATATTTTATTTATGAATGGCAAGGCAAATAATCACTGGCCAAGTATGCTGATGGATAGAAGAGGGATTATGATCATCAGAATGGCCCAGATAAATCCAGCCTTTGCGACCTGAAAACTCCCCACTTTCTTAACAAACCTCTCCAGTATTGCAAGAGTGATCAGAGGTAAGAGCATAGCGTTGAAAATACTGGTGGATACCTCGTGCTCCGCGGGCAGAAAGAGCGTGAAAGGCTCAGGATTTTGCCATCTGACGAGATAAAATATCAAAGTCATATGGGCAAGACCCAGGTACGCGAAGGTCAAAAGGTGGATCTTTAGCCATGCTTTGAGCCTTGGATTCGGATCGATAAGCTCTTTTTCCCTTCCCCTTTCTATCAAATACAATATCAACAGGATAATAGCTAAGGCAGCTGCGATCATTGTTGCAATATTCCACGGCCAGAAGGCAAGCAGGGTGGGTACGATGAAAAAAGCACCCATCATCGCTGCCAGCTGGCATGAGATTTTCCTTATATGATATCCGAGTCCAACTGTTATGAACGTGATTGGAAGAGCGAAGTTATGACCCCATCTGGGGTCTTCCTGGAAAAGAAAAAACGCTGGACCAAGCCAGAATAAAAGCCATGCTATCCCCAGTATGAGAATGCTGTTCCCTGCTGTCATCATCTTTTCGATCTCGAATTTCAACAATTCCACCGTATCATGGTGTAAACCTGAAGATATATGAAAGTTTCCAGCGTACTGTTGATGGAGAACTATGATCTCAATAATCACTCCTGTTCTCAACGAGGAGAAAAATGTGAAACCTTTTCTGGCCCATCTTGAGTCGCTGGATGGCGATTTTGAACTCATACTCGTAGATGGCGGAAGCAGCGATCGAACCATGAAAGAAGTGCGAAACAGCAGGGAAAGTTTCAGCAGGCGGTTAAAGATACTGGAGTCCTGCCGGGGAAGGGCGATCCAGATGAATAGAGGTGCAGAAATGGCAGAAGGTGATATCCTTCTCTTTCTCCATGCAGACTGCTCGCTTGAGAAGGACTCTCTGACTCTTATCCAGAAGGCGATTTATGAGAAAAATGCTGTCGGCGGCGGCTTCAAGCAGGCATTCTCAAACTCCGACTTTTTTTTGAAGTTCCAGAGCACTTCAGGGAATTTACGCGTTAGGCTGACAGGGATCTTTTATGGGGACTTCGGGATATTCCTGAAAAAGGACTTCTTTGAGAAGATAGGTGGTTATGATGAGATTCCTTTTCTTGAAGATGTGGAACTCTGCAGGAAAGCGAAGAAGCATGGTCGGCTTATGCAGGTGAACCGCAGGATTGTGACCTCTCCCCGGCGATATTTCAAAAAAGGAAAACTCAGGCTGACATTAGCATTCATCCTGGCAAATCTTTTTAACACAGCAGGGTGGCGTCCCGGATTTCTCAGGAAATACATCGTTGATATGTAGAGAACAAGCAAAAAAATGCAAGGAGAAGAGACTTGATAGGTTAAACCATGGTCCAGTCCAGCTGGAAGCCATCAAGGGTCATTAGGACGATCTTCTGCTTTCTGTCTGGCAGTTCATATGGCATATCCTCAAACCCGATATACAACTCATCTCCAGATTTGATCTCTGGTGGTGGATTGGAAACCTTGCCAAAAAAGTACTTTTTCTTGGTCTTTGGATCCTCCACCACCACGTTCCTCCATGCCTTTGCCTGTGCCACACGTACCACAGTACATTTCCTCTTGATCTTCTTTAAAATCTTTCTGATTCCGTCAATTTCGGTTTCCGTAGTCTGGATAACATCTGTGTCTTTATCATTCATTGTTCCACCGTAGGATATCTTGATATACACGATTAATGTATTAAAGTTACTATTACAGGTGATTGTCATGGCACTTCCTGCCACAAAAAGATATTTGATCGAATTACTTCACAAACATAAGCTCACATACGAACAGGTCGGGAAATACTCAGGTATTGACCCTCAGAGGATCAAAGCCATTAAAAAAGGTGAAGAACCGACAGATGAAGAAAAGATGAAAATAAAAAATGTAGCTTATTCACTCTCAGAACTTCGCCAGAAAGATGTCGGGGAAACAATGGATTGATTTGTGCAGGTTCACACAAACATCCCTGAAGCTTCCTCTTTTGTATCTTTTATTATCATCTTGTTATAGGCGTCCTTAAAGTCCAGCATCGTCACAGCCTTACCTTTTCTCCTTATTACAAACATTCCTGTTTCTGTAACGATTGCCTTAAGATCAGCCCCGCTCAACCCGTCTGTCATCTCTACGAGTTCATCAAAGTCCACATTTTCGATCTTCATATTGCGTGAGTGTATCCTGAGTATTTCCCTGCGCCCTATGGCATCAGGCAGAGGTATTTCAATTATCCTGTCAAATCTGCCAGGTCTCAAAAGCGCTGGATCAAGAAGGTCAATTCTGTTTGTCGCAGCCACGATCTTCACGTCCCCTCTATTATCAAAACCGTCAAGCTCTGCCAGCAGCTGCACCATTGTCCTGTTAACCTCTGATGAACCTGTGGTGCCATCGTAGGTCCTGCGGCTTCCGACTGCATCTATCTCATCTATGAAGACGATACTCGGACCCTTCTCTCTTGCAATATCGAACACGTCCCTCACCAGTCTTGCCCCCTCTCCGATGTATTTCTGCACAAGCTCTGTCCCGCTCATCCTTATAAAGGTGGCTTTTGCCCTGTGAGCAACTGCTTTGGCTATAAGGGTCTTGCCTGTCCCTGGAGGTCCGTACAGCAGAATACCGTTCGGCGGTTCAACCCCTACCTCAACAAAAAGTTCGGGGTTCGTGAGCGGCAGTTCCAGTGTCTCGATCACTTCATCTATCTGCTTTTGCAAACCGCCTATCATATTATAATCAACATTTGGAGCCTCTATCAGTTCCATTACCCGCGCCCTTACATCTGCTGATTTCGAGAGTACTTTAACTATCGCAAGGTTGCCTGTAACAGCAACGCGCGCGCCTGTTTCAAATTTCTGTCTGAACTCATCAGGTATCTTCGTGATAATTTCCTGATTACTTCCATGCTGCCGCAAAAGCGCCATGTCATCTAACAGTTCCACCACGCTGCAGATGAAAAGGGGAGGCTTTTTCAGCTGTTCTATCTGTTTTTGATATTCCTGTATGGTCTGGACATATTTATTGTTCAGGATTGCGGCTTCGAGGAGCTTGGAGTGCATGTCCTTCACCTGGTTCCTCAGCATCTCAATGATCTCCTGCATCTCTTTTATTTCAGTCTCACTATCCTTTTCTAACTCGTTTTTCGCAGCAGGAATCTTGACTACAGCGTCTTCCATAAGAGGACAGTATGGATTTAATGGATATTAAATATTGGGTGCATATGTTTATTATCTTCCAGCTGAATAAAATCCCCCATGAAGATCATTGCCTTTGTAGGAATGCCGGCATCAGGGAAATCCGAAGCTTCGGCTGTGGCCAGAAGTCTCAACATTCCTGTTGTCAGCATGGGAGATGCAGTAAGAGAGGAAGCTGCCAGACGCGGGCTTCCGCCTACGGATGAGAATATAGGTGGTACAGGGACAAAGCTGCGCAGAGAAGAAGGAATGGAGGCAATAGCAAGACGATGTGTACCGAAAATACGTACCTTGAATTCACCTGTGGTTGTGGTCGATGGCACAAGGAATATAGAAGAAATAGATTATTTCAGGCAGCAATTTGGTGATGACTTCAAGCTGATAGCGATTTATGCTCCATTTCAACTCAGATTTGAAAGGGCGAAATATCGAGCCCGTTCAGATGACATTTGCACTGCGGACGAACTGAAGAAAAGGGATGAACGGGAGAAAGGCTGGGGGCTGGATAAAGCGATTGAAAAGGCGGACATAACAATCAAAAATATAAATTCACTTGAAAAATTCAAAGAAGAAATAAAAAAAATATTCGATGCTCTATGAACGTAACTGTCAGGGTCTCTGCACTTGTGCATCCAACCGAGATCGAGGAAAAGGTCAGGACCGCTATCACAAACATATTTCCAGTAGAGCTTAATCATCAGGATTTTGGGATACCGGGACTATTCGGAGAAGGAAACCTTGACGACCTCAGAAACTTTCACCTGCTTTTGAGGGAATATCGCATTCTTGACACTGCGCGCCATGTTCTGCTGACAGGCATCGAAGATAACTCCATTCATTTCAACCTGAACAAACAGGTAGCATTCGTTGGCAAAGTGAACTTTCCAGCTGGAGAGGAAAGCCTGGGTTCGATATACATTGAGATCTATGCAGAGAATAAAGAAGACCTGCTCAGGATTATTGACTGGCTTGCACCAGGGACAGTGGAGGGCAAGCCGGTTGAGGAGATCGAATTATAATGGGTTTTTCTGAATACCTTGCAGCAAGGGATTTCCTCACATTCATAGGGCAGCCCGTAATTACCTATATTCTAATATTCTCGTTATTGCAGGGATTTTTTGGGATCCTGTATCTCTTAAAAAAGAAATATTATGGCTATTTAATAAAATGTTCATATATAACCTCCGGACTTTATGTCCTTGGCTTTATTTTTCTCATCTGGTTCCACGTACAGATCTACAATACGGTAGTTATCGAGTATCCTGTTTTCATGCGCGAAATGATCCCAGCTGATGAGAGCAGATTTATCATACCACTGTGGATCGAATCAGAAAAACTGTATTTCTGGGCTATGATCGCATCTATTCTTGCATTGACAGTGCAGCGAAGGGAAGATATTGTCTCCTTTACTGGCATAGTAATCTCAATTTTTTCTTTTATCGTGTATTTCTCTTCAAATCCGTTCATAGATCCTCTGCCGATCGTGCATTCCGAGATTGCGGGCTGGTATTCTGCCCTCGCACAGGGAGATGCAGGGATTTATCAGGCAGCAGGGATCCTGTACGGGCGTATAACATATTATTATAACTCAACCTATATGTGGGTTCATCCACCAATGCTGTTCATAGCTTATGCTTTTCTCATCATCACCTTTGCAGCCTGCATTTTCATGCTTTTCAGGCATGTACAGGTCTACGATGAGATTGCCTACATGTACGCAAAGCCGGCATACATCTTATTGACTGTTGGGATGCTCATCGGCTACCCCTGGGCGATCGAAGCATGGAAAGACAGTGCCTGGTGGTGGGATCCAAAGATCAGCGGTTCTATATTGATGTGGGCGCTCTATACTTCATACCTGCACGCGCGAATATATGCAAATAGAGGAAAAATGTGGAAAATAACCGCATCCCTGGGGATAATCTGCTTTTCTTCGCTGGTATTCACGTACCTGCTTACCTATATTGTTCCAGGGATACACTCGGTGGTACAGACATGAAGAGCAAAAACTATGACTATTATCTGATCATCCTGACATCCCTTATCCTTCTGGCAATAGGGCTTGTCTGCATTTATGGGATTATCTATTATAACTTTCTTGCAGTGAAACCTGAGTGGAGTTCCCTGTATGCTGAATACATTGAAATTATGAATTCCTACCTTTACCCTTTTCTCGTACTCCTGCTGATTTCTCTGGGTCTCTGTATACCAAAGAGGCTGCTGGGGCAGGATATCCTGATAAAATCCAGTGCTTTGATCCTTGGAGCTACCCTTGTCCTGACGGTGATATTTAATTTGGAGGCTGGACTGGGTTTCATTCTTGCTGTCATGATAGGGATACAGAGCATGGTATTGATCATGACATTCAGGAAAAGCAGAGCAGTAAGGTTTGAGAAACATGGCTATGTGGTGAGGCTGGGCTCGTCGCTCCTGCATCTCGGACTCGTGGTGCTGATCTTTAATTTCGTCACTTTGAGAGAAAGTCCCAGTCATATCCTGATTTTCTGGACAGGGACGCTGTTGATCACGGCAGGGACTATTTTTGCATTATATCCAGATAGAATTACACGGCTTTGGTATACTGAACAATGAAAAATCATAAATAATATGCATGGACTTTTTAGCTGATATGGATCTGAAATTCGGCTCAAAGATAGCAAAACCCAGGATACGAATGCTGTTTGATATGAAAGAGGTAATCTATGATCGCGAATGGCTATCAGGAGCGCATGATCTTGAATTATACTATATGTATCGGGATCTTTCTCTCAGCAGAAACGATGCCCTTGCCATGAGAGAGCATGGTCTGAGATATGATATCACGGTTATTCCTCCGCAAATGCTTGGATGCGAATTTGTAAAGACTGCAGGGCATTACCACCCCAGAGTTCAGGGAACAGACCTTACGTTCCCTGAGATATACGAAGTCTTGAGTGGCGAGGCACATTATATGGTGCAAAAGTCAAATAATAATGAAATAGAGGATGTGATATTGATAAAAGCGCAGGAAGGGGACAAGGTTATCATCCCGCCTGGATACGGGCACCTCACGATCAACACTTCCAACAGGGTGCTGAAGATGGCGAACTGGGTAGCGCGCGATTTTGAGTCGATTTACACACCAATAAAACAGAAGGGAGGAGGAGCGTATTTTATTCTGAAGAATGGTATTGTGAAAAATCCCGGGTATGACCATGTGCCAGAAATGAGGTTCTGTGAACCGACCAATCTTAAGGAAGTGGGACTGCAGAAAAAAAAAGAGATGTACGGACTGGTGAGGGATATTAAAAAACTTGAGTTTCTGACAAAACCGCAGGAGAATGAATGGTTATTCGAGAAGATCTATGAATAGGTCACAATTTGCGGGATAGTGGTGGTATTGAAGGATGTGGGGCGGCGATGCAGAGGTGCGTGGGAGATATGTTTTTCGTGCTGCCTGAGGTGGAGCGGAAGGGTCTCTCAATGCGGATGAGTTCCTGATAGAGCCTGCAAGCAGGCTGCTGGAGCGCATCGGGGAGCGAAAAGTAAAAAAAGGATTGGAGAGAAATAACAAGAGAGGAGGGAGACGAAATGAAAGAAATTTCAGGTACAAACCAGACATTAGAGACAAATGTGGTGAATCAGAATAAAGATAATATCAGTGAGGGTCGAGAGACCTCCTTGAATTTTGAAGCTTATGCAGATGCACTATCAGAATCAATACTGAGCAAGGACAATGATAAGGCTCTTGTCATAGGGATTTTTGGGAAATGGGGAAGTGGCAAAACAACTTTGATGAAAACTATTGAAAAGAAAATCATTTTTGAGAGAAATCACGACTTTAAAACTATCTGGTTCAACGCGTGGAAATTCGATAAAGAGGGTGCGGTCAGGCGTGCTCTGATGATGCGGGTTCTTGAAGAATTGAAAATAGGATTTGTATGGGGGGATATCCCAGAAAAAGATGGTGAAAGGTTTAAAGAATATGTGAGACAAAAATTTTACATTGATTGGGTACTAAATGCAGATATCTCAGTGAAAGAAGAGACAATAAAATTTTCATCAAACAGTAATTCTTTTATTTTGAAGCGAAACAAGAAGAAAAATGAAGCTATACTTACAATAGGTAAAAAATCTGAAGAATTCGTTTTGATACAGGATAATAATATATGGAAAATTTACGAGAAGGATCTGTATACAGATCTTGATAAACTTCAAACCAGTCTCTATCAGGAAATTAATCGCGAAGAACTAGGTAGTTACTTCATAGATTGGGGCAAGGCAGCTAAAGGAACATTTAAACTGGTCTTAAAAGCGTTACCTGTAATAGGGAAAGGCCTTGCAGAATTGATAGAAAAAGGTTCAGACGTAAATGAAGACCTTTTTGATGCTATACAACGGCAAAAAAAGATCATCAATGTGAAAAAAGTCCAATTTCTGGAAGAATTTCAAAAAAGTTTTGAAACATTAATCAATACGCATTTTATTAAAAAAGATAAAAGTGTGGTTATTTTTATAGATGATCTTGACCGCTGTCTCCCAGAGAAGGCATTGGATGTTCTTGAAGCCATCAAGCTTTTTATGGATGTTAAGGGCTGTATTTTTATTCTGGGAATCGATAAAGATGTAATAAATTACATTATTTATAAAAAATATAAAGATCTATATGACATTGAAGATGGAAGGGGGAACGAAAATAGAGATGGCAAAGGAAAAGCTGCTGTGGCAGGGGAGAATTATCTTGAAAAGATTATTCAGCTGAGCTTCAACCTCCCGACAATTAAAGATGAGGATATGGTGAAATTTATTTATGGTTTGAATATTGACAAAGAATTTTATGACCCATATATAAGGATGATAACAAAAGGAATAGAACCGAATCCCAGGAAAATAAAACGTCTTTTCAAACTTGTAGACCTTCTGAGAAATCTTACCAGGGCGCTTGAGAATGAAGAAAAAAATAAGCTGTCTGGGTCAGAAAAAATAATTTATGAAGCTATAATGATAGAATGGGCAATAATAAGCAGTAATCATCCTAATTTCTGGCAAGCTGTATCGCATAAGCCATCGATTTTACTTGATATGCACCAATATCATATGAACAAAGAAACTATAAAAAATCAGAAAAAAATAGATGAAGAAGCTGGAAATAATATTAAAAAAATTGATGATGATATTAAAGTATTTTTAGATGATAAACGTTATGATAGGCTAA
>Ga0209641_10003921_pt1 | contig 12383 bp, 3 predicted proteins | sample RifCSP16_1_FD_184022 | JGI IMG/M metagenome (GOLD analysis project Ga0209641, IMG submission 184022) | Soil microbial communities from Rifle, Colorado - Rifle CSP2_sed 16_1 (SPAdes) (version 2) | ecosystem: Environmental > Terrestrial > Deep subsurface > Rock core/Sediment | place: Rifle...
GGCGCCGCCGCCGCTCCCAACCTCATCGGGATTCATCAGATCACCGTACACCGCATTCACGCTGCCGCTAAGACCACTATAAAGACCTCCCAACCCTCCATAGCTCCCGCCGTAACGCCCCGTGCTCCCCCCTGTCGTCGTGTTCCCGATCGTCCGTCCATTGTAATTGCTGTTCCCGCCGGAATAGCCGCCCAGATAGCCACGAGCAGAAACGTCGATCTTGCTTCCCGCGTCAATATTCAGGTTCCCTGCCACTTCGATCTCTGCTCTCGATACCTGTGTCGTGGAAGCGTTGAGCGTGGTGATCGTTGAGTTCCCGGTAACGGTCAAATTGTTGAAGTACGCCTTGCCCTCGATCCGGATGGTCTTGCCGCCGGAGAGAGTGAAATTCGTGCTGTAAAGGTCGTTCTTGTTGTTCGGATCAGTACCGAGTACCGTTGTCTCATCTTTATCCACGACGCCGTCACCGTCGGTATCTGCCAGACACGGACGTGTATGCGACGTGTTCACTTCGTAAATGTTGGTCCATCCGTCACGATCATCATCGCGGTTTGCATCAAGGTTCGTGCCGTCCGTTTTGTTGCTTCCGGGATTGAGGCCCAGACAATACTCGTACTTGTTCCTGAGCCCATCTGCATCCGGATCTTCTTCTCCGTCCGGAGTGCCGTTCCCATCAGTGTCTGCTTTGGTCGGATCATAGCTGTACGTTACTTCCCATCCGTCCGGCAGACCGTCGCTATCAGTGTCGGGATTGGCCGGATCGGTAAAGTATGTTTTGATTTCCTCACCGTCCTTGAGCCCGTCCCCATCCGTATCAGCTTTTAACGGGTTGGTATGATAGGTCCTTACTTCCTCACCGTCCGTAAGTCCGTCACCATCGGTGTCCGGATTGTTCGGATCCGTGCCGAGAGTGATCTCCTCCCAGTTCGTGAGTCCATCGTTATCCGGGTCCGCATATTCATCCGGCGTGAGCGGGTCAGTACCGGCGTCGACTTCCTGGGCATTGGTCAAGCCGTCGCCGTCGCTGTCCTGGTCTCCCACAAGAGAGATGACGGCGATGCCGGGCGCCCAGATGCTTGCGCCGTTGGTCACCCCTTCGGCGGTGATCGTAAGCTGCTCCGTCTCGTTGGCCTGGGGCACGGTATAGCCTACGGTATACGGCGTGCCTGCCGTAGTCCCGATGAGGCTGTTATTAATATAGAACTTCACGCTCGTGATACTCTGCCCGGAATCCGCAACAGCCGTCAGAGAGAGGGTCCTGCCCTGGATAAGGGCCTCGCTGTTCCTGGGACTGGTTATGGCAAATCCGCCTGTCTTGAACGCGCTGGTCACATCAGTCGTTGTCGCATTGCCCGCGGTGTCCTGTATCCCGGCCTTGAGTGTCACGGTGAAATCAGTGTTGAAACCGAGCTGGGTTAGCGGCCGGAACGTGACGACCGTATTGCCCTGAGTGAACGTGATAGCTCCGGCTGCCGGTCCTGCCGCTGAGGACACTATGAAGACATCTTTCGTGACCGTGTTCGGGTCCACGGGCTCATTGAACAGCACGGTTACGTTCGCGGCAACGGACACGCCCTGACCGCCGCCTGCGGGTGATATGGTAACTATCGCAGGCGGCGTGATATCGGGCGATATGGTCGTAAAGTGGAGCGCAAAGCTGTTCGACAGCGCGTTTCCGGCCTCATCAGTCACCGCTGTGGTGATGGCGAACCGATACGTCGTGCCGAGCGCCAGACTTGCCGCCGGCGTGAAGGACACGATCTTGTGGTCATTCGAGAGCGCAACCGCACCGGTTACGCTCCGGCCGGTGGCATCCTCCATGAGACCGACCGTTTCCATGCTGATCGTGCCCGACGCCAGAGGCTCATCAAAGGACACTATAACAGTCGCAGTTGCAGGCACGTTCACGGCATTGTCCGCAATGGATGAGCTCATGACAACGGGCGGCACGATGTCCGCCACGAGGATCGTTACCGATCCGGTTGTCTGGTTGTTGGCCGCGTCTTTTGTTATGCACGATACCGTCACTGATGCATGCGGCGCAGCAGAACTCAGCACCTGGAACGCGAAGGTCGGGGTTGTCGTTTTCTGTGCGGGATCTATCGTGAACGTCTCATTCCCCGTTGCCGGGCCTGAAACACTGCACGCGATGGAGGTGACACCGATATTGTCCGCGGCCGTTACCGTGGCAGCCCCGCTTTCGCCTGGTTTGTACCGCACGGTCTGACCGGGGCTCGTCATAGTGACAGACGGTGCAAGGCTGTCATGCACCAGGACCGTGATCGTTGCCGGCGCGGCGCTTGACTGACCTGCTGAGTCCTTGGCAGTTGCCGTGAGCGTGATGGGACCGCCTGGCGTAGCTCCCTGAGGTACCGTGATGCTGAAGTTCGGGCTAAAGGTCTTGCCGCTCGTATTCGTCTTTGTCTGGCTGAAGGTTACTTCACCGGTAGCCGTCAGGGTGATTTCTTTGGCAAACAGATCGTCCTGGGCCGTGACCGTTACCGTGAAGCTCGAGCCCGTGTTGACAGTGCTTCCTCCCAAGGGCTGCGTGATTGCGACCGTCGGAGCGGTATCAGGCTTTACCTCAAGGGCCAGGGCCGGCTGCGGGTAGGACAGGCCTCGGTTGCCGATCTTGTCCTGGGCAACGGCCTTCAGCAGCACCGTACCCTCTTTCGTGAGTGCGATATTCTGGGTATACGGCGCCGCATTGTCCGTGGCCACAAGCACATCGTCAACGAAGAAATCCACAAAGGCAACGTCCGTATCCGCAACCGTGACCGTGAACAGAACAGTATTGCCTTTGATCGGATCCGCTGTGGGCGGATACGTCAGCCCGGTTATCGTCGGAACAATCGTATCGATCGTATTGAATGACGAGAGGAATGTTCCGATGAGCGTATTTCCAACGGCATCCTTAACGCCGCTCACCGACACCGTGTACGTGCTGTTGCTCAACAGGCCGCCGACCGGGGTGATGATGGCCACGGTATTGCCCTGGGCCAGGTCTATCTGAGCATTCACTGCGGTGTTGTTCAGCAGCAGTTTCACATCGCCCGTTGCCGTTTGGTCAATGCTCTCGCTGAACGTGACCCGCACCGTGCCGTCCTGTGCGACCTCGACAGCGTTGTTCAACGGATACACGGCCGCGACCGTGGGCGGCGTGCTGTCGACCGTGGTGAAGGTGCTCGTGAAGGTCTGCGGCAACTTATGGTAGACCAGGTCTTCAACACCCGTGGTAACAACAACCGTATAGAGACTGAAGCTCGCAAGCGACTGGCTGGGCGTAATGGTGACGCTTTTGCCGTCCGGGGCAAGCGTGAGCGCGCCACTGACCTTGGTGCTGCCCTTCATGAGATAGACCGTACTCGAGTTGATCGTGGCGGCCCGAACAGGCTCAGAGAAGAAGATAGTGACACTGGCGTTCACCGGAACATTGACCGCTCCGCTCGCAGGCACGACTTCGGCCATAGCGATTGCCTTGTCATCGAGGATGATCGTGCCGACGTTGACGGTTTCACCATTGGTGGTGAGAGCGCCTGTTGCGTAGCCGATGGCCGCACCAGTGGCGTCCTCGAAATAAAGCGTGAAGGACGAGCAGAGCGGCACGGTAGTAAACTTGAACAGCCCGTTCGTGTCGATAACCGCGGTGAATGACCGGTTGCAACCCGTAAACTTGATGCCGCCGCCGCGGGCCGGCGTCGTTGCGTCGGGCATGAGCACCGTTCCGGTAATTGCGCCGACAGGCGCCAGTGTGAGGTTCCGGGTGACAACCTGCCCTTCTGATGTGAGCGTGCCGGAACCTGAGGCTGCCGTCGGCCAGTCTGGATCCGGATGTTTCGCCTGAAGGGTAAAACTGCCGGCAGGCACGTTGATGAAACTGTAATTCCCGGAGGCATCGGCGTAATGCGTATAGTTCGCCTTCAGGAAGCTTATCGTCACCTTCGCGTCGGGCAAGGGTATCGGAGATCCATCGTCATTGAGAATATACACCGTTCCCGTAACCGATCCGATTCCGTTCAGCACGATGTCCGCGGTCACGACCTCTCCTTCGCGGCTGATCAATACCGAGGTCTGACCGGCACGCATGGTGCCACCCTCGGTGGCATAGATCGGATACGATTTGCCCGCAACCAGATTCGTGAACCGATACCGGCCATCAACATCCACGTGAAGTTTCGTGATGCACGTCGCTAAAGAGTAGCAGACATCAGCGTTCACCGCCGGCGTGGTCCCGTCGGGAAGATAGACCGTACCTTCGATCGTGCCGCTTGACTGGAGCCGCACGTCGGCCCGGACCGTCTCGTTCTCATAGGAAAGTGTGCCTGATGCGTTACCGATCAGTCCGGTGGCAGGGTCGGCGCCCTTGATGGTGAAGGCGCCTGCAGGCACGCCGGCAAACAGGAAAGCTCCGTCAGGAGCGGAAACAGTCGTGTAAGACAACCCCTGCACTCCGGTAACGGAGATCTCTATCGTAGCCCGGTCAACGGGAGCTGTGCCGGCATTGTTCAGGACCGTGCCCTTTACCGTGCCCCGGGGAGTGACGATAATATCAGCGGATACGGTCTGGCCGTCAGCAGTGATCCTGCCCCCGCCGAAGCCGATGCGCTCCGTGACCGGATCGTGTCCTTCGAGCTTGAAATCGCCGAGGGGGATGTATTCAAGCCGGAATTCGCCGGGGGTCGCGGGCTCGGACGAACTGTAGCCGTACGCAATGACCTCGTTGAAGGCATTCTTGAGATTGATCTGCCCGCCGCCGATCGGCGTGACACCGTCCGGTTTCAGGAATCTGCCCGTGACCGTGCCTGCATCGGCAAGCATGACGTCCACCGTTACCGAAGTATTGTCGCCGGGGATAACACTCGTGGACCTGCCCCCGCGGTTATTACTTCCCAGGGCCGATACGGCGTAAGCGCCCTCGCTCAAATTATTGAATATGATAATGCCGTTCTGGTCCGTGGTCCCCGATGCCGTGTTGTTCGGAAAATCAGAGCCCTTGACCGTTACGTCCGCGTTCGGCGCGCTCTTCCCGCTGGCAAAGGTCCGCACCGTCATCGTACCCCTGCCGAGCAGCCTGACCGTAACCGGGACGTCCTGTCCGGCCGGGACATATACCGATGACCTGCCCGTGAGCGTCGTCATTTCATCATACGCAGTGACCGCGTATTTGCCCTCGGGAATGACAGGCTCGAACTGGAATTTTCCGTCAGGACCCGTCGTGACCGTCACGGGAGATTGGCCGCCGTACATGACGGTGACTTTGATGCCCTCGCCCACGGGGGTCTTTCCATCAGGAAGCACTACCAGACCGGAGATGGACCCGAACGTGTCTTTGAGCATGAGGTCAAGCAAGACAGACTGGCCTTCGCCCCCGAGGATCCCGGATTTTGAGACGAGCGTGGGCCGGAAGATGTTCCGCGCGCCCACCGCAACATTTCCCGCATAGACGCCGGTGAAGGTATATCGTCCGGTCTGGGGATCGCTCTTCACGGTCGCCGACGTTTTGAACTCGAGCCAGCCGAGCTTGCTCGGGACCATGGACGTGAGCGTCACATCAGCGCCCACAGGCATGATCGCCGGCGTGCCATCAGGGTTCGTTCCTGCTGTATCGGTGATAGTACCCGTTACCGTGCCGATCCCCGTCATCCTGAGATCGAGCGGTTCCTTCTGCGTATCATACCAGAGGGTGGCCCAACCATTGGCAACATCCGTGCCTTGCTTCACGACGAGCGGATAGGCGCCCAGAGACATGTCCGGGATCGTATATTTCCCCTGGGCATCGGTTGTTGCCACAAGGACGACCTTCTCCTCGCCGAAATCAACCTTATATATTTTCACAAAGGGATAGACCGATCCATCACGCCGGTACACCGTGCCCTCGATCGTTCCCAGCGCGAATGCCCTGGCGGGGATGAAAAGCGAAACATTCTCTGTGGAGCCTGCGGACAACAGCGATACCGTGCTCTCGCCAAGCTTGTCATGGGTTGCCGGATCGTGGACGCTCACCCGGAGATCGCCTACCGGCATGTCGGCAAAGGAGAATGTCCCGTCAGCAGCCGTGGTCGTGACCCGCGAAAGCGGCGTATTGACGGCCGCAGCCATGACCGGCAGGCCTGCAACGGATTTGCCGTCTTCCCGCACAACCTTGCCAATGATCGTCCCCAGGCCCCTGAGAATAATATTCAGCACCACGGTGCTGTTGTTCGCGAGCGAGGCCGAGACGCTGTTCTCCTGGCCGGTCAGCTGGTCCGTGGCAGAGGCCGTGACCGTGCCGGCAAAGACGCCTTCTATCGTATAGACTCCGTCCGTATTGGTCCGGGTCCAGTTCTTATACCGGTCCGCCTCTACAATGACGACCGCCCCTGCCCGGGGCGTGACGCCGTCGGATTCGAGAACCTTGCCCGTGATCGTCCCTGTCTGCGTGTCCGCAATTTTATAAACGGTAATGTTCTGTATAACAACAACGCCGTCATCACCCAGGACGCCCATAGTAGTGCCTTCGGAAAGGAGCGACTGGTTCACGGCTTTGAGACTGAATGCGCCCACGCGCACGTTCGTGAACGAGAACGCGCCCATAGCATCCGTCGTCGTGAGCAGGCCGATGCTGCCCTGGGGCGTGAGGAGGACCCGCGTATTCGGCACGGCATTTCCGTTCGAATCGCGGACCGTGCCGATGACGCTCCCCTTTGCCTTCATGAACAGGTCGACACTGATGACCTGGCCGTGATTGACCACGGCGGCCGCGATGCTTGCCGCCTCGTTCGTCTCGGGGTTCGTGGCATCTATCAGGAACGGCCCGCGCGGATCGTCGTTCTCGAACACATAATCGAACTGATACGTACCGTCCTCCCTTGCAGGCTTTGTACTGAAGACGGCATATTTCGCAACACGCTCGATCCCGTCGCTATACCATACGTACTGCATGAGCCTGATGGTCGCACCCGGAACGGGTTGGCCGTTCGGCAGGCGCACCGTACCCATGACGATCGCGGCCGGACCCTGGGCGGTCATGTGGATCGGAAGCGTCGTGCTTGACGGCGACATGCTGTTCCCGCGCGGGTCTTTCAGTCCCGAGACCGTCATGTTCCGCGGGACCAGAGGACCCACGCCGTCGCGCAGCAAAAGGAAGGTCATCCTCCCGCTCGGCTGATGGTACGCCATGCGGACCGCGTTCTCCTCAACAGCATAGTTCGCGAGGTTCTGCGCCGTCTCTTTCGTGACCCGTTCGGAATACAGCACTGCCACGTTCCTGCCATGCTTGTCTCCGCCGGGACCAAAACCGGGTGAGAGCTGGGTCACGGCTACGATCGTCGGGCCCGGATCGGGAATTGCGTATACTGCGGAAGGCGCGACCGTTCGGTCCGGCGTGCCGTCCGCGTTATCGTCAAAGCTGAGAACGTAATCGGTCGCGGTGTTCGGAAGCAGGGTGATCGTTCCCCGCGATCCGGTGAGAACAACGACATTCGCGAACCGGACCTGTCTGAGCATTCCCTCTGCATCCGGAAGCACAATTCCCAGATCGAACACCCCCGGCCCTTCTGCCGCGATCTCAACCTTATAGCTTGTCGATTCTATCTTCGTGATCAGCGACAGCGTGCTTCTTTCCGTCTCTCCGCACTCCGCATTCCCCACTCCGCATTCCGCACTCCAGCGAAACTGATCACTATAAGGTATATCTCTGAAAGCTTCGTTGGAAGAAAGCCCCCCGATCTTGTTTCCCGAGACATCAGTGACCCGAACCCGTAGTGCCGCCTCGCTCGTCACGACCGAGATATGACCGGGCCGGTACGAAGCCTGCTCTCCGAAATGTGCCTGGAAACTGAAGAGGCCCGTGGTGGCTGCTTCAGCCTGGAAGAGCGCTGCGAAGGCGGTATTCAGGCGCATGCCCTGGGTGGAGCTCCGGCGCAGGGAATCAAAACCCGCGTTCGCGTTGTCAGAGCCGAGGAAGTCGAAAGAGAGGTCTCCAATGGCCTTGATAGTCGTGTCGCCCATCAGGATCCTGAGACCTGCTTCGGAAAGGTCGTTGGACCGGGACGTGACAATGCTCTTTCCGATCGGCAGCACGTCGGCGGGCAACGCGCCTGTCGGCGCTGTGGCCACGCTCCACGCCTGGCCCAGAAGTCCCGCGGCAGCGATCACGAGGTCCGGCGTCAGCTCGCCCGTGTAGGGAATGATCAGGCTGTCCGGTGAGAGCGGAATGCCGAGTTCGCCCACGCCCATCCGCAGGATGAACCGGCCCTTCACGGCGTCGGACGCAAAGGCCGTGGCCGTGACCGCGCCTGTCCTCTGTGAAAGGAGCTGGTACTTGACCGTTGCCGACGAGCCGGGCAGGATGGTCTCGATCTGCTTATCAGGTTCTTCTCCGTCCACGAAGACCGCACCCGAAAGCGCCCGGGGATCGAGGTGTACTGACACGAGGTTCGCGATTGCCAGCGAGGTATTGCTGATCGTGACAAAAAGGTCATATTGTTCGCCGCTCCGGACCGTGGCCGGGTGGCCGAGCGTAACGCTGAAGTCCGGGTTCCGGACGAGCACTGCGCCCGTGGCCTTGCCCTTGAGCGATATTGGGCCGATGGGGAGGCCCTCGAGGGTAGCCGTGATCTCGAAATCGATCTTGTGTGTGCCTTCCTTAAGACCTTCGATTGTGAAATCGGCCTGGCCGCTTTCAGCGGGATACAGCATGCTGATATCGTCCGCGGTCCCGATCTTGCCGTCCGGTCCTGCATTCACAACCGGCATCACACGCGGGAAGTAACCGTCTGCGCCCATGGCCATGCGCAGAGGATCGTCTATAGGCTTGTCATCCGTGCCGGCGGCCTTATCATCACCGGACGGCAGAATGATCCTGGCCTGAAGGTCCTTGACCACAAGGCCGGACATGCCCGGCGCGCCGTTCGACACGATTGTCAGAGCGCTGAAGTACTGGTGCAGAAACCCGATGTTTCCGGGGATGACAACGATGCCGGGGATAGGCGGGAGCGCGGGCCCGCCCGAGCCAAACTGCTCGCCGCTGTCGCTGGAGGAGGTGAGATTGAACCCGGCGAGGCTAAAGTTGTCCGGCAATTCCGCTATCTTCAGGGTATCGACTCTCGGAAGATCGAGCCCGATGCTCGGGTTAGTTGCATCCGACGGGTCTTCCAGTATTTTTCTCGTGTCCGGGATGAGCACCGGGAAGGTGACCGGCACTTGCTTGCTCTCCGTGCCGAGGATTGCCGTGAACTCGTAGGCCGTGAAGTTGGTGCTGTCGAAGGTCACGCCCCGGTCCTGGATCTCCTGGAGCGTGAGCGGCCGGGTGGTGACGCTCGTGATGAGCGGGTCTTTAATGGATTCGATCGTAACGGCTTGCGGGCTTGCGGCGATGAGCGGATTGCCGGAACCGTCCACAAGCCGGATGTTCGAGAGCGAGTACTTGCCAAGGACCGGAAGGGTCGGCAGATCGAATGGCTTGCCGGGGTATGTAGAGAGCTCGATGCGCGAAGGGAATCCGGGGCCGGTAAAGTCGGCGACAACTTTGAAGTCCTTCGGAAGCATGTTCAGGACGCTCTCCGGCAACGGCTGGCCGCTGCTCACGAACCCTGTCGTCACCTGCGAGGCAATGCCCTTGGGCACGACTTGGTACTCAGGCCCCACCTGCAGGCTCACGCCGACGATGCTGAAGTCGAAGTTCGTCAGGACACTCGGAGCTTGTTGTGACATCACCGGTGTTGCAAACCCGATGAGAGCGCTGATGAGCAACCCAACTACCACGGATATATGAAATAGCTTCTTCATAAAACTCTTCTTATTACCACGGATACACACGGATTGACACGGATGTTGGTGCTTTGAATCTTTCAAACTCAAAAGCATTTTTTTCATTGTATTGTCCGTGTGCATCAGTGTCCATCCGTGGTAAAAATGAAGTTATCTTTTTCCCAACACTTCCGCCGTATACGCCGACGGATCGCTCCCCGCCATCGCTCTAACCTTGTAGTAATACGTCGTCCCCGTTTCCGCAGTCGTGTCGTTGTACTTCAGCACGCCCTTTTCAACCGTGTCGATGGTGGAAAATACCCCGCCGGAAGTTGTTGACCTCGCAATCTCATGCTTCGTGAATGTTGCCCAGGGGATAACCACTGCTCGTCACAGCAAGGTCGATCACCTTTGTCCCCTCACCCCCGCCCTCTCCCGCAAGGGGCGAGGGAGTATAGGCATATTCATCCGCTGCTCCAATGCGCCGGGCGCTGTACCCCTGCGGCTGGAAGGACTTTATGAACTGCGGAAACTGGGGCGTGCTCACATTGAGGATCACTTGATATTCTTTTCGCTTGACATAACCCCTCATAATCCTTGATAATATAAACATAAACAAGGAGGTTGCCATGCAAAAGGCTGAGTTGTTAAACGAGATTAAACTCATGGAATTAAAGCTCCACGCGCTCAAAGCGCAGGTTGAATCCGGGGAACCCCTGATTAAAAAGCACTCATCGGCAAATCTTTACGGCCTGCTCAAGGGCTGCGATGATGTAACCCCCGAAGATATCAATGCTGTCAAAATAAAGCTAAAGGAGACTGCTTAAGTGCAGATCGTTACCGATACCCATCCCTGGGTATGGTTTCTCACGGCAAATCCCCGCCTTTCTTCAAAGGCCAGAGAGTCTTTGGCCGGCCTTTCAATTTGATCATCGTCCCCTCTATCGTACTGATGGAAATCAGATATCTTTATCAACATAAACGCATACCGCTTTCTTTTGAAGTTACGTTGCAACAAGTTGAGACCTGCAGCAATATACTAATAGCCCCTCTCGACATCTCCGTCGTAACCATTTCTCCAATATCGCTCGACATTCACGACGCGATCATCGTAGGCACTGCTCTTCAGGCAGCCGAAGAGTTCGGCCAAACCACGTCCCTCGTAACCATCGATGGGGCGATAACCGATTCTCGTCTTGTGCCGATAATCTGGTAAAGAACGGGACAGCCAAGCAAAAATCTTCCTTTTCGCATTCATCTGCGTCCCATGCAGCCCTTTATGGTTTTCCAACCACTGCCGCCGTATACGCCGACGGATCACTCCCTGCCATTGCTCTAACCTTGTAATAATACGTCGTCCCCGTTTCCGCTGTGGTGTCGTTGTACTTCAGCACGCCCTTCTCAACCGTGTCGATAGTGGAAAATACACCGCCCGAGGTTGTTGCCCTCGCAATCTCATACTTCGTCACACACCCTGGGTCATTCGGCGATGCTTTCCAGGTAAGGTACAGGCCATTGATCGACGGCGTGAGACTGAGATTTGTTGGCGGCTCCGGCCCCGTCGGCACATTCGGATCATCCACCCAAGTCCATTTGAGGATGGAGTACTTATCAGGCGTACGTTTCCAGGTGTAAACGTCGCCGTTGGGAGCAATGACTGGTTGACCGTATTCTGCTATTACGGTTCGAACGCGGCCAATTATGGGCTGTTCCGGCGATAATTCGCTCTCGTTATTTGGCAAATCGAGGCGTGCAGTTTCTTTCCCACAAGAATTGAAGCGGATAGCACGATAATGTTGAATATCCCGTACCTCTGGGGTACCGGGGTTCAATTGATCTACCAACCTCTGGATCGCGTAAAGGTATCCAAAACTATCTCTCGTAATCTCATCTGCGCTCTGCCCTGGTGTAATTATTGAGTATGCTCTCTCAGGATATCTAACAGTAATTTTATAACTCCTGTCAGGCTGTCGCGATTCATTGCCAATTACGCCCAATTCAAGCGGTTTTGTATTATAAGATTGAAGCAACTGACCAGATGATGAATATCTATAATAGTTTGTCCCCCCACCTTGCGTAATAAAAGAACCATCTCTGAAGATGTAAACGGCATTTCCCTTTATACTGGTAAATGTGAAATTTTTATACAGATTACCTGAATAATCGTATAACTGCGTATAATCCGCTTCCAGGGTTAATATGTAATTATCGGAGACCAAAATGTCCTCGCCAGGCCAATTCACTATTGCTTGCATAACTTCTACACGCATCCCCTGTGGTTTGATGATCCTACTCAACGCTCCATCGCCCGTGTATATTTTTATTCTACTATTAACTTGATCAGAAATAACGATTTGGCTAGCCCCGCCAGTTCCAAAATGACGAGGGAAGACATCAGAAGTGTCTTGATATTCTATTCCAACTTGAGAATCACCACTACCCCAGTCAGATGTGACTATTGTCGCAGGGCCAATAAATCCCGCAAGCACTGTTCTTGGTAATAAGCAAATCAACGTCGTTATCCACGCGCAACGGGACAATAGGGGACGTTGTGTCCGAAATGGACTTTTCATTATGCCCCTGCCCCCTCTTCCAATCTCTTGACCGCACGGGCGATGCCGGATGTAGTCACGCCTACATGACGTGCAATATCG